>Ga0302046_10003801_pt1 | contig 13533 bp, 15 predicted proteins | sample RVTome_11_FD_200261 | JGI IMG/M metagenome (GOLD analysis project Ga0302046, IMG submission 200261) | Soil microbial communities from uranium-contaminated site in the Upper Colorado River Basin, Wyoming, United States - RVT147D111 (version 2) ...
ACGCAGAAATGTCACGCTGTCACGAAAAATCAGCAGGCAAATAGGCGATTTGTATGTGTGGAACGTGTGTGGTAGATAAACAATAACCTATTGAAAATACTTACGTAAAAGAACTGGCGGAGGGACCGGGACTCGAACCCGGGCAACGGAATTACCCGTTGACGGTTTAGCAAACCGCTGCATTACCGCTCTGCCATCCCTCCGCCGGGCCGGCTTGAGGCCGGGCCAAGCCATGTAGCCCGGCCACCCGCCCCTGTCAACGTCTCCACACGCAGCCTGCGGCATTCCCCGTTTCCCGCTTCATGATATGGTGCCGCGGTGCCCGGCACGGCAGCCGCAGCGAAACCAGAACGAGAACAATGCAACCGCCCCGCCGCACAGCCGACCCGCCGGCGGATATCGCCGGCTCGCTGACCCCTGCCCGCCGCGCGGTCCTGACGGTCGGCATCATGCTGGCGACCGGGCTGCAGTTCATCGACGGCACCTTCGTGGCGGTGGCGATCAACCACATGCAGGGCTCGCTGTCGACGACGCCGGAGCAGATCTCCTGGGTCGCCACCGCCTACCTGGTGACGGCGGCGATGTTCATGCCGCTCGCCGGCTGGCTGTCGGGCTATCTCGGCCGGCGGCGGATGATGCTGTTCGCCGTCGCCGCCTTCGCGGTGCTGCCGATGGCCACCGGCGCGGCGGGCAGCCTGGAGCAGATGATCCCGCTCCGCATCGTCCTCGGGCTCTGCGGCGCGATCCTGGTGCCGCTGTCGCAGGCGGCGATGCTCGACATCTACCCGCGCGAGAAGCACGGCATGGCGATCGGCCTCTGGGGCATCGCGACGACGCTGGGGCCGGCGCTCGCGCCGATCATGGGCGGCTGGCTCGCCGAGACCTACAGCTGGCGCTGGGCCTTCTACGCCATCGCGCCGTTCAGCATCGCCGCGTTCCTGATCCTGCTGCCGATGCTGCCGGAAGGCATCCGCCAGGGGCAGCGGCGCTTCGACATGGCGGGCTTCCTGCTGCTCACCGTCTCGGTCGGCGCGATGCAGCTCATGATCAATCGCGGCGAGCGCGAGGACTGGTTCGCCTCGACCGAGATCGTGGTGGAGGCGGCGATCGCCGTCGTTGGCTTCTACATGTTCGTCGTGCACGCGGCCTTCGCGCGCCAGCCCTTCCTCAACCTCGCGCTGTTCCGCGACCGCAACTACGTCGCCGGCCTGCTGCTCGTCGTGATGTCCGGCCCGACGCAGTTCGCGACCGTGCTGATGATGCCGATGATGGTGCAGTCGATCCACGACTATCCCGTGCTGATGGCGGGCTACATCATGACGCCGCGCGGCATCGGCACCATCGTCTCGATGGCCGTCGCCGGCTGGCTGACCGCGCGCGTCGACACGCGGGTGTTGATGATCTTCGGTTTCGCGGTCCTGATCGTCGCCAACGCGGCGGTCGCGCTGTTCGGGCCGTCGGTCGGATTCTGGGACATCGTCGTCGCGTCCTTCGGCCAGGGCATCGGCATGGGCTTCACCATGGTGCCGCTCAGCGTGATCGCTTATTCGACGCTGAGCCCGGCGCTCCGTCCCGAAGGCGCCGCACTGTTTAACCTGACGCGCATGCTGAGCGGCGCGATGTCGGTCGCGCTGATCGTGGCGATCCTGACCCGCACCGCACAGATCACCCGGAGCACCCTGATCGAGCACGTCTCCCCGCTGCGCGAGCTGCTCTACGGCGCCGACGTTCCGTCGCTATGGGCCATCGAGGCACTGCCCGGCATCGCCTCGCTCGACCGCGAGATCGCGCATCAGTCGCTGATGATCGCCTTCCAGAACAGCTTTCTCATCATGGTCATCGTACCTGCGCTCGGGATCGTCTTGACGCTGCTGATCGGCAAACACAAATCATAAGAATGGGCGGCGATCCGGACGCCGCCCCGCCGAGAGTGAGCGGATGCTCCAGACCAGCGTCACCATCTCGATTCACGCCCTGATCGCGTTGCTGGCCGGCTGCGCCATGCAGCCGGTTGTCGTGCAACCCGTCAGCGACGGCCATTACACGCTGCTCTACTACAAGGCGCCGATCGACAGCGTGCCGCATATGCGCGAGGCGCTCACCGGCGCAGCCGAGGAAGTCTGCAACGGCGCCTATACGGCAAAGCTCGAATACCCCGACCCGACCCAGGTCCCCTCCCGCACGCTGCGCTGGGACATCGAGTGCGGGTAACTTTATCTATATGTAATTCCTTAATTTTTAAACCAAAACCAACTTTCCGCGCAGGGTTTTACCCGCTCGCGTGTGTAAAGGGATGGAAGCGGCCGGATCGGCCGGCCGCGGCACATCCCCGGAGACTCCCTTTGCAGAAACCAACCCTCATCGCGCTCGCAGCCGCTCTGTCGGCGGCGACCCTGTTCGCGGCCGTCGAGGCGGCGGCGCAGGAACGCGGCGGCCGCGCCTTCGCCCGCGTCGACGCCAACAGCGACGGCGCGATCGACAAGGACGAAGTCGCCAAGCTGCGGGCCGAGACGTTCAGCCGCCTTGACAAGGACGGCGACGGCGTCGTCACTCAGGCCGAAGCCGAGGCCGCCAAGAAGCGGGCGCGCGAGCGTCTCACCGGCGGCAACAAGACGCTGTTCGAGCAGGCCGACGCCAACGGCGACGGCAAGGTCACGCGCGAGGAATATCTCGGCGCGCCGCAGCCGATCTTCGAGCGCGCCGACGCCAACAAGGACGGCAAGCTGACGTCGGAGGAATTCCGCGCCTTCGCCGACCAGGTGCGGCAGAGCCGCTGAGCCCCTCTCCCATACCCTTGCACGGAGCACCCTACCCATGCGACGCCAGAAATGGTTTTTCAAATACGTCATCGCCACCACGCTCGTGGTGGCGATCGGCGCGGTCCTGATCAAGGCCGCCGACGCCGGCTCGCGCAACGTCAACCGCAGCTGGTCCGGCCCGAACGGCAGCGGCGGCCTGTCAAAGAGCGTGACCGGCGGCAACGGCAGCCGAACCCGCGACGTCAGCCGCACCGGCCCGAACGGAAACAGCCTGCAACGCAACACCCAGCGGACCTATCAGGAAGACGCCGGCACCACCTACGACAACACAACGACGCTGCCATCCGGCTCGACCGTGCAGCGCTCGCGAAGCGTCACGCCGACCGAGAACGGCGCGACCGTGAACCGCCAGGTCACCGGCCCCGAGGGCAACACCGGCAGCGTCACGCGAACCTACAGCGGTCGTTAAGCGGGGCGGATCAGGCGCTCACATATTGATCCCGCCCAGCGTCGGCATGCCCTTCTTGACCGCGGGGCGCTCCCACAGCGTGTCGTACCAGCGCTTGACGTTCGGATAGTCCTTGAGGTCGACCTTGTGGCGCTCGTGGCGGTGGGCCCAGCCGAGGATGGCGATGTCGGCGATCGTGTACTCGTCGCCCGCGACGTAGTCGTTGCCGGCGAGCTGCTTGTCGAGCACGCCGTAGAGGCGGTGCGATTCCTTGACGTAGCGGTCGACGCCGTACTGGTCCGGCTCCTTCATGCCGAGGAAGTGGTGCGCCTGGCCCAGCATCGGGCCGAAGCCGCCCATCTGCCACATCAGCCATTCCAGCATGGCGATGCGCTTGCGCGGATCCTTGGGGATCAGCTTGCCGGTCTTCTCGCCGAGATAGATGAGGATCGCGCCGGACTCGAACACCGAGATCGGCTTGCCGTCCGGCCCGTTGGGATCGACGATCGCGGGGATACGGTTGTTGGGCGATACCTTCAGAAAGTGCGGCTGGAACTGCTCACCCTTGCTGATGTTGATCGCATGCTCCTTGTAAGGCAGACCCACCTCTTCCAGCATCACCGAGACCTTGCGCCCGTTCGGCGTCGCCCAGGTGTAGAGATCGATTGTCATAGACGGCTCCTCGCTCTTCCGATGTTTCTTGCCGGCGCCCGCGGGCGCGGTGTTAAACTTGCGGTTACCTCGCCCCACTAAACAACAAAAGCGGAAGGAGCGCCATGGCAGCCTACGTCATCGCCCAGGTCGACATTTACGACCCTGAGACCTTCAAGGAATATGCGTCCGCGGTGCCCGCCACGATCAAGCAGTACGGCGGCACGTACCGCGTCCGCGGCGGCGCGGTGACGCCGAAGGAAGGCGGCTGGAACCCGAAGCGCGTGATCGTGCTGGAGTTCCCCGACATCGCCACGGCGCACCGCTGGTACGATTCCCCGGAGTACCAGGAGATCATCGGTATCCGCTTCAAGGCGGCGAACGGGCAGCTGATCTTCGTCGAGGGGGTGTAGGTTTACCCTTCTTAATGCGGCACGCCCTGATCGAACAGCGGCACGCGCTTGTCGCGGAGGGGCACGACGAGGATCGCGCCGGCGATGAAGCCGCCGATATGCGCCCACCACGCGACCTGGCCGCCGATGCCGAACAGCACGCTCGCCACCTGCGTCGCGATCCACAGCGCCAGCACGAAATAGGCCGGCAGGTAGAGCGGGAACCAGTTCATCGCCAGCACCAGGATCTTCACCTTCGGGTGCAGCACGATATAGGCGCCAAGGATACCGGCGACCGCGCCGCTCGCGCCCACCGTCGGCTCTTGCGCGTCCGGCATGGCGGCGGCTTGCGCCAGCCCCGCCGCCGCACCGCACAGGAGATAGAACAAGAGGAAGCGCCAGTGCCCCATCGAGTCCTCGATGTTGTCGCCGAACACCCAGAGGAACAGCATGTTGCCGAGCAGGTGCATCCAGTCGCCGTGCAGGAAGATCGACGTGATCAGCGTCGCCGCCGGCGCCATCGGCGCGAGCTGCGGGTCGAGCTGATCCGTGCCAATCAGCACCGAGGGAATCATGCCGTAGACCAGGACCGCACGCTCGAGCATGGCCTCCGACAGACCGATCTCCCACAGGAAGATCAGCGTCGTCACCGCCACCAGCGATATCGTCATGAACTGAAACGGGATGATGCGGAGCGGGTTGCGGTCGTAGACGGGCAGCAGCATCGGAAACGCCTTTCGCTATCGTGTCGCGCCGCGGTCCCGCCCCGCCGCGGTCAGGCGCGCTGGTGCGCCTTGTACTGCTGGTCGCCGAACATCCACTTGCGCTCTTCCTCGGTCATGCCGGCGTTGGCCGGGCGCGCCCTGTCGGCCAGCACCTCGATGCCGCGCTGCACCGCCGGGCGCTCCGCGATCTGGTCGAACCAGCGCTTGACGTTGGGGAAGTCGCCGAGGTCGTGGCCCCGCTTTTCCATGTTCCGCTGCCATGGCCAGGTTGCGATGTCGGCGATGGTGTAGACGTCGCCGGCGAGGTACTCGGATTCGCCCAGCCGGGTATTGAGCACGCTCAGCAGCCGGCCCGCCTCCTTGGTATAGCGCTCGACGGAATATTTGTGCTCGTCGACCGCATAGGCGCGGAAGTGGTTGGCCTGGCCGTACATCGGGCCGACGCCGCCCATCTGGAACATCAGCCATTGCATCGTGTGGTATTTCAGCGTCGGCGTCCTGGGCAGCAAGTCGCTGCCGGTCTTCTCCGCGAGGTAGTACAGGATCGCGCCGCTCTCGAACAGCGTCAGCGGCTTCCCCTCCGGCCCTTCCTGGTCGACGATCGCCGGGATGCGGTGGTTCGGGTTTAGCTTGAGGAAGAATTCCTGGAACTGCTCGCCCTTGCCGATGGCGATCGGGTGGATGGTGTATTTCAGCCCGACCTCTTCGAGCATGATGTGGACCTTGTGGCCGTTCGGCGTCGGCCAAGTATAGACGTCGATCATGGGGTTGCCCTCCGCATGGAATTTGTTCTATTCGAAATTTCTTGTCCGACCCCCATAGTTCGTCAACGCAGCACGCGGCACAAGCCCATTACCCGGGCCGATTGGCTGGTGTATTCTCGGGGCTCGAACATACAGCCTGGGGGACGGCCCATCTCCAAGCCCTTCACCGAGAACGAGCAGCGGCGCTTCCGCAACCTGCTCGAGCTCGCCAACAGCAGCCCCTACCAGGGCGAACGGGACAATGCCATGGCGGCGGCCGAGCGGCTCGCCGGCCGGCATGGCATGACGCTCGAGGAAGCGGCGCGCGGCGGGACGCAGGCGCCGCGGCACGAGCCGCCGCCCCGGCGCGGTCCCGAGATGTGGCAGGAGCGCGAGCTGGCGCGCATGGTCCACCTGATGGACTACCAGATCCAGCTCGACAAGGCGCGCATCGCCGAAGCGATGAAGGACGCCATCGCCCGCGGCCTGGAGCCCGATCCGGCGCCGCAGCCGGTGCGGGCGGCGGCGCTCGGGAGTTGGATACCCTTCCGCAGCCGGAGCCGCCGGCGCATGGAGCCGTACCGCCACGCCCGCGTGCTGCTGGAGGAAACCACGCTGCCGATCGAGGAGATCGCCGACATCACCGGCCTCGACGTCTACGAGGTCGCCGGCCTGAAGCTGAAGCTGCGCCGCAACGGCACCGCGTGGACGGCGGGGTAAGACGGTTGTGACGTCACGCACCGGCCGGCTCGATTGCTCCGACCGCAATTGTTTCCGAAAACCAGGAGGCGATCAGTTCGACTTGTAGCGGCTTACGTAGCAGCCGTCGCGAACGCCTTCGAAATAGTCGCTGATGCCGGGATGAGCGACGGGCTCGTCGCTTTCGTCGAGCAGCAGGTTCTGCTCGGACACATAAGCGATGTAGGTCGTCTTGTCCTTGTTCTCGGCCAGCAGATGATAGTAGGGCTGATCCTTGCGGGGACGCGATTCGCGCGGGATGCTCTCGTACCACTCGTCGGTGTTGGCGAACTCTGGATCGACGTCGAAGATAATGCCGCGGAAGCCGTATTTCCGATGTCGAACGACCTGTCCGATTCGGAATTGAGCGCATGTATTCAGCATAGAGACTCCAGTTGCTGCTCGTTTCTTATCTGCCCCGACCGATTTCCCGGCGACGCGCGGTATCGAATGCCCGAACCGCGCCGCCCTCATCCGCCTGCCGTCCAACACTCGGCGGCGGCGCATCGGCCCCGGATCGCATTGCCGCCCCATACTGCCCAAGGCGACTATGACAATAAAGTGGCAAATGGGGGTTGGGGCGGTCGAAATCGGGCTAACGGTTCGGAAGCATTGCCATCCAGTTGTTTTGCCACGAAATCGACAGGGCTATCGGCCAAAAGTCGCTGCTACGCCGGCCGGGTGTCGCCAATGGGTCGCTCACCGCGCAAAATCGGCACTTGCCAAGCCCTTTTTCTCATTTTCCTAGCCAAAGGTTCAAGGGCGCACCCTTAATCCCGCGACAGGATCGATGCCGAGATCGATCGCGAGTCGCGCGGCCCCCATCTCCCCTGCTCCACCTTCAGAAAGAACTCGCGAAGCGCGGCATTGAACGCTTCCGGCTCTTCGAGATTGCAGGCGTGCCCCGTCTTCGGGATGACCACCAGCCCCGATGTCGGGATCGTCCGCTTCATGAACAAACCCGGCTCGAGGCAGGGCTCGTCCTCGTCGCCGGTCACGATCAGCGCCGGCACATCGATCGCCTTGAGCTTGTCCTCGAGACTGTAAAGCGACGGCCGAACGGCCTGCACGGCGCGCAGCGTGTTCGCCGATCCCCGCACCGAATGCTCGGCGAGCTGACAGAGGAATTCCGCGTAGCCGCGCGGGTCCTTGTTCTCCAGCTGGACGCGCGTCGGGCCTGAGCCGTAGACGATCGCCATCTTCGCCATGCCGTCGCGCTCCAGCCGGTCGGCGGTGGCCTCGGCCTCCGCCTTGAACTGCGCGCGCTTGGACGCCTCGGCGCCATAGCCGCAGCCGGCGATCACCACGCTCCGCGCCAGCGCGCCGTAGCGCATGGCGAAATGCGCGGCCGCGAAGCCGCCCATGCTGAGGCCGACGACATGCGCCTTGTCGACGCCGGCGGCGCGCATCACGGCGACGATGTCGTCGGTCGCGACATCCTGTCCATACAGCGACGGCTGCTCGGGTACGTCGGACGGCGGGAAGCCACGCGCGTTGTAGGCGATGCAGCGATAGAAGCGGGAGAAGTAGCGGAGCTGCGGCTCCCAGCTCCTGAGGTCGCCGGCGAACTCGTGGACGAACACCACGGGGAATCCGTTCCCGACCTCTTCGTAATACAGTCGTGCGCCTTCGGCTTGGGCATGGGGCATCGGGCTCTCCTGACGCTGCCTTGTATCATTTCGCTTCGAGTTGAGGCATAAAGCTTTCCCGATAAGACTATAGGCGATGGGGATCGAACGAGAACAGGAACGATGGCGCGCATCGCAATCGGGGGCTTCCAGCACGAAACGAACACATTTGCGCCGGTCAAGGCCGACTTGGCCGAATTCGAGAATTGCGCCGGCCAGCCGCGAGTCCCGCGCGGCGACGAAATCTTCGAGGCGATGGTCGGCCTCAACCTGCCGATTTCCGGATTCATCGAGAAGGCGCGCGCCTCGGGGCACGAGCTGGTGCCGACGCAATGGGCCATGGCGACTCCGTCCGCGCATGTCACCGACCGCGCCTTCGACAGGATCAGCGGCAATATCGTCGACGACATCGCCGCCGCCGGCCCACTCGACGCCATCTACCTTTGCCTGCACGGCGCCATGGTGACGGAGAGCCACGAAGACGGCGAAGGCGAGCTGCTGCGGCGCATACGGTCGGTCGTCGGCCCGCACCTGCCGATCGTCGTCACCCTCGACCTGCACAGCAATACGACGCAGCAGATGGTCGAGCTGACGACAGCGCTGATCGCCTATCGCACCTATCCGCACGTCGACGCCGCCGAGACCGGACGGCGCGCCGCCTTGCTGTTCGACCGCATGATCCGCGACGACACGCTGCCGATCAAATCGTTCCGCAAGCTCCCCTTCCTGATCCCGCTGGTCTGGCAGTGCACGATGATCGAGCCGGCGAACTCGATCTACCAGCGCCTGCGGGCCATGGAGCGCGTCTCGCCGGCGCTTTATTCGCTGTCCTTCACGCCGGGCTTTCCGCCCGCCGATATCGCGGAATGTGGCCCCGCCGTCTTTGCCTACGGCAACTCAGTCCAGTCCGCCGACGAAGCGGCCGACGAGGTGGCGCGCATGGTAAGCAATGCAGAGGGCCAGTTCGCCGGCACGCTCTACGACCCCGACGACGGCGTGCGCGAAGCCATGCGGCGCTACCAGGGCAAGCCGATCGTGCTGGCCGACACGCAGGACAACCCCGGTGCGGGCGGCGCGTCCGACACCGTCGGTCTGCTCGAAGCGCTGGTGCGGAATGATGCCAAGGATGCCGTCTTCGGCATGCTCTACGACCCGGCCGCGGCCACGGCGGCACACAACGCCGGCACGGGATCCGAGATCGAGCTTTCGATCGGCGCCGGCTCCGGCCAGCCGGGCCACCTGCCCTTCCAGGGCCGCTTCACGATCGAGGCCCTGACCAACGGCGAGTTCATCGGCACCGGACCAATGAAGCGCGGGGTGCGATACCGCATGGGCCCGACCGCGCTGCTGCGGATCGGCGGCGTGCGCGTGGTGGTGACGAGCGGCAAGACGCAGGTCAACGACCAGGCCCTCTTGCGCCATATCGGCCTCGACCTCGAGCAGCAGCGCATCCTCGCCATCAAGAGCTCGGTCCACTTCCGCGCCGACTTCACCGGCCTCGCCGGCGATATCCTGGTGGTCGTCGCCCCCGGGCCGAACGTGGCCGACCATCTCGCGCTCGACTACCAGCGCCTGCGGTCGGGCGTCCGTCTCGTCCCGCTCGGCGCCGAGCGGCGGGCCTGACCCGGTTCGGCAGTGGAGCCCCCGACCGTTTCCGCGTACACTCTGCGGGCTGTGAGGCGCCAGCCAAAGGGAGCGAGGGCACATGGGCCTGCCGGTCGTGCATTTCGAGATCCACGGGAAAAATTCGAGAGAAATTTCGGACTTTTACGAGTCTATCTTCGAGTGGACCATCAACGCTAACAATCCGTTGCATTACGGCCTCGTCGACACCGATGCCGAGGGTCAGGGCATCGGCGGCGGCATCTGCGCCAGCGAGATGGCGCCGGCCGTGCTGATCTACATCCAGGTCGACGACCCACAGGCTTATCTCGACAAGATCGAGGCCGCCGGCGGGCGGACGGTGCTGCCGGTGACGGAGATACCGGGCGCGGTCACGATGGCGATCTTCGAGGACCCGTCCGGCAACCGCATCGGCCTGGTGAAGGGCTGATCCGGCCGTGCAGCTCGGCGTCGTCTTCCCGCAGATCGAGATCGGCGCCGACCCCATCGCCATACGCGATTACGCCCAGGCGGCGGAAGCGCTCGGCTACACCCACATCCTCGCCTTCGACCACGTGATCGGCATCAACCCGGCGAGCCGGCCGGGCTGGAAAGGCTTCTACGACCACACGGCGATGTTCCACGAGCCCTTCGTGCTGTTCGGCTATCTCGCCGGGGTTACGCGGAAGCTCGGCTTCATCAACGGCGTGCTGGTGCTGCCGCAGCGCCAGACCCCGCTAGTCGCCAAGCAGGCGGCCGAAGTCGACGTGCTGTGCGGTGGGCGGCTCCGGCTCGGCGTCGGCGTCGGCTGGAACGGTCCCGAGTTCGAAGCGATGGGCGAGACCTTCGATAACCGCGGCAGGCGCATCGAGGAGCAGATTTTCCTGCTGCGCCAGCTCTGGTGCAGCGACCTCGTCACCTTCGAAGGCGAATGGCACCGGGTCGTCGACGCCGGCATCAACCCGTTGCCGGTGCAGCGGCCGATCCCGATCTGGATCGGCGGCAGCGCCGAAGTCGTGATCAAGCGGGTCGGACGGCTCGGCGACGGCTGGCTGCCGCAATTCCCGGCGATGGACCCGGCGCTGTCCCGTACCGGGGCGCAGCCGCGCCGATTCGAGGAACCGGAAGCCCTGATCGAGCGGATGCGCGGCTATGCCCGCGACGCCGGGCGCGACCCCGCCGCGATCGGCATCGAAGGCCGCTCGTCGGTCAAGGACCAGACGCCGGACGACTGGGTATCGGTCTATTGCCGGTGGCGGTCGCTCGGCGCGACGCATCTGTCGGTCAACACGATGGGGGCCGGGCTTTCCGGGCCGGACGCGCACATCGACGCCATCCGCCGCTATAAGAATGCCGTGGACGGCGCTTGAAAACAGTGTTGAGCGGGTTAGCGCCGCGGCCGCCAGACGTAGAAGGCCGTCGCCGCGTAGTTCCACACCGTGCCGATGAGCAGACCGGCCAGCACCGACGGCAGCCACGGCCCGCCGCCGCGGAAGATGTAGGACGATACGCCGACATTGCCGAGAACGCCGACGCTGCACACGAGGCAGAAGACGAACAACCCGCGAAACCAGGCCCGGCCCGAGAGCCGCTGGTCGCGGTAGGTGACGATGTTGTTGAGCGCGAAGTTCGTGACCATGGCCAGCAGCGCGGCGATCGTCTGGCTCGGCCAGAAAAACTGCGAGAACCCGTGGAACGCCGTCGTGAACGCTGCAAGGTGCACGGCGACGCCGACGCCGCCGATCAGGGAGAAATAGACCAGGCGCGAGGGAATGAACCAGCCGAACTTCTTTTGCAGCAGCATCGTAAGGAAATCCAGCGCCACGATGCTATCGACCTTGCTTTCACCCGCATGCCGCGCGCGGAACTCGAACGGCAGCTCGCGAAAGCGAAGCGGCCGCTTCGAGCTGGAGAAGATATCGAGCAATATCTTGAAGCCGATGCCAGAGAGGTCGCGCACCACCTCGTGCACGACGTCGCGCCGGACGGCGAAAAATCCGCTCATCGGATCGCTGAGAACGACGCGCAGCGTCTTTTTTGCGAGCAAAGTCGAGAACCGACTCAGCCGCACGCGACCCGCATCCCAGTCGCCGACGCCGCCGCCGGCCATGTAGCGGCTGCCGACGACGATGTCGACGTCGCCGCGGCGCAGCGTCTCCAGCATGGCCGGCAGTACCGCTTCATCATGCTGCAGGTCGCCGTCGATGACCGCAAGATAGGGCGCGGAGCTCGCCAGGAAACCTTCGATGCAGGCCGACGACAGGCCGCGCCGCCCGATGCGCTGGATGCAACGGACGCGGTGGTCTGTGCGCGCCAGATCGTTGACCAGCCCGGCTGTCCCGTCGGTCGAATCGTCGTCGACGACGATGACCTCCCAGGCAACGCCCTGCAGCGCGACGCCGATGCGCCGCACGAGCTCTTCGACGTTCGCCCGCTCATTGAACGTCGGAACGACGATCGAGATCTCGGGGCCGGCCAGAGCCTCCATCGGCGCCGCCGCGGTTCGGGCTTTTTCCGATGCCGTCAACAACCGCTTGGCTCCCCGATGGTCACGGACAATATTGTCCCCCTGCGGGGGTTTTCCTCGAGCAGCTGCACTTTTGCATGGTCCTCGAGCAGCAGCGGGACCACCCAGCCGGGCCGTGCCGCCAAAACCAGAAACTGGGAATAGCGCGTCGTGAACTCGCACAAACTGAAAATGTTCATCCGCACGTACGGACTCAGCCTGTCGAACACCAATTCATTAGTATCGTGCCCCACGAACTTCATTGCGAGCACTTTGTCGGTGATCATGTAGATCCGGTCTCGAAGATGCGGCGGCAGATAGAAGTGGGTCTGCAAGTAGTGGTGCGCATCCGGGAATGCGACCGGGTGCCGGGCCGCTTCGATCAGCCGAAGATCCGCAGCGGCAATCGAATACGGCCGCGCCGGCATATTGCGGAGCAGATAGCCGAATATGGCGGTCGCAAGCAAGCTGACGGACAAGCCGATGAACAGGGCGCATCTTGGGCGCCACGCCCGCAACTGCCACGTCAGATACGCCACGACGAGCGATATACCGACCACCGTATTGATCACGTATTTGTCCGTAAAGGCGCGGGTGACAAAATACGCCAGTATATACGTCATGACGGGCAGCAGGCTCAGCGTGACGGCGGCGGCGACCTCATGACGCGGAATGGTGGAATCCTTCCCAACGCCGACCGGTTCGCGCCGGAAAAAAAAGATCGCGATCGTGCAGGCGAGCAATGCCACGACGGCGGCAGGAAGGGCGGTGCCCAGGATCTTGACATATACATGCGGGACCAGGCTTGTCCCGAGCTTCGTCCAGAAATTGGGCGCGAAATCCCTCGAGTGGATGACGAAGGGGACGAGCGGTCCGACGATCGCAAAAGATGCGACAAAGCAGCCGATCACCGGCCAGGCAATCTGCCGCCGCTCCCAACAGCGCCACGCCTCGCCGACCGCGATCGGCACATAGTTCAGCACGCCGTAATAGTGGGCATGTGGCCCGAGACTGAGGCTGAGCGTCAGGAAGATGAGACGCGGAACGGTCGGCTTGTCCGTGACCAGCTGCCACGCCAGAAGTGCAAGGCACATCGACGCGAAAAGTATCGCGTAGGGTCTGCCCTCATAGAAATACTTGAGCGCAAACGTCACAAACGGGAAGGAAAAGGCGACCAGTGCCGGCAACGCGGACGTCCGCCGCAAGACGACGATATAGAGACAGACCGCGCCGATCAGGACGGCGACAATCGACGGCAGCCGGAAGGCAAGCTCCGAGCCGCCAAAGGCCGCCATCGAGAAGTGTCGCACGATATAGTCGAGCGGCGGGTGATTCTCCGCC
>Ga0302046_10003802_pt1 | contig 13529 bp, 9 predicted proteins | sample RVTome_11_FD_200261 | JGI IMG/M metagenome (GOLD analysis project Ga0302046, IMG submission 200261) | Soil microbial communities from uranium-contaminated site in the Upper Colorado River Basin, Wyoming, United States - RVT147D111 (version 2) ...
GAAGCGGCGCTTCATCCCCGGTGTCTATTTCGTCAGCGACAGTTCGACCGGGCATGAGCGGATGATCTACAGGGTGCAGATCGGGTCGTTCGAGTCGGAAGAACTGGCGGAAAGCAAGAAGCAGGAGCTCGAGGCGGCTTTCCCGGACGAAAAGGTGGTCCTTGCCTATCACCCCGATCGCGGCACTTGGCGCGTCCGCGTCGGCGAGGCGAGGACCCGGGAGGGAGCCTCTCCGCTCGTGCAACGACTGACGGACGCAGGGTACACCGAGCTGTGGGTAACGGAGGAGGACGAGGTCGTCACCGGGAAGAAGCGTCTCCGCCTGGTGGACGATCGGTGGGAAAATTACCTGACATCCATCGATCGCGTCCTGATCGAGCCGGTCCGAACGGGCGACCTGCTGCGTATCGGGGAGGACAGCTACCGTGGCACCCTCGAAGCGACGATCAACCGCTCCGGCAATCTGCGCCTGATCAACGTCGTCGATATGGAGCAGTATCTCCGCGGTGTGGTGCCGAACGAGATGGGACCGGGAGTTTACCCGGAACTGGAGGCTCTGAAAGCGCAGGCGGTCGCGGCGCGCACCTATATCGTGGCCAACCTGGGGCAGTTCTCGGAGGAGGGGTACGACATCTGCGATACCCCCTCCTGCCAGGTCTATCGTGGCGCCGCGACGGAGCATCGTCTGACCGACCAGGCACTGGAGGAGACCCGCGGCGTGATCCTGGCCTGGGACGGCAAACCGATCAACGCCATGTACACCTCCACCTGCGGCGGCCATACCGAGGACGGACACCTGGTATTTCAGGGCGAGACGGGTCCCTATCTGAAAGGTGTGACCTGCTATCCGGCAGCGGACGCCGAGGTCCATATCGTCTCCGCCGAGGCCTGGCGGGATACGGTCGTGCTGGAGGACGGTTCGGCCATCAACGAGGAGATTCACCTGCTGCATCGTCTGGGAGTGGTCGGGCCGGAGGCGTTCAACAGCACCTATCTTCTCGGTCCGTGCGGCTGGGACGAGGCGGTCCGCTGGGTGGGGAACGCGCTCGGGGTGCTGGGCAAGAAGCCGTCGTCCCGCGCTGCGCAGGGGGGGCAGCTGATCATGAGGGAGCTGGCCGCTTATCTGATCAGCTCGCTCAGCTGGCAGGAGCGCATGAGGTTCGCTCTCGCCGATCAGGACCTGCCGTATCTGCTCGCTTTCGCGGACGGTGAGGCGATGCCGGACGATGCGCGGCGTCCCTATGTGACTTTGCTCGAGAAGGGGATCTTCAGACCCTTTCCGGACAATACGCTGCGCCCTGAGCTCGTCCCCAGCCGCGGCCTCGTGCTCCTCATCCTCTACCGCACCCTCGATTACTACGGCGGGCTCGGTACGATTCGCGCCAGCTATCGCGGACTCGACAACGGCAGCATCCTGCTGGAGGCCGACAATAAAGTCGCGCCCTTCGCGATCGCCCCGGGGACGGCATTGTTCCGGGCGTTCCGGGATGTTCCCTATCCGACCGACAGTCTTTCTCTGACTCTGGGGGACCGGGTTCTGTACCGGCAGGGAGCCGATGCGGCCATCGACTACCTCAAGCTGCTGGTGCGGGACAACGGCGTTTCCAATGATCGGTACTCGTCGCTCTACCGCTGGGAAGAACGGGTGAGCCGCGAGGAGCTCGAGAAGCGGATCCGGTCGCGCATCCAGATCGGCCGGCTGATAGACATCGAGCCGGTGCGGCGGGGGGTCAGCGGCCGGGTCGTCGAGCTCAAGGTGCGCGGCAGCCGGGGAGACTATACCCTGCGCGGTTTCCGCATCCGCACCGCGCTCGGCATCCGCGAGACCCATTTCACGGTCGACCGGACCTTCACCGCGACCGGCCAGGTCGATGAGTACATATTCAGCGGCAAGGGCTGGGGCCACGGGGTCGGGATGTGCCAGGTCGGTGCGTACGGCATGGCCGTACGCGGCAATAACTACGAGGAAATACTGCGTCATTACTACAACGGCGCCGATCTGGTGGTGTGGGACGGCGTCACGACCCGCGGGGACGATTGACACCCGCCTGGAGCGGGTCGATAATCGCAGCCCGCTGCGCGGGACCGGTGCGTCCCGCGAGCCGGGCGGAGATTCGGCAAACGTGATTTCCACCGAGGCGAGCTTCCGCGGCCGCATAAAGCCACTGAGCCTCGCCGACCTCCTTTTCTTTCTCGCCGACCTGAATCGCGACGGCCTGCTGACCGTCACGGACCGGGGCGTCGTCATCGATCTCTACCTCGAGTCGGGCCGGCTGGTCTATGCGACGTCCAGCCGGACCAGAGATGATCTTTCCGCGCTGCTCCTGCGATGGAAGTGCATTGCCCCGGATCGCTTCGACGCCGCCATGCGGCAGGTCGGGGAGGGGGCGCGGCTCGAGCGGGCGCTCATCGATCACGGTGGAATGACTCCCGCCGGCCTGCGGCAGGCCCGGCATCGGCAGGCGCTCCACATCGTCCTTCCGCTGTTCAACTGGCGGGACGGAGAGTTCAGTTTTTTCGAAGGTGAAGCGCCCCAGGGCGAGCTGCCGCGCGTCCAGCTGTCGATTGCCGCGATCGTGGCCTCCGGCATTCGCGCGCTGCGCGACCTCGACCTGATCGTTGCACGGATCCCGTCCCTCGACAGGGTGTTCGACGCCATCCCCCCCGACCGGATGAGGAGCGAGCCGGTGGCGCTGCGGCCGGCGGAGACCTTCGTCCTCGGCCTGGTGGATGGCGTCCGCACCGCCGCCGAGATCATCAGGGCGTCGGGGCAGACCGATGCCGAGGTCCGCCGGACCCTGTTTCTGCTTTCCGTCCTCGGACGGGTCAAGCCGCGTCTTCGTCCGGGGCGGGAGCCGGCCGAGACGGCCGGCAGGAAGGAGCAGGCGGATGCGGGAGAGATCCTCCGCCAGTTCAACGGCATGTTCGGCAGGGTCTATCGCTATCTGATGCGGGAGATCGGGCCGATCTCCGACCATCTCCTGCGGCGCTCGCTGCAGGATACACGGAGCGATCATCCGGTCCTGTTCACCGGATCCAGTCTTGGTGCCGACGGCACTCTCGACCTCCCGCCGCTGCGCGAGAACCTCGCCGGCCTGCATGGTGAGCGGGGGCGCGGGCTGCTGGTCGACGGCTTGAACGAATTGCTCTATCGGGAGATGCTCGTTCTTCGTCGCACCCTGGGCGTGGAGCACGAAAGGCGGGTGTTGATCGGTTTCCGCCGGGAGATGCAAAGCCAGCGGATGCGTGCCTGATGTCCCGGATTCTGATCCGACTGGGCGGTCTCATCATCGTTCTCGATTTCGTCTACCTCGCCGCCGGGGAGTTGTGGTTCGGCGGCGTGGACGACGTGCTGTTCAGGAATTTCCTGAAGGCCGGTGGAGCGTCCATCGCGGGGGGGTGCGTACTCTGGTTTGCAGGGCGGACGGCGGCGCGCGTCGCGGGGCGGACCTGTCCGAGGTGCCGCAGGCGCGTGGCTCACGGGCGAATCTACTGCGACGAGCATCGCAGCGAGGCGATCAACGAGCAACGCGATCGCGATCGCAACCGCGGTCGCTGAGCGGCGGTGGGCACGCAGGAGCGGCCTCTCGTCCTTGCGGTGGTCGGCCCCACCGCCGTCGGCAAGAGCGAGTTCGCCCTGCGGTTGTGCGCGCGCTTCCGCGGGGAACTGCTGAGCGTCGATTCGATGCAGGTGTATCGCGGCCTCGACGCCGGCACCAGCAAGCCCGACCGGATCGAGAGGCGAAGGGCCGTCCACCACGGCATCGACCTGGCGCTCCCGGGAGAGGATTTCTCGCTCGGCGACTTCGTGCGCTATGCGGAACGGACGATCGCCGCGATCCGCCAACGGCGACAGCTGCCGGTGCTGGTCGGGGGAACGGGGCTCTACTTTCGGGGTCTGCTGCGGGGAATCGTCGACGCGCCGCGCCGGGACGCGGCGATCCGGAAACGGCTCGACGAATCCGCCCGCCGGCAAGGGAGCGAGCACCTGCATCGCATGCTGCAACGGGTCGATGCGGAGGCGGCCCGCCGCCTCGGACCGCGCGATCGGCAGAGATTGGTGCGGGCGCTGGAGGTGTTCTTCGCGACCCGCCGCGGTTTGAGCGAGTGGATCCGCGAGTCGCCGTTCGGGCCGGATCGCTATGATGCGATCAAGATCGGACTGAACATGGATCGCGAGGTCCTTTACCGGCGCATCGATGCGCGGGTGGAACGCTTCTTCGCAGGGGGACTGATCGAGGAGGTGCGGGGGATGCTGGCCGGCGGAAGTCCGTCTTCCGCCAACGCATTCAAGGCGCTCGGCTATCGCGAGTGCCTGGGGTATCTGGCGGGAGAATCCCCGCTGGATGAGACCGTCGCTCTGACGAAGCGGAATACGCGCCGTTATGCGAAGCGGCAGTTGACCTGGTTTCGGTCCGAGCAGGAGGTCGTCTGGTTTCATCTCGACCCGGATGACGAAGACAGGTTCAGGGCGCCGTTGCAGTACGCGGAGCGGCAGCTTGTGGCACGGGGGTATCAATGGACAAGGATGGCGGATCGGTGAACATCCAGGACTCCTACCTCGGCCGGGCGTGCCGCGAGCGCGCCTGGTTGACCGTGCACCTCAACGGCGGTAAGAAACTGACGGGGAGGATCCTGTCGTTCGACCGCTATACGCTGATTCTGGAGGATCGCGGTTCCGAGCAGATGATCTTCAAACACGCCATTGCGACCATCTCCACGTCGCGCACGTTCAGCAACTCCATCAGGGTCGGCGAGGGGAGCAAGGGAAAGAGTCCGGTCGCGAAGGATGCAGAAGAGGTGGCGGCCGGTTCGGCCGGCGATCGGGAAGGTGAACCGGACGACAAGCCGCAAGAGCGCGGCTGAACGAGGCGGAGCGCATCCGATGGGACTGACCATCGCCAACCAGCTGACCATCGTTCGCATGGGGATGATCCCGCTTCTGATCACGCTCATCCTGTCCAACCATCCCGCCTGGGCGCTTCTGATTTTCATCCTCGCCGGCCTGACCGATGCGCTCGACGGGATTATCGCCCGTCGCTACAAGCAGAGTTCGGAGCTCGGAGCGTTCCTCGATCCGATGGCCGACAAGCTGCTGCTGACGGCGCTGTTCATCGTCCTCTCGATCCCGGACCATCCACAATCGCTGCCCGATTTCCAGGCTGCGAACCACCTGCCGGTCTACCTCACCATCGTCACCATCAGCCGCGATGTGTTCATCGTCATGGTCTCCCTCGTCATTCACCTTGCCACCGGGCACGTCGGCTTCAAACCGACGTCCCTGGGCAAGGCCACGACCGTCATCCAGGTGATCACGGTCGGCACGGTCCTGCTCTGCAACAGTCTCGATCGTCCATCGCCGCTCATCATCAGCTCGCTGGTCTGGTTGACTCTGGCGATGACCCTGTCGTCGGGCCTGCATTACATCCATCATTCGACGAGGGTGGCAGGGAGCGTCTCCAGGGAAGGTAACGACGCTGCGCGGGAAAGGGACTGAAGGCGCCAAGGAACCGGCCGTACAGCCTACTGAGACCAGACGATCTCGGTGCTGATCGTGCCGACCGGCCCGGTGTACTGAAAGTAGGCGGTGAAGGGCGCGCTGGCGCCCGGGGCCAGGGGCTCGGGCTGTATTTCGCTTTCCGATTGAGTTGCGACGAGGCCGTCGTTGCCGATGATCCTGACACGCACCCGCACCTGACTCGCCGCCACCGTGCCGTTGTTCTTGACCCGCCCGGTCACTTCGAGGTCGCCGTTCGGCAGCATGTCGTGATCGGTCTCCACGATCACCAGATCGGCTCTGGCGCGGTCCTGCGCGCGGTGCCCCAGGCGCTCCCGCAAGGTCTCGCGGACCTGCCGTCGCTCCACGCCGCCGTCGGCAGAGCCCGGGAGGAAGCGGCCATCCGTCTGCAGCGAAGAAATCGCTGTCTGGCCGGGTGCGCGCGGGACGTCCACCGGCGCCGGAGAAGTCGCGGCAGCCCGGAGATCGTGGTTGCGCCATTGCTGGCTGATCGCCGCGACGACCGCGACTCCGATGGTCAGCAGGAGGGCGATCGGGAGCCATGAGACGGAACGCTCGGTCTCTTCGGGTCGAGTCATCGCCGGCAACCCGCGGGTCGGCGGCCTGGTCTGCGAATGACCCGGGGTGGTGGACGATGAAGGTGGGCCGCCGTCCTGGGGCGAGTGGCCGCGGGACGTCCCCAGCGGCTGCGTCGATACCGCCGACTTGTGCAGTTCGTCGAGCAACGCATCGTAGTCCTGGAAGCGATCCTGAGGCCGTTTCGCCATCATCTTCTGAATGGCGGCGCTCAGTTTGAACGGGACCGCCGGATTGACGGCGCAGGGTGGCCGCAGCGGCTCGTTCAGGTGTTTGATGATCATGGCGACCGCGGTCGTGGCCGCGAACGGCGTCTTTCCGACCACCAGATGATAGAAGGTCGCGCCGAGCGAATAAATGTCGGAGCGCATGTCCAGGCTGCCGCCCTGCGCCTGCTCGGGAGAAATATAGCCCGGTGATCCAAGCACTTCACCGGTGGCGGTCAGCTGGGTGTCCGAGCGGGCCACCTTGGCCAGCCCGAAGTCGGTGATCTTCACGATCCCCTCTTCGGTCAGCATGAGGTTGCTCGGTTTGATGTCGCGATGGATGAGGTTCTTGCGCGCGGCGTGACGCAGCCCCTCCGCGGCCTGCAGGATGTACGAGGCGGCGAGCTGCGCATCGAGCGCGCCCTGCTGCCTGACCAGCGAATCGAGGGAGCGACCGCGGATCAGCTCCATGGCAAAGAAGGGGATCGAGCCTTCCTGTCCGATGGTATAGATTTGCGTGATGTTGGGGTGATTCAGCGCCGCGGCGGATTGCGCCTCACGCTTGAAGCGCGCCACGAACTCCGGGTTGGCAGCCAGAGTCGGCAGCAGCGTCTTGACCGCGACCGGGCGGTTCAGCGCCTCGTCGAGCGCGCGGTAGACGCGCCCCATGCCACCCTCGCCGAGCAGCGACTCGACCCGATAGGCGCCGAGGCGCTGCGGTTGGTTGATGCTGCCGGCCGGCGCTCCCTTCGGCAGGGTCTCGCTCATCATGCTCCCGGTGGGGTCGGCAATACGCCGATCAGGTCGATGACGAAATCGTCATCGCAACGAACTTCCCCAAGTCAATCTAACGGACGGCGGCGCAAAGTCAATGGATTGAACGGTCAGGAAGCGGCCGACTTCTTCTTGCCGAACATGCCGAGAAAGCCCCGCTTCTCTTCCTGCCTGGGATCGTCGCCGAGGCCGCGCAACGCTTCCAGGTTCGATCCGTCCCACTGCAGCGCCTTGCGGTACATCTCCTGCCCTCGTTCCTTCTGTCCCAGACGGAGGTACAGGGATCCCAGCTGGGCATACGGCTCGGCGGAGGTCGGATCGAGTTCGATCGCTTTCAGCAGGCTCTGCGCGGCCTGCTTGCGCAGCCGCGGGTTGTGCGCCTGCGTCATGCCAAGGTACAGAGCGTAGCTTCCTTTGGCGGCATCCTGCTGGCAGGCGTTGGCGAAGAAGGATAGCGCCTGCGGGTATTTCCCCTTCTCGTAGTACTCCTTGCCGCGGTTGAAATTGAGCCGTGCCAGGACGGCGGGATCCACCTGGGGATCATCGCGGTTCTTGCCCGAGCGTCGCGCCAACTCCTCGTCGTACTTGCCGCGCATGGCCGCGTTGGAAAGGGTCGAGTACGCCTCGGTGATGCGGGCAAACACCTTCTCGGCCTTTGCCTTCATATCGTCATGGCGGAACTTGTCCGGGTGCAGGGTTCGGGCCAGGGCGTAGTAGGCACGCCGGACATCGGTCGTGCCGACGTTCGATTGAATCCCAAGGACGTCGTACATCGACTGGTCGTGCAGCTGCTCGAAGCGCGCCAACATCTGCCGCTCGAGGTCGCTGTGCGGCCGGACCATCTCGACCTGGCCGGTGCCCACGGCGGGAGAGGAGGTCGGGGGGCCTGACGGCTCGGCCTGCGGCGCCCCTCCATTCCCCGGGACCCGCAGCGGAGAGGGGTCGGCGGACGAGGCCGCCTGAGGTGGCGCGGGCACCGGCGCGCCCGTCGAGGTCAAGGGGGGGCGGCCGGCCGGTGCGAGCGGCTCTGTCTCGTGCGGTGGTGCGGGCGCCGGCTCCGACACTGGTGATGGCTGCAGGGCGGGGCGTGGACCGACGATCCGGGGAGCCGGCCGGGTGGTCTCGTCGTCGGCGACGATCCTGACCATACCGGCCAGGCGGAGCGCGTAGATCGCGCGCAGCGTCGCCTCCTCCGGCAATGGACTGAGGGTGCAGAGGTCGCGCAGGCTGGTCGGGACATCGAGGCGGGAGAGGGCATACCCCTCGGCCGCGTCGAGAGGAACGTCACGCAGCCCGGCCGGAGGAGTCTGCGCCCGGCGCACGAAGCTCTCCGGCGTGCCGAGTCTGAACCGTATCTCGACGGGATCGGTCGATTCGCGCCCCCACTGCAGCAGCAGCTCGGCGATGCTGCGACCGCCATCGACCTGGTCGCGGAACGGCAGATCGCCCGCCTGGAAACGGAATCGTCCCTCCTTCAGCGCCAGGATCGCGCGCAGCACCTGGCGGACATGCTCCTGGGTCAACTCCGCCAGGAGCGCGCTTTCCAGCACGCCGAGGCGCACCAGCGCCGTGCCAAGCAGTTCGTTCTGTTTCTTCGCCGCGGTCGCCTGCCGCAGATGGTCATCGGTCACGCCAGCCTTCTGCTTCAACAGCGAGGTGAGTCCCTCGGCCGGCAGGTTGCTGGCGGCGAAGCGGATGACTGCGCCGGAATCGATGAACAGCTGCCTGATGGCCTTGCCGTTCTCGACCCGGAGAACCCCCGAGGCCTGCAGGCCCTGGACCTTGCCCAGGACATCAGCCGCCGTCTGCTCGGAAAGGTTCCCCTGCACTTGACCGTACCTCCGCTGGGTGGGCGCCCCGCCGCCCGCTGCGCGCGGGAAGCGGACGGACCCGCACTATAACTTGTATCGTCACTATCTCCAGTGCAAGGGAGGGCGGTGCCCCGCCGTGATGACTGCAGTGCAGAATCGTAATCACTCGCCGGACTCCGGCAGCAGTGATTCACCCCACGAACGACGCAGTTCCTCCAGGGTGTAGCGGGTGACGTCGAGAAACGCTTCCTCCATTCCAATCCCCGCGGCCATCGAATCGAGAATCTTAACCAGCCGGAAAAACCCTTCCCGCCGGTCGAGATACTCGACGAACGAGAGAGAAGAGGGGTAGCTGAAGGTGCTGCCCCACGACTCGGGAGGGACCGCGGCGCTGAACTCCGCCGCCAGATCGCGCTGCGCGGCCGGTGAGGTGGTCTTACCCTCGATCAGCTGCGCGATCCCTTCGTGCAGCCAGCGGGGGGCGGTACGGCGGCTCTTGCCGGCGATGAACGCATGCGCCAGCTCATGCAGGAGAACCTTGCGCGCTTCGTCGTTCAGTGAGCGCAGACCCCCGCTCGGCACGCGGATCTTGCCATCGAACAGGCCGGCGACGTTTGCGTCGGCCAGGGTCGCCTGATAGAACTGCCGGGCCGGGTAGACGATGACGACGATAGGTTGAATCGGGTAATAATCGAAGCGGGTGACGAGATCGGGAAACCGATTCTCCAGATAATCGAGAATCTCGGCCTCGAGCTCGGGACCGGCCCTGTCGCCGTCGTACTTCAGGGTGAAATGGGCCGCGTCGGACCGGCGGTAGCTCTGATCGACTGCGTGCTGTCGTCGGAGCGTTTCGATGCGGCGCGTGACCGAGTCATCGGGATGCAGCGATTGCGCTTTTTCCCACACCTCGAGGGCATCCTCGGGCCGCTCCTGGCTGTTGTAGACATCCCCGAGCAGGGTCAGCAGGCGGGTATCATCCGAATGAGTCGCCAGAGCACGCTCGAGAATCGAGCGGGCGTAGAGGTCCTGCCCCGTGGCGAAGTAGGTCGCCGCCTGGCCGAGCTGGGCGCGCGCATCTTCTCGATCGAGATCGAGCGCCGCCTTGAACTGAGCCAGAGCATCGTCGTAGTCGCGGCCCAGATAGCTCCTCTCGCCGAGGTAGTTGTGCAGCGCGAGCAGCTGCATGGTGTTCTCCGCCCGCGCCATTGGATAATCGTGGATGCGGCGCCGCAGCTTGGAGATCCTGTTGAGCACCTCGTCGCGACTCGGCGCGGCCGTGGACGACGCCGTCGATTCGTCCACGGGCGTCGCTGCGTCATCCGGGCGCTCACCCTGACGGGGATCCCGCCGGACCGGGCTCGCCTCGATGCGCGACACATCGGCCCGCGGAATGACGATGGTGGCGCCATCCTGATGAATGATCAAATCCTCGCCCGACTGTTCCCAGGAATCGGCCTCGATCGAGCCTCCGTTGGTCAGATGAATGACGTCGGCCGCGAGGGGGTGAACGAGGGAACCGAGGAGGAAGGCGCTGCAGATCAGGCACAGTGCCGGACGAGGCGCCCTCATGGCCTCGATCGACGCCGGGCGCGTGGCACTAGCGCGTTCCCCGCAGCCGATCGAGCGCGACCATGATCGGCTGGATGCCGGCTGCAGCATAGGCGCCGGGCAGGCTCCCAATCGCAGCCCGTGCGGCCTCGCTGTCGGAGTAGATCCCCCAGCAGGCCCTGAAGCAGCTCTGACCCTTGTAGGCGTAGGGCAGAACGAACAGCGAGCCCTCGTCACCCGATTCGGCGCGGGCTCGCGTCACGGTCTCCGGCTGGCAGGCGATCATCAACTGCAGGGTGAAGCGACCGGGGCCCTGCGAGGCAACGAGCTCCTGGAAGCGCTGCGCGGCGCCCTGCAACTGACCACTGTCGAGCTGCGCCAGGGCGGCCACATAGTCGGCGGAGCGCCCGAACGTGAAAGCGCCGTCGAGCGTCGCGGTCGGCCTGCCGGTCGCCTCCGCGGATGGATTTTCCTGGGCGCTCTCCTCCGCCCCGCTTGGGGACGGGGAAATTTCATCCTCATCGGTATCGGTCGAGGGAGGAGGCGGCTGCACCGCATCGCGCGGAGGGGATGATGTCACCGGCGCGTTGCGCGCGGGCGCTGCCGGTTCCTTCGTCCCGGTCTCAGGCGGCCGGCTGGTGCGCGGCTGTTCCCGTCGCGCGGGCGGCGCCTCGACCGCCGCGGGGGACGCCGGCTCGCCATCGCCGATGCCGGCGATGGCGGGCGCCTCCTGCCGCGATCCGGGAGCGAAGAGGAAGAAGGCCAGGACCACGAGAGCGACGATCACGGCGGTCACCGCGAACAACCGGGTCGACACGGCCTGGGGTCGTTCCTTCGTCCGGATCATCCCATCGAACGTCATCTCGATCGGGCCTTCGTGGATGCGTTCCCCGGTCTTCGGATCGGTACTCCACTGCGGCGGCGTCGCCGCCTCATCAGGTGATGCAGCGAATGCCGGAAGTTCCTCGGAGGGGAAGGCCGGCGGTTCGGCGGAGCGATCGTCGGATGTGCCGTCTTCCGCAACCGGCAACACCTCCGGCTCTCGCGGCTCCTCAGCCGCGGGGGTCGCCTCGGCCGCTCCCGGTGCCGTCGCCGGGAGAGAGCTTTCCACCGGGATGATCCGCCCCCTGGGCGGCTGCTCTGCGGCGGTCTCCGGCCCATCGCCCCGTTCGACCAGACCGAGGATTTCCAGGGCAAGAATCGCCTTGCTCAGGGTGAAGTCATCGTGCGACGTCGCACCGCTCAGATCACGCAGGCTGCGCACGCCGTCGATCCCGCGGGCGACCTGATCGATGGCCGGATCGAGCTGCAACGTGGCGAGTCCGGCAGCGAGCTCGCCGGTCGGGGAGTAGACAGACTCCATCGAGCCCATTTCGCGGACCACCCGGCGACGGTCCCGGACCTCCATCAGCGCATCGAAGATCAGCCGGCGTGTAGGTAATCCGAGTATCGTAACCTCCGGCGGGAGCGGGCCCGGCTCCAGGTGGAATTCTCCCTCCGACTGCGCGAAACAGGTCGCCAGGATCTGGCGCACCTGACGGCGGGCGCATTCCAGCAGCTCCGAAGGGGTCAGGAATCCCATCTCGATCAGGGTCTTGCCGAGGGAGATTCCCGGTTTCTGGCGCGATCGGGCCATTTCGACCTGCGGGGCCGTCAGCCGCCCCTCCTCGAGAAGGAGGCTCTGCAGGCGGTCCTGCTCGTCGTTGCTCGCCGCCGAGGCGATTTCGCCGCCGCGAAAGTAGATCGCCCGCACGGCGATGCCCAGGCTGATCCTGGCCACCCCCTCGAAGCCGGCGCGGTGCAGCCGGGCCACCAGGCGGGGAAGAAAGACTTCGGCGGGCGAGCCGTGCTGTGGAATCTCGTGCATCGGCTGTTGCGGTAACCTCCCGTGAATCGCCTGAATGATAGGAGCGCTCAGACAGGCTGTCAAGAAAGGTAAACTATGGGGGTCATGGCGATCCACCGGTCGGACATCCTGATCATAGGCAGCGGCGTCGCCGGCCTGCGGGCGGCGCTGCAGATCGCCGGGGCCGGGCGGCGGGTCACCCTGCTCACCAAGGATGCGGCGACCGATTCATCCTCCGACAAGGCGCAGGGAGGGATCGCGGCCGCATTGTCGGACGACGATGAAATCGGGCTCCATTTTCGCGACACCCTGGAGGCCGGCGACGGTCTCTGCCACGAGGGAGCCGTCCGGGTTCTGGTGGAAGAGGGGCCGGCGCGCGCTCTTGAACTGATCGATTGGGGCGCCGACTTCGATCGAGAGGGCGCCCGGCTGGCGCTGGGTCGCGAGGGAGCGCACAGCAGGCGCCGCATTCTGCACGCGCGTGGTGACTCCACCGGGCGCGAGATCGTGCGTACCCTGCTCCAGGCGGCGCGTGCGATGCCCGGCATCGAGTTGCTGGCGCAAATGTTCTCGATCGACCTGCTGGTGGCGGGCGGACGTTGTGTCGGCCTGATCGGCCTGGACGAGCACAGCGGCGAAACCAGCCTCCTGTTCGCCTCGGCTGTCGTATTGTCGACCGGAGGGGTGGGCCAGGTCTACCGGGAGACCACCAATCCGGCGCAGGCGACCGGCGACGGCATCGCGATGGCCTACCGGGCAGGCGCCGAGCTGATGGACATGGAGTTCGTCCAGTTTCACCCCACCGCCCTGTATGTTCCCGGCGCGCCGAGGTTCCTGCTGTCGGAGGCGATGCGCGGTGAAGGCGGCCGGTTGCTCGACGGCAACGGCGGTCGCTTCATGGCGGACCGCCACCCGCACGGTGATCTGGCGCCCCGCGATATCGTCGCCCGGGGGATCGTCGACGCGATGCGAAGTACGGGCTCTTCCTGCGTTTACCTCGATATGCGGGGCTGCGACCCTGGATTCGTGCGGCGTCGCTTTCCGACCATCGCCGCGACCTGCGCGCATCACGGGATCGATATCGCGCGGGATCGCATTCCCGTTTCGCCCTGCGCCCATTACATGATGGGAGGGGTGAAGACCGATCTCCATGGACGCACGTCGATTCCCGGCCTCTACGCCGCCGGAGAGGTCGCCTGCACCGGAGTGCACGGGGCGAACCGCCTGGCCAGTAATTCGCTGCTGGAAGG
>Ga0302046_10003803_pt1 | contig 13528 bp, 8 predicted proteins | sample RVTome_11_FD_200261 | JGI IMG/M metagenome (GOLD analysis project Ga0302046, IMG submission 200261) | Soil microbial communities from uranium-contaminated site in the Upper Colorado River Basin, Wyoming, United States - RVT147D111 (version 2) ...
GAGCACTGCTGCCGCTGCCGGTGGCCTGGGCGAACCGAACCCCGAGATCCGCGGCAAATGCCTTCTCCAACGACCGCGCCTCGCCCTGAAAGTCGACTCCGTAATAGCGAAACGGCGCCCGCGCCCGAATCACCCGCAGCACCGCGTCGGCCTCGGCGTCGTCATAGTAGTGAACACCGGGAAACGCCTCGGGAAAACGCGGGGGTCGCGATCGTTCACGCATCTATGCACGCTCCTTGCCGGGACCGAGGAAACAGTATTCGCCGGTGCGAGTTCGGGGGTCGCAACATGTGCTATAACATGCGACCTATTCCGTCGCTTGCACTGGGGGTTGCGACGTGGGTTGGGTCGAGACGGCGTTTTCCGCGTCGCGTAGGAGGTATCGCCAGAACGTTTCGTCACTCCAGCGCGTCAGGGGCCGGCCGTCGAAGAAGAGTCTCGGTGTGCCCGTGAGTTTCAGCTTCCGGGCCAAGGCGACGTGACGTTCCACCCGCTCCTTGACCACCGGTTGCTCGCTTGCGTTCCGGAACACGTTGCGCTCGACGCCCATCGAGGCGTTGACCGTTTCGAGCGTCGCGCTCTTGTTCGTGCGCAGCTCGCTCGCTCGAGCGAAAAGATTGTTGATCATCGTCCAAAACGCGGTTTCGCCGCCGATCAACCGCGCCGTTTCCACCGTCCACGCGGCCTCGCACGCCCCGGGATGCAGGTCCCGGGACAACTTCTTGTTGCACAACTTGTTCATGGGAAAATGTTTGAACACCACACGCAGCGCATCGGGATATGCCTCGACCTGTTCCTGGAGTATGAGGTCGACGCGGGCGCAGTGCGGGCACAGGATGTCCGAGAAGACTACGACGGTGTGGCGGGCATCGGCCTTGCCGCGCACCGGATCATCCGGCTCGATCGGGATCTCCGCCGGCTCGGAAGCCATGAGGCGCTCATAGTGCCCGCGGTAGTCGGCGTCATATTCCTGCCAGCGCGACTTGTACTCCTGCGCATAGGCGGCTTCGAGCCGGCGGTTGTACTCGCTCCATCCGACCACCGAGAAGGCGACCGCGAGCAACGCGACGTCAAACAACGACCGCGACGCGACGACCGGCTGGGACGCCGACGACGCGCTTTGACTGTCACGCCCCCGACTGTCACGCCACAGCACGATGCTCGCGACGAACAGTGAGAGCGTGATCAGGTGGGTCAGCGCACAATAGGGGCACCAACGATCGAGCTTGGTGTACATCACCACCGCCAGGCCGATACAAACGATCGTCCCGACGCCGGTAACCGCGACGGGAATGAGATTCAGCCGTCGCGCCGCGCCGGTGGGTCGGCCGATCATGAGATACCACGCGCTCATCGCGGCGAAAAAGAAGAAGCCCCACATCGCCGTCGGCAGCCCCCGAAACGTCGCCGCCGAACTGGCGAGGACATCGTCGCAACTGGCGCTCTCGGTGATCGAGCACAGGCCGCCGAGAATCGGATCCCCGCCGACCTGGATGACGACGTGGCGATGCAGCAAGATGCCGCTGACCGCGAGCCCCGACAACGACAGCGCCGTGGCCGCCAGCACGTTCCTGGAGCCGGTTTCAGCTGTTTTCATCGTGTGTCAGCGTCCACCCCGAGCCGCCGAATTCATCCGGCGCGGACACGCCAATGTAGAATGGTACGTGCCGCGCGGCATCCATTTCGCGGCTCGGGGACCGTGATCTTTCGCGCGTCGTTCGGAGGACTACGGCTTCAACGTGAACGCCGTCACCGCGAACTTGTCGCCCTCGACATCACCGACGACCTCGGCGTCGATCGCTTTATCGCAAAGACCCGCTTCGTGGGCATTGACGTCCGAGCCGGTCACCAGGTACGGCTTGCCGTCGACCTTGACCGCCAACTGGCAGCTCTTCACGCCGTCCATCTTGAAGATGCACATTCCGCAGCCGGCCTGCACCGTCTTGGCGCCCGCGACCGCCTTGACCGTCGACCCGACCGCATCGGCGATCGGCGCCGACGTCGACTCATCTGACGGAGCCGCCGATTCCGCCGTCGGCGCGGCCGGCTCCGGCTTCGACTCGCAGCCGACCATCACCAAAACAACCATCACCAAACCCGGCATGAATAATCCGTTTCGCATCGCACTCTCCTTTGCACGAACAACCCGTCCCGCCGAACAACCCAAAGGCTGCACGCGGCACGTCATCACGGCGACGACGCCGTCGCCGCATACCGTTCTCGTCGTTCGGCCCGATGGACCTTAAACGGCTTCGCGACGAGGTAGGTCACCGAACAGACCCGCGGCCCCGTCGCGAAGCCGGCGCGCAATCAACCCAAAATCGGCGCGATCGTTCGCGCCCGTCATGTCCCCGACTTGGGAGGCAGGCACTTGTCGCAAGCGAGGCCCTCGGGAGCGCACTTGGCGCACTGCATCATCAGCTTACCGTCCTTCGTATAGATCTCCGAGTCCACCTTGCATTCTGGACACATATGCTTGACCACCGTCTTACGCTGGCCAAGCCACGATCCCTTGGGGCTTATCTTCCTCACGGTGAGTGTCCGATCGTAACAGAGACTGCAGTTGATCGGCTTGGCCGCCATTGTAGTCTCGTCCATCGTGTGATCCGGCTGCTGGCAGCCGGTGAACCAGAACAAAGTACCGACGGACAGCAGAACTGCGGAACGGGACAGAATAACGTTCATGTTCGACTCTCCTTAATGCGCGGAGCTCGAGGTGGTGCGACGGTCAAGTACGGTACCTGGCCGTGCCCATTATCCAAGGTTTAACAATCCGGTCAAGCACCCGCCGACCTCCTCACGCGGCGCTGGTCGCGCCGGAACTCGAATCGTTTGGCGACCAAGAAGATCACCGGGTAGACGAGCAGCTCCATCACGAAGCTCGTCGCCAGGCCGCCGATCATCGGCGCGGCCAGCCTGCGCATGGTGTCGGCCCCGGTGCCCGCGGCCCAGAGCAGCGGCAACAGTCCGATGAACGTGGTGGCGACGGTCATGGTCTTCGGTCGGATGCGCATGACGGCGCCGTCATGGATGGCGTGCCACAAGTCGTCGCCATTGCGCATGCGATCTTCGGCCTTGAACCGGTCGTAGCTGTTCTCGAGGTACAAGAGCATGACCATGCCGGTCTCGGCATCCAGGCCGGCCAAGGCGATCATCCCAATGTAAACGGCCAGGGAAAGATTGTAATCCAGGAAGTACAATATCCAGATGGCGCCGACCAGGCTGAACGGTACGGCAAGCAGGACGACACACGTGCGAAACCACGAGCGGGAGTGGATGTACAACAAAAGGATCACCAGCACCGCGGTCAGCGGGATGAGAATCCGCAGGCGCTTGGCCGTGGCCTCCATGTATTCGTACTGGCCGGACCAGACGATGTTGTATCCAGCCGGCAGTGTGACGCGCTCGGCCACGATCCGTTTGGCGTGATCGACCCAGCCGCCGACGTCCGCCGTCGTCAAGTCGACGTAAATCCACGCGGTTTTCCGCGCGTTCTCGCTCTTGATCATCGGCGGACCCTTGTGCACCGACAGCGTCGCAAGTTGCGCGAGCGGAACCTGGGCGCCCAGCGGCGTCGAAACCAACGTCCGCTGCAACGCCGGCACGTTGTCCCGCAATTCGCGCTTGTACCGCAGGTTGACCGGGTATCGCTCAAGCCCCTCGACCGTGAACGTGACGTTCATCCCGCCCATCGCCGAAAGGATCACATCCTGCACATCCCCGATGGTCAGCCCGTAGCGCGCCACCTCGTCGCGGTCGATCTTGAAATCCACGTAGTTGCCGCCCACCGCCTTTTCGGGGTAGGCGCTGAGCGTCCCGGGGAGAGACCGCACTTCGCCGGCGATCCGCTCGGCGAGATCGGCCAGCGTGGCCAGGTCTTCACCCATGATCTTGATGCCCACCGGCGTCTTGATGCCGGTCGAGAGCATGTCGATCCGCGTCTTGATCGGCATGGTCCAGGCGTTGGTCAGGCCCGGGAGGTTGACCACCTCGTTCATTCCCGCGACATGCGCGCCATGCTCGCCGGCGTACCCGTAGATCAGCTCGTCGACCGTGATGGGGCGCTCTTCCGGCCAAAGCGTCAAGATGCCCGAATATTGTTTCAGCCACCGCGGAAGGAACGCGAACCAGCGTTGGAACCGGCGTTTTCGCCAGTTCTCTCGCTCGGGTTCGAGCATGATCGTGGTCTCGACCATGCCGAGCGGCGCCGGATCGGTCGCGGTCTCGGCCCGGCCGATTTTACCGAAGACGTGGTGCACCTCGGGAAACGTCTTGATCAACGCGTCGGTCTGCTGCAGGATTTCGCGCGCCTTGGTCACGCTGACGCCGGGATCGGTGGTGGGCATGTAGAGTAAGTCCCCCTCGTCGAGCGGGGGCATGAACTCGCGGCCGAATCCCGGAAAGGATGCCGCCAGACGAGGGAATCTGTCCGCCAAGGACACCCCGACCCAGGGCATGGCCCGCAGGCCGAACAAAGGTACCGCGCTGCAAACCACCACCGCCACGGCGAGCAGCAAAGTCAGCACCGGCGTCCGCATCACCAGCACGAAAAACGGTTGATAGAGACGCTGCAGGACCTTGCTGATCGGGTTGACATTCTCGTGGATGATTCTCTGGGGTATGAGCAACATCCCTATAAAGACCGCCCACCCGACGGCGATCCAGCGCCGATAGGGCGCGTACGGTCCGAGCGGGACGGCGAGCAGCAAAAGGGCCGGAAGGATCATCGCCGCCAGCGTGATCAGCAGGTTAATCACCCATCCCCACCGTTTCGGGAGAACCCGGGCGGTAATGAACGAAACCATCAACACGGGAATGATCGTGACGGCCAGCACCGAGGCCGAGGCCATCGAAAACGTCTTGGTAAAGGCCAGTGGCTTGAACAGCCGCCCACTCTGCTCGCCCAGGACGAAAACAGGAAGAAAACTGACCGTAATGATCAAAAGCGAAAAGAACAAGGTGGGCCCGACCTCTTTGGCGGCTTCCAGGATCACTTCGGCCCGCGGCCGCGGTACGGCGGCGACGCCTTCCGCCAGCGCGCGGTGGAGGCGTTCTTCTTCGCGGTCCAGGTGCTTGTGGGCGTTTTCGACCATGATGATCGAGCTGTCCACCATCACGCCGATTGAAATCGCGATGCCGCCCAGGCTCATGATGTTGGCGTTGATGCCGAGCACGTGCATGATGATCAACGCGCACAGCGCGCCCATTGGCACGACGAACACGCCGACGAGTTCGCTGCGGGCATGAAGCAGGAAGAGAATGCATACGATCCCGACCACGATGATTTCTTCGAGCAAGGTGTGGGTGAGCGTCTGGACGGCGCGTTCGATGAGCGCGGAGCGGTCATATTCCGTGCGGACGTCGACGCCGGGCGGCAATCCGGACTTGAGCGACTCGATCTTGGCCTTGACGTTGCGGATGACGGCCAGCGCGTTCTCGCCGTAGCGCATGACCACGATACCGCCGGCCACCTCGCCCTCGCCGTCGGACTCGGCGAGCCCCCGGCGGATCTCGGGCCCGATATGGACGTCGGCGACATCCCCCAGGTAGATGGGGGTCCCCGCCGCCGACCCGCCCAGGGCGATCTTCTTCAAGTCCGCGACGCCTTTTTCGCTGCGGATGCGATCGATCGGCACGCCCTGTTCGCGGGCGCGGCGGACATCCTCCGGTGACAGCGCGGCCAGATAGCCCAGCCCGCGAACCATGTACTCCGTCTCCGCCATCTCCAGAACCCGACCGCCCACGTCGTTGTTCGAGCGCGCGATCGCCATCTTCACCATCGACAGCGGGATGTTGTAGGCCAGCAGCTTGTCGGGGTCGACGACCACCTGATACTGCCGGACGAAGCCGCCCACGGCGGCGACCTCCGCCACGCCGTCCACCGCCGTCAACTCGTAGCGGAGATACCAATCCTGGTAGCCGCGAAGCTGCGCGAGGTCGTACTCGGCCAGCTTCAACTCCGTCTTGCCGTCCCATGGACAAATGCCGCCGGAGTCCAGGATCCTTTGGTGTTCGAGCCGCTCCCGCGCCTCGGCCGGCGCGTCGGCACGGGCCGTATACCATTTGTCGTCAACCGGGTCGCGGTACATCCCGTCGGGGTGTTCGGGACAGTACCATCCGTTGCGCAGCGAGTATTCGTACACCCATCCCACGCCCGTGGCGTCGGGGCCGAGCTGCGGCGTGATCCCGCGGGGCAGCCGACCCGCCACGTAGTTCAAATACTCCAGGACGCGGGACCGCGCCCAGTACATGTCCGTCCCGTCCTCGAAGATGATGTACACCATCGAGAAACCGAAGAACGAATATCCGCGCACCACCTTGGCGAACGGAACCGCCAGCATGGACGTGGTCAGCGGATAGGTGACCTGATCCTCGACGACCTGCGGGGCCTGACCCGGATACTCGGTGAAGACGATCACCTGCACGTCCGACAGGTCGGGGATCGCGTCGAGCCGAATGTTGTAGATGGTCCACAGACCGCCCAGCACGACGAACCCGGTCAACAAAAGGACCAGCAGACGGTTGCGAACGCAAAATTCAATAATCTTCGCAATCATAGTGGTAGCACCTGCACCCTACTTCACGCCCTGCACGTCGCCGCACTTGAGCATTTGACTGCCGTAGTAGGGATTGCCCATGTCGTCGTCGAACTGAATCCACCGGGCCTTGGCCATGGGACATCGATAGACGGTCAGCTTCTCCCAACGTTCGCGGTCGGGTCGATACGCATCGAGCAGACGGTCGAATCCTTCGCTGAGTTCGGCGAAGTGCGCACGATCCGTGGTCAGGTCCCGGCCGGTCATCTTGAGCGCCGAGCGGCGTATCCGCGTCACGGCGTCGCGCGTCGGTTTGTCGAGTTCGACCTCGTTCAGATCGACCTGCTCGAGGAGCGCTTCGGTCGCCTGGGCGACGCCCAGCGCGTTGGCGCCCAGACCGGCTTCGGTATCCGAGGCGAACAGCCGACGCATGGCCAGGTAATGTTCGGTGATGTGATCGACGGATCGACGGATGCGAGTCGGCGCCGTATCGGCGGTCGACAAGCTCCCGGCCGGCACCAGACGCATCTCGCAGATCGTACATCGAGCCGCCGTGTCCGCCCGCTCGGTCGGGTGCATCGCGCAGACGTAGTCGCCACGTGCTGCAATACCACGTGCTGCAATTGTCGTCGGTTGCGACGCAGGCGTCTCGGCCATCGCTTCATCGAGCCACGGACCGCGAAAAGCGACCAGTTCCTGATCGCATTGCGGACACGCGCCCGGTTCGGTTTGCACCACGCCGGCATGTTCCGGCAACCGGCACGTCCGTAGCGCTTTGAAGGGTGCGAGCGTCCGCCCGTCGCGCGGACAGGTCCCCGGCTCGTTCGCATAGACGTAGGGATGATCGGGACAGGTGTAGGCCACGGCGGCGCCGCCGGCCGCAAGGCGCTGCCGAGCCCATGCAAGCTCGGCGATCGGTTTGAGCGTCATCCCGCACCAGGGACATTGACCCGTCTCCGTTGCGAAGTAAGCGCCCTGTCGGTCCGGGTCGGTCTCGGCCGGGTGCTTGTCCATCGGGCAGGCGAACTTCGCATTAGCCGGCATGGACGCCGGTTGCCCGTGACCCTCGTGACCCGAAGGCCGCGTCGTCAGGCCCGCGTGCTTTTGCGTAGTCGTCGCCGCGCGCCGTCGCTCGCGCATCTTCGCGTTGGCCTCACGAAGTTTGCTCTCGGTATCGAGCAGGAAATGCCCCGACGTAACCACAACCTCATCGGTATCGAGCCCGTCGAGCACTTCGACCATGCCGCCCTCGGCCTCGACCCCGACGCGAATCTCGCGCGGCTCGAACTTGCCGCCGTCAAGAGCGACGTACGCGACCTTGCGTTCGCCCGAGTCGATGTACGCCTCGCGCGGGATGAGCAGCGCGTCGTCGTCGAGCCGGGCCTCGAGGCGCACGGTCGCCACCATGTTCGGCCGAAGCTTGCCGTCGGGATTGTCGAACTCGAGCCGAGCTTTCGTGTCGCGCGTGTGCTCGGACAGGTAGGGATAGATGTACACCAGCTTACCGCGGAACCGCTCGCCCGAGAAATAAGGCAACTCCATGATCGCGTCCTGCCCGACGCGCACCCAAGGCAGTTGGTATTCGTAGATCGAGACGAGCACCCACACCTTCGACAGATCCGCGATGGTGTAGAGCTGCATGCCCGGCTTGATGTACATACCGTCGAGCACGCGCTTGTCGGTGACGACGCCGTCAAACGGCGAACGGATGGTGAGCGTATCCCGCATCTTACGCGTGCGCTTCAGTTCGTCGATCTGATCGTCGGAAACGTCATAGAGCCGAAGTCGGGAGACCGCCATCTCCAGGTTGCGCTCGGCGTTCTCGCGCACGCGGTCGCTCACCCCGTCGGGTTGCGTGGACAGAAACGTCAGGAACGCCGACTGCGCCTCGTAGATCTCGGGCGAGTACACGTCGAAGAGGTCTTGGCCGCGGGAAACCGGTTGACCGGTTTCGTCGACGTGCAGCTTCCGGATGTAGCCCTCGAATCGGGTGGTGACGAAGCCCACCGTGCGCTCGTCATAATCGATCTGCCCCAACGCACGAATGCTCCGCACCAGCGGTCCCCGCGCCAGCCGGGTCGTGCGAACACCCATGTTCTGAATCGTGACCGGATCGATGGTGATCGAAGAACCGCCGCGAGCCGCGTCGGCGTACACCGGCACGAGATCCATGCCCATCGGACTTTTACCGGGACGGTCGGACGTGAAATTCGGATCCATCGGCGCCCGCCAATAAAGCACCCGCCGCGCCCGGGGACCCGACGCCGCAGCGTCCGCGTCGTCGTCACCGGTTTTCATAGGCGTAAGCTTCATCTGGCAAATCGGGCATATCCCCGGACCAAGCTGTTGTACATCGGGATGCATCCCGCACGTATACCAGACATCCGGGTCGCCACCCCCCGCCGGATCGCGCATCGCGTCGCCGGAGGCTTGCCTCTTCGCGTACCAGAAACCACCACCAACCCCGGCGCCCACCCCCACAACCGCAACCACCACCGTCAACAATACACGACCGAACCGTATCGATTGTCCGAACCCTGAAGTCTTCATCGTGATGCTCCTTCGCGCGATCCCGCCCGGAGCGCGGCGTCCGCCAAACTCATCCCCAACTCGAGCTCCAGATCGGCGACGCTCCGTTCCAACTCACCCAGCGCACGATGGTATTCAACCGAAAACGCATACCACCGCTGCCAGTTGTTGATCACCGCCTCGAAATCGTTCGCCCCCACGGCATACCCGTCGCGCGACACGTCGTACGCTTGACGCGATTGCGGCACGATCTCGGTGTCGATCAGTCGCGCAAGGCGCTGCTGCGCGCCGACCCGCTCGAGCGCATCGACGATCCGGAACCCGATGCGATCGCGCGTCGCCGCCCGCTGATGCACCGTCGCTTCGAGCTTGTGCCGTGCCTCGCGAATGCCCGCCTCGATCTTGTCGAACCAGATCGGAATGGTGACGCCGAAGAGAATGCCCCACATGTCGGCACCCTCCTCGCTCATCCGGTTGACGGGCGGGCGCATGCCGGTGGCCGGGTTGATCGGCGGCTCGAACGCGTCCCGCGGCTGCATCGACATCCACTCGAAACCGAGCGTAAAGTCCGGCCAATACGCCAACTCCGCCAGCCGCAGCGCCTGCCGATCGCGCTCGAGCCGGTCCTCGAACGCCCGCAGTTCCGGATTCGCCTCCGCCGCCACGGCCAGCAAACCCTTCACTTCGTGCTCCGTCTCGTTCGGGTCGAAATCCGGCGGCGTCGGGACCTCGGTGAGCGGGTCACGACGCACCAACGTGTTGAGCATCGCCGCAGACGAGCTGCGCTGTTGATGCAACGTCAACAGCTTGCTTTCGAGATTCGACGATTCGACCTGCGCCCGCAGCGCGTCTTGTTGCGGGGCCCGGCCCGCCGCCGCCTGCCCCTGCGCGACCTCGACCAGCCCGCGAAGCAGCGCCTGGTTTTCCTCGGTCAGGGCGATCGTGCGATCGAGCACGTACAGCCGGTAGTACGCCCGCTTGACCTCGGCGATGACGTACAGCCGGGCCTGCTCCCACGCCCGCAACGCGTCGAGCGTCTCGTGGTACGCGATTCGCCCCCGGCGATCGAGTTTCTCCGGTATCGGGAAGTTCTGCTGGACGCCCAGAATGAAGAAGATGTCCCCGCCGGCGGTGGGCGTCGGCTCCGGCTGCGTCTTGGTCATCAGCATCGGATCGGCCAGCGCAGTCACTTGCCCGATGCGCTCAGCGCGGCTGCGTACGGTCTCGGCCGCGGCATGGATCTCCGGGTTGCGCGCAAGCGCTTCGGTGATGAGTTGATGCAGCATCGTTCCGGTCGGAGCGACCGAAGCAGCGACCGGCACCGCGTAGCGTCCCCGACCAGGCTGAGTAGCGGCTGTACCGTCACGAGCCGAATCCATCTTCGCGACGGCGTCGATGACCTCGCGTACACCATACCGATCCGTGGCACATCCACCGGCGACGACCATCAACACCAAAACGACCATCATCGCGCGCAACATGCGCACGCGCATGATTGCGTCATGATCAGCCCCGGACGGGCGAAAGAACTTAGCCCAGGACGCAAGCCCTGGGTTGGAGACACCCCCCCAATCCCAGCCCCGGAGCGGTGAAAGAAACACCTGCGCACGAAGGTTCTTCGTACCAGCGCATAACCATGCATCATGACGTCTCGAGTGAGCCCTGGTTCCGGTTGTCATCCCATGATCCCCGCGTGAACGCGTACATACGTACCCTTCCACACGGATCATGCCGTCGCGCGCAGGCGGACACGATCCGTGCGACTACGAGGTGCGCAGACTGCGTTTCAAGTCAGGAGGATGAACGTGCGAACCAGCATTAAAGCGGGAGGTGGGCCGACATCGGCGGTTTCGATGAGATCGTGGGTGCGACGGTGGTTCGCGTCGGAACGCGACGCGACGATCGCGCTGTCGACGCAACGAACCAGCCGGCCGGACACAGTGGAGCCGGCCGAACTCGGCACGGCGGGAGCTTGATCACACGAGCAGAAACTCGCGTCGCCCGGCAACTCCGGTTCGGACGACGCATCGCCATGGCACCGACAGCTCTCCGACGACGTGCAACAGCACGAACCCGAGCCGTGGGCCGAGCGCGTCTCAGTATCGGTCGAACCGCCGCACAACGCCGGGGTCGACCAACTCAGCACCGCCAGGATGGCCATTACGACTCTCATCATCTCTATGATACATCGGTCACGGGGTAAGGCAAGCGCAATTACCGATAAGATGCCGCTCGGCGGGCAATTTGAGCCGGTTGGTCCGGTAATGACCGGAGGCGATCACACCGCTTTTCGCTCCGCACCGCGTTGGCGGGGGGTCCAGGGACGATCGTTCCGCAGCCGGGGCAATTCGTTGCGCCGCTCGAGGTCGCCGAGTTGTTCCGTGACCTCGGCGACCGTGTACTCGGCGTCCAGGCGAACGTTCAGCAATCGCACGAAGCAATCCATGGCCACACCGTTGTGGATGAGATTCTGCAGCGCGGTGTTCGTCTCACGGTACATCGACGCCAGCGTATCGACCGCCAGCCGGGACCACCCTGGGTACTGGGTGACCGGTTGATCGGCGGATGTCGCTTCGGCCAGGCGCATGCGCGTGTGCTTGACGTAGCTTTCGGAAATGTCGATCCCCACGTACTTGCGATCGAGCTTCGCCGCGGTGACCGGCGTGGTGCCGCTGCCCGCGAACGGATCGAGCACCACGTCGCCGGGGTTGCTGCTGGCGCGAATGATCCGCATCAACAAGGCTTCGGGCATCTGGCAGCCGTGCCAACCGGCGCGTTCCTTGAACGTGCCGCAAACCCTGGGAAAATCGGACCAAACGTCATCGGGCACCCGGCCCCACGGGTCGGCGCGCTTGTCGTTGTATTCGGTGTGCCGGGCGCTGGGGAAGCGCACCTGCCGGCCGTTGAACACGAAGTTATCCTTGTCCTTGACGAAGTAGAGGATGTGCGTGTGCGCTCGGGCGAACTTCGTCTTGGTGTTCTGCCCGAACGTGTAGTTCCAGATGATCCAGTTGCGCAGCTCCAGCCCCAGGTCGCGTCCGACCAGGCGAAGCTGAGCCACATAATCGTCGCCGATCGCGATGTAGAACGACCCATGCGGCTTGAGCACGTTGACACAAGCCTGCATCCATGCCCGTGACCAAGCCACGTACTGCTCGCCGTCGACGTTGTCGTCATAGGCGTCGTAGGTGTACCCGATGTTGAACGGCGGGTCGGCGAAAACAAGGTCGACGAACGGCTCGGACTCACCGCCGAGGATCTCGATGCAGTCACCCTGATGAACGACGTTAAGCTGACGTTGACGCCCCATATATTGGCCTCCTGATTGGACAGGCTACATCATATGGGGTCACGCTCAGTTTTCAAGCGATTTGATTGTTCTTTTCAGCACCCGGCTCAAGTCGCCCTGTACCTTTGATCCTTGTGAGTGGGTGTTTCTGGAATCGTGTACGCCAATTCCCCGTCTCGGATCATGGGGGTTAGGTAAGTCCGGGTTATATACGCCTGTCCGCGTCCGAGAATCTGTGCAATCTCCTGGCCATAAAGGGGTTTCCAGGCACAAAGCCTACCCACAACTCGACGTACCTCCGCTGTGGAGGCTCGTTCACCTAGCCCTTGCACATCATCCGCGAGTTCCTGCGGTAAGGATTCGACCCCCTGCGATAAGGCCCCGACCCCCTGCGACAAGGCCGTACTATTGCCGGGCTCAACGGCCGGCGGTGAGGTAGATACGGGTCGAATATCTGCCAACAGTCGCGTGGTCGGAACGTAGTAGGTACCGGCTCCTTTGCCCTTTTGCTTCAACAACCCCTGGTCGCGTAGCCGCCGCAAGTGACCGCTGGCGACCAATGTGTCAACACGGTTGATATCACGGTAAGCTGAATTGTTGATGGCTCCAACCTCACGGACAAACACGAGTGCCTTCGCATCGTCGTCCAAGAGGTCAAGATCACCAAACCGCCCAAGCCACTCGACGTCTTCCGGGCCGAGGAAGTGATGGAACAGGAATGTTACGACGAAGCAATCCTTCTCACGGTCGGATTCGAATGTCGGAGGCGTCATATCCGCTTGCGCCAACGCCTCCCGCATAGCTCGAATGCCCGAACCCTTCGTTTCGGCGTAATTGGTTTCGTGTAGAACGGCGGCGATTTTCTCATTACGGGTCAATGAACCTGGTTCTCCCAGACGATCATCGGGAACCAATGAATGGCCTGGATTGCGCAACTCCAGACGGTTGCTGTAACGGATGATTTGAATGGGCTGCTTTTGCTTGTAGCTCCGGTGCATGACGGCGTTGACCACAGCCTCACGAACCGCCATGTGCGGAATGAGCGGTATGTCCTTGCGACGGTCGGAGTTCGCGGGAAGAAAAAACGCTTTCGGAATGTCGTCGAGGATCGCATTGATCGCCCTGGGGATCACCTGGAACAGCGGGCCCAACATGTCTATGGATTCAAAACGCT
>Ga0302046_10003804_pt1 | contig 13527 bp, 8 predicted proteins | sample RVTome_11_FD_200261 | JGI IMG/M metagenome (GOLD analysis project Ga0302046, IMG submission 200261) | Soil microbial communities from uranium-contaminated site in the Upper Colorado River Basin, Wyoming, United States - RVT147D111 (version 2) ...
TTGGGCTGCGGCGGCCGACTGAGCCGTTGCAGCTCTCACTTCCGCGCCGTCGGCAAGGTTTTCTGCGCCGCGAACTGCGATCCTGTCTCCTTCCTGCAAGGAGCCGGCTACTGCAACGAGATCGCCGGCACTGTCACCAATGTCCACGTAAATGCGTTCGGCGCGGTTTTCATTGTTGATGCGAAAGACGAAGGAGCCGTTCTGCCGCAGAATCAGGGCGTCGCGTGGAACGGCGAGCGCAGGCGCGGTGGTACTGATAGGAACTGCGACGCTGACGAGCTGGCCAACTGTCCATATGTTACGTGCGTCCGGCGGCAGGTCGATAATCGTTTCGAACGTTTGAGATCGAACGTCGCCGGTCGGGACAACTGCACGGATTATGCCTTCGTGATCGCCCTGGTCCGCAAGGATCCGGATGCTTCCGCCCACGGCGGTGCGCGGCAGGTGCCTGAGCGGCACGAAGGCACGGACTTCCATGTTTTCTATGTCGGTCAGCCGTGCGAGGACCTCGCCGCGCGCGACGTCTTCACCTTCGCGGCGCAGCCGCTCCGTTACGACGCCGGTGAATCGTGCTACGACTTCAGCTCGCCGGATCTCGTCATCGATCTGCCGGATACGAACGCGGGTGATGCTCGCATCGCTCTTAGCCAGATCGCGGTTGGCTTCCGTCTGTTCGAGGTCGAACTCCGACACCACACTGGAACTGTGGAGCTCCCTCTGGCGTCGTAACTGGCTGTCGAGCTGGCGGAGGTTGATCTCGGCCCGCTCGAGCAGCGCTTCCTGTTCTTCACGCTGCAAGAGCAGTGCCGTCCGGTCGATTCTGGCAACCGCTTGACCTGCCATGACGACGGTCCCGGGTTCCGCGACCATCTCGATCTGGCCATCAACGCCTGCGGTGACCTGTACGTCGCTGCGACTGAAGACGGTTCCGGGAACAGACACGGTCGGAGCGAGCTCTATCCGCAGGACGGACGCCGTTTGCACAACCGGTATGCGCTGATCCTGCGCGAAGGAAGCGGACGATGCGGCAGCGAGCAGCAGGATCGCCAGGTTAGTGAACGAGCCGCGCGGATCAGGCATCGGCGGCGACTCCTTCGAGTCCGGCACCATCAGATTTTGTTCGACGGAATGCTCCGGGCAAAGCAAGCGGCGGAAGCTTGAGGGCGCTCGGCAGGAGAATCAGGGTAAACATGGCGCTGACGAACATACCCCCGATGATTACCGTCGCAAGGCCGCGATATATCTGCGAACCGACTCCGGGCACGAGCATAAGCGGCATCATTCCGAAAATACTGGTCAGGGTACTCATGAAGATAGGACGGGCGCGGGTGCGCACGGCCTCCGATACGGCATGTGCCAGATCAAGCCCGGCTTTCTGCCTGCTTCTCGCCTGCATTACCAACAGTATGGAGTTGTTGACCACCAGTCCCATCAGGATGATGAACCCGATCATGGTCAGCAAATCCATCGCCTGACTCGTGAACAGATTCATTATACGCAGCGCCAGTACGCCGCCTGCCATCGCCAGCGGCATGGCCATGAGTACCAGAAAACCGTCGCGAAAAGAGCGAAACATCGCGGCCAGGATCATGAACAGAATCAGGATTGCCATGATCAGATTGGCGCCCATTTCCGAGAATGCGCGTTCCAGCCGGTCAGCCGTGCCCCGGTACTGCACGTCAACCTGCAGCGGTAGAATCCCGGCGAGCCGCGGCCCGGCGATCGCGCGCAGGTCATCGAGCGCTTCCTGCACCGTCATCGAATCCGGGGGAAGCACGTTCAGCGTGAGGGCGCGTTTTCCATCTACGCGGCGAAGCTGCGTCGGACCCACGGTGCGGCGAATGCTCGTCAACTCTCCCAGTGTCTGTATGCCGGCAAGTGGCGTAGCGATCGGTACGCTTGCAAGCTCCTCCGGCGATCGCCACTTCGGGCCGCGCAATATGACGTCCATGCGCTTGTTGCCGTCGAAATACTCTCCGGCAAAAGCGCCGCTGGTAACTGCGCGAACGATGGTTGCTACGTCCGCCCGGCTCAGACCCGCTGCCGTGATGCGCCGGTCGTCAGGAACGAGCTGCAGTTCGGGCTCCGCAATGGCCAGTCCCGGAATGGGTCGCACCGTCGCCCCCGGAATAACCTCGCTTATGATGTGCATCGCGGGTGCTGCGACGTCGGACAGGGTCTGTATGTCGGATCCCTGCAGGTCCACATTGATGCTGCGCCCGCCGTCGAACCCGAAGTTGAGAAGCGAAGAGCGACTGACGAAGGCCTGTGTATCCGGAAGGTCGATCAGAACCTCATCGCGCACGATGTCGATCATCTCCTCTATGCGCTCGGGATCGTCGGGGTATATGAAAAGCGCATTGAAGGTGCCGAAGGCGGAGAGATTGTATCCCCTGATGTACGGCTGTTTTTCATGGTCCATGTAAGGCTTCAGGCGCTCGACTATCGTGCCTGCGATTTCCTTCTCGACAAGCTCTACCGTGCCGCCCGGAGGCATGCTGAAAAACGCGTTGAGCGAGTCCGAAGGCGCCTGCGGCAAGAGGTTGGCTTTTGGGGTAAGCAGGACCACGATCAGAACGGAGCTGCCGAGAATCACTGCTATCCAGGCGCTGCATCGCGCGGCGGAACTGGTCACGCGCGTTACACTCGCTGTAATCCACAGCCACCAGTGCTCGAGCGGATCCGTTCGTTCGGCGCGAAGTAACCAGCTAGCCGCAACGGGCAGCACGGTTACCGCAACCAGAAAGGAAGCGGATACCGCGACCGCCAGTGTCAGGGCGAGATCCTGGAAAAGCTGGCCTTCCAGACCCTGCATGAAAAGAATAGGAATGAAAATCGCGACACTCGTGACCGTTGATGCGAACAGTGCGCCCGTGATCTGCCGGGTGCCGCTGGATGCGGCATCGTTCATGCTCATGCCGCCCTGCCTGCACCGGACGATGTTCTCCAGCGTTATGATCGCCGCATCCATCACGAGGCCGACCGAGAACGCGAGGCCGGCGAGCGAAATCACGTTCAGCGATTTGTCGAACAGCGTAAGGGCGACGAACGCCACCAGGATTGACAATGGAACCGTGGCCGCAACGAGCAGAGTTGCGCGCCGGCTACGCATCAGGAAGTAGAGAATTCCTACTGCAAGAAGCATCCCCAGACCGAGGTTGCCGCGCACCAGTTCAATTGCCCTTCGAATGTGTATCGATGCGTCAAAGCTCAGGTCGATTGCAAGGCCCGCGTCTGCAAGCGCGCCCCTGTTCAGCTCGTCAATGGCTATGTTTACTTCGTCGAGAATCGCGACGGTATTGGCGTCGTATTCTCGCTGCACCGTAATGTAGTAAGCGGGATACCCGTTGCGCAGCGTGAAGCCGTCAGGCCGCCGCGGAGTAATCTGCACGTCCGCAACTTCGGTCAGATAGACGGGCCTGTCGTTGCTCCAGCCGACGACGATCTCGTTCAGGCTGGCAGGTTCGAACTGCCCCACGAAGCGCACCGTGTACTGCCGGCGACCGACGTCCGCAAATCCTCCGGACATGTCCGTCGCGCGGGACACCGTGGAAAGAACGTCTCCTATCTGAATCCCCAGCGCAGCGGCGCGGAAAGAGTCGAATACGATGTGGACTTCGCGTGGTTGTTCGCCGGCAAGATCGACTCGCGATACGCCGGGTATGCGCGCCAGCCTCGGTTGCACGAACTCCTCCATGATTCCCTGGTAGGTCGACATCTCCTTTTCGGGATTCTCCGGAAGGGCGCGAACCAGGAGCGACGCCGCGCCCGGCACCTGCGGACCGCCGCCGGCGAATACGATCGGTTCCTCGGCGTCCACCGGTCTTGCAGGCGCCTGGCTCAGGTTGTTGATGACGTCGAGTTTGGCGCTCTGGATGTCAGTGCCGACTGCAAAGGTCAGGTTTATGAATCCGGCGCCGCGACTTATCGTAGAACTCAGGTCGGTTATGCCCGGAGTATTCCGCAGAACATTCTCCTGCGGCTCGATGACGTTCGCCTCCATCTCTTCCGGTGCCGCGGCACGCCAGAAGTTGGCGACGGTGATCTGTGGTTCCTCGATTGTCGGCAGGAGTTGAATCGGGAGGGTCGCAATCGAGGTGGCGCCGAACAGCGCGACAATGGCAACGACGACTGCCACAGCGGGCCAATGTCGCGCACTAAGGTCCGTAAGGTTCATGCTCAGCCGCCCCGGCCGTTATTTTGTTGTTATCGGACTTTGTGCCCTTGGCCTAGTTCCACGATCGCTCGCGCGAGGCAACGCTCAGGCAGGGCAGAAGCGCCCTTCGCCGTACGGCTGTCGTTGGAAGCACCGCATTTCGCGGTGCCGGACAGAAAGGGGCCCCGGAGGAAGCGGACGACATATGCAAATTCGGTCTATGCAAGCGCCGGCGAAATGCCCCTCCCTCGCCGAGTGGGTCTTCGGACGGGCAAAAGAACGGCGGGCCGAAGCCCGCCGTCGAGGTACATGACTTCTTTACTGGATCGAATACGTTGCCGAAACGAAGTAACGGCGACCCAGAACGTCATACGTGGATGGATCCTCCTCGTAAGCGCCGCATTCCTGCCGGACTGCCGCAAGTTCGGCGAGCAGGCTCGGGTCCGGATCCGCAGAGCCGAGCGCGGCTCGCAACGTGGATTCTGCTCTTTGATACTGTCCGGCTCCGCTGAGTACTTTAGCGTACGCGCGGCGAACAACTGCCTCGTTGAACCTGCCGGCGGCGGTCAGCAGGTTTGCGAGGTTCGCCCGGATGTCCGCGCGACGCGGCTCGCGTCGGAGACCATCGCGCATGAGCTGCTCGGCTTCCGCGCTGTCCCCCTGTTGCTTTCTGACGAGCGCAAGAAGGTGCAGCACGTCGCTCGCCTCCGGATGGTTGCCGAGAAGCCGTCTGCAGATGGTTTCGGCATCGCCCGGTCGGCCCTGGCTGAAGTGCTGCGCCGCCGTTCGCAATGCGTGCAGTGAATGGCGCTTCATCCGCGTAAGTATAGCGGCCGGAAATTGCCGCGGAGCCGCGAAGGGTACGCGGCAAGCTCTGCCGGGCCGTCGTATTCCCGGGGAAACTCGCAAGAGAGCCGCCGTAGGAGCCCGCGCTTCCATCAAGACTCCGTGGTCCTTTAGAAAAAACTCACGTCGAAGGAGGCTGTCCAGGTGCGGGGTGGGCCATAAAAGCCGATCAGAGCATTCCCCGTGAGCGGCGCGTTGAAGTTATAACCGCCGACGCGATACTCCTCGTCGGTGAGATTCTTTCCGTGCAAACCGAGACGGTATCGCTCGCTCTCCGACGTCCAGACCAGACTGGTATCGTAGAGCCAGTAAGACGGCTGATCGAGGCCCGGGGTCGCAAACTCGAACATCTGCGAATCGTCACGATAAGCGGCGGACGGAATGAAGGCTATATCACCGCCGGCGGTGAGTGGGAAGCGGAAGTCGAGCGCCAGTGAGCCGGTCCACTCGGGAGTATTCTGGAAGTCACGCTGATCCGCCAGGTTTTCCCGCTGCCCGGTCGCAGGATTGAAAGTGACAAATTCGTCGAATTCCGCGTCGATGTATCCGAGACTCAGGCGTGCTGAAATCGTGTCTGTGAAGGCTGTCGTTCCTTCGAATTCCCAACCCCACAGATTGCTGTCGGCGGCGTTGTCAACGAAACTGACGACGGTCGTCGGTGGGATCAGAAACTGGGACGTGATCTGCTGATCCTCGTAGTCGGATTTGAAAAGGGCCGTCGCGAAAGTGATGCGCTCTGCGACGGTTCCTTTTACGCCGATCTCATAGCTCGAAACCGTTTCCGAATCGTAACCGTTCACCGTGTCCGGATATGCGACTGCATCGCCGCGCATGTCGAACCCGCCGGACTTGAAGCCCTTTCCGTACGAGGCATACGCGGTCAGAGCAGGCGAGAAGCCGTAGGACAAACTCACCCTGGGGGTGAATTCATCGAAGCTCCGTTCGTTGGTGTAGTCCGTGCGCGGCGTGCCAAGCGCCACGGCGTCCGCATTGCCGAAGAACGGGGTGCCGAGGCCGAGGTAATTCTGACGCAACTGATCCGCCGTCTTGTCGTCGCGCGTCCAGCGTGCGCCGACAGAAGCAGCGAAGCGATCCGTGATGTCGAAACTTACGTCGGCGAAGGCCGCGATGCTTTCGGTGTCGACCGTGCCGCCGGTGAAGATGCTGAAACCGCCCGGGAATGCATCGCGTAAAATCGTATCGAACGCGCCCTCTGCGCTGGCGTCCAGGTAGTAAAGGCCGCCAACTGCCTGCCAGCGGTCGCCGGTGTAGAGAATCTGGAATTCCTGCGAAAACTGATCGTCCGCGTAGTACGCCGGAACGTCGAGCAACGGTTCCGGGAGTCCATCGAAGTCAATGACGGTGTCAGTGCGACCTTCGCGCCAGGCGCTGATCGACTTCAATGTCGTGTTTTCGTTAAGCGACCATTCGGCCAGCAGGGATACGCCCTCGGTCGTGACCGAATTGGTATCACCAATGCCTGCGAACGTGTCATAGATCGTATCGCCCGAGGGGGCAATGATGCGGTAACCATGCTTCGGAGCCGAGTCGTCTTCGGTGCGATCCGCGGACAGGCGGAAGAACAGGTCGTCGCTCGGAGTAAACTCGAGGCTCAGTCGCGCGGCAAGTACGTCCTTGTCGTAATGATCTGCGCCGGTTGTCACGTTCGTTCCGTAGCCGTCCCTGTTATAGGTAGCGACCGCGGCACTCACAGCAAACCTGTCGCTGAGCGGCGCTGCTCCCTTGAGGACCAGGTCGGCCTGGCTTTCCGTGCCTATCGCGCCGCGTACGGAGAGACTGCTTTCGCTGCCGATGCGGCGCGTTACGTATTTCACGGCGCCACCGATGGTGTTGCGGCCATACAGCGTACCCTGCGGACCACGCAGCACTTCGATGCGCTCGACGTCGAAAATATCGAGAACCGCGCCCTGCGGACGTGCAATGTAGACATCGTCCACGTAGAGGCCGACGCCGGGATCGAAGCCCCACAGCGGATCCTGTTGGCCCACGCCGCGAATGAACGCAATCAGCGTCGAATTCGAGCCGCGCGCCACCTGCAGGGTCAGATTGGGTGTGCTCTTTTGCAGCTCCGTGATATCCACCGCACCGCGAATGTCGAGCTCTTCGCCTGTATAAGCGCTCAATGCGATCGGCACGTCCTGAAGCGATTCCTCGCGGCGTCTTGCCGTTACCGTGATCTCTTCGATCGCCGAAGCTCCGGTGGATTGCGCCGACGCGCTTTGCGAGGTAACGGCTGCGAAAGCCGCGGCGCCCAAGAGCGCTGCGGCAACAGTGCGGCCGCGAAACCTGGAGATTGCTTGCATGGAACTCCCCCTTTGGGCGCCACGAACCCGTGGCAGGACATCTTCAACGAACGCTCAAGTGATATTAGTTCAACGTTCGTTGGATAACAAGTGGCTCCTCATCGGCGGGGTCCATGCGCGGACAGCGTATTGAAAATCAAAGCATTTAATCGCGTCCCGGGGCTGGACGGCGCTGCGCTTGCCGGCCAAGAGCGTGGCCGGCTACCGAGGGAGGCCCGACCGGCGGGGCTCCGAGGGGCTTAGTCCGCGTCCGGCTTCCGGCAGACGCTCTCGAAGCCTGCGGCAATGAAACGCGACATGCGCGCCTTGATGGCAGCCATGTCGGTAGAGTGGCAGAGTCCTCCGGAAAGATTGTCGATGCGGCCCGTTTCCGCAAACGTCAGGGTCAGCGCGCCCGAGAGAAACTGGTAGCTCCAGTAAAGATCGACGTCGTCAGAATCCGGCATCGCCTTTTTCAGGGCCTCGATAAAGCGGGCGACCAGAGGGTCGAAATACCGCGTCATGCATTCGCCTCCCCACTCGGAGGAGTTGTTGATCTGCGCCACCAGTGCAAAGTACGGGCGCCATTCCTCATGATCCGAGGCAAGAAGGTCGAGCAACGGGTCGAGGAAGGCGTCAATGATTTCCCTGACGCTCGGCAGGTCATCGGGATGCCGTTGCTCCACGGCCTTAAGTGCCTCCAGGCGTATGCGGTTCAGGTGCTCGGCGCGCCGCAGCATCACGGCATCGAACAGATCACGCTTGGATTTGAAGTGGTAGTAGGCAAGAGACACGTCGGCTTCGGCCTTGCGCATGATCTGCCTCACTGTCACCGCCGCGAACCCGTCGCGGGCGAAAAGCTCCTCCGCGGCGTCCAGGATGCGTTCGCCCGTGGGGTGAGCCCGATCCCGTGCCGGCCTGTCCAACTGTTGCTCCTTCGGTTCGGGCTTTCGCAATGTGATCTCCGTTTTGTTATCCGGGCTGCATTATGAACCCGCCCTGATCATACAGTTGTATTTCAACGGCCGCTCAAATACCATTGAACGTTCGTTGAATTGACGCGTACCCGCGTCGATGGAGCGCGGTCCGGGGGTCGCCTCCGGCTCCGGAGAATTGCATGGCATGGTTTTCACCCGGGCAGACATTGCTGCCGGAGCTTATCGCCCTCAACAGCCGCTGGTTCCCTGAGAAGCCCGCCATCATTGTCGACGGCAGGACGGTGACCTGGTCGGAATTCGGTCGCTCGGTCACCCGGGTCGCCAGAGGTCTGCTCGGGACCGGACTGGCGCACGGCGACCGCGTCGTCCTCTTGATGTCGAACAGCCTGGAAATGGCGGAAGCGACATTCGGCACTGTCTCTGCCGGGCTCACGGTTGTACCGCTCAACCTTTCCATTACCGACGAAGCCGTTCTGAAGATGATCGTCGACAGCGGCGCCCGGGCCGTGATCGCGTCGGATGAGCATGTGCTGCGCATCGAAAGCCTGCGGATGCGCCTTCCTCAGGACCTCGCGGAAAACATTGCGCGGCGCCTGTTCGCGGTCGACTCCCCCGGGACCGGAAACGGCGTCTGGCCGTCCTTCTCCGCGCTTCGGGACGGCGCGACCGCGGAAGCATTGCAAGTTGCAATCGGAGGGGGCGACAACTGCAACATCATCTACAGTTCCGGCACCACCGGTCTCCCGAAAGGCATCGTCCACAGCCACGCCTGCCGCATGGTTTGGGCGGCGGACATGGCGATTTCCCTGCGGTACCACTCCGGAGCGCGGACGCTGGTGACACTCGGCATGTACTCGAACATCACCTGGGTCTCCATGCTGTCGACAATTCTCGCCGGTGGCACGCTCGTCATCCGCTCCCGCTTCGAACAGCGGGACTGCCTGCAGGTAATCGAAAGGGAGCGGGTCACGCATTTTGCGATGGTGCCGGTACAGTATCAGCGGCTGCTAGAGTACGAACAGTTCGAGGAATACGACCTGTCGTCGCTCGTCGCCTACATGTGCTGCGGTTCGCCCTTGAGCGTGCAGATGAAAAACGCGATCAGGAAGCGCATTCCCGGCGATCTCATTGAACTCTATGGTCTCACGGAAGGGCTTGTGACGATTCTGCCGCCGGAAGACATGCCCGATAGAATCGCATCCGTCGGCCGGCCTTGCCCCGGGCAGGACATCCGCATCATCGACGATGAGGGCAACGAACTGCCCTCCGGTCAGCCCGGCGAGATCGTGGGTTTGAGCCGCCTCATGATGAGCGGTTATCACAACAATCAGCAGGAAACCGCGGCCGCCACCTGGGAGGACAAGGTTGGCCGGAGGTGGCTGCGCACGGGGGACATCGGCCGACTCGATCGCGAAGGTTTTCTGTATCTTGTCGACCGCAAGAAAGACATGATCATCTCCGGCGGCCAGAACGTATACCCTGCAGACATCGAAGCGGTGCTCCTTCTGCACGAGGCCGTCAACGAGACGGCTGTGATCGGCGCAGCGAGCCGCAGGTGGGGCGAAACACCTGTCGCGATCGTCGTGCCGCGCCCGGGGAAGAAATTCGACAGCGACGAGTTTACGACCTGGGCTAACTCGAGACTCGGGAAGCAGCAACGGCTGGCCGCCACGATCGTCGTCGATGCGCTGCCGAGAAACCCGAACGGAAAGGTTCTGAAACGCGAGCTGCGAAGCCGGTACGAGTCGCTCAAGTTTTGAAAGTCGCAGAGCGGCACGACTGCAGGAATGTCCGGGCCGGGCAGGAATACTTTCTGCCGCGCGGCGACTCACGGAATGCGAAGAAGGAATGCGAACAAGGGATTCGAATGCCAACGAACGATACGGGCCGTTTCTACCAGAGCCACGACGGCTTGAAGCTTTACTATCGGGACTTCGCGCCGGAGAAATCAGGTATACCCGTTCTGTGCCTTCCTGGGCTGACGCGAAACAGCCGCGACTTCGAGGATCTGGCAGTTCGCCTCCGTCAAAGCCGCCGGGTACTGACACCCGATCTGCGCGGCCGCGGCTATTCCGAACACGACCGCGACTGGCGAAACTATCAGCCCGGCACCTACGCGGCGGATATCTGGACGCTTCTGGACGGGCTCGGTATTCCGCAGGTCATCGTTGTCGGCACGTCCCTCGGCGGCCTGATCGCCATGGTGATGGCCGTGCAGGACGCCAGCCGTCTCCGCGCCGTGGTGCTGAACGACGTCGGCCCCGAGATCGCCCCGGAGGGCCTTGCACGGATACGGGCTTACACGGGCCGGCTGCCTCCTGTCGCGAGCTGGGATGAGGCGATAGCGCAGACGAAGGAAGTCTACGGCCTCACCTTGCCGGGGCTGACCGAAGATGGGTGGCGGAGGATGGCGCGGCGCGCATATCGCGAAGATGCCGACGGAGTGCCCAGGCTGGACGTCGATCCCGCGATCGGCCGCGCCGTGCGCGAGGGCGGTCCGCAGGCAGGCGATGCCTGGCAGGCGTTCGACGCTTTGCGTGACACGCCGCTCCTGGTACTCCGCGGCGCGATGTCGGACATTCTGGCCGAAGAAACCGTCGTCCGCATGCAGGAGCGGAAGCCGGATCTGATCGCTGTCACGGTTCCTGACCGTGGCCATGTGCCGCTCCTCAACGAGGAGGAATCCATTTCGGCGATCGACAACTTTATCGGGAACCTGTAATTCCTATGCATAACCCAATAGCAACACTCATACCGCTTCTGCTCTTCTCGGCATGCGACAACGGGGCGGCCCCCGAGGCAACGTCTTCGCCCGATGCGGAGCTGTCGTTTCGCATAGATCCGGATCGCATTACCGTTTCGGGCATCTCGTCCGGCGCGTACATGGCCGGGCAGTTCCACGTCGCCTATTCGGAGTTGATCGGCGGCGCCGGTCTGCTGGCCGGCGGGCCCTATTTCTGTGCGGGCGGATCGACTGCCAAGGCGCTTGGTCCTTGCGTAAAGGGCGGCGACATGGATCTCGACGGGATTGCCGGGCAGGCAGAACAGTTCGCCGCGAGCGAGCTGATTGACGACAGCGCCAACCTGCGCGACGACCGCGTCTGGATATTCCACGGCGCCGCGGACGCAACCGTCCACCCGTCGGTACCTGACGCAGCCGGCAAGTTCTATCAGCGCTTCATACCTCCAGAGCAGATCGTTCTCGTGAATGACGTCGATGCCGTGCACGGCATGCCGACAGTATCGACGGGACATCCCTGCGACACATTCGCCTCGCCGTTCCTGAACGCCTGCAACTACGACGCGGCCGGCGAGCTGCTCGAGCATCTCTATGGGCCTTTGAACGCAAGGGTCGAGACGTCGGCAGAACTTCTGCCGGTCACGCAGGAACCATACGAAGAGGCCTGGCTCACGGACGAGGCGTGGCTCTACGCACCGGCTGACTGCAGGAATGGTGCCGTTTGCGGCCTGCACGTAGCGTTTCACGGCTGTGCGCAATCTGCAGAAGTTGTCGGCGACGCCTTCGCCAAGGGAGCAGGCTTCAACGAGTGGGCCGAAACGAACCGCCTGCTCGTTCTCTATCCGCAGGTAAAAAGCAGCAAACTCGCTCCGGTCAATCCGCTCGGCTGCTGGGACTGGTGGGGCTACACGGGTGACGGGTACGCCACGAAGTCCGGTCCGCAGATGGCGGCCGTGCACGCGACGATCGACGCGCTCATCCGCGACGCTCCCTGATGGCCTGGGGCCTGTTCCTCGTCTACCTTGCCGGGACGGCCTGGCTCGGCTGGCTCGGGTACCGGCGCACCTCGGGCTTCAGCAGCTTCGCCCTGGGTAACAGGGACCTGAGCCCGCTGGTCGTCGGCATCACGTTGGCGGCCAGTACCGCCTCCGCGGCTACTTTCATCATCAATCCCGGATTCGTCTACGTCGACGGTTTTTCGGCGTGGTTCCACATGGTCGTGGGGACGGCCATCGGCTTTATCACGATGCTCTACGTACTGTCGTTTCGCTTTCGCCAAATCGGGGAGCGGAACAAGGCGTTGACCATTCCCGACTGGATCGGCAAGCGGTATGGCTCCCGCCCGTTCGCCCTGTACTTTGCCATTCTGAACCTGCTCCTGTTCGCGTTTGTCGTGCTTCTTGTCGGCGGCCTCTCTATCGTCATGCAGTCGTTGCTCGGTGTATCGAATACGGCCGCGCTGGCAATCACGCTGGTTTTCGTTACCGGATACGTGTTTATCGGCGGTACCTACGCACACGTACTGACAAACGTGCTGCAGGGTAGCCTGATGATAGGTGTGACGATTCTCATTCTCGGCGCCTGTGTGCAGGTAGCGCTCGTGGACCCGGCATCCCTGATTGAAAGGCTGAAGGCGATCGACCCGAATCTGGTCACGCTGGTCAACCGTGAGGGTCGGCTGTTCAACGATGTGTTTTCAATCTATGTAGCCGGCTTCATCGTCGGCGCAGTGCTTACGTGCCAGCCTCACATCCTGACCAAAGCGCTTTACGTGAAAACGGACCGGGAAGTACGGGAGTACCTGTTTATCTTCACGATCATATTCGTTCTTTTCTTCCTGCTCGGCACGGCCGGTTTCTTTGCACACCTCGTTGTGGCGCCGGAGGCGCTGGTCGACCCCGCCACGAACCAGTTTCGCCAGGATCTGGTCATGACCGCGTTCCTGAAGTCGGTGTTTCCCGGTTGGGCGTTCACCGTTATCAGTGTGGTTCTGCTGGCCGCCGCGATGTCGACTCTGGATGGACTGCTGGTGGCGATATCGACGATTACCGCCAACGACCTGGTGCTGAACCTCTTCGACAGCGGAGCAGAATCACACCAGGCGCGCATGGCGCTGGCGCTGAAGACGAGCCACGTAGTGCTGGTCGTCATTGCGGTTGCGGCCTTTCTCATAAACCTGAACCCGCCGCCGTTGCTCGGCGTGTTCGGGCAGGTCGGCGTCTACGGGCTCGCCGTCGCGTCGGCGCCGCCGCTATTGCTGGGCGTGCTGTTCAGGCGGGCCCCTGTCGCGCTGGCGTGGCCCGCTTCCGCGGCTGCCTTGTCCATTCACTTCGTGCTGTACTTTGGCGGATACTCGCTTTTCCCGGGTTCGCCGCTGACTTTTGCCAATCCGGGCGTGACCGCGGCCATTGCGGCGCTGGCGACGATTCCCGCGATGCTGGCAGCCGGCTCATACATGGCTGCGAGGGCGGCTCCGCAAAGCGCGGAGCGGGTCAGTCGCCCTGGCCGAGGTGCGCAATAACCTCGGCCACGAACCGTTCGTGC
>Ga0302046_10003806_pt1 | contig 13526 bp, 7 predicted proteins | sample RVTome_11_FD_200261 | JGI IMG/M metagenome (GOLD analysis project Ga0302046, IMG submission 200261) | Soil microbial communities from uranium-contaminated site in the Upper Colorado River Basin, Wyoming, United States - RVT147D111 (version 2) ...
TCGTCGGCATCGACGCCCATGGGCGCCGTGCCCACCAGATGGCTGCCGGCGCAGAACTGTGCGTTCGGCTGGACGGAGCGCAGTCCGATCTTCGTCGTCAGCTCCGCTTCGTTGCGGATCACCGTACCATAGACATCCGGGATCCAGACTTCCCGTGCGCCGGCGGCGAGGAAGATGCGCGCGGCCTGACGCAGGTAGTCGACCGCTTTCAGCTGGTCGATGCCGCGCACGTTGAATGCGGTCCGGCGCAATCCATCGCTGCCGAGGAACACGCGGCCCGGATGTTCCTCATCGATCACCGACATCACCGAGCCCAGCTGGTGCCAGCGTCTCATGCGGTCCGTGTGATCGGCGCCGCCGTCCGACAGCATGGCGGCGACAATACCGGGCGACTGATGGTTGGTCAGCATGATGTAGCCGCCACCCGCATAACCACCCACCACGTCGCGGCGGACGTCACGGAACTCGTGCACGACGTACGCGCACGGGATCCCCGTCGCATTGTCGATACGGCGGCCGAAATCCGCCCACACGAAATAGTGCGGATTGATGAAGAAGCGGCGGCCCACGGTGTCGTCAGCGGGGAACGAACGGAGCAGCAGCTCGGCCGTGCCGAGTGCGCCGCCCGCCAGTACGACCACGTCCGCGTCGATCCGTATACGTGCCAGCGTCTCATGCGTACCGCGCCGAACCAGTACGCCATCCACTCCAGTGACGCGGCCGTTGGCAACGCGAATGCCGTCCGCCCGTGCATCGCTGTACACGCGACCGCCCGCCTGCGAGATGCGCGGGATCGTGGTGATCAGTTGCGACGTCTTGGCATTGTAGCTGCACCCGAACTGCGTCCAGCCGCAGCCGATGCAGCCGACGCGCGCCGTGGGCGGTGGCGCACCCTCGATACCGAGCGCCTCGCACCCCGTGCGCACCAGCCGGTTGTTCTCGTTGAGCAGGTTCTCCGGCGTAATGTGGATGCCCAGATCCTCTTCGATCGCCGCGAAGTGCGGATCCAGTTCGGCCGGCACCATCCAATCGAGGCCATGCTCGTTGCGCCAGCGCTCGAGACGGTCGTGCGGCGTGCGGAACGAATCGCCCCAGTAATGAACGGTACAACCGCCCACGGCTTCCGCGTAGTTCAGGAACACTGCGTTGTCGATCGTCGCATCCAGACCGCGCCGGCCGTTGAACGCGGCCATCGCTTCCTCTTCCCGCTGCGAAAAATCCTGCGCGCGGAAGAAACCGCCCTTCTCCAGCATGACCACGTCCCAGCCGCGTTCGGCGAGGAACGCGCCCAGCGTGCCACCGCCGGAGCCGCTGCCGACGATCACGACGTCGGCACGCTCCTGCACGTCGGCAGACCGGTTCGTGCCCTGGATGATCATGTGCTTACGCGATCTCGCCGAAATCGACCGCCCGCACCGGAACGACCGGCAAGCGCTCCTGGTACGGCCCCTCGAATCCCGTCAACATTCGCGTGTCCGGCCGGATGTAAGCGAAGTACGTGACAAAACCGCGGATCGCCTGGTAGGCACCACGGCGCAGCGAGATGCGCGACGTCGCCCAGCCTCGCAGATAGCCCAGCCGTTCGTCCGGCCGCAACTCCGTGAACCGGCGCCTGCGCAACGCAAGGAACGTGAGATGCTCGACCAGCCGCAGCACGCTCTTCATGTCCGCGCGTACCGGATCGCCCACAATGGACAGCTCGCGATCGATCGCCGCCGCGATCGCATCCGGCCTCACCGGCACGTCGATCAGCAACGCCTCCGCCGCCGCCCGCGCGACCGCGTATTCCTTCTCACTCAGTGACAGCAGCGTCGCCCCATCATCACGTGCCTCTGGATACTCCGCCGTGCACCCCGCCGGCAGCATGGCGGCCAGCGCAACCGCAACACCCCCGCCCGTCGCACTGCGCAGAAACCCGCGCCGGTCGATAGCCGCGCGATGCCCGTGACCATCCGTCCCGTGCAAGGCACCCGCCGTATCCGCCCGTTCCATCGCCAGTCGATCGGTCCGCTGATCCGCCATGCGTCCAAGTGTAGGTCCACCACCCCACCGCGACCAGTACACGCACACGTGCGTCAACCCATGCCGACCATGCCGAGCCAGGCTCTGTCCCAGACCGTGATGGCCCACGCCGTTATCGGTTCCCCGGCACCAGCCCCGGCAACCGGCCCCGGTAACGCGGTCCAACCGTGAAAGAACCGCAGCCGTAGCCGTAGCCCCAGCCGTATTCCCTCGTTCAATCACGAACTTGTCAACGCCAGCGTCGAGCAGTATCCTCCGCGGTGCTCGCCATACGCTTCCACTATCGTCCAGTCCGCTATCTGCTGACGCGCTGGGTGGGCGCAGGGCGCGCCGGTTTTTCCGTGTCGCCACTGGGGTGTGTGACATTGGACGATGTTGCGCCACCGACACTGCCGGGACCGGAGTGGGTGCGTGTCGAGACGGCGCTGAGCGGTATATGTGGCAGCGACCTGTCGGCAGTGACGGCGCACGATTCATTCACGCTGGAGCCGTTTGGTGCGTTCCCGTTCACGTTCGGTCATGAGAACGTAGGGCGGATTGTCGAGACGGGTACGGCGGCGGGCGAATGGCGAGCGGGCGATCGCGTCGTCGTCAACCCGATGCTGTCGTGCCGCCAACGCGCACTGGATCCACCGTGTCCGTCATGCCTGCGCGGCGAGTATGGGTTGTGCCGTCGCACGACGGACGGCCTGTTGGGCGCGGGTCCCATGATCGGGTACTGTCCGAAGACCGGCGGTGGGTGGTCCCCTTCGTTCGTCGCGCATCGCAGTCAGCTGCACGATGCCGGCAGTCTGCCCGATGACGTGGCCGTTCTGGCGGACCCGCTGGCCTCGGCGCTGCGGCCGGTGCTGCTGAACCCGCCGGCGCCCGACGACGTCGTGCTCGTGATCGGGGCCGGCACGATTGGCGCGCTCACGGTCCGCGCGCTGCGGGCGACCGGCTGGACCGGCACGCTCGCTGCGCTGGGCCGCTACCCGTTCCAGCTCGAGCTGGCGGAGCGGGCCGGCGCGGACATCCGGCTGGCCGGCCGGGACGAGGCGTTCGGCTGGGCGGCCGGATTGCCCGGCGCGCGGGCATTCAAGCCGTCACTTGCGCCCCGTTTCGTCGAGGGCGGGCCGTCGCTGGTCTTCGATACGGTCGGCAGTTCGAGCACCGTGCAGGATGCGCTTGCACTCTGCCGCGAGGGAGGCCGCGTCGTCCTCGTGGGTGGCGCTGCCCGCCTCGCCGCCGATTGGACCCGGGTCTGGTATCGCCAACTCACGGTCGCCGGTATCTTTGCCTACGGGCTCGCACCATACCGGGGAACGCGGCGGGACATCTACGAGGCCGCACTCGACCTCTTGCGGGAGGACGGTGTCGGTGATCTCGGTATGGTGACGCACACCTTCGCACTGGAGGACTATCGTGCAGCCATCGCCGCCGCCCTCGACAAAGGCGGTCAGCGGTCCATCAAGGTCGCGTTCCGGCCCACGCCTGGTTGATGGCGATCCGGCCTGCGACGACGCGGCCGGGGACGGGTCGCCGGCCGCTCACGCCGATGGTCCGGCGAACGGTCGCGCGGGCATGGTCCCGCTCGGCACGGCACTGTCCACCAATGGCGACACTGCGCCGCCGATGACCGATCACGCCGACGTCTTCGCGCCCCCTCTCTCCGAGCGCCTCGAACAGTACACACGGGACCCGTTCGGAGGGTTCTTCGCCGGGCGTACCGTCGACGAGATCCTCGAGCCCGGCTCGCTGCTCGACACACCCGCCGTCCGCCGCTGGTTCGATCTCATCGTTGCTGGCCTGCCCGAGTCGCTGTACACGTATCAGCTGCCGCTCCAGGCTCGATGCTCGCCCGAGACATCCGTACTGGGCGATCCGCTTCTGCTCTTCTCGACCTACAGTTATCTCGGCCTGTCGGGCCATCCGCGGATCATTGCCGCGGTGCAGCGCGCGATCGAGCAGTACGGCACGTCGACCGGCGGCGTCCGCCTCCTGACCGGCACCAGTGAGCTGCATCACGAAGTGGAGCATGAGCTTGCGAGCTTCCTCGGTCACGAGGCAGCGGCGACCTTCGGTTCCGGTTATGACGCCAATCTTGCGGCGATCACGTCCCTGTTCGGGCCCGGCGACTGGGCGATCCTCGACCAGTACGCCCACCAGAGTATCCACGATGGCGTGCGCATGGCCGCCTGCGAGACGCGCCGGTTCCGTCACAACGACATGGAGGATCTCGAGCGACGACTGCGGCAGGCGAAGAACCGGGGCGCCCGGCGGCTGCTCGTCGCGGTGGACGCCGTGTTCAGCATGGACGGTGACCAGGCGCCGCTGGCGGATCTGATCGAGATCAAGAACCGGCATGGCGCGTTCCTCCTGGTCGACGAGGCGCATTCGATCGGTGCGATCGGCGCGACCGGCCGCGGCATCTGCGAGGCGCAGAACATCGATCCATCGCAGATCGACATTTCGACCGGATCCCTGTCCAAGGGCGTGCCTTCATCGGGCGGGTTCGTGGCCGGTGCGAAGCCGCTCAAGATCTACATCCAGCACGGCTCCGCGCCCTACATCTTCTCCGCGGCAATGACGCCGGCGAACGCGGCGGCGGTACTGGAAACGTTGCGCGTCGTGAAGGACGAGCCGGAGCACGTGCAGCGGCTCCGTCGCAACGAGCTGCAGCTGCGCGATGGTCTGCGCGAACGTGGTTTTGAAGTCGGTTCATCGACGACGCCCGTCGTCCCGCTGTTCCTGGGCGACGAATGGCGAGCCTACCGCTGGGCCCGCGGCATGCTGGCGAGCGGCGTCTTCGTTTCCGCCGTGGTCTATCCTGCCGTCTCACCCGGCCAGGCCCGCCTCCGCCTGTGCGCGACTGCTGCGCACAAGCCGGAGCATTTCGCGCGCCTGTTCGACGCTCTCGAGGAGTGCCGGGTGCGGGAACATGGCGGGTGAATATGACCTGGTTGAACGGCGTTGCCGGGGCCGGTTTCTGGTGCCGGGGTAAGGGAGCGATCACGTCGGATCGCGGATCCCTCGAAAGCCGATGTGACAAGTCCCTGATGAACTGACGGTCCGCACCCGGAATGCGCAGCACTCGGTGGGTGGCGGGTCACCACAAACCAGCCCCCGGAAACGCCCGTCGACAATCCGTTCTAGGGCACCACGTTGATCGTGACAGTCGCCTGCTTGCCACCGGCACTGACGGTCAGACAGCTGGCTCCCGCGGTAACGCCGTGGACGACGAACCGCTCGGGCGGCTCGAAGGTCGTGCGCGTGGGGTCGTTGGCGATGGTGATCTTGTTGTCGCACGCACTGGCGGTGACGGCATCGCCGGTCGGTTCGCCGTGGACATTGACGGCGATCGCGGTGACGCGTGTCGAATCGTTCACCTTGACGTTGGCGAAGCTGGGATTCGTGGTGAAGCGGTCGATCGCGTCCCGGCCATCCGCCAGCGGGTTGTCGGCGCAGGCGAGTGCGATCGTGCCGGCAAAGGTGAACATCGTCAGGAGACCGATTCTCGTCTTCATGTTCTTTCCTCCATGCGCCCTGCGGGGCGGATGCGGTTGTTTCGGGTCATCGGTCGCGCGTCACGAGTTGCCGCCGCCGCCGCCACGCGAGATGCGGATGCCCATGCGCAGCATTTCCTCGACGGCCTCGGGGCCGACGCGGCGATCCCAGTCCGGCAACGAGGCCTCGTTCGGATCGTTGCTCCAGATGATACGGAAGCTGCCGATCTTCGCTTCATCGACGAACAGGTAAGCGTATCCGGGTGCGTCCGTGTAATTCCACACTTCGAATGGCGACGTGCCCGCAGGCGGCAGTGGTCGCGCGACCTTGCCCTGCGGCTCACCGCGCAGCAGGTAGACACGGCCGCGGTCCGTGCGCCAGCCTTCCTCGCCGCTGCGACCGACGAACTGGCGTTCGACGTGCGCGACACGGCCCAGGTAGACATCGAGGGGATTGGTGCCCTGTCCGCCGGGTGTCGGTCCGGACACACCGAAGTACTGTGCCAGGAAACGCCTTCGACCATCGGGATTGAGTCGTTCGTAGAGGTCGCGGTCGCGCTGCGCGCGCAGTGTGACGATGACCGCATCGAACAACCGGGCCAGCTCTGCATCCGGCAGAGATGCGAAATAGCCGTCTGCGGCGGCGGTTGCGCCGCTTGCGGCCGTCTGAGCGGCGAAGCTCCTGCCCTCCATGCGGAACGCGTGGGTTCGCACGAGCACGGTGTCGGCCAGCTCGACGCGCGCCTCGAGCACGTAATCACCGGGCGGCAGGCCCGCCAGCGACACGTTGCCAGCCATGGGTCTCGCCTGCTGCACCGAATCGACGCGCTGCAGCGGGATCTGTGCGAGCTGGCGACCGTCCGGCCGTCGGATCACGGCGGTCAGCCGCCCGTTCAATGTACGCCCTTCCGGCGGATAGATCTCGAGGTAGTACGCAAGGGTGGGCGACGTATCCATCACCACCGCTTCGGACGCGGCCGCGATGCCGACCTGTCCCTTCGTGATCGTCCATTGCACGTCGTTCGCCGAATCGACCCAGCCGGTGCGACGCGCGAGGATCAGGTCCGATACGAGACTGGTCGCGGGCATGCTCTCGAGTACGGCCTTCGTGGTCACGCGGCTGTCCGGCCGGCCGCTGGGCTCGACCGACACCTCGACCGTGTACCGGGCCGGAAGCACGGCAAACTGGAAGGTCTCCAGCGCGCCACCCGCCACGCCGTGCAGTGGCGGCGGACAGCGGCCATCCCATTCGTTGTTGACGAGCCGCGTACCGGTCGAGTCGACGACCACGAGCCGGACCCGGTACTCGCACGCGGCACCGGTGCCCAGCATCGCGCCATCGACACGGAACAGTCCGTTCACGAGCGTGAGGTCGGGCGGATACCAGGACCGGTACATGGTGACATCCAGCTGCGCTGCCGCGGGAGTCCCCACGAGCAGCGCAGCCAGCAGCCACGGAACGATCAATGCCGCCATCCTGTGCCTGTCCTGCCGGTTGACTGCTGCGACCTCGACGCGACGGCTCAGCGCCACGCGAAGCCGACCGTGAACACGTTACGCGAGCCGAGCACGCCGAAGTGACGGAACGCGTAATCCGCCGCGACTTCGTAGCCGGCCAGGCGGTAGCGCATCCCGCCGCCGAACACGAGGCCGTCCATGCCCTCGTTGTCGGCGGTCGTGAACGTGCCGCCAATGTTCTGTTCCTCTTCGGTGCTCAGCGCGTTGTCCGGCTGATACGCGTAGCTGCCGCGCAATGCGACGCGCAGCGGTGCATCCGCCGCACCCCACTCGTACTCGCCGCCGAAGCCGAAGCTGGGATCGTTGTTGTAGAACTCGTTGAACTCGCCGAGCAGTGAGAGCCGGTTGGCCGCGGACGAGACGATGTCGTACGCGAGACCGACGCGGAACACGACCGGCAGTGGTGCGGATGCCGCCTCGAAACGGGCCGGCGCCGGGTCCACACCGCGCACCGGGAAGGACGGGTCCTCCGTCTGCGCGAACGAGTTGAAGTCGAGACCGCTGCCCGAGTGCTTCAGTGTCGTGCCCAGGTTCTGGATCACGAACGAGATCGAGATCGGCTTGCCCGCCACCTCGGAGTGATAGTTCGTGCCGATGTCGACCGCAAAGCCGAACGCGGACGACTGGCCCAGCTGGTCCGAAATGAACTTCGCCGTGATGCCGCCGCTGAACCGGTCGATGAACGCGTGCGCGAACGACAGACCCACGACGGTCTCCGAAACACCGTAGGTGAGCTGGCTCTCGTTTTCCTCATCGGTTTCCGTATACACCGGCTGGCCGGAGAAGCCGAAGTTCGCAATGCTGATGCCGAAGCCGTACTCGCCGCCACGCAGGGGGACGGCAATGCCGACCCACAGGTAGTTCGTGTCGGCGAAGTACGGCAGCAGCGAGAACCTCGCCTCGGCGCCCTCCATGAGCGGAAGGTTGGCCGGGTTGTAGTAGAGCGCCTCGACGTCGCGCGTGAGCGCGCCGAACGCGGGGCCGAGCGCCATGCCGCGCGCGCCCGCTCCCATGAGCAGGAACTCCGCCGCAGTCGTGCCGACACCCGAGTTCTCCTTCTTGACCTGCAACGACTCATCCTGCGCCTGCACTCCGCCCGCGGCCATGGCCAACAGGGCGAGCGCCGACGCTGTGCCGGGAATCCGTCTCATCGGATCTGCCTCCGTTAGCGGGCGAAGCCCGAGTTGACCACTGTGAACTTGCCGATCTGCGTCTTGCCGTCGGGCGTCGAGACATGGTAGAAGTACACGCCGCTGGCCACGAACTGGTTGCTGCGGTTGCGCAGGTCCCACGGCGCAGTGCCGCCGCCCGACGCATCATCGTGATTGATCACGTCGACCAGCACACCGCTCATGCTGTAGATGCGGATGGTCGCCGCGCCCGGCAGGTTCACGAACTTCAGTTCCTTCGACGCCGGACTCAGATCATACTGGCTGAGCGCATAATACGGATCGGGGACCGTGTGGATGCGTGAGAGGTCCGCACTGTCCGGTGACACGATCGCCGGTGACTCCACGTTCAGCACGACACGCAGGCCGGGTATCGCGGGCAGGCCGTTGGTCGGCTGGAAGCTGTACTGGCCGGCCGCGTTCTGTGTGACATTGCCGAAGTACGTGCGCAGCGTCCACACCGTGTTGGTCGGCACTGGCCCCTGGAACAGGTACGGCTCGCCGTTGATGTAGATACCGAAACCGTCACCGTCCGCGTTCAGGTCGCCCGTCACGTCCGTCGGCAGGACGACCGGCTGCGCAGCCAGTGGCGCCGGGTTGTCGCGCGAGAACGCGAGAATGTTTCCCGTGTTCTCGAGGCCCGGGATGTAGTAGAAGTCGCCATAATTGAGACGACCGTCTGCGTCACCGTCAGTCAGGAACCCGTAGCTCGCCTGAATGCGCGTCTTGTACGGCACGCGCACGTCATGGGTGACATCGACGACGCTGTCGATGCCGGCGGCGCCCCAGTAGAACTTCACGTCCGCGGCGCGCCGCACGCCGAACGTCGTGCCGCCGAATCGGCGGAAGATGTCACCGCCCTGTCCACGGAACGTGGTGATTGCCGGGCCCGGTCCGTTCAGCGCCTGATACGGGTTGGGTCGCATGATCGTATAGCCCGCGATCTCGCCTACCTTGTAGTCGAGCGCCGGGTCGGCCACCGTCTCAGTGTCGCCGGTGAACCAGCGCGAGCCACCCGCCAGGTTGTTGGGCGGATCGTAGCTCCAGAAACCGGGCTGCTTGTAGACCCAGTCGCTGTCGCCCGAGTTCCAGTGCGGGCGGTTCGACCTCATGGTCGCCAGCAGACTGCCCGAATTGCCGGGGGCATCGACCCCGCGGGCGATCAGCTGCTGGCGAATCGTCGGGTCCGCAGCGACGGACACGACCGGCAGCTCCAGCTCCTCCTCCTCGCCGGCGCCGGCGTTGACTGTGCCATTGGTGAACTCGATCACGGTTGGTTCACCGTCCACAGTCAACCAGAACGTGCCGACGGTGCCGTTGACATAGTACTGGCCCTGCACACTGTCGATACGCAACTCCTTGGCGCCCGCCGGCAGCAGCTGTGCCGCAAACGCCTGGAACTCTGCGTCGATCTGCGTCGTGGGCGCAGCCGGTCCGCTGAACGTGCCGGTCGTCGGATTGATCGTGGGAACCGCGCCAGTGAGCGGCGTGTCGCCACGACCGAAGACGCCGACCGAGTAGTTGGCGGCGACCAAGGACGACGCGTCCTTGCGTGGCGACGCCGACTTCGCGACGCCCGCGGATTCCAGCGAGCTGGGACCCGAGCGCAGGCTGTTGATGTCGAACGCGGTCACGCGGTAGAAGTACGGGAACCCGTTGCGCACATCGCGATCGACGAAGGCGAACGGTACGCCGGTGTCCTCGAGCGGCCGTGCGCGCGGCGGATTCGCAATGCGCTCCGCAGCAAGCGCGGTGTCAGCGCGGACCACCAGCTTCGAGCCGTCTGCCAGCTCGACCACGCCACCCGGCGGATACTGCACGAAGTCGCCGAAGATCTCGACCTCGTGCACATCCTCGCACGGCGCACCCGCAATGTATTCGGGGTCCGTGATGCACAGGTTGTCCGTGAAGATCGAACCCTTCTTGTCGAACTGTGCGACCAGCTGGGTGTTGCCCGGCGTGGTGCCGCGGTAGATGCGGTAGCCCTCGACGTCGAACTCGCGGTAGTTCGGATCGAACAGCGCGCTCTCGGGATCACCCGCAGCGACGAAGAACGGGTCGCCTTCCTGCTCCGTGCGCGACGGCTCCCAGACCACCGTGATCTGGTCGTCACCGGGCACGAGATAGAACTGCGGCGACTCCGGTGCGAAGCCGAGCAGGAACTTGTTGTCGAAGATCGCCTGTGCGACCAGTGCCTTGCCCAGCAGGCTGTTGGGCACGACGTCGACGTCGTGCTGGTTGACCAGCTCGGTCGGCTCGCTCGGACACACGCGCGTGCGGATCCAGCCGGAGGCGACGTCGATCGGACGCAGCGGCTGGCCCGGACACCCGGGCTGCAGGTCGGGGAATCCCGGCTTGTTGTCCGCGCTGTTGCTGACTTCGATCAGTGGTGTGGCGACCGTCGCCGCCGCATACATCGCAACGGCAACCGTCGAGCTCTGGCCGGGATCGAGCGAGAACGGGCCCGAGCCGATGAAGAAGCGCACGTCGCTCTGCGTCTGACCGAGATAGCACGAGCGCCGCGTCTTCACTTCGGGTAGCGGGAACGTGCAGTTCGCGTCGCCCTTGCCCGCATCCAGGTTCAGCGAGATGTAGCGCCAGCCGCGCTGCACGCTGTTCGGGTCCGGGAACGCGCCGCCGTTCGTGTGCAGTGACAGACTGGTCAGGCCGACTTCCTCGCCGGTCGCCGGGTCGACCGGGCTCTTCAGGTACTTGATGCCGATGATGCCCGGTGATGCCGTGAAGAACGGCGGGTAGAACTCGCCGGGCGGATAGTCGAACGCCGGTTCGAAGAACGTGCCCTCGTACGACAGACCGAGGTTGAACGGCAGGATCCCGGTCGCGTAGTTCTTCTGGAACTCCGCCGTGACGTCCGGATCCGAGTCGTAGGCGACGTACACGGAGTCGAAGCGCCAGCCCTCGTCCGGCAGCATGTTCGCGCCGCCGAAGAAGCGCGTCTCGTTCAGCCGCTGGAACAGCGCATTGTTGGTGATGTTGGTGAACTTGTAGATGAAGTAGATGATCGCTTCGTTGCCCGCCGGATAGTTCCAGGCGAGCGTGCGCTGTTCGACCAGGATGCCCATGGGGTGGACGCGGCCGCCCGATGGCCCGGGATCGCCATCCCAGTACATCACCCATGAGTCCTGCTGCGACGCCGCACGCCGGCCGATCAGCACGTCGTTGAAGAGCGCCGTGTCGCGCACCCACGCGGACGCTTCCGGGAAGTCGGGGAATGACCCGACGTCCGGCCAGTTCGCCAGATCATTCGGGTCGAGCGAATTGTAGATCTCGGTGACCGCTGTGCCGTGCTGGCGCAGACCGGACGCGTCCATGAAGAACGCGCCCACCGTGTCGCCCGCCCACTCGAAACCGGCGTCGACCGGGATCATGCCGACGACCTGCAGTCCCGAGTTGAACATGTACTGGTTGGGTGTACCGGTCGGCCAGAAGCCGCCGCCACCGGTCGGACTGTTGAACACGTCCGTACAGGTCGACCCATTGTTGATCAGGCCGCACTGGAACTTGTTCACCTGGAGCACCGCCGTCGGCGCGCTCGACAGGTTGAACGGACTCCGCCGCTCACGTGCCATGCGGTACTTGTCCTCGACGCTCTGCGCCGCCAGCAGCGACGGCACGACCAGCGCCAGGACAGCCGCGCGCACGCCCGCACGACATGCGCGGCCGGTATGCAGACGATTCATGTTCGCTCCTGAGTTCATCGTCGTTCTCATCAGAACACGAACTCGATTCCCAGCCGCAGGCTGCGGTCGTGGTTGCGGAAGCTCCGCACGTTGTTCGTCAGGTTGTAATACGAAAGGAACGTCGCGCGCTGCTCGTCGATCGTGAAAATGCCGTCACCATTGCCGAAGCGCGCCTCGGCCTGCATCAGCATGTACTTGTTCAACTCGTTCTCCGGCGACTCGGTCATGATGTTGAAGTCATCGACCAGGGCATCGCCGTCCAGCGTCGCGTCGCTCATCAGAGCGAACAGCGACTGGTCACGGTCCAGCGCATTGGAGATCTCGCCCGTCTCCAGCCAGACCCGCGTCGTGTTCGCAAAGTGCAGCGGGTTGCGCAGGTCGGCGAATGCGCGCAGCCGCTTGTCGCCCACGCGGAATCCGCGGTGGAAGCGCAGGTCGAGCGACTTGAATGGCGGTGTGCGCGAGGCATTCAGGTCCTCCGCGGGCGTGCCGCCCAGGCCGGCTGCCGTCGGCGGGCCGGTCTGACCACTGCCCACGTTCTGCAGCCGGGTGTAGGGCAGACCGGAAGCCAGCCGCATGGTCGCGAAGATGCCGACGTCCTGCAGGATCGTGCCCGCCAGCGAGCCGTCCCTGTAGTCGGCCGGGAACAGCAGTGACAACGTGCCCGCTACGTTGTGCGCCCGACTCTGGTCGAGCAGCAGCAGCAGCTCGGGCGGATCGACCGGCTGGCCGGTGAGCACCGAGAGGTTCGTGTTGCGACGCAGGATCAGGCCCGTGTACGTGGTCGGATCCGAGCCGGTGCCGCGCGCATCGATGAACGAGTAATTCAGCGAGAGATCGGCGATCTCGCTGAAGCGGCGGTCGAAGCGCATGTCGAGACCGCGGGCCAGCGAGTAGTCCGCATTGGTCAACACGTTCAGGAAGACCGGATTCCCTTCATTCGGGTCCGCGTACTGGACCTTGCGGTAGGTGAGGCTGTTGCGTGTCGTCTTCGAGTACGCCGACACGTCCACCACGGTCGCACCGCCGAAGACCTGGCGGTAGCCGGCCTCGAACAGCGTCGTGCGCGGAATGTCGACGTCGCGACCGAACGTCGTGTTCGTGTTCGCGCTGCCGCCCTGCAGGTCGTTGTACTGTGCGCTGAACAAGCGGGTGAACGCCGGCACCTGCGTGGTCTGCGAGTAGCTGAAGCGGAACGTCGACGTCGTCGTGACCGGGAAGCTCACGGCCAGGCGGGGACTCCACGTCGACCGCGACTGCAGCTCGACGAAGTTCGGCTTGCACACCAGCGTGCCATCCGAACGACGCCGGTCGGGCGCCGTCGCTTCACCGCCGCAGTCCGAGTTCTGTTCGATCCGATCCGCCAGCGGACCGGTACCCGGCTGCAGCCGCAGGAAATCCTGACGCAGACTGTCCGGCACGTTGAAGACGTAGCCGGGCACGCGCGGGAAGGAGCCGTCCGGATCGTAGTACTCCCAGCGCAGGCCACCTTCGAGCACGACATCACCAATGTCGAGGCGGTCCTGCAGGTAGATGCCGCCGCGCGTGGGTGCTGTCATGGTCGCCGACGCCATTCCGGTGTAGAGCGCCACGTTCTGTGTCTTCGCGTCGGCCAATGTGACGTCGGCACC
>Ga0302046_10003807_pt1 | contig 13526 bp, 10 predicted proteins | sample RVTome_11_FD_200261 | JGI IMG/M metagenome (GOLD analysis project Ga0302046, IMG submission 200261) | Soil microbial communities from uranium-contaminated site in the Upper Colorado River Basin, Wyoming, United States - RVT147D111 (version 2) ...
TCGCGGTCCCTGCCGGTGTAGAGCGGCATGACGCCGATCGGATCTCGCGCGATCACGTAGCGGTCGCGGCGCTCGTCGTAGAGCGCGAAGGCGAATATACCGTTCAGCTCGTCGAGCCAGGCGACCGGGTCATCCGGCCTCTGCTCGTACAGAGCCAGGATCACCTCGCAATCCGAGCGCGTGCGAAACGGGTACTCCCGCGCGAGGGCCGCCTCGAGCTCGCGGTGGTTGTAGATCTCGCCGTTCACCGCGAGTACGGATCGCTCGTCGGGTCCATACAGGGGCTGCGCGCCGCTGTCGACGTCGACGATGGCGAGTCGCTCGTGCGCGAGGATGGCCCGGTCCCCCGCGTACACCCCGTTCCAGTCGGGGCCGCGGTGTCGCTGCAGACGGGACATCTCGAGGGCGCGTCGGCGCAGGCCCTCGGTCTGTCCGTCGAGTTCGAAGATTCCGAGGACCGAGCACATGGCCCGAAGATCCCCGGGCCTCGCGACGGGCGCAAACCGACATGGCGCGCGACCCGCGGCCGGGACATCATCGGTGCCATGCCGATCGTCGCCTGGTTCGCGCTCGTCGTCGTCAGCCTCCCGTCGACCGTCTTCGCCAGCGTACCGTTTCTCGCCCGCCCGTCCCCGTTCGCACGGCTGCGCCTCTTCGTGATTGCCCGGCGACGTGCTCGCCCTCGCGCTCGGCGCTCGCCTGATGCGCGACGGCATGCTCTCGCGGACGGACGGGCTGATCCTCGTCCTGGCCTGGCCGGTCGGGTCCGCGCTCATCATTCGCCAGCCGTCGTCTCCGATCGCGGAGGGGGCCGAGCGAGACGCGCCGATGCTCCGAAACGCGGCGTTGGCAATGGCTTTCATGGGCCTGTTGGGTCTCGGCGCCGCAGGCACGGTGAAATCGTTGGCCATGGACGTCGTCGCGCCGCGCCGCGACACACCCGCGTGACCGGAGGGGCACTCCGGCTGCTGTATGCGGGCGTGTACCTCGTGCTCCGGTCGTGACCGAAGCTCCAGCGACGTCGGACGAGGCGTCCCCTCCCGCCTGGCACGCGCTGTCGCCCGACGAGGTCGCGACACGTCTCTCCACGGATCCGGAGGACGGGCTCGCGGCGGCCGAGGCCGAGCGACGACTGGCGTATCACGGGCCGAACGAGCTCGAGGAGGCTCCTCCAGCCCGGTGGCACGTCGTGCTGGGGCGACAGTTCAGCAACGCATTGATCCTCGTGCTCCTGCTGGCCGCCGCGATCTCGGCGGTCGTGGGCGAGCGAGCCGATGCCGCGACCATCCTCGCCATCGTGCTGCTGAACGGCGTGCTGGGGTTCGCCCAAGAGTGGCGTGCGGAAAAGGCGATGCTCGCGCTTCGCAGGATGCTGTCGCCGACGACGACCGTGCTCCGCGACGGCCGGTGGACCGAGATTCCGGCTCCATCGCTCGTGCCCGGGGACGTGGTGCAGCTGGAGACCGGCGACCGGGTCCCGGCCGACCTCCGCCTGACGGAGCTCTCCGATCTCCGCATCGACGAGGCACCCCTTACGGGAGAATCGCTTCCCGTCCACAAGGAAGTGAGCCGGATCGGTCCGGAGACGGCGCTGGCCGCACGCACCTCGGTGGCGTGGACCGGAACCACCGTCGTCGGAGGAAGAGGGCGCGGCCTCGTCACCGCGACCGGCATGAAGACCGAGTTCGGTCGCATCGCCAGGTTCACGCAGACGATCGTTCGAGAGCCGACGCCCCTGCAGCGCAAGCTCGGGATCCTGGCGCGGCAGCTCGGTCTGGCGTCTCTGGCGGTCGGGCTCGTCGTCGCGGTCATGGGATTCTGGGGGGGGCTGTCGGTGCTGGATGTCTTCCTGACGGCCGTGGCGTCGGCGGTCGCTCTGGTCCCCGAAGGCCTGCCCGCCGTGGTGACGATCACGCTGGCGCTCGGTCTGCGCACGATGGCGCGCCGAGGGGCGCTCCTGCGCCGCCTCCCGGCCGCCGAGACGCTGGGTGCCGCGACCGTCATCTGTACCGACAAGACGGGCACGCTTACGGCGAACGAGATGACGGTCCGGGATGTCTGGCTGGCCGCCGGCCCCATCACCGCGCGAGGCACGGGGTACGACCCGAGCGGCTCGTTCCGGGACCCCTCCGGGCCGATCGTCCCCCGGGATCGGCCGGATCTGATCGCGCTCCTCGAAACCGGTCTGGTGTGCGGCCACGCGCGCGTCGTTCGAGAGGACGGGGCGTGGCGCGCCGTGGGGAAGCCCACCGAGGCCGCGCTCGTCACCGCCGGAGTCAAGGCCGGGCTGACCCCCCCGGATTCGGACGCCGAGGTCGAGTTCCCCTTCTCGTCCGAGCGCAAGCGAATGACGGTCATCAGGCGAGATGGGTCGGGGCTCCTGGCGCACGTCAAAGGAGCACCCGAGCTCACCTTCGACCGGTGCACGCAGATCCTCGACGGGTCCGTGGAGCGCCCGCTCGAGGAAGCGGACCGGCGACGCCTCGACGACGAGGTCGCGCGGCTGGGGGGGGAGGGCCGACGGACGCTGGCGCTCGCTCGACGTCGGATCGCGGCCGATCTGCTCCTGGAAGAGGAGAAGGTCGAGACGGGGCTCACGCTCCTCGGGATCGTCGGAATGCTCGACCCCCCGCGGCCCGAAGTGCCGGCAGCCGTCGAGCTCGCCCGCGGCGCCGGCATCGGTGTCGTGATGATCACGGGCGACGCACCCGCCACCGCGCTCGCCATCGCAGGGGACATCGGGCTGCGCGTCGACACGGCGGTGACCGGAGAGGAGCTGGAGGCGATGTCCGATGCGGACCTGCGGGAGGCGCTCTCCGCGGAGCCCGTATTCGCGCGCACCACGCCGGCGCACAAGCTCCGGATCGTCGAGCAGCTTCAAGAGATGGGGCACATCGTCGCCATGACGGGGGACGGCGTGAACGACGCGCCGGCGCTCCAGCGAGCCGACGTCGGCATCTCGATGGGGCGTCGGGGGACGGACGTGGCGCGTGCGGCCTCGGACATGGTGATAACCGACGACAACTTCGCCTCCATCGTCGGAGCCGTGGAGGAAGGCCGTCGCCAGTACGACAACATTCAGAAGTTCACGCGGTATCTGCTCTCCTCGAACGCCGGCGAGGTCGTCGCGATTCTCGGCAATCTCCTGCTGCGTGGTCCGCTGATCCTGCTGCCCGTCCAGATCCTCTGGATGAACCTCGTCACGGACGGCATCACCGCGCTCGCGCTCGGTCTCGAACCGGCCGAGAAGGGGGTGATGCGGCAGCCCCCGCGGGATCCCGGGAGTCGCATCCTCGATCGGAGAGGACTGGCGACGGTGGCCGCCCTGGGGGTGTACATCGGGCTCGCGGGCCTGTGGCTGTTTCGGACCTATCACGCGAGGGGGGCGGAGGGTGCCCTCGTGGCCCAGACGATGGCGTTCACCGCGATCGTGATCCTGGAGAAGGTGAACGTCTTCAACTTCCGCGCGCTGCGGCAACCGCTGCGCCGCGTCGGGCTCCTGTCCAACCCGCGGCTCATCATCGCGTGGGGCGGGATGATCGCGCTGCAGGCCTGCGCCGTCTACGTGCCGTTCCTGCAGCGGGCGCTCCACACGGTACCGCTCGCCGCGGCCGACTGGCTCGTGATCCTCGCCGTCTCGATACCGTTGTTCGCGATTCCCGAGACGGCGAAGTGGATCTCGACCCGGGGAGCCGACCGCGAGCCCGGGAATGGAGCCTGAGCGAGCGATCCCGCTCGGCCGATGCGCGCCGACGGGGCGGTGAACCGCACGATGTCGGACGTGGCCGCGTCGCGCCCGAGCGCGAGCCCGAGAACCCTGACGCTCCCGACCCTCTTCGTCGGCTAGGGGACGAGCCGCTGTTCCCGCGGTCTCACGATGAAGAGTCCCTCGCGGCGGCTCGAGAGCAGGATGACCCCGCTCGCGAAGTAGGGATACACGCTCCACGTGCCGTCGAACCCGGCGGAGTCCTCGCTCCAGGGAGTCGTATCGAAGAACCCGATCTCGCGCGGGTCGGCGGGGTCGCTCACGTCCACCACGCGGAGCCCCGAGCGGTTGTTCGACATGTACATGCGCGTGCCCGAGACGTACAGGTTGTGATCCGTCACCTTCGTGGGGCTGAAGTACTCCTTGACGAGCGTGGGGTCGTCGAGATCGGTCACGTCCCAGACGAGGGTTCGGGTGGCGTCGACGAGCCCCTGGAGCTCGTCGCCCTCGTCGTTCGAGTAGAAGAAGCGGTGATCCTGGGACAGCCACCCCTGGTGCGCGTAGCCCACGTTGGGGTACGAGGCCATCGCGATCGCGACCGGCATGCCCTTCTCGCTCACGTCCGCGATCGAGAGCGCCGTCTCGTTCGCGCCGATGCAGATCTCGCGGCCCTGGTAGTCGGGATCGGGTCCGTGGTAGACGACGCACTGCGCATCGTGGCTGTACCCGGTCCCCAGCCGGCCCGTGTTCTCGTGCGCGAAGCAGCCGGCGAACGCAGGCGCCAGCGGCTCGCGGATATCCACCATGTGAAGTCCGCCGCCGCAGGTCTCTCCCCCGCCCGTGGCCCCGACGATGTAGGCGAACCCCGACTCCTCGTTTATCACGATGTTGTGCGCCGAGGCGATCCGGTCGTAGTGCGCCGTCTCCTCGAACTCGCGCGGCTCGGTCACGTCGCGCAGCTGCCGCAGATCGAAGATCTGCATCCCGTGATCGAGGGCGCCGTCGGCGACGATGAAGACGTGGTCGGCGTACACTTTCATGTCCCGCCAGGTGTTCGCCTGACTCCCGGCATGCTTGTCCAGATCGCCGAGATAGCGCGGGTTGTGCGGATCGCTCACGTCGACGAACGCCGTGCCGTCCATCCGACCGACGATCGCGTACTCGCGTCCGGTCGAGGCGTCCGTCCACCCCCAGACGTCGTTGAGGCGGGACCCGCGGGCGGCACCGAGCGCTTCGCGCGGAACGAACGAGAGCAGGTCCACCTCGTCGCAATCGTACCCCTGCGCCGCCCCCTGCGCGCAGTCGATCTGGCCGCCGCTGATCGCCGGTAGCCCGCCCTGCTCGCTGAACACGCGGGCCCGCGGCTCCCACGCCCCGTCCCCGTTCTCGAACACGAGCGCGGTTCCGGCCCCGAATTCGTCTCCCGGGAGCCCGAGCACGCCGAGGCCGTCGCCGACAGCGATCACAGCGCCCGCCTGCACCCGCGCCTCCGTCGCGATGTCGAGCGCACGGTCGAGGCGCCACCCGGACGCATCACGTGTGTACGCGAACACCTCCCCCCGCCCGTTCCCCACGGCCGGCGCCCCCACCAGCAGGCGGTCGTCGTCCGTCGCCAGCGCGGTCCCGAATCCGGCCGGGGGCTCGACCGCCCCGGCGATCGAGGCGGTGAGGCTCCACCCGCCGCCCTCACCCTGGGCGAACACATGCACCTTCCCCCGGAACCTGTCGGTGCCGGGTGCGCCGATGACCAACTCCGGTCCCGCGACCGCGACCGCGACCGAGGCGCCGAAGGCCGCGTCCGCCGCGTCGTCCTCGGGCGGCGTGAGGCGGGCGAGGAGACGCCAGCCACTCTCCGCCACGAACCGGAAGACGTACGCCGCGCCGGCGCGGTCGTCTTCCGACGGTGCGCCGACGACCGCCAGGTCGCCGCTGACCACCAGCGCGGCGCCGAATCCGCTGTCGCTCGGCGCCTCGACCGGAGGCGACAGCCGTCCCGAGGGAGCCCACTCCCCGCCGTCATGCCGCCGATAGGCGAACACCCCCAGCGATCCCGAGGCGGGATCCGGTGCCCCGACCAGGAGGTGATCACCGCCGCTCGCGAGGACCACGCCGAACGATTCGACGCCGGGTCGGGTGATCGCGCCCGCGTGCACCCAGCCGCCCGCGTCCTGTCTGAGCACGTAGACGACACCCGCGCCCCCCTCCCCACCGGGGGCCGCGACGAACAGGGTGGCGCCGTTTCGTGCCATGGCGCGGCCGAACTGATCGCGCACGGCCGCCTCGGGCGCGCGGAGCGTCGCGACCTCCGTCCACCCGGCCTCGTCGGGTCGAAACACGTACACCGTTCCCGGTTCGCGTTCCGACAGGGCCTCCCCGACGAGGACATGGCCATCGGCGGCCACGACGGCCCCCCCGAACTGCTGGGACGTTGCCGCCCCCGGGAGAATGGCCGGCAGTGCCCAGAGGAGCCCGGCAGCCCTGCGAATGTGCCTCATGTGTTCACGACCCTCCCATCGGTTCTCGCCGCACGGGCCGGCGCCGCGGCGCTCAGCCCACCCCATACGCCAACATGGCCTGTGCCACCTTTACGAAGCCACCGATGTTCGCGCCGCGCACATAGTCCACGGTCCCGTCTTCGTGCCCGTACTCCACGCACGTCGCGTGGATGTCCTTCATGATCTCCTTGAGCCGACGATCGACCTGGCCGCGACTCCACGACAGACGGATCACGTTCTGCGTCACCTCGAGCCCCGATATCGCGACCCCACCCGCATTGGCGGCCTTGCCGGGGCCGTACAGGATCTTCGCGCGCCTGAAGGCTTCCACCGCCTCCGGCGTGGCGGGCATGTTCGCCCCCTCCGAGACGAGGGTGCACCCGCCCGCGAGCAAAGTGGCCGCGTCGCGGGCGTCGAGCTCGTTCTGCGTGGCGCAGGGGAACGCGCACTCGCACGGCACGATCCACGGCCGCTGCCCGCGATGGTAGTCGACCCCGAACTCTTCCGCGTACTCGGAAAGTGATCCGCGCCGGTCCTTCTTCAGATCGACGATCCACGCGAGCTTCTCCTCGGTGAGCCCGTCGGGCTCGTGGATGAACCCGCCGCGGTCGGAGAGCGTCACGACCCGGGCCCCGAGCTCCATCAGCTTCTCGGCCGCGTATAGCGCCACATTGCCGGAGCCCGACAGCACGCACACCTGGCCGCCGAAGTCTTCGGCGCGCATCGCGAGCATCTCGCGCGCGAAGTAGACGCACCCGTAGCCGGTCGCCTCGGTCCGGATCACGCTGCCGCCCCAGTCGACCCCCTTGCCGGTGATCGCTCCCTCGAACTCGTTGGCCAGCCGCTTGTACTGGCCGAACAGGTATCCGATCTCCCGACTGCCCACGCCGATATCGCCCGCGGGCACATCCACGTTGATCCCGATGTAGCGGAACAGCTTGAGCATGAACGACTGGCAGAACCGCATCACTTCCGCGTCGCTCTTCCCCCTCGGGTCGAAGTCGGCCCCGCCCTTGCCGCCCCCCATCGGCAGCCTCGTGAGGCTGTTCTTGAGGACTTGCTCGAACCCGAGGAACTTGAGCACCCCGAGGTTGACCGACGGATCGAACCTCAACCCGCCCTTGTACGGCCCGATGGCGTTCGAGAACTGGACTCGGTATCCCCGATTGACCTGGACTCGTCCGTCATCGGCGATCCAGCTCACGCGGAACTGGATCACCCGATCCGGCTCCGTGAGCCGATCGAGGATCGCCGCCTTCTCGTACTGTGGGCGTGCGTTGATAAACGGCACGACGCTCGATGCGACCTCGTGGACGGCCTGGAGGAACTCGGGTTCGTGGGGGTTCTTGCGCTCGATCCGATCCATGAACGTCTGAAGATCCAAGTGACGAGCCCTTGTCGACGGGGAGGACCGGTCAGACGGCGGAGGACCCGCGGCGCTCGACCCCCGACGTCGAGACCCAGGTCGCCCAATCGTCGTTGACGTATTTCACGCGTCGACCCCGGCCGTGTAGATAGCTGGCCGCGACGGCCGCCCGGGCACCGCTCTGGCAGTGCACCAGCAGGGTGCCGTCCGCAGGCAGCCGATCCATGTACTCGGGCAGCCGCGTGTAGGAGGCGTTCACGGCCCCGGGCACGTGACCCGCGTCGTACTCCGAGGCGAACCGGACGTCGAGGACCGACCCGCCCCCCTGTTCGAGGATGCGCCTGACCGCGGCGAAGTCGATCTCGTCGATCGTGGCGGCATCGCCGCCCGCCGCGAGATAGTCCTCGAGCTCGGCCGGCGTCGCGAATCCGGCGACGTGGTCGTAGCCGATCCGGACCAGGTCGCGGAGGGCCTCCTCGAGCCGCTCGTCCTCGATGATCAGGTAGATCTGCGTCCGCTCGTCCAGGACGATCGATCCGATGGCGGTGTTGAACGCCCTCGTAAGCGGCACGTAGAGCGATCCCGGAAGGTGCGCCGCCATGAACGCGGAGCGGTCCGGTCGCGTGTCGACCACCACCGAGCCCGCGCGCCCGGCCAGACCCGCGAGCTCCGCGGGCTCGACCCGGCGTGGCGTGGGGAGCGCTCCGAGCACCGGCGCCCCTGTCTTGTTGTCCCGCTTCATGCGCGCGAAGTAGAGGGGCGGCTCCGGCTGTCCCTCGAGGATGTACTCGACGAACGCGTCCTCCCCTGCGCGGGCCGCCGCGATGGCGGGGCTGAAGCGCCGCTCGTACCCCACGGTCGACTCGGGCACGGCGCCGAGGGCCTTCCCGCACGCCGATCCGGCCCCGTGAGCAGGCCACACCTGAAGAAAGTCCGGCAGCTCGAGGAATCCCTGAACGGACGCGTACAGCCGGCGCGCGGAGGGCTCCATCGCGCCAGCCACCTTGGCCGCCGACTCGAGCAGATCGGGGCGTCCCAGCGCCCCGACGAACACGAAGTCACCCGACGCGATCCCCATCGGCTCGTCGGCCCCGGACCCCCGATCGGTGATCAGGAACGCGAGGTGCTCCGGCGTATGGCCGGGGGTGTGCCGGGCCTGGAGCTCGATGTTCCCGACCCGGAAGGTGTCTCCGTCGCGAAGGAGCACGCAGTCGTAGTCGCCCTCGGCGGGCCACCCGTACTTCCAGTCGGCATCGCCCTCGTCCGAGAGGTAGACCCGGACCCCGTGCGCGTGCGCGAGCTCCCGGGCCCCGGACAGGAAGTCGGCGTGAATATGGGTCTCGGTCACGGCGGTGATCCGGAGACCCTCGGCCGCCGCGATATCGAGGTAGCGGTCGATGTCCCGCTCGGGGTCGATGACGATGGCCTCACCCGTTCGCTGGCAGCCGATCAGGTACGCGTACTGGGCAAGCTTGTCATCGCCGATCTGTCGAAACAGCATGTCGCTCTCCATCCCCGCGGGTGCCACCCGCGTTTCCCACCTCGGGGCCGATTCGTCCTCGAAGGATCCGGTCTCAGAAGTGTGGCAACCTCGGTCTCAGCGCCGCGTACGTCCAGGCGCCCAGGAGGGCGCTCAGAAGGGCCACGATGAACACCGAGGCGCCGGTGCCGATGAGGGCGTAGATCGGCCCCGGGCAGGCGCCCAGCAGTCCCCACCCCACCCCGAACACGACCCCCCCCATCCAGTAATGGCGGTTCCAGCCTCCGGTCGGCTTGCGGTCCAGGGCCATGACGCCGCCGCCGGCGCCGTGTACCCCCAGGCGCTCGAGCGCGAACAGCGAGACCATCCCCACCGCCACCGCGGACCCCAACAGCCCGTACATGTGGAATCCCTGGAATCGGAACATCTCCTGGATCCGGAACCACGACACCGCCTCCGACTTGACGAGCAGGATGCCGAACCCGAGTCCGATCGCGAGCGATCGAACGACGATCCGCGGCGACGTCGAGGCGCTCATCCGCCGCCTCCGAGCAGCGCCGGGAGGATGAGGAACGTCGAGATGATTCCGCCGCCGAAGAACCCGAGCACCGCGAGCAGGGATGGGAGCTGGCGTCCGATGAGCCCGGTGATCGCGTGGCCCGAGGTGCACCCGTCCGCCCACCTCGCCCCGAACCCGACCAGGAAGCCGCCACCGATCAACGTGAGCACCCCCGGCAGGGTCACGAGCGCCCCCCAGCCGATGAGGTCCGATGGGAAGAGCCCCGTACGATCGTCGATCCCGAGATCGGCCAGATCGGCCCTGGTCGCCTCCGAGATCGCGACGACGGGGTCCGGCGCGGCGAGGGCCGTGGCGGCGATCAGGCCGCCGAGGATGATTCCGGCGACGAACGCGAGCCGCCAGGAGCCCGTGCGCCAGTCGTAGTCGAGGTAGTCGAACCGCCCGGGAGTGGCCGCTGCACACAGGTCCCTGAAGCTCGTCGACACACCGAACGATTTGCCGGCGAAGAGCAGCAGGACGGGTACCACGAGCCCGATGAGCGGGCCCGCGACGTACCAGGGCCACGGTTGCCGGAGGAGGTCCAGCATCACGCCTCGGATCCGCCGCTCGGGGTCATGGTCGCGGGCGGCCCGGCCGGGAGCGCGAGCAACCCCGCGATGAGCGCGGCCCGCTCGAGCGATCGATCGGTGAAGACGAACTCGTGCTCGGCGTGCGCACCGTCGCCGACCGCTCCCAGACCGTCCAGCGTCGCCGTGAGCCGGCTCGTGAAGTTCCCGTCCGATCCGCCTCCGGCCGCACCCTGCTCGAGGCTGAGCCCGATTCCGGCCCCGATGTGGCGCGCGCTTTCCCAGAGCGCCGTGTTGCGGGGTGTCGGCTCGAGCGGGGCTCGCCCGATCACGCCCGAGATCTCCACTCGGGTACCGGGGACCCGGGCCGCGATGCCGCGGACGCGGCTCTCGACATGCGCGAGGTCTTCGAGCGTCCACCCGCGAACGTCGACCACGGCGCGGGCATACGGGGCGACGACGTTGGGACGGACGCCCCCCTCGATGATGCCCACGTTGATCGTCAGACCCCGCTCCGGATCCGCGAGCCCGTAGAGCCGCTCGATCACGCCTGCCAGCTCGCGCACGGCGGAGGCGCCCTCTTCCGGCGCAAGGCCGCCGTGGGCGCTCTTTCCGTGGACCTCGACGGTGAACTGGGCGACCCCTTTTCGCCGGGTCTTGATCCGGCCCTCCGGACCGAGCGCGGGCTCGAACAGGAATGTCCGCTCGGCGCGACCGGCACACTCATTGATCAGCGCCTCGGACTCCGGGCTCCCGATCTCCTCGTCCGATGTGATGAGGAACGTCGGCGGGATCTCGAGGCCGATCTCGAGCTCGCGGAGGGAGCGCAACGCGAACAACGCCATGGCGAGACCGGTCTTCATGTCGAACACCCCGGGCCCCCGCAACGTGTCGCGCCCGACTTCGAACGGCATCCGCGACAACGTGCCCACCTGCCACACCGTGTCCATGTGACCCAGCAGCAACTGGCCGGCAGGGCCGTCGCGAGGGCCCGAACGGGCCACCAGGTGTCCGCCGGTGCGGGCACCGGAGACGTGCTCGACACCGAGGCCCACGGACGTGAGAGCCGAAGCCAGACATTCCCGCACCGCCGCTTGCGACCCCGGATCGGTCGATGGAGACTCGGCCACCACGAGCTCGCGCACGAAATCGATGAACTCCCCACGCCAGCCCCTGAGGAGACCGAGCGCCTCGCGCGCCACCTCGACTCCGGACGGATCCATCACGCGCGGGTGGGGGCCCGCGTCAAGATCCGGATCCCTCGAGCTCACGATCGATGATCCGTCGGTGCGATTCGTATTCGGGTCGATCGGGCACGCCGCCCGCGGCCTCGACGACCGCGCGCACGCGGCGCCGGTACTCGGCCGCGGCCGCCGCGTTCTGGCGGAAATCGGCCACGCGGGCGGCGAGGATGAGGGCGAGCAGGTGATCGGGCTCCCCGGAGAGGGTCGCGGCGGCGCTAGCGGCGGCGGCATCCGCATCCCCCATCAGCAGCTGGAGGAGCCCGATGTGGAAGCGCCCGTCCGCGTCCATCTCTTCTGCGGGTACCGCCCCGTACGCCTGGAGCCCCATCGAGATGAACTGCTGAGCGCGATCGATGTCTCCACCCTCGTGCTCGGTCATCGCGCGCTCGAACAGACGGTCGGCGGCGGCCCTCGGGCCCATGGCCGCGAGCTCCTCGAGGCTCGGCATTCCGGCCGCCCCGGATGCCGATCCGGCGCCGCCGGCGTCCGCGCCCGGCAGGTTCCCGGTGGGGAGCATGTCTCCCACCCGCGGCCGCGACTGGCGCTGCACGAGAAGGGCGATGATCACCGAGAACGCGGCGAGCGTGACCCCCGAGAGTATCCATGGAAGGCGGGCGGAGGGCCCCTTCGCCGGTCGAGTCGCGACGGCCTGGCCGCAGTCGCTGCAGTACAGCGCGCCGGGGGCCAGGCTCGACCCGCACGCCCGACATGTGGACGCGCTCGCGAGGGGGGCGCCGCATTGCGCGCAGAATCGGCCCTCCGCCCCAGCCCCGCAGGCCGGACAGGGCGCCGCGCCGGCCACAGCGCTCATTCGGGCCGGTCCGCCCGGTCTCCGAGACGCGCCTCGACGCTGTGCAGTTCCCCGTCACGGACGAACGTGAGCACGACGTCATCCCCTGGCCGGTGCGCCCGCAGCGCATCCGTAAACCCCTGCAGGTCCAGGATCTCGTGCTTCCCTCGCCGGCTTCCGAGCCCCACGAGCACATCGCCCTTCCTCAGACCGGCGGTCTCACCGGGCGACCCGGCCGTTACAGCGGCGAGCAACACCCCCCGTTCGACGGGTGTGAAATCGGGCACGCTGCCGAGCCACGCATCGTAGCCGCCGACCCGCTGCTCTCGCTCGCCGACGCCGGACACCAGCGTGAGACGGCCGGGCCGGGACGCGAGCACGCCGACCATGTTGGATGTGAACGCGGCGATCCGGTCCAACCCGGCGGGGTCGATGCGCTCCCAGTCATCGCTCGGCTTGTGGTAGTCGCCGTGCACGTTCGTGAACAGGTGGAGCACCGGGACATCGTTCGCGTAGAACGACGTGTGGTCGCTCGGACCGTACCCGGCCTGCTCGAACGCGAGTGGGATCGCGGGTGCGAGGTTCGCGTCCCCGACGATGTCCTTCCACTCCGGCGCCGTGCCCATTCCGTACACGATCAGCGGATCAGCACCGAGACGACCGACCATGTCCAGATTGACCATCGCGAGGGTCCGCGCCATCGGGAAGCGCGGGTTTCTGGCGTAGTAGCTCGAACCGATCAGCCCGAGCTCTTCGCCCGTGAACGCGATGAAGAGCACCGATCGCGCGGGGCGCGGTCCCGCCGCGAGCAGACGCGCGGCCTCCAGCATCGCCGCGACGCCCGATGCGTTGTCGTCGGCGCCGTTGTGGATCTGTCCGATCTCGCCCGTGCTCCCGAACTCGCCGTGACCGAGGTGATCGTAGTGCGCACCCATGATAACGACGGATTCCCCGAGCTCCGGATCCGCCCCGGGCAGAAGACCGAGCACGTTCCGGCCGGTTCCGATCGGTGCGTTGGGATGCGCGGCGCTCGCCAGCTCCACCGACTGGTAGTACCCGTCGTCGCCCGCCGGCTCCAGCCCGAGCGCCGCGAACCGGGCTGCGATGAAGTCGCCGGCGCACTGCTCCCCGCGCGTCCCCGGGAATCTCCCCTCCAGGGCGTCTGACGCGAGGTACTTGACCACGCTCAATGGCTCGAGTCCGACGGACGAATACCCGGGGCACGTGAAGGTCGCTCTCGAGATCGTCGGGGGCGGTGCAGGCTCGAGCCCCTGGCCACGCGCGGCATCGACCCCGGCGCCGAGCGCGACCAGCGCCAGGCCGAGCGTCCATGCAGTGCATCTCCTCATCTATCGACTG
>Ga0302046_10003808_pt1 | contig 13525 bp, 9 predicted proteins | sample RVTome_11_FD_200261 | JGI IMG/M metagenome (GOLD analysis project Ga0302046, IMG submission 200261) | Soil microbial communities from uranium-contaminated site in the Upper Colorado River Basin, Wyoming, United States - RVT147D111 (version 2) ...
CGTTGGCACCCACGACAGCCTGTCGGCCGAAAACGATCTCTACTCACGGCTGGCGGCCCTTCAATTCGGCACCTAGGGTAAAACTGTAGGAGCGGTTTTAGCCGCGACTTTCAGCGTCAGGTAGCGGTAATGCTCTTTGGCGACCTGGTAGCGCCGAGCGACGCAGCCGCGACTGGACAGCGAGGCAGGGATGCCGAGCTAGCGTATGCAGCCCATGGAAGGGCTGTCATGCGCGTGTCCAATAAGCGGCAAGAAGCGAGGGAAGCCCCACAGGGGCCGCGGACTCATGAGCCAAAGGGAATTACCGCTACCTGGCGATGCCGTTGCTAAAACGCAAGGATTTCCGGTACCGCTCGACGGACCGCCGGCCAAGCGCGCAGACCCGCGGCGAAATCCCGCCAGGCGGAGCGCCAGTACTCCAGCACTTCCTCGCCTTTCAGATCGGGCGGAGGGCCCTTGAATTCCAAGCTTCGGAGAGCGGAGACTTCCGACCCCCGGAGTTCTTCCAGGGCGCCGCGCAGGAAGGCCGTGAGGTGGGTGGGCCCGCTCGATGACTCATCCACCGCCTCGGCGAGCCGGGCCAGCCAGTCCATCCGCTTCTGGGTCCAGGCCGCGGCGGTGATTTCGACGATCCGCTCACGCGGCGAGTCGGCCAGGTCGCAATAGAGCATCGCGAGCCAATCGTTGCGAATCATCACGTCCCGCGCGCCACAACTCGGGACTTGGCCTGTCACGTAGTCATTCAGAAAGTGCGTGAGGCTGAAAGGAAGGTTGAAACGCCGATGCCCCTCGCGCCAGGCCCTGCGGGGGATGGGCAAATGCGGCAGCGCGAAGGGGAGGTCGGCGGCCAGGCTGTCCGGGTGCAGGAACTCGGTCATGGCGCCAAAGGCCCGGTCCTGGCCCCGAAACAGTGGAAAGTATGGCGGCAGGTAGGCGCGATTGTCGAAGCCCGTGAGCTGCGACATATTGGCGCGCGGCTCGAAAACCGGCCGGCTGCGCCCCAGCCAGCAGTTCCTGTCTTCCAGTGCGGACTCGATGTTACCGGTGATACTGGCGAGTTGTGCGCGGGATTCTTCCGGCAGCAGCGCGATCCATTCGTTGCCTGCCGAGCCGGGGTCGCCGAAGGAACCGCATTGGCTGATGAGCACCTGGGCATCGGGCTGAAGCCGCCGGGCAAAACCGGGCGTCGCGAATTCGAAGGCGGACGGGGCCGGCCGGCCCAGCCCGATCGCCGACAGGCTCGCGCAAAGGGTGCTGCCAAGCACCTGAAGGTGGGCCTGGATCGGGCAGGGTTGCGCCGCATTGCGGCGGTCTTCCCATTCCGCGTCCGAGGTATAGAAATGGCAGCCGCGTTGCCGGGCGGAGAACTCGACGCCGCTTTCGCGCTCCGGCGGGTCCATCACGGAACACAGCACGTCGTCGTCGAAGACCATCAGCGGGTGGCCGGGGCCGAGCAATTGGGCGATGTTGCGGGTGATGCCGGTCGTCACCTGCTCTTCCCGCCCACGGCGGTCGAGCAGCAGGCGGATGCCCCTTTTATGGTCCGGCAGGCGTTGCAGCAGCGAGTCCGCCAGGCTCGCGGCATCCGCCGGCGTGAAATGCTGAAACCCCTCCAGGCCTCGCCGGCCAAGCCGCTCACTGGCCTCGTCGATCGCCCGCCGGTTGGCCGCGAGTGATTCCTCGCGTCGCGAGTCGTCGACCACGACGACCCGCTCGACCCGCTCGAGGTCGCAATGCTCGATCATGGATTCCAGCAGGCGCGAAAGGGCCTGCGGGCGCTCGCAGGTGATAACGGCGGCAACGGGCAGCGCGGCTTCGGCTGATTTCGTTTCGGATAATTCGGCTTCGCGCACCACCGCCCCGCCGCCGTTTCCCTGGGGATCCAGCCGCGCGGCAATCGCGCTCGCCGACAGCATCAAGCCGCCATCGATGACCGACTGCAGAATCTGCCGGATCTCTCCTTCGCGGCCGCGCGCCTGAGGGCCCGCCAGGTTGGCGATGTGCTCTTCCATGGTGCGGAAGGAGACGCAGTGCGTGATCGCGTTGAACACCTGGCCGGGCAGTGCCATCTGGGCGCTGCTGCGGCGGTTGCGCGCGACCACGGTGCCGTCCGGCAGGTCGTGGCCCGCCAGGTCGTCAATGGCGAAACGATCCGCTTCTTGCATTACCAGATCTTGACGCGCTGTTCGGGCGCCAGCCACATGCCATCGCCCTCGCCGGTGCCGAATGCCTCATGGAAGGCGTCGATATTTCGGTATACGCCGTTCACGCGGTACTTCAGCGGCGAGTGGGGGTCGGAAGCCAGCCGGCTGATCTCCGCTTCGCGCTGGTATTTTCCCTTGCGCGACATGGCGTATCCGATGAAGAAACGCTGCGGGCCGGTCAGCCCGTCGATCACCGGCGGCTCCTCGCCGCCCAGGCTGCGGATATAGGCGCGGTAGGCCATGGCGACGCCGGACAGGTCGCCGATGTTCTCGCCCAGGGTCAGTTCGCCGTCGATGAACATGCCTTGCACAGGCTCGAAACCGGCATATTGCGCCACCAGCACCTTGGTGCGCTCCTCGAAAGCCTCGCGGTCCTCGTCAGTCCACCAGTCAACTAGGTTGCCGCCGCCGTCGAACTTGCTGCCGGAATCGTCGAAGCCGTGGCTGATCTCGTGGCCGATCACCCCGCCGACCGCGCCATAGTTGATGGCGTCGTCGGCATCGAGTTGGAAGAACGGTGGCTGCAGGCGAGCGGCGGGGAATACGATCTCGTTCTTGGTGGGGTCGTAGTAGGCATTGACCGTCTGCGGCGTCATCTCCCAGTCCTTCTTGTCGACCGGCCTGCCAAGTTTCTCAAGGTCGCGGTCGTGTTCCCAGGCGATGGCGCGGTGCAAGTTGCCCATGTGGTCGCCGGCAACGATCTCAAGCTTGGAGTAGTCCTTCCATTCATCCGGGTAGCCGATCTTGGGGGTGAACTTCGCGAGTTTCTCGCGCGCCTGCTCGCGGGTTTCGGGGCTCATCCATTCGAGGTCGGCGAGGTCGTCGTTGAGGGTGGCGATGATGTTGTCGACCATTTCCTCCATGCGGGCCTTGGCCTCGGGCGGAAAGTGCTTTTCGACGTAAAGCTTGCCGACTGCCTCCCCGACCATGTCGTCAATCAGGGCGACACCGCGCTTCCAGCGTGGCGCTTGCTCTTGCTGGCCGTTTAGCACCCGATTGCGGTAGGCGAAGCGGGTGTCGGATGTCGCGGTGTCGAGCTGCGGTGCTCGACTGTCCATCACGCGGAAGGCGAGGTAGGCCTTCCAGACTTCGAGCGGGATCGAGGTGAGCAGACCGTCCAGCGCTTCGAAGTAACTGGGTTGTTCGATGATGAGCTGGGGCTGTTGCTCGATGCCGAGCGTGTTGCGCAGCGCCGTCCAGTCGAGGTTCGAGCCCAGCCGGGCAAGATCCTCGACCGGGTAGGGGTTGTAAATCTTCTCCGGGTCGCGGTTGTCGACCTCGTCCCATTGCTTCTCGGCCAGGGCGGCCTCGAGTGCGTACACTTGCGTGGCCTCGAGTTCGGCGGCGTCCGCGTCCCAGCCCGCCTTGATCAGCATGGCAACGATGTAGCTTGGCAGCTTGTCCCGCGCCTCGGCGAAGTTCTCGTTCCCCAGTTCCAGGTAATAATCGCGGTTGGGCATGGTCAGCCCGTCCTGCCAGATGTAGGCGGCATGGCGGGTGGAGTCCTTGAGATCGGGAAAGACGTTCCAGGTAAAGGGTGTCTCGACGCCGGTTCGCTTGAGGCGAGCCATGACGGCCGTCAGGGAAGCCGTGTCCTTGATGGACGCAACCCACTCAAGATCTCCGCGCACCGGCTCGATGCCCAGCGCGTCAATCGATGCCTCGTCCATCCAGCTGTTGTAGATGTCGCCCACCTGTTGCCGCTCGCTGCCCGCTTGACCGGGGCTCGCCGCGGCGTCCTCGATGATGGCCCTGAGGGCTACTTCTGCTTCCTCGTACACCTGGTGGTAGACCGTGTAACCCGAGTAGATCGGTGGAATCGGCGTACTGTCCAGCCAGCCGCCGTTGACGTACTGGTAAAAATCGTCGACGGGCCGCGTCGCGTGGTCCATGGCCGGGAAATTCACCCCGGACCGAAGTGCCGCTGGTTCGGCAACGGCCTCGACCGGATTCTCGGGCGGGTCGTAGCGCATGCAGGCCGTCGCCGCCAGCAGGGTGCCAAGAAAAATGCCAGGAAAAATGCCAAGAGAAATGAAGGGCAAGGGGATTCGACTATCGTTCATCCGCGTTCCTGCTTGTGTCCTTTCGTATCGGCCGGGGATTATCGCACCGGCTCGGGTCGCTTTGACCGGCCAAAAGTACCAGATGACTCAGGCCGGCGTCTTTCGCGTTTTGCCTCGCGTACAATCGGGCGATGAATTCGATGACGCGAAGACGATGGCTGGAGCGCGTGGGCGCCGCCGGGATCGCGCTCGGCGGGGCGCGCCTGGGACGGGCTTCCGACGCGCTGATCCGCAAGGCCATCCCTTCAAGCCAGGAGCCGCTGCCCGCCGTCGGCCTCGGCTCCTGGCAGAGTTTCGACGTGCCGCCCTCCGATCGCGCGGGGCGCGAGAGCTGCACGGCCATCGTGCGGGAATTTCTCGATCACGGCGGCGGCATGATCGATTCGTCGCCGATGTACGGTCATGCCCAGGACGTCATCGGCGAAGGGCTGCGTGAGATCGGCGAGACAGCCACGCTGTTCTCCGCCACCAAGGTGTGGACCAGCGGCCGCCAGGCGGGCATTGCGCAGATGGAGGACACCATGCGCCTGTGGGGCGTCGACCGATTCGATCTCCTGCAGGTTCACAACCTGGTCGACTGGGCGACGCACCTCGAATGGCTGGGTGAATGGAAGGCGCAGGGTCGCGTGCGTTACATCGGCATCACGACGTCGCACGGCTCGCGCCATGACCAGTTTGCCGACCTGATGCGCGATCAGCCCTTCGACTTCGTGCAGTTCACCTACAGCCTCACCAACCGGCAGGCGGAGCGGAGCCTGCTGCCGCTGGCCAGCGAGCAGCGCAAGGCCGTGATCATCAACCGCGCTTTCGAGGGTGGAGACCTGTTCCGGCGCGTCCGCGGCAGGCCGCTTCCCGATTTCGCCGCCGATTTCGATTGCACGAGCTGGGCGCAGTACTTCCTGAAGTTCGTGATCTCGCACCCGGATGTTACCTGCGTCATCCCCGCCACCTCCAAGATGCATCACCTCGAAGACAACATGAAGGCGATGCGCGGCCGCCTGCCGGACGCCGACCAGCGCGCCGAGATGATTCGTTACTTCGACTCGCTCGGCTAATCCATAACGGCCGGATAGCGGTATTTGCCCTTTGTCTCATGTATCCGCGGCCCCTTCGGGGCTTCCCTTGCTCGTTGGCGCTTTGTGGACACGCGCATGACAGGCCATCCCTGGCCTGCATGCGCTGGCTCGGCTTCCTGCCTCGCCGTCCAGTCGCGCCTGCCTCGCTCGGCGCTCCCAAATCGACAAACGCCAAATACCGCTACCCGACCTGCGAAATGCTGAGAGGAATTGTGGCCAAGGGCGGGTCAGTTCCTTTGGACGCGTTGAGAACGCCGAGTGACGACTGAGTGACTGGACAGTTCGGCATGGATGCCGAACTAGCGCATGCAGTACAGGGACGTGCTGTCATGCGCGCGTCCACAAAACGAGGGAGGAGCGAGGGGCGTCCTGCTAAGGACCGTTCGATCGCGGCCGGAGGAACTGTCCGCACAGGCCGTCACTGCGAGCAGTCGCGGCAGGGAGGTTCGGCACAGGGACGTGCCAACGCCCGAAGGGCGCGAGCCTTTGAAAATCGCGCTTTTCAAAGGCGAGATGCAAGAGGGCCAGGATGGCCCATCTTGCTCCAACTACTTCGTCGAGCGGCTGTCGAGTGGCACCTGGCAGACGTCGAGCACCTGGGGTGGGCGGTAGTGGAAGAAATCGTGCTTGCGATTGCGGCGTGAATCGAGCAGCTCGGCGAAACCCGCGCTGCTGGTGTCGACGACATAGGCCGAAAGGCGCTCCTCCTCCGGGATGTCGGATGCGAGCCGCAGGCTGCGGATGCGCGTGATCGCCGTCTCGTCGCGGAAGATGCCGTTGTTGTTGGCCGGGCCGCGGGCGATTTGCTGCACCGCCGCCATGCCGTCGATGACGCGGCCGAAGATGTTCATGTTGCGATCTAGGTAGCGGGGTGCCTGGCCGATGACGATGTAGAAGTCCGAGCGGCTGGAATCCTTGTCGTTGTTGCGGGCCATGGCGACAATGCCGGGGCAATGGCTGAGCCAGACCCGGTTGGCGCCGGGGTCCCGGGCCGCCGCGAAGCCGTCGACGAAGCCGGTCTGCGGGGCGTAAAGGTCGGACTCCTGGGCGAACTGCCAGGGCAGCGAATCGTCCCATTCGCGATCGAACTCGGCATCGATGGTGGGCTTGTCGCTGAGCTCGCCGAGGTCGCTTCCATCGCCGCCCTGGGCCACGAAGCCTTCGATCACGCGGTAGAAGCCGAGGCCGTCGTAAAAGCGTTCGCGGACGAGCTCACGGAACTGGGCGACGGTCTTGGGCGCGAAGGTCGGGTTCAATTCGATGGCGACGGTGCCCGCCGGCAGTTCCATGTACGCCAGGTTGTCGGGGTCGACTTCGCGCCACAGCAGGTCGTCCTGCGAAACCGCGGCGGTTGAGCAGGTAAACAGCAGGCAGCCTATTAGCTTACGGAACATGGCGCGCCCCTTGTGGGCCCGGCAAACTCAAAAAGTCCGGGGGATTATGGCATCTGGATGCCGCCGCCTCCAAGTTTGGAGGGGTCGAGGCCGCCTCTGGGCACCACGATGGACGAGGCCTGCTCGCGCTGCAGTTCCCGCAGTTCTTCCAAAGTGCGTTCGATGGCGTCCTTTGCCGCCGGGCCGAATCCGCGGACTGCGGCATTGAGGGAATCGGCCTCGATCTCGAACGAGACCGGTAGCGGGCCGGCCGGCGTCATGAGCTGGGCCGTTCCAATAAACCGCGATGTTCGATGCGGATCATCGCTGCCTTCGGCGGTCACGGGTTGCATCTGGCGGATGGTGCCGAGGCGGTTGTCGGTGAAGGTCAGCTCGCGGTAGAGGTCCGCATCGTTCATGCGGATTTCGTTGATGGTATCGGGCATCGAAAAGTCCTTGAAATCTCGTTCAACGAAGGCGTATTTCTAGAAACATGGGGTCGTGACCGGCAAACCCAATGCGGGTCTAATGGAGTACACTGTCAACTGCATTTCCCCCCGTAAGGACGCCTCGCTTTATGGCCAATAAAACCAAGAATCTTGCACTTTTCTGCGACTTCGAAAACATCGCGCTCGGCGTACAGGACACCAACTTCAAGGGTTTCGAGATCGACGAGGTCCTCGAGCGCCTGCTGGTCAAGGGTAACATCGTCGTCAAGAAGGCTTACTGCGATTGGGAGCGGTACAAGGCGTTCAAGAATGCCATGCACGAAGCTTCTTTCGAGCTCATCGAGATTCCCCATGTGCGGCAGTCCGGCAAGAATTCGGCAGACATCCGCATGGTGGTGGACGCCCTGGACCTTTGCTACACCAAGTCGCACGTCGACACCTTCGTCATCATGTCCGGCGACTCGGATTTTTCACCGCTGGTATCCAAGCTGCGCGAAAACAACAAGGAAGTGATCGGCGTTGGTGTGAAAAACTCTTCTTCCGACCTGCTGATCGCCAACTGCGACGAGTTCATCTATTACGACGACATCATGCGCATCTCGCAGAGCCGCAAGCCGCCCAGGGTAAAGCAAGCGGCCGAGAACGGTGGTGACAAGAAGGAGCCAGTGGACCGCAAGGTGATGTTGGAGCGGCGCACGCAGCAAGCCTTCGATCAGGTGCTGGAAACCATCGATGACCTCGTAACGGAGCGCGGCGAGGAAGAGTTATTGTGGGGCTCGATGGTCAAACAGGCGCTGAAGCGCCGCAAGCCGGGCTTCAACGAGAGCTACCACGGCTTCCGCTCGTTCGGAGGCCTGCTCGAGGCGATGCAGGAGCGCAAAATGCTCAAGCTCCAGCACGACAAGAAATCGGGCGGCTACATCATCGAGGAAGTTACCTGAGCCTGGCCGGGCCGCAGGCCGAAAACGTCACAGCACTTTGGCGGGCGAAAAAAAGCCCGGCTGCGTGCCGGGCCTTAGTTTCTCGTCGATGTCCTGATTTCCCGTGTTTCGCACGGTGGGCATCTTTGTTGGCCAGTACCAGGTTTTCCCCCCTTGGCATTGGCCGTTTCTACCTGTCCCCCAAGCATTACTTCGGTATTTCATCCCCTTTCTGGAGATGGGACGAGAGGAGCCCCGATTGGGCAAAGAGGGGCGAGGCTCCTTCTCATCCCGCTAACTGCTACCAGCCAGTTAGTTACCCTTGGTAATGCAAAAACTGGGCCAGACACCGGGTGTCGTTACGTTTTAGTAGGAAATCAATGCTTTATCTGTTTTCGGGCGAATAGAAAAGGCCCCGACTCGTAACCGCGGCCTGTCGCTGAGCGTCAGCAAACTGACAAATATTGTCAGTCGCCAGCCGCTGTCAGATGTATTCCAGCCAGCCGAGCTTGTCCTCGGTGCGGCCGTCGAACAGCCCGAAGAAGTCGTCCTGCAGTTGTTTGGTGGTCGGCCCACAGCCGCCGTTGCCGATCACGATGTGGTCGAGTTGGCGCACCGGCGTAACCTCGGCTGCGGTCCCCGTCATGAAGATTTCGTCGGCGCCGTACATTTGCTCACGGGCGATGGGCTGCTCCACGACTTCGATGCCACGCGCGCGGGCGAGCGTAATGACCGTGTCGCGGGTGATGCCGGCCAGGATCGAAGCGGAAATCGGCGGGGTCAGTATGCGCTCCTTGTCGACAATGAAGATGTTCTCGCCCGCCCCTTCGCTAAGGAGGCCGTCCCTGCCGAGGCCGATGCCTTCCTCGCAGCCACGCTCGCGCGCTTCGAGACCGATGAGCAGGCTTGACAGGTAATTGCCGCCGGCCTTGGAGCCCGGCGGCATGGTGTTGGGCGCAAGCCGCTGCCATGAAGTGATGCAGGCCTTGATGCCGTTTTTCAGGCCCTCCTCGCCAAGATAGGCGCCCCATGGGGTGACGATTATCGACACGTCCACCAGGTTCATGTCCTTGGGAATGACACCAAGCCCGCAATTGCCGCGCGACACCATGGGTCGGATGTAGGCCTTTTCCATCTTGTTCGCGCGGACCGTGTCTTTGCAGGCTTGGTCGAGTGTCTCGATGTCGTAGGGAATCGGCATGCGATAGATGCTGGCCGAGAAGTACATGCGCTCGAGGTGATCGGTGAGACGGAAGATGGCCGTGCCCGACGGCGTCTTGTATGCCCGGATGCCTTCGAAAACCGACGTGCCATAGTGGAGGGCGTGGCTGGCCACGCTCACCATGCATTCCGAATCATCGCGAAGTTCGCCGTTGAACCAGATCTTTCCGTACTTCACCATCACACGCTCCGTAGTCGTCTCGAGTCTTCGATCAGCGGCCCTCGCGCGGCTAAAACGAATTAGGCCCGGCCCGGCGGGTTTCAGCGCGGCAGGCGTTACAATACCTGCTCAGCGGACGAATTCCCATGAACAGAGAGCGACGCCACCACGATCACGGAACAGTGAATTACAACCGTGCCTTCCTGGCCGGCGTGCTGCTCAACGTGGCCTTCATCGTGGTGGAGGTTGTCTACGGTGTCCTCGCCGATTCGCTCGCGCTGTTGACTGACGCCGGTCACAACCTCAGCGACGTGCTCGGCCTGCTGCTGGCCTGGGGCGCGGCGACGCTGGCGCGGCGCAAACCGTCCATCCACCGGACCTACGGGTTTTCACGCGCCACCATCATCGCCTCGCTGTTCAGCGGCCTGCTGCTGATGGGCGCGGTCGGTGCCATCGCCTGGGAAGCGGCGTCGCGCTTTGTTGAACCGGCCGTGCCGGTCGGCCAGACGATCGTGGTAGTGGCGGCCATCGGTGTCGTGATCAACGCCCTGACCGCGATGTTCTTCCTGCGCGGCAAGGACAGCGACCTGAACATCCGCGGCGCCTTCCTGCACATGGTGGCAGACGCTGCCGTATCGCTGGGTGTGGTGGTCTCCGGCCTGCTGATCTGGCGCTACGGGCTGAACTGGATCGACCCCGTTACCAGCCTGCTCATCGCGGCGGTGATCTTCGTGTCCACATGGGGACTCCTGCGCGACTCGCTCAACCTCGCGGTCGACGCCGTGCCGCCCGAAGTGGACCCGCGGGGCGTGCGCGATTTCCTGCTCTCGCTTGAGGGGGTGGTCGCCGTGCACGACCTCCACATCTGGGCACTGAGCACTACGGACAACGCCCTGACGGCGCACCTCGTCATGGATCCCAGGCCGGCCGATGACGGTTTCCTCAACCGCGTCTCGGGGGAATTGCTGGCCCGTTTCACCATTCACCATTCGACCATCCAGATCGAGGACCAGGGCGGCGAGGATTTCTGCCAGCAGGCCGTGGGCTGCGCCCACTAGGGGCAAACGAAAAAGCCCCGCGAGGGGGCTTTTCCGCAACTTTTGCCGATGCGTTGTTTAACACATTGGGTGGATCTTTTACATTTCGAACACGGCCCTCAAGTACCAGAACTGGCCGCCGACGTCGTACAGGGTGCCGTCGTAGCTGTTCAGGTCGCAGGAGAAGCAGACCGGCGGTTCTTCGTCGAACAGGTTGTCGACGCCGGCCGTGAACGTCCAGCGGCCATCGAGCAAGTCGGACGGTGACCAGCTGACCTGGGTGTCGGTGTAGATAACGCTGTCGAGCTTATTGGTATCCGGAGCATTGGAGCAAGACTGGGTTTGCCCCAGGTCAGCGACCAAACCCTGACAATTCTCATCGATGTCGCTGATATAGCGGAAACCGAGCCTGACGTGCCAGTCGTTCATGATCCAGTCCGTGTTCAGGTTCGACTTGATTTCCGGATAGCCCCGGGTCGGCGAACCTACCTCGCGGCCCTCCCGGTCGATCCGGTCGAAGCCGCCGTCGGAGTTGGCGATCAACTCGACATAATCCAGCAGGTAGGCCGTCATCCAGTGGATGCGGAAATGGCCAATCCCGGTTTCGGCCGTGACCAGGTCGAAGTTAAAGTCCAGGCCCTGGGTTTCGATGCCGCCGATGTTCTGCAGCACGCCATCGATGCTGGTGATGGTACCGCTGGGGTTGCGATTGACGGCATTGCAAAAGATCGGCGCCAGTGTCGCAATGCAGGCATTCAGAACTTCCTGGGCGGCGGGTGCCTGGATGGCGCCGTCGATCTCGATGTCATAGTAATTGACCTCGATGAGCAGACCGTCCACGCCGTCCCAGTTCTCCACGGGGGTGTCCCAGGTGAAGCCCGCGGTATAGGCGTCGGAAGTTTCCGGCTCGAGGTTCTGGTTGCCGCCGGTACCCACCGAGATCTGCGGATTGAGCTGAACATAGTCGGGCGGCACGCCAAGCGCCGCGCAATTCGCCGCAAACTCCGGCTGCACATTCGAGCAGCGGTCGCTGATCGAGGCGTCGAAGCGCGACCCGAGGTTGAAGAGCTCGCCAATATTCGGTGCCCGGTATCCTTCCGAATAACTGGTGCGGAACATCAGGTTCTCGGTGGGGCCCCAGTTCAGTGCGTACTTGCCCACGGTGTCGCTCGAGAACAGGTCGTAATCCGAATGTCGGAACGCAATGCTCAGATCCAGCACGTTGGCGCCCGCGACTTCGGACAGGATGGGGACGATCACCTCCCCGTAGTACTCGTTGACGTCGAAGCCGCCGCTGGTCGGGCTGGTGGGAACGTCGGCGGTCTCGCCGGCCACGACCACGGGATCGGGCTGGAAGGAGCCGTCTTCTTCGCGGTACTCGAAACCGACCGCGAAGCCCACCGGGCCGGCCGGCATATCGAACAGACTGCCGGTCAGGTTGGCGGTGAAATCAAACAATTCCTGGTCGCTGGTATCGACGCCGGTGTAGGTGACGTAGTCCAGCATTTCCTGGGTCATGGACCCTTCGCCTACCACGTTGAGCGGCACGCAGCCCGGGTTGACTGCGCAAATCTCGGGCGGGCCCAGGGCAATATTGATGCTTCGGGCGTTGAATTGGTTGAGCTTGGTCTGGGTGGCGTTGTTTTCGGACCAGATGGCGGTCACATCCCAATACCAGGTCCGCTCGGCGGCTTCGAATTTGCCGTCTACGCCGGCGGATCCATACCAGGTGTCGACGTCCTGGTTGAAGATGCGTGGACCGGCCTCGATCGGGCGGCGTCCGGCGAAAATGAAGTTGTCCGGTCCTAAATCCATTCCGAAGGGGTTGTAGATCTGGTCGGCATCCCATACCAGGTTGACCATGAACGGCGTCGAGCCGCTGTCCGGGCCGAAGAACAGCGGCACCGGTGCGGCTCGGCCTTGGGATTTGCGGTTGTTATAGCTTGCCAGCACCGTGAATGTCGTATTGTCCGTGAGGTCGTATTCCGCCTTGGCGAATACGCTGAGTCGCTCGTTGGGCGTCACCAGGTGATTGAAGGGCTGGTAGTTGAACGCATCCCGGCCGAAATTGAAATCCATGAAGCCGTCATTATCGGGATCGGTGGGATCCCAGGTTGGATTCGTGACGCCCGGAATCGGTGTGACACTCACGGTGCCGAGAATGGGATCGACGAAAACAAACCGGCCGGAGGGGGTGCCGGAGCTGGCACCGGCCGCCAGGCCGGGCAGGGGATAGACGGAGTAGTCCCGGTCCTGCGTGTGGACGTCCTTCTGATCCGTCCAGCTCACGTCCACAAGCGCCCGGCCGCGATCACCCTGTGCACCCATGCGCACGTCGAATTCGGTGGTTTCGCCGTCGCCCTGCTCATATTCCCCGTAGAACGCCGAGGCCTTGAATGTCTCGTAGTCGTCCTGGGTGATGATGTTGACGACGCCGCCGATAGCGTCGGATCCGTACACTGCCGAGGCACCGTCCTGAAGGATTTCGATGGCCTTGACGGCGTTTACCGGAATGGAGTTGAGGTCCACCGCACCGGACACGCCGGATCCGGATGATCCCCTGATCCAGCGCTGGCCGTCGACCAGCACGAGTACGCGCTTTGAGGTCAGGAAGCGAAGGTCGATCTCCGCGGCGCCGGCGCCGATGCCGCCCCCGTCGGGCGGGTATCCGAGGTTTCCGGAGGAGTTGTTGGTCCGGTTGATCGCCGATCCGGAAATGGCCAGGCGCTGAACGAACTCGGCCAGCGAGGTTGCACCGGTTGCCTCGAAATCTTCCTCCGTGAGGGTTAGAACGGGCAACCGCTCATCCAGGGGATCCTGGCGGATCCTCGAGCCGGTGACGATCACCTCTTCGAGTTCGAGCTCTTCGTCCTGCTCCTGGGCATATGCCGGTGGTATGGCCAAAAATCCAAGTAAAAACATCAGGCTGGCCGATCGAGCCAGCCACCCAATTAACAATGTCGAGCGTTTCATGTGATGCCTCCTGTGCCTGCTGTGGAGTAAGTTTTTGATGCAATCTCAA
>Ga0302046_10003809_pt1 | contig 13521 bp, 11 predicted proteins | sample RVTome_11_FD_200261 | JGI IMG/M metagenome (GOLD analysis project Ga0302046, IMG submission 200261) | Soil microbial communities from uranium-contaminated site in the Upper Colorado River Basin, Wyoming, United States - RVT147D111 (version 2) ...
TCGGCCTTCTGCTTGCCAAGGTCGTGCCGCTCTCCCGGCGCGGCCGCTTCCTCGGCGTCCGCGACTTCGCGGGCGGCGCCACCGCCGCCGGCGTCGCCCTCCTCGCCGCCGACCTCCTCGCGCGCACGACGTTCCCGGCGAGCTACGGCCTCACCTACCTGGTGGCGTTCACCTTCACCGCGCTCGGCCTGGCGTGCATGTCGTTCCTGCGCGAGCCGCGGTCGCCGATCGCGCAGCCCCGCCGCTCGGTGGCCACGCTGCTCGCCGGCATGCGCGCCATGCTGCGCGCCGACCCGGCCTTCGCATGGTACTGCGCGGCCCGGGGTCTCGGCGCGCTCGGGCTCATGGCGGCACCCTTCCTGATCATCGCCCTCGGCCAGGAGACGGGGGCGGGGCCCGCCGACCTCGCGCACGCCAGCGTCGCCTACTTCGCGGCCGGCACCGTCGGCAACCTCGTCTGGGGCCAGGTCGCCGACCGCGCCGGCTTCCGCACCGTGTTCCTGAGCGGCGCCGCGCTCTGGCTGGCGGCGCTCGGGGTGGCGCTGGCGCCGGCGGCGCTCGCGGGCGGCGGCGTCGGCCTCTTCCTGCTGGTCGGCGCCGGCCAGGGCGGCATCCAGATGGCGTCCCTGAACCTGGTCTACGAGTTCGGCGACGACGGCAACCTCGGCGTCCGCCTGGCGGTGGTGAACGCCCTCGGCGAGCTCATGGTCGCGCTCGCGCCGCTGATCGGTGGCGCCGTCGCCGACCGCTGGTCCTACGCCACCCTCTACGCCGTCGCCGCCGCCTTCACGCTGCTCGCGGCCGCGACCATGTACCTGCGCGTCACCCCGACGGGGCGTCTCAGGACTTGAATCTGTTCTCCAGGGCGTACTTCTCGTCGAGGCCGATGATGGCGTTGAAGGCGTCGAACCCGAGGAGCCGGTCGTGGACGGCGCGCGTGTCGCCGTCCTGCCGCAGGCGCGCGTAAACCTCCTCGAGCGCGCGCGCGGCCGCGAACAGCCCCGAGAGCGGGTAGACGATCATCTGGAACCCCAGGGCCGCGAGCTCGGCGGCCGGGAGCTCGGGGGTCATCCCCTGCTCCACCATGTTGGCGACCAGCGGCGGCGGCAGGCGGCAGCCGATCTCGCGGAGCTCGTCGAGCGACTGCGGCGCCTCGACGAAGAGCGCGTCGGCGCCGGCCTCCCTGAACGCCAGGGCGCGCGCGATCGCCTCCTCGAGGCCGACCGCCGCGCGCGCGTCGGTGCGGGCGACGATGAAGCAATCGCCGTCGCCGCGCGCGTGCACCGCCGCGCGCAGCTTCTGCACCTGCTCGGCGAGTGGGATCACGCGCTTGCCGCGCATGTGCCCGCAGCGCTTCGGCCACACCTGGTCCTCGAGGAAGACGCCGGCGGCACCGGCGCGGCGGAGCTCCTCGACGGTGCGGACGACGTTGACGGCGTTGCCGTAGCCGGTGTCGGCGTCGACCAGGACGGGACAGGCGACGGCCCGGCACACGCGCGCCGCCGCGGCCACGGTCTCGGTCTGGGTGAGCAGGCCGAAGTCGGGCTCGCCGAGCTGGGTGGCGCTCACCGAGTAGCCCGAGATGAACATCGCCTCGAAGCCGGCGCGCGCCGCGATCCGCGCCGAGAGCGCGTCGTACACCCCGGGCATCACCAACGGCCGGCCGTCGGCGAGGCGGGCGCGGATGCGATCGGCCTGCGAGGACATCGGGCACGGAGCGGACGGCCCCCGGCGCGCGGGCGCGCCGGGGGACCGCCCGCGCTCAGAACTGGTACGTGAAGCGGAGCCCGGTCTCGGAGCGCCCGCGGTTCAGGCCGCCGAGGCCCCAGGGCTCGAAGTTGAGCTCGCCCTTGGGGTTGATGATGTAGCGCTGCGCCAGGTTCACCGCGAAGTTCGGCGTGACGTAGTAGTCGACGCCCCACGCGACCTCCTGGCTGAAGCTGTTCACCGGATCGAGGATGTAGAGGAAGGCCGGCACCACGCTCCCGCCCTTGTAGAAGCCGATCGCCGCGAAGGTGATGAGCGCCTCCCAGCGGCGGATGTCGTCGCGGTAGGCGATCGGCGGATCCTGGTTGAGCGGCCGCGTGATCGTCGGCAGGTCGAGGGCGCCGATCGTGCTGTTGGCCTTTTGGATCATGTAGTTCCAGAAGAACTGGCCGGTCAGGAAGAACGTCGACTTCTTGTTGAGGAAGCGGATCCACGTCGGCCGGTCGAAGGCGAAGAGCCCCGACCACACGTCGTGGTTGCGGATGCCGGGCAGGAACGGCGCGAACGTGCTCTCGCGTACGCAGCGGTCCTGCTGCGCGATCGTGTTCGGGTTCGGCCCGCAGGAGAAGAACGGCAGGCCGAAGTCGTAGGCGCTCTCCAGGCGGTAGACGGTGCTGGTCCACTCCTCGAAATAGTTCGCCGCGACGCCGATAGTGTGGATGTAGGGCGCGTAGAACTCGACCGGCAGCGTGCCCTGGGTGCGGAGCTGCGCGGTATAGATCTGACCCTCGACCGTGGGCTTGATGCCGCGCGCCGGCGCCGCCGACGTCGAGACGCCGCCGATCTGCGTGAAGCGCTGATAGAGATAGCCGATCTGGAGCTGGAGGCCGGCCGGCAGGAGGGGCGTGTCCTTGCCGGTGACACCGTTGAAGCGGATGCCGAACTGGCTGTTGTCGATCGGGTTGCGGTCGTAGTTGCCCTGCTTGAAGAGCTTGGTGCCGTGCGCCAGGCGGAAGGCGCGCTCGGGGAAGAAGAAGGCACCGTCGCGCGCGTTGTGGAGCGGATCGGCGAGCTTCACGCCCCAGGGGTGCGGCAGGAAGCGGATCTTGTTCGGCTCCCAGTCGCCCGGATTCCAGTACGCCTCGGCGAAGACGTTGCTCCACGAGCCGACCTTGCCGAAGTCCCAGATGCCCTTCGCCATCCAGAAGGGCCGCCGGAGCTCGTCGAAGCCGAAGTTCAGGCCGGGGAGCTCCTGGAACTGGTGCCAGGTGAGGTCGAGGCTGTTCACGCGGTCGAGCATGCGGAAGCCGTCGGACTCGCCCCAGATGATCTGCTGGCGGCCGAGCCGGAGCGTCAGCGGGAAGGTGAACTTCATGTCGACGTAGGCCTCGCGCAGCACGTTCTCGAACTTGGCGCTGTCGCGCTCGTCGCGGTCGAGGTCGTCGAGGTTGTCGAAGCGCGGGTCGGTCCGCACGCCCTGGAAGTCGCGGTCGGTGTGCACGTCGGGCAGCGTGTCGTACACGCTGTCGTAGGCGCCGCGGTAGAGGAGGAAGAGGTGGGAGCTCTCGAGATAGGGCACGTCGAAGCGGTCGATCAGCTTGCCGCGCTTCTGCTTCCACTCCCAGTCCACCCGGACGTGCACCGTGTTGCGCTGCTGGATGAACTGGTAGGTGTCCACGTCGGGGTGCCGTACGAGCTGCTGCGACTGCACGTTCCCCGAAAGCTCGAAGGGCCCGAACTTCTGCGTCGCGCCCGCCGAGCCGGCCGTGCACAGCACCGCGATCGACGCCGCCGCCGCGGCAAGTCCCGGGGCCCGCCGGCCCGTCATCGGTCGTCCTCTCTTCATGTCGTCCACTCCATGGTCTCGGGGCGCGCCGCCGGAGGCCCGCCGCTCAGAACTGGTAGGTAAAGCGAAGGCCGGTCTCCGAGCGGCCGGCGTTCAGGCCGCCGAGACCCCAGGGTTCGAAGTTGACCTCCCGCTTCGGGTTGATCAGGAAGCGTTGCGACAGGTTGACGGCGAAGTTGGGGGTGACGAACCAGTCCACGCCCCACACCACCTCCTGGCTGTAGCTGTTCACGGGGTCGAGCAGATACACCATCGACGGCACCATGCTGCCGCCGCGGTAGAACCCGAGGATCGCGAACGTCGCCAGCATCTCCCAGCGCCGGACGTCGTCGCGGTAGGCGATGGGGGGATCCTGGTTGAGCGGCCGCGACACGGTCGGCAGGTCGAGGCCGCCGATCGTGCTGTCGGCCTTCTGGATGAGGTAGCTCCAGAAGAATTGGCCGGTGAGGAAGAACGTCGTCTTCTTGTTGAGGGGACGGATCCACGTCGGCCGGTCCCACGCGAACAGGCCCGACCACACGTCGTGGTTGCGAATACCGGGCAGGAAGGGCGCGAACGTGGTCTCGCGCACGCACCGCGGCTGCTCCGCGATCGCGTTCGGGCTCGGCCCGCACGAGAAGAACGGGAGGCCGAAGTCGTAGGCGGTCTCGAGCCGCCAGACGGTGGAGGTGTACTCGTCGAAGTAGTTGGCGGCGAGGCCGACGGTGTGGATGTAGGGCGCGTAGTACTCGACCGGCAGCGTGCCGCGCGTGTTCAGGCGCTGGGTCTCGATGTTGCCGGCGTCGGTCGGCGGCAGGCCGCGCGCCACCGCCGCCGAGGTGCTGACGCCGCCGGTCGCGGTGAAGCGCTGGTAGAGGTAGGCGAGCTGGATCTGGACGCCGGGGGGGAGCAGCGGCGTGTCGGGGCCGGTGACGCCGTTCACGCGCAGGCCGAGCTGGCTGTTCTCGAGCGGGTTGCGGGAGTAGTCCCCTTGCCGGAACAGGGTCGTCCCGTTCATCAGCCGCTCCTGGCGCTGGGGGAAGAAGAAGGCGCCGTTGCGGGGGTTGGTGAGCGGGTGGCCGAGGCGCACGCCCCACGGATGGGGGAGGAAGCGCAGCTTGTTCGGATACCAGTCGCCGGGGTTCCAGTACGCCTCGACGAAGACGTTGCTCCACGACCGCACGTTGCCGAGGTCGTAGATGCCCTTGATCATCCAGAACGGGATGCGGGTCTCGTCGAACCCGAAGGCCGGGGGCGGCAGCTCCTGCTGGAAGTGCCAGGTGAGGTCCAGGCTGTTGGCGCGGTCGAGCAGACGGAAGCCGTCGGACTCGCCCCAGATGACCTGCTGGCGGCCGGCCCGGATGCTGAAGTCGCCCTCGAACTGGATGTCGACGTAGGCCTCGCGCAGCACGTTCTCGAACTTGGCGCTGTCGCGCTCGTCGCGGTCGAGGTCGTCGAGGTCGTCGAAGCGGGGGTCGGTGGGCTCGCCGGTGAACTCGCGGTCGGTGCGGATCCCCGGGAGGGTGTCGTAGACGCTGTCGTAGACGCCCCGGTACAGCAGGAAGAGGTGCGAGCTCTCCACCCAGGGGACGTCGAAGCGGTCGATCCACTTCTGGCCGCGCTTCTTCCACTCCCAGTCGACGCGAAGATGGAAGGTGTTGCGCTGCTGGACGAACTGGTACCGGTCGACGTCGGGGTGGCGGATGAGCTGCTGCGACTGGAAGTTGCCGGAGATCTCGAGCGGCCCGTACTTCTGGGTGGCATGCGCGGGCTGCACCCCGCCGATCGTCGCGGCGACCGCGAGGGCGCCGAGCACGCGCCGCGTGCTCCCCATCGACATGAAGGCCTCCTCCGCGCCCCGCGGACGCGCACGCTGGTTCGAGAAGCGACGCTCCCCCTCGGCGTCGTACGCACAGGCGCTTAGCGCAAACGGCCGTTTGGGTGCAAGTCCGCGCCCGATCGAGACGTCCGGAGCGGCCGCGCGCCGGCGCGGGGCTCAGCCGGCCGCGGCGGCGGCCGCCGTCGCGGCCTCGTCGGCGGGCACGAAGGGCAGGCTCACGTGAAACGACGAGCCGCGCCCGATCTCGCTGTCGACGCGCACGCTGCCGCCGAGCAGGGTCGCCAGGCGCTGCACGATGTAGAGCCCGAGGCCGACGCCGTCGTGCCGGCGGCGGTCGCTGCCGTCCACCTGCCGGAACATCTCGAAGATGATCGCCTGCCCCTCCGCCCCGATCCCGACGCCGGAGTCGCGCACCGTGATGCCGAGGCGGGTGCCGCACGCCTCGAGGGCCACGCGCACGTCGACGAAGCCCTCGTCGGTGAACTTGAGCGCGTTGTGCACCAGGTTGCGGACGACCATCTTGAGCTTGGGATGGTCGCTCCGCACCACCGGCACGTTCGGCGCCGTGTGGAACGCCAGGGTGACGGCGCGCTTGTGGAGCGAGGCGGGGATCTCGGCGGCGACCTCGCCGAGCAGCACGCGGAGGTCCACGGGGCCGAGGGTGACCGGGAGGGTGCCGGACTCGAGGCGGTTCACGTCCAGGGTGGCCTGGATCAGCTCGAGGAGCTGGCGCGAGGACGCCAAGACCTTGTCGCAGATCCCGCGCTGCTCGACGGTCACCGGCCCGAACTCGCCCTCGTTCAGGAGCTCGCTGTAGCCGATGATCGCGTTCAGCGGCGTCCGGAGCTCGTGCGACATGGTGCTGATGAACTCCGACTTGAGGCTGTTGGCGGCGCGCAGGTTGCCGACCAGGCGCGTGTTCTCGATCGCCGTCACCGTCTGATGGGCGATGCCGGTCAGGAGCCGGCGCGCGGCCTCGCTGGACGGGCCGCGCTGGCGCCGCGAGCTTGCCACGATCAGGCCGATGACCTCGTCGCGCAACACCAGCGGCACCGCCATCACGGCGCGCAGGCCGAGCCGCGCGGAGAGCGACGCGTGCACCAGCTCCTTGCCGTCGCCCTCCCAGGTCTCCGCGAAACCCTCCCGCTCGGCGACGGCCAGGATCGGATGGTCGGCGGGATCGAAGTCGATCTCGCGCAGCTCGTCGAGGTCCGCGCGCAGCGCGCGATCGGTGCCGGCGGCGATGCGGATCGTCCGGCGCTCGGGGCCGTACAGCAGGACGCTCACGCGGTCGCAGCCGAGGATCTCGGTCGCGAGGCCGGTCAGGTGGTCGAGCGGGTTCACGGCCTCGAGCTTGCCGTTCATGACCTGCGACATCGTCAGCAGCGCGGCGGAGATCTCCGCCTCCTGACGTTGGCGCGCGTGCAGGGTGGCGTTCTCGGCGGCGGCCGCCGCCTGCGCCGCGATGCCGAGGGTGAGCTCGCGCTGCGCCGCGGTGAAGTCGCCGGTGCGCTCGCGGTAGCCGGTCGCGAACACGCCGATCGACCGGTTGCCGTAGCGCATGACCGCGAGCAGGGCGGACGCCACCGGCCATCCGCCGAGCGCACGCGCCGCGCTCGAGTCCGCCCGGAGCTCGGGCAGCTCGACGAGGTCCTCGGCCGCCAGGCGCACCCCGAGCGGCCAGAATGCGGCGTCGAGCGGCGTCCGCGCGGCGCCCCCGAGGCCGCGGCTGGCGAGCACCCGGTAGCCCGCCGAGCGCGTCGGGTCGACCAGCATCGTCACGCACCAGTCGGTGCGCAGGCGCTCGAGCGCGACCGAGTGCAGACGGTCGACGGCGACGGCGAGATCGAGCGAGGTGCCGACCGCGCGCGACACCTCGACGAGCGCCGTCGCGGTGTCGGCCGCCGTCCTGAGCTCGGCGTTGGTCTCCGCGAGCCACGCGCTGGTGGCCGCGAGGTCGCGGTTCTTCTCGCGCATGTGGCCCTTGTAGAAAAAGCACTGGCTGGCGACCGTCGCGAAGATGAACAGCGAGATCACGAACAGTCCACTCTGCGTCGCCGCGTGCACGCCGTCGAGTGGCGTGAGCTGCAGCAGCACGCCGTAGGAGGCGCCGCCGACGAGCGTCAGCACGATCGCGCAGGTGCCGGAGACCATCGTCGCCGGCACGATCGTCATCAGGTAGAAGTAGCGGAAGAGGTGGCCGGCCGGGCCAAGGATGGCGAGGCCGACGGTGATGGCGAGCGTGTCGAGCAGGAGCTGGGCGTAGACCAGGCCCCGCAGGCTCCCCCCGCGCCGCATCCACCGGTCGTAGAGCGGGTTCAACGCCGCGGTGGCGAGGCACACCGCGGCGAGCGGCGTCCAGGCGAGGTCGATGCCGCCGAAGAGCGCGATCAGCGGCGTCGCGACGAGGACGATCGCGACCGTCCGGACGCGCGTGACCGACAGCCAGCGGTTGATGGCGGCGAGATCCGACTCCTCGAGCGCGGCCAGGCTCGGCGTCGGCCCGAGGGCGGCGGGCCGGGACCGGGCGCGCAGGAAGGAGGAAAGCATGGACCGGTGCAACGCAAGCTCCATGCCACGGGCACCGGCGCGGCGGGGCGCCGGGAGCCGGGAGGCGGCGGACGAAGACCGCGCAAAATCAGGGGGTCCAAGCGCTTAGGGCCGGCCGGCCGGCGGCCGACCGCCGCCGGGCCGCCGCCGCGTCATCGGGATGACGCTCGAGGCAGGCCCCGCCGGGGCCTCACGACATCCGGTCGAGGCGGGACTCGAGGTCGCGCACGTCGCGATCGAGGGCGCGATGGCGGCGGCCGAGGTGGATCAGGAAGCCGGCCAGCAGCAGCCAGAACGCCGAGTAGGCGGCGAACAGGAACCAGAGCCGATCGGGTGTGCTCATGCTCGTGCCTCCATCACGCGGTCTTCGACGCGCCGGATCGCGTCCCGCAGGCGCAGCGTCTCGAAGCGCCGCCACAGCAGCCAGAGGAAGAGCAGGACGAACGCCGCGAGCGCCACGAGGAGCGTGACCACCATGCGCGGATCCTCGAGCCCGCCCTGGCCCTTCGGCGCCGAGATCACCGAGGGATGCATGCCGCGCCAGAGCCGGACCGACACCATGATGAGCGGGATGTCGAGCACGCCCACGAGCGCCAGCACCGCGCCGTAGCGCGCGATCTCGGCGTCGTCCCGTCCCATGGAGCGGAGCACCAGGTAGACTGCGAAGATCGTCCAGAGGATCACGGTCATCGTGAGGCGCGGGTCCCACGTCCACCAGGTGCCCCAGATCGGCCGCGCCCAGATCGGTCCGGTCACCAGCACCATGGTGCAGAAGAGCATGCCGACCTGCACCGCCGCCTGCGCGAGCTGGTCCGCCGTCTCCCCGCCGCGCCACAAGTACCAGGCGCTCGCGCCCGCGGCGACGAAGAAGCCGAGGAACGCCGACCAGGCGCAGTTGACGTGGAAGTAGAAGATGCGCTGCACGGCGCCCTGCATGCGCTCGTTCGGCGCGTAGAGGAACACGCACCCGAGCGCGGCCAGCATCGCCGCGGTCGCGGCGAACGGCAGGACGTGCTCGGCGACGAGTGCGAGACGCGCGCGCAGGCTCATGCCCTGCCGACCCTACTCCTGCACCAGCTGCTCGAACAGCAGCCAGCCGGCGACCGTGAAGATGACGTCGAAGGTGGCGAGCACGCGGAGCCAGGCGCCGGCGTCGGCAGCGCCGCCGCCGGCGAGCACGACCCGGCTGGCCTCGACGGCGCAGATCACCACCGGCACCAGGAGCGGCAGCACCAGCAGCGGCAGCAGCATCTCGCGCGCCCGCAGGCGCACCGAGAGCGCCGCGAACAGCGTCGCCAGCGCCGAGAAGCCGACCAGCCCGAGCCCGTTCACCACGAAGAGCGCCAGCGGCGCCCGCGGCATCTCCACCCCGAGCAGCAGCGCCAGCAGCGCCAGCAGCACCACCTGTGCGATCGCGAGCACGATCAGGTTGCCGGTCATCTTGGCGACGAAGATCGCGCCGCGGTCGATCGGCGAGAGCAGGAGGCCGTACCAGGAGCCGTTCTCGCGCTCGATGAGGAACGTCCGCTGGACGGCGAGGAGGCCGGCGAAGACGAACGTCACCCACAGCACCGCCGGCGCCGCGGTCGCCGCCTCGGCCGGATCGAAGGCGAAGGTGAACGTGAGCAGGATCAGGAGCATCAGGACGACCAGCGCGGAGAGCGCCTCGCGGGTACGGAGCTCGAGGAGCAGGTCCTTCTGGAGGATGGTCCACATCCCGGTCACGCGGCGACCGGCGTCCGCAGGCGCCGGGTGACGGCGTCGAGGGCGGCCGGCGTGTCGGCGCCGACCGCGCTCTCCCACTCGAGGCGGCCGCGGTGCAGGACGATGGCGCGATCGGCGACCGCGAGCCCGCGCGCCACGTCGTGGGTGGCGGCGAGGATCGTGCGTCCCTCGCGCCGGAGCGCCGCCAGGATGCCCTGCAGGAGATCGGCCGCCGCCGCGTCGAGGCCGGTCCAGGGCTCGTCGAGGAGGATCAGATCGGGGGCGTGCACGAGCGCGCGCGCGAGCGCGAGGCGCTGCTCCATGCCGCGCGAGAACACCCGCACGGGCCGCGCGCCGACGTCGGTGAGGGCGACGCGGTCGAGCCAGGCGTCGGCGACCGACTCGGGGTTCGGCGCCCCGTAGGCGCGAGCGAAGAAGGTCAGGTTCTCGCGCGCGCTCAGGTCCGGGTAGCAGAGGCTCTGGTGCGACACGAGCCCGATCCGGCGGCGCACGTCGGGCCCGCGGTCGTCGCGTCCGAGCAGGCGGAGCGTGCCCGCCGTCGGCCGGTAGAGCGTCGCGCACAGGCGCAGGAGCGTGCTCTTGCCGGCGCCGTTCGGGCCGAAGATCGCCAGCGCCTCACCGCGCGCGATCGTGAGCGTGACGTCCCGCAGGACGGGGGTCCGTCCGAATGCCTTCGCGACCCCCACCGCCTCGACCGCCGGCTCGCCCGCGCCCCGGCTCATGGCGTGGCCCCTAGCCTGCATGTCTCACCAGCTTTCTGCTGCGAGCGTGGATGCGCCCGCGCCGCAAGGCCGTACTCCCTCGGCGTCCTCGACATACTGCACGAGTATGCCTCCGGGCGCCTCGGTCCGTGCGGCCTTGCGGCACAGGCGCCTCCACGCTCTCGCGACGAAACCTGGTGAAACATGCAGGCTAATAGCGAAGCGCCGCGGGGAAGGAAAGACGGCATCGCGGTCAGGCAAGGCGCTCGAGCGCCGCGAGCGCTGCGAGCGCGCGCGCCTCGTACTTGTCGCGCAGCGCCGCGTAGTCCTCGGGCGAGAGCTTGCCCATCTGGAAGTCGAACTCGGCCTCCTTGATGGCGGCGTAGGCGAGCTCCTTCTCCTTCTGCAGGCGGTGGCGCGCCGGGTCGGCGTCGGCCGTGCCGAGCGGCGCGCCGCGGCCCCCGAGGAGCGGCGCGGCGACGGCCGCCGCCACCACGCCGATCACCACCAGGCCGGCCAGGTAGACGAGCGCGCTCACCCTTCGAAGCGCTCCAGCTCGGCGCGCAGCCGCGCCCGCCGCGCGGCGTCCGCCGCGTCGCCCGCGGGGGCGGCCGGTTCGGGCGCCCCCGCCCCGCCGCGCCGGCGCCAGCGACGCACCAGGACGACGATCACGATCGCCGCCACCAGTGGCGCCGCGAAGGGCGTCACCCATGCCACGACGTTGAAGCCCGTGGTGGTCGGCGCCGAGAGCACCTTCTCGCCGTACTTGCCGGCGAAGTGCGCCAGCACCTCGGCGTGCGTCTTGTCGAGCGCGAGCTGCTCGCCGATCTCCTGCTTCAGCGGGATCGCCGATGGGCACTGCAGGTGGTTGCAGCTATGGACGGTGAGCCCGCAGCCGCACTGGCAGGTGAGGGCCTCCTCGATCTCGGTCTGGGTCGGACGGCTCATCGGAGCGCCGGCTCGAGGCCGCGCTCCTCGACCGCCATCGCGGCGGCGAGCGCCCGCTGCTCGGCGGCCGTCGGCGACATGACGATGATCGTGCCGACGCCCATTACGAGGCCGCCGATCCAGAGCCAGGCGACCAGCGGGCTCACGAATACCAGGAAGGTCACGAGCCCGGACTGGGCGTCGTAGTTGCCGAGCACCACGTAGAGGTCGTCGCGGAGCGTGCTGCGGAGCGCGACCTCGGTCGTCGGCTGCTGCTGGCGTTTGTAGAAGCGCTTCTCGGGATGGAGCGTCGTCACCGCGCGGCCGCCGCGGGTGACGTCGACGTCGGCGATGAGCGCCGCGACGTGCGGGGAGTCGGTGCTGCGCACCCCGCGATGCGTGAGCGTGTAGGGCCCGACCTCGATCGCCTCCCCGGCGGCGAGCGTCTCCTGCTTCTCGACGCGAAACGACGACGAGGCCGCGATGCCGACGGCCATCATCACCACGCCCAGGTGGATGACGTAGCCGCCGTAGCGGCGGCGGTTCCTCCCGATCAGGTTCGCGAGCGCGGCGCCCGGGGCCTCGCCCATGAGCGACTGGCGGGCGCGTGTGCCGCGGTAGAACTCCATGAAGATCGTCGCCAGCACGAACGCCGCGAGCGAGAAGCACACCACCGCGTAGTAGTGCCGCCAGCCGGCGGCGAAGATCGCGACCCCGGTCGCGAAGCCGAGCGCGAGCGGCCAGGTGAAGCTCCGCCGCAGGTTGCGGGCGCTCGCCCGCCGCCAGGCGATCACCGGCCCGATACCCGTCATCAGGAGGAGCGCCAGGCCGAGGGGCGCGTTCACCTTGTTGAAGAAGGGCGGTCCGACGGTGATCTTCACGCCGCGGACGGCCTCCGAGATGACCGGGAAGACCGTGCCCCAGAAGGTCGCGAACGCGAGCCCGACGAGGAGCAGGTTGTTGAACAGGAACGCGCCCTCGCGGGAGAGGAACGAGTCGATGTCGTTCTCGCTCCGGAGCAGCGGGCGGCGGAGCACGATCAGCGCGATGCTGACGACGATCACCGCCAGCAGGAAGCCGACGAAGAACGGCCCGAGGCCGGACTGGGTGAAGGAGTGCACCGAGGAGACGACGCCGCTCCGGGTGAGGAAGGTGCCGAAGATCGTCAGGCAGAAGGTCAGCAGGATCAGCACCATGTTCCACATCTTCAGCATGTTCTTCTTTTCCTGGATCATCACCGAGTGCAGGAAGGCCGTGCACGTGAACCACGGCATGATCGCCGCGTTCTCGACCGGATCCCACGCCCAGTAGCCGCCCCAGCCGAGCTCCTCGTAGGCCCAGCGGCCGCCGAGGATGTTGCCGAGCGTGAGGAAGGCCCAGGCGAAGAGCGTCCAGCGCCGGGTGGTGCGGATCCACACGTCGCCGAGCCGGCCGCTGGCGAGCGCCGCGATCGCGAACGCGAAGGGCACCGAGCAGCCGACGAAGCCGAGGTAGAGCGACGGCGGGTGGATCATCATCCAGTAGTTTTGCAGGAGCGGGTTCAGGTCGGCGCCCTCGCGCGCCGGCACCGGCAGGCGGGTGAAGGGATCGGTGACGAACACCAGCATCGCCAGGAAGAAGATCGCGAGCGCCATCAGGGTCGCCGTCACGTAGGGCATCAGCGCGGCGTTGCGCTCGCGATTCTGCAGGTGCACGACCGAGCTCATGGTCGTCAGGATGAGCGCCCAGAAGAGCAGCGAGCCCGACTGTCCGCCCCAGAAGGCGGCGATGGTGTACGGCAGCGAGAGCGTGCTCGACGAGTACGAGGCGACGTACTCGAGCGAGAAGTCGCGCGCCAGGAGCGCGCGCCAGAGGACGAGCGACGCCACCGCCACCAGGCCGTGCACGACGTAGGCGGCATGGCGGCTCGACGCCACCAGGTCGGCGCGGCGGCGCCCGCCGCCGAGGACGGCCGCGACCAGCGCGTAGATCGCGGTTGCGAGGCCGAGCCGGAGCGCGAGGGTGCCGAGGTCGATCATCCGCGTCGTGCCCGGGCGCTCAGGTGCCCGGCACCTCGGCCTCGTACTTCGAGGGGCAGCTCGTGAGGAGCGTGTGGGCCTGCAGCGTGCCGCCCGCGTAGGTGCCCTCGACGATCACGTCGCGGCCCTCGGCGAACATGTCCGGCAGGATGCCGTTGTAGCTGACCGGCACGCCCCCGTCCTCCTCGAAGCTCGCCAACCGGAACTGGAGGTCGAGCGTCGCCGGGT
>Ga0302046_10003810_pt1 | contig 13518 bp, 12 predicted proteins | sample RVTome_11_FD_200261 | JGI IMG/M metagenome (GOLD analysis project Ga0302046, IMG submission 200261) | Soil microbial communities from uranium-contaminated site in the Upper Colorado River Basin, Wyoming, United States - RVT147D111 (version 2) ...
GCCTGATGAGCAACTCCGCCAAGATCGTGAACATTCTCGGCGGCTACGGCTACGAGCCCGTTCTCGCCACCATGGAGCGCTGCGTCGATTGCGCCGTCGCCGGGCGGATCGTCCGATGAGCGAGCGGGTCTATGTCGGACATGTGGGGATCGGCGCCCCGGTGACGGGCCCTGCTCTGGTCGCTGCCGATAATTTCAGCGCGCGCTACGATCTGGACCGCATCAACGGCGTCTTTTCCCGGCCGAGCCACCGGCTGTTCGGCGAAAGTTACCTCGGTAAGGTTCTGGTCCTGAACGTCGCGAAGGGCGGCGTCGCCACGGCGTGGATGCTGTACGAGATGGCGGCGCGGGCCAAGGCGCCGCTGGCGCTGGTGCTGAACTTCGCCAATCCGATCATGGCGCAGGGCGCGGCGCATGCGGATTTCCCGCTGATCGACCGCTTCGACTGCGACATCACCCAGGCGATTCGCAACGGCGAGACGGTGACCGTCGATCCGCCCGCCGGCCGCGTCACCGTGCGCGGCTGAAAACCGCCGTCCGGCGCGGCATTTTCGATAATAGCTGTTGCTGCGCAGGGGCTTGTGCCATGTTAGCCGGCATCGCCGCTGCGCGGCGACAGGGGGAGTGGGTACATGCCGGGCCGGTATCGGATGGCACTGATCACCGGGGCGACGAGCGGGATCGGCGCCGCCTTTTCCGCGGCGTTGCCGCGCGACACGGGCCTGCTGCTGACGGGGCGTGATGGCGAGCGGCTGCAGGCCGAAGCGCGGCGCCATGCAGCCGACGGACGGCGCATCGAGACGCTGGTTGCCGACCTCGCCAGCGAGTCCGGCCGGCGCGCCGTCGTCGCGATGGCGGAGACATTGCCGATCGACCTGCTGATCAACAACGCCGGCTTCGGCGCCTTCGGGCCGTGCCTCGAAAACGACCGGCGGACCGAGCTCGACATGCTGGCGGTCAACGTGACGGCGGTGGTCGAGCTGACCCACGCGCTGCTGCCCGGCATGATCGCGCGGGCGCGCGGCGACGGGCGGCGGGCCGGGCTGATCGTCATCTCCAGCACCGTCGCTTTCGTCCCGATGCCGATGATGGCGACCTACGCGGCGACGAAGTCCTTCGAGCTGAACTTCACGGAAGCGCTCGCCGAGGAGATGCGGGACGCGCCGGTCGACATCCTCGTGTTCTGCCCCGGCTCGACGCGGACCGAGTTCTTCCGCCGGGCGCGCATGCCGGACTCCTTCCTGAGCTACGCCGAGGAGCCGGAAGCGGTCGCGCGGAAGGCGCTCGCGGCGCTGGGGCGGCGGCGGATGCAGGTGTCGCGCGGCAGCATGAGCCTGGCGCTGGCGCCGGTGTCCGTGCCGCGCCGTCTCGTTGCGGCCGGCGCGAGGCGATTCATCCAGCGCATTGCCGGACACGGCCGCCGATGACGGACAACATGGCCCGGGGCGCCGCCCTTTATCACGTCGCCCGCAACGTCGAGCAGGCCCGTGTCGCCGGCATCGACGTCGCCGTCGAGCGGCTGACCGACGCCTTCCTGCGACACGCGCGCCAGGAGATTTTGCCCTGCTATGCCCAGGACGATGCCTCTTTCGCCGCGTTCCGCGCGCGCGCCGTCGCGCTCGGCCGCATCGCCGAGGCCTGCGTCCATATCCCGCTGCACGAGCCGGAGCGGCTGGCCGAGGCCGGGTGCCTGCTGCATCCCGATCCCAACATCGCGTCCTACGCATGGCCGCGGCGCTGGCACGACCAGCGCGGTTACAGCCTGTGCGGCGTCAGCCACACGATGTCCACGGCCAGCGTCATGGACGCGGTCGCCAACTGCCTTCTTTTTCCGACGCAGGAATGGGACGCGATCGTCTGCCCGTCGCGCGCGATCGCCGGTGCGGTCCGCGCACTGTGGGACGAATGGCGCAGCTATCTCGCCGATCGGACTGGGGGCCGGCCCGGCTGCCCCGTGCAGCTCCCCGTCATTCCGCTCGGCATCGACACGGAGGATTTCGTCGCCAACCGCGACGCCGGTCGGCGTGCGGCGCTGCGCCAGCGCCTCGGACTCGCGGACGACGCCTTCGTCGTCCTGTTCCACGGCCGGATCAGCTTCTTCTCGAAGGCGCATCCGCTGCCGATCCTGCTTGCCGTCGAACAGCTCGCCAACCAGCTCGAGCGGCCGGTCGTCATGCTGTTCTACGGCTATTTTCCGACCGAGCGCTTCGAGCAGGAGTTCAACGCCCTGGTCGACGACATCGCCTACCGCTCGACCGTCCGGATCATCGCCAATACAGATCCGGACTACCCGTCGGGCGTCTGGGCGGCCGCCGACGTCTTCACCTCGCTCTCCGACAATATCCAGGAAAGTTTCGGCCTGACGCCGATCGAGGCGATGGCGAGCGGATTGCCGGTGCTGGTCTCGGACTGGGACGGCTACCGCGATACCGTGACCCACGGCGCGGAAGGGCTGGTCGTGCCGACGGTGATGCCGCCGGCGGGGAGCGGCCTGGACCTCGGCTACCGCTACCTCGTAGGCGACGAGTCCTACGGCAGCTACATCGCGGCGGCGAGTCAGACTACGGCGGTCGATGTGGAAGCCACCGCGCAGGCGCTCGAGCTGCTTGCCACGAACGATACGCTGCGGCGCCGGCTGGGCGCCGCCGGCGCGGTGCGGGCGGACGCCGTCTACGACTGGCGGCATATCATCCCGGCCTATGAATCGCTCTGGGAGGAACTGGCGGACCGCCGCGCCAAGGGCAGCGAAATCGCGCCGCGCGCCGCCACCCGCGCCGCCCATCCGTCGCGGCCGGACCCCTACAAGATGTTCGCGGGGTTCCCCACGGGCCAGCTCACGCTGTCGGACCGCCTCGATATCGCCGCAAGCTCGCTCGACGCCATCAACGCCCTGCTGCAGCACCGCATGAACATGTTCACGCCGGGCATTCTGCTGGACGGCGACCAGATCGCGGTCCTGATCCAGTCGATCAAGCGCGAGCCCGGCATTTCGGCGGCCGAACTCGTGACCGCGCTGGCGCCGGGCGATCGGCCGCGCGTGCTGCGCACGATTACATGGCTGTTGAAGCTGGGTTACCTGCGCCGCGTCGCGGCGGCGGCTTCGCGCTGAGGCGAGGCCGGGGCTGCGCCGCTATTTGAAGCGGTAGGTGATGCGCCCTTTGGTGAGGTCGTACGGCGTCATTTCCACGGTGACGCGATCGCCCGCAAGGACCCGGATCCGGTTCTTGCGCATCTTGCCCGAGGTGTGGGCGAGAATCTCATGCTCGTTGTCCAGCTGGACGCGGAACATCGCATTGGGCAGTACTTCGCTGACCACACCGCTGAATTCAATAGGTTCTTCTTTTGCCACTGCAGCTCCTTCAGAAATGGTCCCGATATATGCGCCGGCCCCCGGCGGATCGTCCAGCAAGAAAATATGAAGTGCCCAAAAAATAGCAAGTAAGGGCTCGCGCCGCCAGCCGGCCGGTTATCCTGCGAGGGGAAGCGCCGTGCGGTATTTCACTTGTTTCAGCGCGAAGCTCGACTTGATGCTGGCGACGCCTGGAACCCGCGTCAGGTGATCGACCAGGAAGCGGTGGTAGGCGGCGAGGTCGGCGACCACGACCCGCAGCATGTAGTCCGCATCGCCCGTCATCAGATAGCATTCCATGACTTCCGGCCAATCGGCGACCGCGGTCTCGAAGGTCTCGAGCGCGGCCTCGACCTGCCGCTCCAGGGAAACCTGGATGAACACGCTGACCGGCAAGCCGATGCTGCCGGGGTCGAGCAACGTCACATAGCGGGCGATCACGCCCTTCTGCTCCAGGTCCCGAACCCGACGCCAGCAGGGCGAGGGCGAGATGCCGACAAGCTCCGCCAGCTCGACGTTGGACACGCGCGCGTTCTCCTGCAGCGCGATGAGAATGCGGCTATCTATTTCGTCGAGGGCAAGGTTCGGCATGTTTCATCCATAATTCAGCGGAGAAATAGTTTATTATTGCTGATCAATCGCTAAAATGGGCAATATTTGCAAGGATCGTTTTGCGCGGCCGGGCTATAATCGTTAACAAAACCAGCCGGTATTCCAAGGGAGCCCCTCTATGAGCGCGCCGTTACGCTTGGTCCGTCGCGAGGATGCTTCGACTCAGCCGCGGGAGAAGCTCGGCCTCCTGTCCGAGATCGAGAAGAAGGTCCTGTGGCTGTCCTCCTGGATGATCCACAACGCCAACCATCTGCGCCCCGCGCGCGACGGGCTGAAGGTGGGCGGGCACCAGTCGTCCTGCGCGTCGGCGGTCACCCTATTGACGGCGCTCTACATGGACGTCCTGCGGCCGGAGGACCGGGTCGCGGTCAAGCCGCATGCGAGCCCGGTCTACCACGCGCTGATGTATCTGCTCGGCAAGCAGACGCGCGAGAATCTGGAGCGCTTCCGCGGTTACGGCGGCGCGCAGGCCTATCCGTCGCGGACCAAGGATGCCGATGACGTCGATTTCTCCACCGGCTCGGTCGGCCTCGGCGTCGCCGTGACGCTGTTCGCCTCGCTGGTCCAGGACTATGCGCGGCTGCACAAGCTGGCGGACGGCGATGCGCGGCGCGGTCGGCTGGTTGCCCTGATGGGCGACGCCGAGCTCGACGAGGGCAACATCTTCGAGGCCCTGCTCGAAGGCTGGAAGCACGACGTCGGGAATTTGTGGTGGGTCATCGACTATAACCGCCAGAGCCTCGACGGCGTCGTCAGCGACCAGCTGTTCCAGAAGATCCAGTCCTTCTTCGGGACGGTCGGCTGGAACGTGGTGACGCTGAAATACGGCAAGCGGCTCGAAGCGGCGCGTCACGGTCCGGCCGGCGAGGCGCTGCTGCACTGGATCGACGAATGCCCCAACGATCTCTATTCCGCGCTGACCTTCAAGGGCGGCGAGGCCTGGCGCACGCACCTGGAGGCGGAGATGCGCGGCACGTCGGGCCTGAAGGAGCTGCTCGACAGCCATGACGACGTCGCGCTGCACCGGCTGATGACCAATCTCGCCGGCCACGACATGGAGAGCGTGCTCGACGCGTTCCACGCGGCTGCCGACGATGACCGGCCGCAGTGCTTCGTCGCCTATACGATCAAGGGCTACGGGCTGCCGCTCGCCGGCCACAAGGACAACCATGCCGGCCTGATGAACCCGCAGCAGATGGATGGGTTCCGCAAGGCGATGCGCATCCCGGAAGGCGCGGAGTGGGAGCCGTTCGCCGGGCTCGAGGCCGACCGCGAGGCGCTTCAGGTTTTTCTCAGCGAGGTGCCGTTCCGCAGCGAGGCGTCGCGCCGTCTCGATGCGCCGCGCATCGACGTGCCCGACAGCTTCCCGGCGCCGCGCGGCGACAAGCAAGCCACCCAGCAGGCGTTCGGGCAGATCCTCAACGAGCTGGCGCAAGGCAAGAGCGTGCTCGCTGACCATATCGTCACGACCTCGCCCGACGTCACCGTGTCGACCAATCTCGGCGCCTGGGTCAACCAGCGCGGCCTGTTCGGCCGGCACGAGCGGCCCGACGTCTTCCGCGCGGAGAAAGTCGCGTCCGTGCAGAAATGGGTCCGCGCGCCATCCGGCCAGCACATCGAGCTCGGTATCGCGGAGAACAACCTGTTCCTGCTGCTGGCTGCGCTCGGCCTGTCGAACTCGCTTTATGGCGCGCGGCTGCTGCCGGTCGGCACGCTGTACGATCCGTTCATCAATCGCGGGCTCGATGCGCTGACCTATGCCTGTTATCAGGACGCGCGCTTCATGGTGGTCGCGACGCCGGCCGGCGTGACGCTGTCGCCCGAGGGCGGCGCGCATCAGTCGATCAACACGCCGCTCGTCGGCATGTCGACGGACCGGCTGACCTATTTCGAGCCGGCCTATGTCGACGAGCTGGCGGCGATCATGGCCTGGGGCTTCCGCCACATGCAGGCCGACGACGGCGGTTCGGTCTATCTACGCCTGTCGACGCGTCAGATCGAGCAGCCGGCACGGACGCTGTCTGCGGCGATGCGAGCGGATATCTGTGCCGGCGGCTACTGGGTCGTCCCACCGGCGCCGGACGCCGATCTCGCGATCGTATTCTGCGGAGCCGTGGCGCCCGAGGCCGCGGAAGCGCATGCGACGATCCTGGAAGACATCCCCGGTGCCGGGCTGTTCGCCGTGACCTCGCCGGACCGGCTGCACGCCGGCTGGCTGGCGGCGGCGCGTCGGCGCGCGGCCGGCGACGCGGGCGCACGATCGCATGTGGAGACGATGCTCGGCGGCATGGGCCCGGGCGCTGCGGTGGTGACAGTACTGGACGGCCATCCCGCAACCTTGTCCTGGCTGGGGTCGGTCGGCGATTTCCGCGTGTCTGCGCTCGGCGTCGAGAAATTCGGCCAGTCGAGCGATATCCCCGATGCCTACCGGCTGCACGGCATCGACGCGGAAGCGATCCTGGACGCCGCGGCGGCCGCCTGCCTGGCGCGCCTCCGCTAGATCAATCTTCGATCAGGTGGAATCACCTGATCGAAGATAAATTGATCTATCTTAGTAAGATAGAGCAACTTATCTGCGTCCGTAAGGACGCAGGTTGCTCTAGACGACGGCGTCTTGCGCTTTACGCGCCGGCGCTTACCATGGGTCTGCGCGCCCGCGGCCGGAGAAGACGATGAGCCTGTTCCGATCACTATGCCTGTCGACGTCGCTGCTCCTGCTTGCTGCCTGCACGGCGACGACCGGCGGCGGCAGCGCCGGCCCGGCGCCGATGGCCGGCGGCCTGGGCGCCAGCGCTACCGGCGGCCTGCTCGCGACGACCGAGCCTGCCGTACCGCCCACGACCGCGCCCGTTCGGATGGAAGGGCGGTTGCTGGATGGGCCGTATGTCGTTCAGCTCGGCAAGGAGGACGTGGAGCGGGCGCAGCGCGCGGCGCTGACCGCCTTGGAGAGCACGCCCTCCGGCCAGACGACGATCTGGCGCAATCCCAAGAACGGGCATTGGGGCACGCTGACGCCGACACGCACCTACCAGGACGCCGGCGAGCGCTATTGCCGGGAGTACCGCCAGACGGTGACGCTCGGCGGGCAGGAGCACCAGGGCAACGGCAGCGCCTGCCGCGAGCGCGACCTGGTTTGGCGGATCATGAGTTAGCTTCCCGCGATCGTCAGGCCGTCGACGCGGATCGTCGGTGCATCCGTTCCGTAGCGGAATTTAAGGTCGTCCGCCGGCAGCATGTTGAGAAACATGTCCTTGAGGTTGCCGGCGATCGTCACCTCGCTGACGGGAAAGGCGAGCTCGCCGTTCTCGATCCAGAAGCCTGACGCGCCGCGGCTGTAGTCGCCGGTGACCGCGTTGATGCCGAACCCCATCAGCTCGTTGACGTAGAGGCCTGACTTGATGTCGGCGAGCAACGCGTCGCGCGTGATGCGCCCGGCCGGAAGGTAGAGATTGGTCGTCGACGGCGACGGCGGTCCCGACGTGCCGCGCGCGGCGCGGCCGATGGTCTCCAGGCCGAGCTGGCGCGCCGATCGCAGGTCCAGGATCCAGGTTTGCAGCACGCCGTCCTCGACCAGGGCGAGCGCGTCGTTGGCGATGCCTTCCGCGTCGAACGGCTTCGACGCCATACCGCGCTTGCGGTGCGGGTCGTCGAAGACCGACAGCGCCGCGGGCATGATCCGTTTGCCCAGGCTGTCCTTCAGGAAGCTCGTGCCGCGGGCAATCGCGCTGCCGTTGATGGCGCCCGCCAAGTGGCGCAACAAGCCGTTGGAGACGCGCGGATCATACACCACGGGCAGCTTCTGTGTGCCGACCTTGCGCGGCTTGAGGCGCCGCACCGCGCGCTCGCCGGCGCTGCGCCCGACATCCGCCGGGTCGTCCAGGTCCTCGCTGAAGACGGCAGACGAGAATTCGTAGTCGCGCTCCATTGCCGTGCCTTCGCCGGCCAGCACCGCGACGCCGACGCTCTGCCGCGAGACGGCATATCCGCCGGCAAAGCCGTTCGACGCTGCGAGCGCGACCCGCGTCTGTCCCCAGCTTGCCTCGGCGCCTTCGGAGTTGGTGACGCCGGGGATTGCGCGCGCGGCGTCCTCGGCCTTGCTCGCGCGCTCGATCAGGAGCTGTGGGGCCGGCTCCCTCGGGTCATGGATCTCCAGGTCCGCCACGGGGCCGCGGAATATCCGGTCCGGGTCGGCGAGGCCGCAAAAGGGATCTTCCGGCACGGTCCGGGCCATGGCGACGGCGCGCGCGACCAGTTCGTCCAGCGCCGGCCGGCTGGTGTCGGAGGAGGAGACGATCGCCTGACGCTTGCCGATGAGGACGCGGAGGCCGAGATCGCTGCCCTCCGACCGCTCGATCTTCTCGATCTTGCCGAGCCGTTGCGCATGCGACAGCGAGATGCCGTTGACGAAGATCGCATCCGCTGCATCGGCCCCAGCCTTGCACGCCTTGGCGATCAGGTCGGAGAGCAAGTTGAGCACATCCTGCTCGGTGACGGGGGCGGCCGGGGATTCAGTGGACATCGAATTCGGTTCCTCTCGGTCGTCTGGATGGCGTCAACGCAAATGCGTCAAAATGGACACGGCGACGATGATCAACAGCAGCAGCAGCGTCAGCAGGAAGTGTCGGCGGGCGCGCCGGTATCCCTCGGGCCCGACCAAGGGCTGCTCGCCCGACGCGGCGGTGGCCGTGCGCATCTGCGCCACCCTGCGCGCCCGCACCCGACGCATGATGTAACGCGAAAGCAGGAACAATCCAACCAACGCGAAGGCGAGGGTCCAAGGGTACTCGTGCAGCAGGTCGGTCGACGTCATCCGGAGCAATATCGATCAGTTCCCGGCTCCGTATGCCGCCAAGGATTGCCGGGTGCAAGACTTTCCTGTCAGCGGGCAACCATGTCCGCCGGCTCGAGCCAGTCCTGCAGCAGGACATGCTCGCCGTCGTCGGCGATGGCCCAGCGGGCCTCGAGCGCGAGGCCGAAATCGTCGAACGGGTCATTCCCCAGCGCGCCCATGGCCTTGCGAATGCCAAACAGCGTCGGCGCGACGCCGTCGGGATCCATCGGCCCGTCCGGAGCCGAGGTGGCTTGCGCCGCCACGCCGATGAACAGGACCGCGCGGCCGGCAGTCAGCCGGCGGACGGATTTGGTCTGCCAGGCGATCAGGCTGGCGCCAAGCCAGGGGACGGACAGCGCCGCGTGATTCGGGACGACGGCAATCTGGTCGACCCGCTCGGCAACCGCCTCGTAATATCGCTGGGTCCAGAATCCACTCTGGCTCCCGGTCTCGCGGGCGAGCCAGGCGAGGCCGGGAACGGGCTCGAGAGGGTCGGCGGACAGCGACAGCAGCGACCCGGCGCGCTGCATGAGATTGCGGGTCTGATCGAGCAGCATCAGAAGATGCGCATTGCCGCTGCCCGCTCCGGGAAAGCTGTAGTGGATGCCGTCGAAGCCGAGCGCCAGGAAGCGCTCGGCCGTAGCGGTGACGTGGCGCCGCACTTCCGCATCCGACAGGTCGAGCGTGCCGCCGCCCCGGCGCTCGACCTGGCCGATCCAGGCATAGAGTTGGAGCGCAGGCTGCTGCGCCCGGATCTCGCGCAGCATGTAGGGGGCGGCACCGTATTGCTCGGCCGGAATCGATCCGTCCGGCTCCGGCCAGCCCATGTAGACGTAGAGGTCGGTGATGCGGTTGCGGCGCAGCGCCGCCGTGAAGGTCGCGTAGGATTGCAGCGGCTGCACCGCGACGACCCATTTATGGTCGGCCCAGGCGGCGTTGGGTCCCTGCGAGCGGTAGGGGCGCTCCGGCGTGTCGCGAAAGACGACGTAGCCGTAGGTCAGCAGTCCGGCGCACAGCGACACGAGGCCGGCGACGGCGGTGACCAGTATCAGCGCGGCTCGCTTCATCCCCAGACGACGGTGCTCCTGCCTCAATGGTTAATAAGACGCGACAGGTCGGGAAGGAGCGTGGCGAGGATGAGGTAAAATTAAGGCGAGCGGCTTTTTGCGCACCGGCATTGCGGCCTCGCGACCGCGCCGTGCGCGTCCGCGAGGCCGTGCGTCTAGCTGCCGGCGGTTAGTGTCCGTTGCGGATCGCCCGGTTCACCGCGCAGGTCACCGCCTGCAGCGAGGCGGTGACGATGTTCGAGTTCCGGCCGACGCCATAGAGGCGCTTGCCGTCCACTTCCGTTTCGACGAAGGCGATCGCGGTCGCATCTGAGCCCATGCCGACGGAGTGCTCGCTATAGCTGTAGACCTTGATGTCCTTGCCGGTCTCGCGCTTCATCGCGTCGACGAAGGCGTCGATCGGTCCGGTGCCGCGCCCCTCGATGGTAATTTCATTGCCGTCCTTCGCCATGGTCGCGGTCAGCTTTTTCACCTCGGACGCATGCGTTGCCGAGATCGTCTGGTGGTCAACGAAACTATACGGTCGAATGGCTGACAAATATTCATGATCGAATGCGTTCATGATATCGCCTGGCTTCTGCTCCCTGCCGGTGTCGTCGGATATCTCCTGGATGACGCGCGAGAACTCGATCTGCAGGTTGCGCGGCATCTGGATGCCGTATTCGGTCTCCATGATATAGGCGACGCCGCCCTTGCCCGACTGGCTGTTGATGCGGATCACCGCCTCGTATTCCGCGCCGATGTCGGCCGGGTCGATCGGCAGGTAGGGCACGTCCCAATCCTTGCTGTTCGACGACTTCATCGCCGCCAGCCCCTTCTTGATGGCGTCCTGGTGGCTGCCCGAGAAAGCAGTGAAGACGAGGTCGCCGGCATACGGGTGGCGCGGATGCACCGGGAGCTGGTTGCAATATTCGGCGGTCGCGCGCAGCTCGCGCATGTTGCGCATGTCGAGCTTCGAATCCAGCCCCTGGCTCACCATGTTCATCGCCAGCGTGATCACGTCGACATTGCCGGTGCGCTCGCCGTTGCCGAACAGCGTACCCTCGATGCGGTCGGCGCCGGCCATCACGCCCATCTCGGCGGCAGCAACGCCCGTGCCCCGGTCGTTATGCGGGTGCAGCGACAGCATGACGCAGTCGCGCTTGCTGAAATTGCGGTGCATCCATTCGATCTGGTCGGCGTAGATATTGGGTGTCGCGACCTCGACCGTGGCCGGCAGGTTGATGATCGTCGGGTTCTGCGGCGTCGGCTGCCAGATATCCATCACCGCCTCGCAGACCTCGAGCGCGTAATCGAGCTCGGTCTGGGTGAAGCTCTCGGGCGAATACTGCACGCGCACCTGGGTTTCCGGCACGCTCGGGATCAGCTCCTTGATCAGCCTGGCGCCGTCGGTGGCGATCTTCTTCACCCCCGCCCTGTCTTCGCGGAAGACGACGCGGCGCTGCGTGGTCGAGGTCGAGTTGTAGAGGTGGACGATCGCCTTCTTCGAGCCCTTGATGGATTCGAAGGTGCGGCGGATCAGCTCGTCCCGCGACTGGGTCAGCACCTGGATGGTGACGTCGTCCGGAACCAGGCCTTCCTCGATGATCTGGCGGACGAAGGCGAAATCCGTCTCGGAGGCGGCGGGGAAGCCGACTTCGATCTCCTTGAACCCCATGCGGCAGAGCGTCTTGAACATGCGGAGCTTGCGCTCGGGACCCATCGGCTCGATCAGCGCCTGGTTGCCGTCGCGCAGGTCGACGGAACACCAGACCGGGCATTTGGTGATGGTCCTGGTCGGCCACTGCCTGTCGGGCAGGTCGATCGGCTGGAAGGGTTTGTATTTCTCCACGGGCATGACGGCCATGGTCTCAACTCCTCAAATCGGCGTGCTGCGTTATAGCTGAAAAAGGCGAACGGCGGCGCGGTTTTCGGCCATCGGGGGGCCGCGTCAGTCCCGACGGCCGCCAATTAGTCGCAGCGGAAGAATGAGCCCGAGCACGCGGACGGCCGCCAGAATGCGGGCCCGAAATGCGGAATGAAAGCGGAATCGGAGCGGGAAAATCATGACACGGAGCCTTGTAACCGGTTGAAAAGCCGAAACGAACGATAAATCGCCGACGCTTTATAGCGCCGGGCCCGTAAGTCGCAGGCTAATGAGCCGGTATGCGGATCCGCGGAACATGGCCGGAATGTAGCGGCGAAGGCGAGGATTTGCAAGGGATCGGCGTCCCGCAACGGCCTTCCCCGCGCCGTCACATCGAGATGTTGAAGCTGATGCTGATCCGCTCTTCCGCGGTCGGGCTGGGACGGACGCTGTGTTTGAGCCAGCTGCGGAATAGGACGAGCATGCCCTCGCGCACCGGCAGCTCCACGACGCTCGAGTTGAGATCGTTGATTTCCGTGTAGGGCGGAACGAACATCGCATCTGCGAGGGGCGAGTGGAACATGATGCCCGCGCAGCCGTCGGGCGCCTTCACGTAATAGCTGCCGCTGATCATGTTGTTGGCGTGCTGATGCACTTCCTGGCCGTCCTTCGGGCCGTACACGTTGAACCAGCAGTCGGTGACCCGCAGCGGGTAATCATGGTGATTGAACCGGAGCGCATCGGCGAAGCTGCGCGCTTCGCGGAGAATGATCTCGTGCAGTGCGGCAAACTCGGGCAGACGATGAAGCTGGTCGGCGCCGTTGAGCGTCGTATAAACGGTGGACGTCCAGGACGCAGGCCGCGCGTTGGGGACCTCCGCCCGGATCTGCTCGATCTTTTTCAGGAGCTGGCCATTGAGCCGTGCTGCGTCGTCCACCGTGCTGATCTGCACGACGGATGGGAATATGCGTTCGATGTGCCGTTCCATCACGTCCCCTCGCTGCGACTGCGCTTCGATAGCCGCTTTCCGCGTGCCGCACCGCACAAATATTGGCCGATTTAACTCGGATAATGGATGATATTCCTTGATGAGTCAGCCCAATCGATGCGGCTTGCGCGTCCGATGCTGCCCGATTTGGCGGCATTCCGGCTCAAAGTTCCTCGCAAGCGGCTTCCAGCACCCTTCTTGCAGCGTTCAGAGTTCGAAGCCAAGCGCTAAAGCTTTGGTCAACCTGATGTGACTATGCTGCGTCGCCTGCCCCGCCACGATGCCCGGTGGGACTCCGCATTGGCGAGGGCTCGAGACGGACCTGGGAACTCGGCGGCATGGGTCGCCACAAGGAATTGGCGATGGATCTGCGACGTAGCGAGTTACTGTCCCGCCTGGCGCCCGTCCTGGAGCTGACCGAGGCGGACACCGAGAAGGGTCTCAAGGCCATCGTGCGCGACGGCCTGTGCAGCCAGGCCATGGGAACCTTCACCACCGGCACCTTCCTCGTCGGCTACGCGCTCGCCCTCGGCGCCAACAACGCGATGATCGGCCTGCTGGCGGCGATCCCGTTTCTTGCCAACCTCCTGCAGGTGCCGACCGTGCTGCTGGTCGAGCGGGTCCGCATGCGCAAGGCGATCGTCGTCGCGGCCAATGTCGTCGGGCGATTGGCGCTGCTGCTCGCGGTCTTCATTCCGCTGCTGGATACGCCCGGGCTTCGCCTGTCCGCCCTTGTCGGCTGTTTCATCGTCTACAACGCGGGTGCGGCAGTCTCCGGCAGCACCTGGAACTCCTGGATGCGCGACCTTGTCCCGGAGGATCGCTT
>Ga0302046_10003811_pt1 | contig 13516 bp, 10 predicted proteins | sample RVTome_11_FD_200261 | JGI IMG/M metagenome (GOLD analysis project Ga0302046, IMG submission 200261) | Soil microbial communities from uranium-contaminated site in the Upper Colorado River Basin, Wyoming, United States - RVT147D111 (version 2) ...
GGTCTGCCGCAGAAAATGGATCTCATCGCCGGTCGGGTGATCGGGCATCCCGAGGGCTACGGCTTCCTGGTGCCGGAGGAGGGCGGTGACGATCTCTATCTGCCGGCGCGGGAGATGCGGGCGCTAATGCACGGCGACCGGGCGCTGGTGAGCGTCGCCGGGCTCGACCGCCGCGGCCGTCGCGAGGGCAAGCTGGTGGAGGTGCTGGAGCGCAACACCCGGCGGGTGGTGGGCCGCTACCACGAGCAGCACGGGGTCGGCCTGGTGGTGCCGGACAACCGGCGGCTGTTCCTGGAGATCCTGGTGCCCCAGGGCGACGCCGCCGGGGCCCGCGACGGCCAGATCGTTACCGCCGAGATCGTCGAATACCCGAGCAGCACGCAGGGGCCGGTCGGGCGAGTGGCGGAGGTGCTGGGCGACCACATGGCGCCGGGCATGGAAGTGGAGATCGCGCTGCGCGCCCATGAGATCCGCACCGAATGGCCGCAGCCGCTGCTGGCGGAGATCGCGGGCCTGAGCGAGGAGGTGCCAGAAAGCGCCACGGCGGGCCGGGTGGACTTGCGCTCGCTGCCGCTGGTTACCATCGACGGCATCACCGCCAAGGACTTCGACGACGCCGTCTACTGCGAGCGTCGCGGCGCGCGCTGGCGGCTGGTGGTGGCCATCGCCGATGTCTCCGCCTACGTGCTGCCGGGCACGGCCCTGGACGAGGAGGCGAAGGCCCGTGGCACCTCGGTGTACTTCCCCGACCGGGTCGTTCCCATGCTCCCGGAGGTGCTTTCCAACGGGCTCTGCTCGCTGAACCCGGAGCTGGATCGGCTGTGCCTGGCCTGCGACATGAGCATTGACGGCGAGGGCGGCATCGTCCGCGCCCGCTTCGTCGAAGCGGTGATGCGATCTCACGCGCGCCTCACCTACGACACCGTCGCCCGGGTGCTGGTGGAAGAGGACGAGCGGCTGAGCCCGGAGCTGGCAGCGCTGGTGCCGCACCTGCACCAGCTGCACGGGCTCTACCAGGTGCTGCGCAACGCCCGCGAGCGCCGCGGCGCCATCGACTTCGAGAGCCAGGAGACGGTCATCGAGTACGGGCCGGAGCGCAAGATCGAGCGCATCGTTCCCAGCGAGCGCAACGATGCCCACAAGCTGATCGAGGAGTGCATGATCGCTGCCAACGTGGCGGCCGCGCGGCTCTTGCGCCGGCGGCGCATGCCGGCCCTCTACCGGGTGCACCAAGGGCCGACCCAGGCACGGGTCGAGGAGCTGCGCTCGTTTTTGGGCGAGCTGGGGCTGTTGCTGCCGGGGGGCGAGAAGCCCACACCCCATGACTACGGCGCGCTGCTGGCGAAGGCCGCCGAGCGTCCGGATTTTCACCTCATCCAGACCGTGCTGCTGCGCTCCCTGGCCCGCGCCGTGTACGCCCCGGGCAAGGAGGGGCACTTTGGGCTGGCACTGCCGGCCTACGCCCATTTCACTTCGCCGATCCGCCGCTATCCGGACCTGGTGGTGCACCGGGCCATCCGTCACCTGCTGCGGGGCGGCAAGCCGGCGGACTACCACTACGGCCCCGCCGAGATGGAGCGCCTGGGAGAGCACTGCTCGCACACCGAGCGCAATGCCGATGAGGCGGTGTGGGACGCCATCGAGTGGCTCAAGTGCGAGTACATGCTGGAGCACGTGGGCGCGGAGTTCGCTGGGCTGATTACCAGCGTCACCAGCTTCGGGCTGTTCGTGGAGCTGCAGGACGTCTATGTCGAGGGGCTGGTGCACGTGACGGCCCTCTCCAATGACTACTATCACTTCGATCCGGTGGGCCGGCGGCTTACCGGCGAGCGCTCGGGGGCGGTCTACCGGCTGGGCGATCCGCTCCGGGTGCGGGTGGTGCAAGTGCAGTTGGACGACCGTCGCATCGACTTCGAGCCGGTAGGGACGCCGCCCAAGGGTGCAAGGAAAGGACCCAAGGGCCGGCGGGGACGGCGCGGCCGCTAGCGGTGCTGGTCGCGCGCCGCCCGCAAGCTGGAAGCTTCAGGCTCGCAGCCCTGCCTCGAGCCAGCATCTCCCGGGCTGCAGCACGAGCGTAGCTGGATGAGCGACAACGAGAGCCTGGTCTTCGGGCTGCACGCGGTCACCGCAGCCCTGCGGGAGCAGCCGCCACGGGTGCTAGAGCTGTGGCTGGACCGTCAGCGCCGCGACGCCCGCATGCATCGGCTGGTGGAGGTGGCCACGGCGGCCGGTGTCGTCTGCCAGCAGGTGCCGCGGGCAGCGCTGGACCGGATGCTGCCCGGGGCGATCCATCAGGGCGTGATCGCCCGGGTGCTGGCGCGGGCAGCCGGCGGCGAGGGCGAGCTCGAGGTACTGCTGGACGGGCTTCGGGAGCCGGCTTTGCTTCTCTGTCTCGATGGAGTGAGTGATCCCCACAACCTGGGGGCTTGTCTGCGCACCGCCGAAGGCGCCGGGGTACACGGGGTGGTGGTGCCCCGCGACCGGGCGGCCGGACTGACACCGGTGGTGCGCAAAGTCGCCAGCGGCGCTGCCGAGCGCCTGCCATTCTTCCAGGTGGTGAACCTCGCCCGCAGCCTGAAGGCCCTGCGCGAGCGCGGGTTATGGGTGATCGGGGCGGCCGCCGAGGCCGAGGTCAGCCTCTACCAGAGCGACCTGAGCGGCCCCCTGGTGCTGGTGTTGGGGGCCGAGGGCAAGGGCTTGCGCCGGCTCACCCGCGAGACTTGCGACGCCTTGGTGCGCGTTCCGCTGCAAGGTGACTGCCAGAGCCTCAACGTGGCGGTGGCCACCGGCGTCTGCCTGTTCGAGGCCCGCCGGCAGCGCGCGGTCATTGCAGCGCCGGGGGGTGGCCGGTAGAATCCCGCGCCTGCCGTGGGTAAGTGCCCTGCCGCAGAGCTCCTTGCTTCACCGTCCCCCTGGCGGGTGTCTCATCACTCGCGGACGGGAGGCTGCCTAATCCGAAGGGGGTGGTCGAGTGAGACATTACGAGATCGTGTTCCTGGTCCATCCCGACCAGAGCGAGCAGGTGCCGGCCATGATCGAGCGCTATCGCGCGCTCGTGGAAGCCGACGGCGGTCAGATCCACCGGCTGGAGGATTGGGGCCGGCGCCAGCTGGCTTTCCCCATCGCCAAGGTGCACAAGGCACACTATGTTCTAATGAATGTGGAATGCGGCCAGACGGCACTGGACGAGATCGAGAGCGCGTTTCGCTTTAACGACGCGGTGATCCGGCACTTGGTGATCCGCCGCAAGAAGCCGATCAGCGAGCCTTCTCCGCTGGCCAAGCACCGTGAAGGCGAGGAGCGCGAAGGCCGCGGCCGGCCCGAATCCCAGCGCCAGGAGTCCTCGCGGCCCGAGTACGCTCGAGACGAAGACTGACCCGGCCAGGAGCAAGCCATGTCCCGATTCTTTCGCCGCCGCAAGTACTGCCGCTTCACCGCCGAGGGCGTCGAGGAGATCGACTACAAAGATCTCAACACCCTGAAGAACAACGTGACCGAGGCCGGCAAAGTGGTCCCCAGCCGAATCACCGGGACCAGTGCCCGCTATCAGCGCCAGCTGGCAACCGCCGTCAAGCGCGCCCGCTTTCTGGCGCTGCTGCCTTACACCGACACGCACTGAGCGCGGCCCCGCCGGCGCCGGCCGGCGGAGGATTGAATTGAAAGCACTCGCTGGTTTCGTGATGCAGGGCCGCCTCCGGGCGGCCCTGGTCGTAGCGGCTTTCGCGCTGGTGGCGGTGGCCCTGCCTCCCCTGGTGGTCTTCAGCGGTGCCGCGTTGGCCCTGGTCACCCTGCGGCATGGCGCTCTGGAAGGCACCGTGGTGGCGGCCATTGCCGTGGCCGGCGGCGGCGCCCTGGCGGGCCTGGCCCTGGGTGCTCCGACGGCTATTCTGGGTTATGTGCTGGTCCTGTGGGTGCCGGTCTGGGCACTGGCGGTGCTGTTGCGGGCCAGCGTCTCCCTGAGCATCACCCTCACCGTCCTCGCCCTCGTTGTGGCGGCGGCTCTGGTGTTGGTATTCGTCGTGCTGGGGGATCCCGCGGCCTGGTGGCAGCAGGTGCTGGGCCAGTTGATACCATTGGTGCTGGAGGACATGGGCGCGGAGGTGGCCGACTCGGTCCTCCAGGAGCAGATTGCCGCCATCGCCCCGAGCGTCACCGGCTTGGTGGCCTCGCAGCTCGCCGCGCTCTGGCTGCTGAGCCTGCTGCTCGGCCGCTGGTGGCAGGCACAGCTTTACAATCCCGGAGGCTTCGGCCAGGAGTTCCGGGAGCTCAGGATGGGGCAGGCGCTGGCGGTTGCCACCGTGGCGGTGTTCGTGGGCGCACCGCTGGCCAGGCTGCCCCTGATCGTGAACCTGGCCCTGGGGCTCAGCATCGTGCTCGGCATGTTCGGTCTGGCGGTGCTGCACTCGGCCGTGCAGCGGAGCCGCGCCGGCCGCGGCTGGCTGATTGCCTTATATGTGGGAATGGCATTCTTGATGTACCCGGTACTGACCGTGCTGGCGCTGCTGGGGGCCACGGATCAGTGGTTGGATCTGCGGCGTCGCTTCGGGGGCGGCCGCGGGCCCTCGGAGTGAGTGTTGCCCGCGGGTCGGGCAAGCGCGTGGAGTGAGACTGATGGAAGTGATACTGCTGAAGAAGGTGGAAAGCCTCGGCAAGCTCGGCGACCGCGTCAAGGTGCGCCCGGGCTATGCCCGCAACTATCTGATCCCCCAGGGTAAGGCCACCGTGGCCACGGCTGCGAACCTGAAGGCCTTCGAAGCCCGCCGGACGGAGTTGGAGCGGGAGGCCGCCGAGGGTCGGTCCCACGCCGAAGCCCAGGTCGCCGCCATGCAGGGCGTGACCCTGGCGATTCCCGTCAAGGTCGGCAGCGAGGGGCGCTTGTTCGGCTCGGTGGGCTCTGCGGATATCGTGGCCGCCGCCGCCCGCGCCGGCATCAAGTTGGAGCGCAGCCAGGTACGCCTGGGCGACACCATCCGCCAGGTGGGCATCTACGAGGTGAACGTGCACCTGCACTCGGAGGTGGACGGGGTCCTGAAGGTGGAGGTTCTGCCCGAGGAATGAGCGGCTGAGGCGCCAGGAAGCCGCGCAAGGGGGGATCCACAGCCATGAGGGCCAGCATGTCCAAGCGCAGCAATGGCCCCGGTGACGGGGAAGCGTTGCGGGTCCCGCCGAGCTCCATCGAAGCCGAGCAGGCCGTCCTCGGGGGCCTGATGCTGGACCCTGACGCCTTCGACCGGGTGGCGGACGTGCTGAGCGAAGGGGACTTCTACCGTCCCGAGCACCAGCTGGTGTTTCGCGCGGTGCAGCGCCTGGCGCAGCGCACCCAGCCCTGCGACGTGGTGACCCTGGCAGAAGATCTTGCCAACGGCGGCGAGCTGGAGAATGCGGGCGGCCAGGCCTATCTGGCGAGCCTGGCCCGGGACACCCCCAGCGCCGCCAACATCCGCGCCTACGGCGAGATCGTCCGCGACCGGGCGATGCTCAGGCGGATGATCGCGGTGGGCACCGAGATCGTCGGCAACGCCTTCGAGCCTGCCGGCCGCGGCACCCGCGACCTGCTGGACGAGGCCGAGCGGCGGGTGCTCGAGATCGCCGAGTACGGGCGTCGCGGCCACCGCGGCTTTACCAGCATCCGCGATCTCTTGAAGAGCGCCGTCGAGCGCATCGATCTGCTCTACCAGCAGGAAAGCCCGATCACCGGTGTAGCGACCGGCTGGGAGGATTTCGACAACCGCACCGCTGGGCTGCAGAAGGGCGATCTGGTGGTGGTCGCCGGCCGCCCCTCCATGGGCAAGACCACCTTCGCCATGAACATTGCCGAGCACGCGGCCATCAAGGACCGGGTCGGGGTCGCGGTGTTCAGCATGGAGATGCCCGGCGACCAGCTGGCCATGCGCATGATGTCCTCTCTGGGCCGCATCGATCAGCACCGGATTCGCACTGGCAACTTGGAAGACGATGACTGGCCGCGGTTGACCTCGGCGCTGACCCTGCTGAAGGACGCCCCCATCTTCATCGACGACTCCGCCGCGCTCAGCCCCGGTGAGCTGCGCTCCCGGGCCCGGCGGTTGAAGCGCGAGCATCCGGAGCTGGGCTTGATCCTGGTCGACTACCTGCAGCTGATGCAGATACCCGGCAACGCCGAGAACCGGACCAACGAGATCTCCGAGATCTCCCGCTCTCTGAAGGCCTTGGCCCGCGAGCTGGAGTTGCCGCTGATCGCCCTCTCCCAGCTCAACCGCAGCCTGGAGCAGCGCACCAACAAGCGTCCGATCAACTCCGATCTGCGCGAGTCCGGCGCCATCGAGCAGGATGCCGACCTGATCGTGTTCATTTACCGCGATGAGGTCTACAACCCGGACAGCTCGGATAAGGGCATCGCCGAGATCATCATCGGCAAGCAACGCAACGGTCCCATCGGTACCGTCAAACTGACTTTCCTCGGCAACTACACGCGCTTCGAGAACTTCGCCCCCGAGCGTTATACGGAAGCCGTTTACTCGTGAGCGGGATAGCCCTGGCTAGCCTGCATGCGGAGGCGCTGCGTCACAACCTGGCCCGGGCCCGGGTCGCCGACCCGGCGGCCAAGCTGCTGGCGGTGATCAAGGCCGACGCCTACGGTCACGGCATGTTGCCAGCCGCCGAGGCCTTGAGCGGGGCCGAGGGCTACGCGGTGGCCCGGGTGGAGGAGGGTGTGGCCCTGCGCGAGGCCGGAGCCACCAAGCCGATCCTGGTGCTGGGGGGCTTCTACGATCAGGATTCCCTGGAGGCCTGCGCCCGCCACCGGCTGGACTGCGCGCTCCACGATGACGGCCAGCTGCGGCTGCTGGAACGACACCCGCCGAAGATCCCCCTGCGGCTGTGGCTGAAGCTCGACAGTGGCATGCATCGTTTGGGCTTCGATCCGGGGCGCGCCGCCGAGCTGACCCGGCGTCTCGACGGCGCACCGGGGGTCGTTCCGGGGCTGCGGTACATGACGCACTTCGCCAACGCCGACGATCGCGACGACGACTACACCGCGCGCCAGGTCGAGCGCTTCAAGCGAGCGCTGGTGGGGCTCCCGGGCGAGCGCTCGCTGGCCAACTCCGCGGCCCTGCTGGCCTGGCCGGAGGCCCGGGCCGACTGGGCCCGACCCGGGATCATGCTCTACGGTTGCTCGCCGCTGCTCGGCACCCACGGCCGCGACTTCGACCTGCGTCCGGTGATGACCCTGGAGACTCGTCTGATCGCGGTGCGTCAGCTCGACGCCGGCGAGCCGGTGGGTTATTCCGGAATCTGGCGCACCCCGGCGCCGCGGCGCATCGCGGTGGCGGCCATGGGCTACGGGGACGGCTACCCTCGGGTGATCAAGCCGGACACCCCGGTGCTGGTGGCCGGCCGGCGGGCGCCCATCGTCGGCCGGGTGTCCATGGACACCCTGTGTATCGACGTGACCCAGGTGCCGGAGGCGGAGGTTGGGGCGCGGGTGGTGCTCTGGGGCGAGGGCCTGCCGGTGGAGGAGATCGCCGTCGCCGCCGGCACCATTCCCTACGAGCTGCTCTGCCGGGTCAGCCGCCGCGTACGCCGTGTCTGGCGCTGATGGCCCGGGCCCGCAGCGAGTTTGTCTGCAGCGACTGTGGTGGCCGGCAGCTGCGCTGGGCCGGGCAGTGTCCGGACTGCGGCGCCTGGAACAGCCTGCAGGAGACCGTCGCCGAGCCGAGCGCCGGCCGCAGCCCGCGCTTCGAGGGCTACGCCGGCGCCGCGCAGGCCAAGGTGGTCTCGCTGGACCAGGTATCGGCCACCGAGGAGGCCCGTACCGCCACCGGCATGGGCGAGCTGGACCGGGCGCTGGGTGGCGGCCTGGTGGCGGGCTCGGTGGTGCTGGTGGGCGGCGACCCCGGTATCGGCAAGTCAACTATCCTGCTGCAGACCCTGGCCGGACTCGGCGACCGGCTCACGGCGCTCTACGTCTCCGGCGAGGAATCGCCGCAGCAGGTGAGCCTGCGGGCCCGCCGCTTGGGCCTGCCCCGGGAGCGGCTGCGGCTGCTGCCGGAGACCAGCGTGGAGCGGATTCTGGCGCTGGCCAGGCAGGAGTCCCCCGGGGTGATGGTGGTGGACTCCATTCAGACCATCTATACCGAGACCCTGCAGTCGGCCCCCGGCTCGGTAGCCCAGGTGCGCGAATCCGCCGCCCAGCTGGTCCGCTATGCCAAGCGCAGCGGCACGGCGGTGATTCTGGTGGGGCACGTGACCAAGGAAGGGCAGATCGCCGGCCCCCGGGTGCTAGAGCACATGGTCGACACGGTGCTCTATTTCGAGGGCGACCCGGGGGGACGCTACCGGGTGATGCGGGCGGTGAAGAACCGTTTCGGGCCGGTCAACGAGCTCGGGGTCTTCGTCATGACCGAGTCTGGCCTGCGACCGGTCAGCAACCCCTCCGCCATCTTCTTGTCGCAGCATGAGGAGCCGGTGCCCGGGACGGTGATCCTGGTCACCCGCGAGGGCACCCGACCGCTGCTGGTGGAGCTTCAGGTGCTGGTGGACGGCAGCCAGCTCGCCAACCCCCGGCGGGTGACCGTGGGGGTGGAGCAGAATCGCCTCTCCATGCTGCTGGCGGTCCTGCACCGCCACGGCGGCGTAGCCATGTTCGACCAGGATGTCTTCGTCAACGCGGTGGGCGGCATGCGCATTAGCGAGCCGGCGGCCGACCTGCCGGTGCTCCTGGCGGTGCTTTCCAGCTTCCGCAACCGGCCGTTGCCGCCGCGCCTGGCGGCCTTCGGCGAAGTCGGCCTGGCCGGCGAGATACGGCCGGTACCCAACGGCGAGGAGCGCCTGCGGGAGGCCGCCAAGCAGGGCTTCAACCAGCTGGTGATACCCCAGGCCAACGCGCCGCGCCGGGGCGGATTCGAGGAACTGCAGCTGCACCCGGTGCGCCGCCTGGAGGAGGCGCTGGACTTGCTACGTGGTTGATCGGCGACCGATTCGCCGCTACATTCCAGGCCCTTCCCTAGCACTGGCCGGATCGCGGCCCATGCCTTGCAAAGCCGTAGCTGGATAATGAGGGCGGCAACAGCCTTGTTTCGAGACAGAGCAGACAAGACAAGAGGGGGAACGTTAATGACCGATATCGCAGCCCTACTGGGCAAGGACTACGACACCCTGCTGGGCCACACCTGCCAGGGCATCCCCAAGGAGGCCCTGTATCTGCCGGGGCCGGATTTCGTGGACCGGGTGGTGTCGGAGAGCGACCGTAAGCCCGGCGTGCTGAGAGCGCTGCAGACGCTCTTCGACCATGGGCGGTTGGGGGGCACCGGCTACCTTTCGATCCTGCCGGTGGACCAGGGCGTGGAGCATTCGGGTGGTGGCTCCTTTGCCCCCAACCCCCTGTTCTTCGATCCCAAGCACATCGTCGAGCTGGCCATGGAGGGCGGCTGCAACTGTGTCGCCTCGACCCTGGGCGTGCTGGCCGCGGTGGCCCGCCGCTACGCCCATCGCATTCCTTTTTTGATGAAGCTGAACCACAACGAGATGCTGACCTACCCCACCCTCTACGACCAGACCCTGTTTGCGCAGGTGGAGCAAGCTTTCGACCTGGGCGCGGTGGCGGTGGGCGCCACCATCTATTACGGCTCGCCCGAGTCCCGTCGGCAGATCCAGGAGATCAGCGAGGCCTTCGAGCGCGCCCATGAGCTCGGCATGGCCTGCGTGCTGTGGGCGTATTTGCGCAACCCGGCCTTCAATCATGACGGTACCGACTACCACGTGGCCGCCGACCTGACCGGACAGGCCAACCATCTCGCCGTGACCATCAAGGCCGACATCGTCAAGCAGAAGCAGGCCGAGAACAACGGCGGCTATACCGCCATCAAGTTCGGTAAGACCCACAAGAAGGTCTACACAGATCTCACCACCGACCACCCCATCGACCTGGTGCGCTACCAGGTGGCCAACTGCTACATGGGCCGCGCTGGGCTGATCAACTCCGGCGGCGCCTCCGGCGACAACGACCTGGGCCAGGCGGTCGCCACCGCGGTCATCAACAAGCGCGCCGGGGGCATGGGCCTGATCTCTGGGCGCAAGGCCTTCCAGAAGCCCTTCGAGGACGGGGTGGCACTGCTGAACGCGATCCAGGACGTGTACCTGGACAAGACCATCGACATCGCCTGATCCGAGGCCAGGGGCGCCGGCACTCGTGCCGGCGCCTGCGCCGGACGGTCCGCTCCCCACGCTTGAAGTTCAATGACCCGTTCGGCTCCAACGCCGACCGAAGGTTGGGGGGCGCTCCAACGGATATGATCATGGGCTGTTCCCACAAGCCACTCCCGTGGACACTGCGCACTCCCAGCGGTAGGGTTGGCAACTTGTTGTTGCCCTACGGGTTGATTTTAGGTGCTTGCAGGAGTGCCGCTGGCCGCCTCCCGGCGCGCGGGAGGTGGGTTACACCTGTTCAACGATACACATCTCTTCGATGCCCAACATGCATGACAGTCAGTTTACGCTGCATGTCGTCGATTTCATAAATGACTCGATATCTGCCCACCCGGATTCGCCATCCGTCTCTACCGCTCAATTTCATATACCCTGGAGGACGAGGTTCTTCACCGAGTTTACTTATCGCGTCGCGGACGCGCGTGTAAGCTTCCAGCGGAAACCCAACTAACTCCTTCTGGGCACGGCGTAAAATGACAATGGTGTAAGGCACTAGCGTTGTTTTTCTATTTCTTCGATGGCTTGTTCAAATGGGATTGCCTCATCGCCTGATGATTTAGCAACATCATAGGCCCTGATGGATTCCAATTCTTCCAATTCTTGAAGTAGTTTCTTGTACTCTTCTATGTCGAGCAAAACTGCCGTTCGGTTTCCATCTTTATCTATTACAAAACGCTCATGAAGGGTGGCCATGATTTCTGCTTCACTGTAAGTTGGTGGGCATGCCTAACCAATAAGCATTCATTCGTCGTGGGCAGCATGACGAAAAAATGGTGTTGAACCAAACCGCCCGGGGGCAGACTCCTTAGCTCTCAAGGGGACTGTATTCTCAGACGGTGGGTGTGGCGCTGCTCCTTTCCTCATGACGGCTCAGCTACAGACCCGATTGGCTATCGGCCGTCCGTATGGCTGGGCTCGATTCCCTGTTCCATGCGCTGAGAGTGTAGTCGATTTCCGGTTATTCCAGCCCCTGGGACGTGCGCGCCCTCAGACCCGGCGATGTCCGGGTTCGGGTTTGTCCAAGGCGCCTCCCAGAATGAGCCGCCTGGGTCTCAGGCGCTTGCCTCAATGCGCGTGCTCGGCTATCCGCGGTGGCGCCTTCAGCCGCATCAGCCTGCGCTCGAGCGTCACAATCGCCGTGAGCAGTCACGACGAGCGTTCCTCGAGCAGCGTGAGTCCGATCGGACCCAGGTGGTCTTTGCCACCCTTGCCCTGCTCAACCCGCAAGAGCCGGCGTTGGCGGTCCATGCACTTGGCGCTGGAGCTCGGGATCGCCCGCTAGGGTCTCCCCGAGCCCCGCCACGAGCACCAGCAGATGGTCGCTCGAGCCTGTACAGGCGGGCTCTTGGCCGATGCCACGGTGGCAGCCGACGCGACCTACCAGAACGCGGGGCGAGAAGGGCGCGGTCTATCCAGACGCCGAAGACCTGCCGTGGCGTGGCGCTAACAAGGTGCGCGGCCATGCAACCTGGAACAACAATTGTCCTTCGATCCTCGGAATCGTCGGCTGTGAGACCGGGAAGGTTCGTTCGGATTCAGAAAGAAACGGTGCCGGCGGCGATCTTGAGCCTACCGTGCTCGAGGCCACCCGACCGGGTGCCGTGATGAACATCGACGAAAGGGGTGCTTACCGTCATCTCGCCGAGGCTGGGCGGGTCCACGCCACCGTCTGCCATCCAGCCGGGCAGGCGCCAGCGGGCGCGTGACGATGACGGAGCGCGTCCCGCCGCGACTGCCTTTGACGGCGTCGAATCGCGGCGGTCGGCGCTCCTTCCACGGCCGCGGGCGCTCTTGGAGTCCCCCGGTTAAGCTGCGCGACAGCTCACCACCGGACGGTGGGGAGCAGGCTTCCGTCTAACATCCCGCCGCTCGGCGCGGAGCTCCGATTCCTCGTAGCGGCGCTCCAGGGCCCGCTTTGCGGGCCCATCGCGGCTTACGCCCGCTCCCACAGCCCTTCGGGTCGGCGCCACGGATGAGAAGGGCCGGCTGGACCAGGCACTCGCCGCCGGGAACGGCGGAGCTCACGCCGCCCAGGCCCCGACGCCCCGCGGCCGCTGAACCGGGTACTGCAGTCCGTGGGGGCGTCGCACCGCGCAACCATCTGGTCCTGCCCGTCAGCGATTTCGCTGGGATCAACGACCACAGGAAGCTCCTGCTCGGGACGGCCGGTTGCTGGAGCAGGATCTCGACGGCCTCTCGCTGGCGAGCTAATCGAACTCCTGGAGCCCGTGCCCGCGCCCCTTTGGCCGCAGACCGTCCGCTGGCTTTGACTCGGCCTGATCGCCGCCGCAGAGATCGCCTGGGCAATCATCCGACGGCGTCGGTCGCGGCGCGCGAACGCCTCTCGTCGCGCGGCCCTCGCCGAAATCGCGGCGAGTGGCGACGCCCCGACACGGTGACATACCGAAGCAAGCTCGCGGCGGGAGCCTGAACACAGCCCACCTCGCTCGATTCGGATTTCACTCCTGCTTTTCCCATTGAACCTCTATCACTTTCAGTTGATCCGATGCCCCCCCTACGCCAATCCAATACTGGCCGCCCTCCCACACCCGTTTGCAATCCGAAATGGCGCTGGCCTTTGAAAAGGACAGTTGCTCGGTGGTTATCCTGAATTCCACGCGTTTGTCTTCGCCGGGGCCGAGCTCGACAATTTCGAAATCCTTCAACTCCTTCACGGGTCGCGTGATGCTGCACGGCATAGGGCCGGCAATGTACATTTGCACCACTTCGCGCCCTGCATACGCACCCGAGTTCTTTACGTTGATGGACACCTGCAGAGTATCGTCCTCCCCCAACAGGTGAGACTTGTGCGCGGACAAGCTCCCGTATTCGAAAGTGGTGTAACTCAGCCCATGGCCGAATGCGTACAAAGGGGATGACTTGCTGTCGATATAACAGGATTGGAACTTGACGAACTCGTTCTTCTCTGAGGGTGTCAGCTCCCGTTCTTTCTCGGACCTCAGATCCGGCAAAGGCCTGCCAGTGGGTCTATATGAGTAGTAGATGGGCACTTGCCCGAGATGACGGGGAAACGTCATGGACAATTTTCCCGAAGGATTCTCCTTTCCTATCAACAGATCCGCTATCCCCCTCCCGGCTTCCGTGCCGCCGAACGGCGCCCACAGAATGGCCGTAACGTGCTCGGCTTCCCAGCTCAGATCTAGCGGCCGCCCGCTCATCACCACCAACGCCAGCGGTTTCCCCGTCTCGACTATGGCTCTGACAAGATTGCGCTGACTTTCCGGAATGCGGATGTCTGTTCGGCTCGCACACTCTCCTGACATTTCCTTTGACTCCCCGACAACGAGGACGACGACATCAGAGTGTCTGG
>Ga0302046_10003812_pt1 | contig 13514 bp, 10 predicted proteins | sample RVTome_11_FD_200261 | JGI IMG/M metagenome (GOLD analysis project Ga0302046, IMG submission 200261) | Soil microbial communities from uranium-contaminated site in the Upper Colorado River Basin, Wyoming, United States - RVT147D111 (version 2) ...
GCACGAAGCTGAAGCTCGCGCAGAAGTGCGCCGGGACGGTCTACGCCTGCATCCAGCAGAAGCCCGGGGATCCCAAGTGCCTGCCGAAGGCCGAGAAGACCTGCGCCAAGCAGATCGCCAAGCTCACCGCCCCGGGCAAGGGCGCGGCGGCGAAGCTCGCGGCGACGGTCGTCAAGACCTGCGCCAAGGCCCCGCTCACGCTGGCCGACGTGCTCGGTGCCGGCGGGCTCGGGTTCGGCGCCTTCGGGGGCGAGTGCGCCGCGCTCGGCGTGCCGTCCTTAGTGTCGATCGCGAGCCTCGCGACCTGCCTCGAGCGCCACCACGAGTGCCGGACCGAGCAGATGCTGGAAAGCCAGATGCCGCGCCTCGAGGAGCTGCTGGCGATCGGCGGCGTCGCGCTGCCGTGAGGCGGCCGCACCTGAGCCACGATGGTGCAGCATAGGGGCCGTCCGGCGCCGCGAGATCCCGTTGACCGGCTGAACGTTGCGCTGATACCGTCCGCCCACTTTCGGCGCTATCCTCGACCGCCCACAACCAGAAGAGGAGCCTCCCTCATGACATCCCACCTCCCCACTCGGCGCACGCTGGCCACCGCATGCTCCCTCGTCGCGATCGGTCTCTTCCTGAGCGCGCGCCCGGCCGGTGCCGGCGACCCCGTCGTCGATCACTTCATGACCTACAAGGTGAAGACGACCAAGAAGACGCCGAAGCTGCCGCAGTTCGGGCCGGTCGAGCTCACCGACCAGTTCGGCAGCTCGCTCTACGACGTGAAGAAGACGAGCCAGCTCGCCCTCCCGGCCGACAAGAACGGCGAGGGCATCATGGACGCAGTGACACACCTCAAGGAGTACCAGGTCAAGCCGCACGCGAAGTTCGAGAAGCGCACCGACGTGCGCATCGTGAACCAGTGCAACGACGTCCTGCTCGAGGTGAAGAAGCCGGTGAGCCTGCTCGTCCCGGCGAGCAAGGATCTCGCCAACCCGGTCCTGCCGCCGGACGAGAACACGCACTTCGTCGATCACTTCCTCTGCTACAAGGCGACGGCGCAGAAGAAGCTCGCCGACGGCACCAAGCTCCCGAAGCTGACGAAGGGCGTCCAGGTGCGGGTGACCGATCAGTTCGACGGCCCCGATCGAGTCTACGACCTCAAGAAGATCACCAAGCTCTGCAACCCGGTGGCGAAGGTGGGAACGCCGCTCGTCCTGAACGGCAAGGACAAGGGCGCGCCCTTCCCGATCACGCCGGCCGCGATCCGCAATCCGGTCGAGCACCTGGTCTGCTACCAGGCGACGCTGGCGAAGAAGGCCATCTCGCAGAACGGATGCGAGCCGGCCGACGACGCCGACAAGGGCACCGAGATCGTCCCGCCGCAGCCGAAGCATGCGCCCGTTCCCGGCCTGCACGTCAACGACCAGTTCGGGCCGGAGCAGCTCGACACCAAGAAGGAGGTCGAGCTCTGCATTCCGTCGGCCAAGAATCCCGTATGCGGGAACGGCGTCACCGAGCTCCGCGCCGGCGAGGAGTGCGACGACGGCGGCACCCTGAGCGGCGACGGCTGCTCGGCGGGCTGCAGGCTGGAGGGATCGTGCGCGCATCACCGCTGCGAGACCGGCGTGGCGCTCGATCCCGGCTGCGATCCCTGCGTCGCGTCGATCTGCCTCGTTGACGCGTTCTGCTGCGACGGGGAGGAGGGGGAGTGGGACGGCATCTGCGTCAGCGAGGTGTCCTCGGTATGCGGCCAGTTCTGCGAGACCCTTGAATAGATGTCGGTCCCTCGGCGCGCGGTACCCACGGGGCCGCGCGCCGAGAGCGCCGGCCCGCACGGCAGGGCCTCGCGGGCCCGGCCGTGCGGGGGCTTCGCGGCGCGCTTGATGCACGCTTGATGCGCGCGCGGCCGGCGCGCTAAGGAGCCCCCATGCTCAGCCCGTACCGCGTCCTCGACCTCACCACCGAGCGCGGCTTCCTCTGCGGGCAGATCCTCGGCGACCTCGGCGCCGACGTGATCAAGGTCGAGCCGCCGGGCGGGACGCCGGGGCGGCGTCTCGCGCCCTTCTACCGCGACGAGCCGCACCCCGACCGCTCGCTCTACTTCTGGGCCTACAACCGGAACAAGCGCGGCATCACCCTCGACCTCGAGCGCCCCGAGGGCCAGGAGCTCTTCCGCCGCCTCGCCGCACGCGCCGACTTCCTGCTCGAGTCGGAGACGCCCGGCGAGCTCGCGCGTCGCGGCCTCGGCCCCGACGACCTGGCGCGGGAGAATCCGGGCCTGGTCTACGTCTCGATCACGCCCTTCGGGCAGGACGGCCCGAAGGCGACCTACGCCGACGCCGACCTCGTGATCCTCGCCGCCGCCGGCCCGCTCTACCTGACCGGCGACCACGACCGGCCGCCGGTGCGCGTCAGCGTCCCCCAGGCTTATCTCCACGCCAGCGTCGACGCCGCCGCGGCGGCGCTCATCGCCAACCACGAGCGCGCCCGCTCGGGGCGCGGCCAGCACGTCGACGTCTCGGCGCAGCAGGCGGTGACGCTCGCGACCCAGTCGAACATCGTGAGCGCCGCGATCGGCGCCGTCGAGATGGAGCGCATTGCCGGCGGGGCGCGCGTCGGGCCGCTCACCGCCCGCTTCCTCTGGCCGGCGCGCGACGGCTGGGTGTCGATCACGTTCCTCTTCGGCTCGTCCTTCGGGCCCTTCACCGCCCGGCTGATGGCGTGCGTGCACGCCGCCGGCTTCTGCGACGCGGCGACGCGCGACAAGAGCTGGATCGAGTACTTCGCGCTGCTCCTGACCGGGCGCGAGACGGTGGCGGAGTACGAGCGCGTCAAGGAGACCGTGGCGGCCTTCACCGCGAGCCGCACCAAGGCCGAGCTGTTCGCGCTCGCGACCGAGCGCGGCCTCCTGATCGCCCCGGTCGCGACCGCCGACGAGCTCGCCGCGAGCGCGCAGCTCGCGGCCCGCGACTACTGGCGCATGGTCGAGCATCCCGAGCTCGGCGTCAGCGTCCGCTACCCGGGCCCGTTCGCGCGCGCGAGCGCGACGCCGATCGCCTACCGCCGTCGCCCGCCGCTCGTCGGCGAGCACAACCGCGAGATCCTGGCCGGCGAGCTCGGGCTCTCCGCGGACGCGCTCGCCGACCTCGCGCGCCGCGGGATCGTATGACCGCCCCCGGCGACGGCGCGCTCGCGGGCGTCAAGGTCCTCGACCTCATGTGGGCGATCGCCGGCCCCGGGGCGACGCGCATGCTCGCCGACTACGGCGCGACCGTGGTGCGGGTCGAGTCCACCCGCCGCGTCGACGCCATCCGCACCGTCGGCCCGCACGTCGAGATCCCGCCCGGCGCCGAGGCCTCGGCGCTCTTCCACAACCTGAACGCCGGCAAGCTGATGGTCACGCTCGACCTCGCCAAGCCCGAGGCGCGCGCGGTCGCGCTCGACCTGGTGCGCTGGGCCGACGTCGTCACCGAGTCGTTCACGCCGCGCGCGATGCGCGGCTGGGGGCTCGACTACGAGTCGCTGCGCGCCGTGAAGCCCGACGTGATCATGCTGAGCACCTGTCTCATGGGACAAACCGGGCCGCACGCCGCGTTCGCGGGCTTCGGGAATCTCGCGGCGGCGCTGACCGGCTTCTTCCAGCTCTGCGGCTGGCCCGACCGCCCGCCGGCGGGTCCCTTCGGCGCCTACACCGACTACATCGCGCCGCGCTTCAACGCGGTCGCGATCCTGGCGGCGCTCGACCACCGGCGGCGGACCGGCGCGGGGCAGCACATCGACCTCTCGCAGGCCGAGGCGGCGCTGCACTTCCTCGCGCCCGCGCTCCTCGAGCACGCCGCCAACGGCCGCGTCCCGAAGGCGGCCGGCAACCGCGATCCGAACCACGCGCCGCACGGCGTCTACGCCGCCCGCGGCGACGACCGCTGGGTGGCGATCGTCGCGACCAGCGACGTCGAGTTCGCGGCGCTCGCCGACGCCATGGGGCAGGCGGCCCTGGCCCGCGACCCGCGCTTCGCGACCGCCGCGGCGCGCCTGGCGCATCGCGACGAGCTCGACGTGCTCGTCGAGGACTGGACGCGGGCGCGCGACGCCGCCGGGATCGAGGGCGCGCTGCAGGCGCGCGGCGTGCCGGCGAGCGTCGTCGCGAGCAGCCGCGACCTCGTCGACGACCCGCAGCTCGCCCACCGCGGCCACTTCGTGCGCGTGACGCACCCGCAGTACGGCACCAGCACCGTCGAGGCGGCGCGCTTCCACCTGACGCGGACGCCGCCGCGCGCGCCGGAGGCGGCGCCCACCTACGGCGCCGACAACCAGTACGTGCTCGAGACCATCCTCGGCTACGACGCCGAGCGGATCGCCGAGCTGGTGGTGGCGGGAGCGCTCGAGTGAGCCCGCGCCTGCCGCGGCTCGCGCACGGCGGCGCCGTCGACGCCGACGGTCACGTCCTCGAGCCCCCGGACCTCTGGGAGCGCTACCTCGAGCCGCGCTACCGGGCGCGCGCGCTCCGGATGCGCAAGGACGAGGGCGGCAGCGAGTACCTCGAGATCGACGGCCGGCCCTCGAAGCTCGTTCGCAACAACATGCCGCTCGGCCTCGGCGCCATGGACCTCTGGGCCGGGATCGTCATGGAGCGCGAGCCGACCGGCCTCGGCTACGTCGACAACGCGCCCCTCGGGGGCATGGACCCGAAGGAGCGCCTGGCGCGCCTCGACCTCGAGAACATCGAGCGCGCCTTCATCTACCCGACCCTCGGCGTGCTCTGGGTCGCGGAGGCCGAGGACGAGGCGCTCACGCAGGCGTACCTCCGCGCCTACAACCGCTGGATCGTCGACTTCTGCGCCGACTCGGGCGGCCGCCTGATCCCGATCGCGCAGCTCTCGCTCGGCGATCCCGAGGCCGCCGAGCAGGAGCTCCGGCGGGTCGCGCGCGCCGGCGTGCCGGGCGTCTGGGTGCCGCCCTTCGTCATGAATCAGAAGAGCGTCGGCCACCCTGACCACCATCGCGTGTTCGCGGCGGCCGCCGAGCTCGGCCTGCCGCTCGGCATCCACCCGGCGTTCGAGCCGCGCTGGGCGGCGCCCGGGCGCTCGGCCGACATGACGGGCTTCCGCAGCACCTTCTTCATCAACGTCACCGCCGCCGACGCCGTCCGCCACGCCTTCACCACGCTCTTCCAGTACGGCGTCTTCGACCTCTTTCCGGAGCTGCGCGTGGTGGTGCTCGAGTCGGGGGCGAGCTGGATCGGCTACTGGCTCGATCGCATGGACGCCGTCTTCGCCTCGCCGCAGGGGAGCATGGTGCCGCTCGAGGAGAAGCCGAGCACGTACTTCCGCCGCCAGTGCTGGATCTCGGCCGACCCCGACGAGAGCACGCTCGCCGCCGTCATTCCGATCGTCGGTGCCGACCGCTTCTTCTGGGCGTCCGACTTTCCGCACCCCGACCATCCCCCCGATTACGTCGAGCACCTCGACCGCCTGGTCGCGGCGCTTCCCGCCGACGCCCGTGCCGGAGTCCTCGGCGCGAACGTGCTGCGGGCGTACCGCCTCGACGCCTGACGCCGCCGTACGCCGCGCGAGCGCGGCGGCGCTCAGCCGAAGGTCAGCCGCACGTCGGAGGTCGCCGGGTCGACGTCGACCCGCGGCGCGGGCGGGAGGCGCAGGCGGCGTCCGTCGGCGCTCCGCCCGGTGCGGGCGTCGAAGCGGTAGCCGTGCCAGGGGCAGCGGACGCAGCCGTCCTCGAGGGGCGCCTCGGCGAGCGGACCGAGCATGTGCGGGCAGACGGTGGCGTGCGCGACCAGCGCGCCGTCGATTTCGACCAGCCGGTAGGCGCGTCCGCCGACCTCGACGAGCAGCGGCAGTCGCGCCCGGACGGCCGCGCGGCGGCCGAGCTCGGCGACGTCGGGCGCCGGCGCGGCGTCGCCGCCCGCGGCCGCGCCGAGGAGCTCCTCCCGGCGCGCCATCATGCCCTCGTCCTCGTCCCAGAGACGGGTGTAGAGCGCGACGTAGCCGCGGCCGATGCGCGCCGCCCGGTCGGGCGCGACGCCGGGGACCAGGAAGCGCACCGTGACGGACGTCCGTCCGCCCGCGAGCGGCGCGAGGTCGGTCCAGATCTCGGTGCCGCGACCCGCGCCCTCGGCCGTGCGCGCCACGTAGCGGCTCGCGGCGCGGTCGATCCGCAGATCGATCACGGCCTCGTCGTCGGCGCCGCCGGGCTGGAGCGCGACGCGCGCGCGCCAGCCGTCGCGGCTCTCCGCGAGCAGGTCGACGGCGCGGAAGGTCGTCCGGTGCAGCCACGGAAGATGCTCCCAGTCGCGCACGTTCTCCCAGACGCTGGCGACGGCGGCGCGCACCGTCCGCCGGTAGACGGCGACCTCGGTCAGCGGCATGGCATCGTGGCTAGCAGACGCCATGCGCGAGCGGTAGCCGGCGCCGCGCGGCGTCCGTAACCTGCGCACCGGCGCGTCCACGAAAGCGGACGGCGCGCGTGTGTGTACCATTCCGACCCGGACGTGTACGTTTTGCACAAGAGTGTACGTGAGGGAGTGCCGACCATCCGGAGAGTACCCCGCCGCCATGCGGAATTTCTCGGCGTGCATCAGGGGAAGTTTTCTTCCGCATTAGGGACCCGCCGCATTTACAGAGCGCGGGGAAGTCGCCATGATGGCGTCGTCGTGGGGAAGTTGTTCGGGCGTTCCTCTACGCCTTTTCAAGGACACTAAACCTCATGGCTTATCCTCCTTCTCTCAGTGGGGCGGCGGTTCTGGCCACGGCACCCGGGGCCGTCGCCCCCTGAGGGGCTTCCACTCCACCCCTCGGAAATCCTTCGACCCGGCTCAGTACGCGCCCTGGCGCTCGAAGATGCGGCGCGGGTTGTCGACCGTCATCGCGCGCACGTGCTCCTCGCTCACGCCCGCGGCGCTGAGCGCCGGCAGGACGTCGTCGGGGATGTGACGGAAGGTCCAGCGCGGCGCCATGCGCTCGATCATCTCGCGCGGGAACCAGTCGATGTGGCAGGACGCGTCGTGCGACAACACGATCTGCGCGGCCCATCCCCGGCGGCAGAGCTCGGCGATGACGCTCACCCGCTTCTCCATCGGCAGCAGGAAGTCGAGGCCGAAGCGGTCCATGCCGATGAAGCTGCCGCGGCGCAGGATCGCCTCGAGGTGCGCGACGTCCTCGGTGTCGCCGCAGTGGCCGATCACGATGCGCCCGAGGTCGACGCCCTCCTCGGCGAAGACGTCCTGCTGCGCGAGGCCGGTGTGGCCGTGGACGTCGGTGTGGGTGGAGATCGGCACGCCGGTCGCGCGGTGCAGGCGCGCGGCGACCTCGAGGAGCTTGCGGTTGAGCGGCGTCACGCCGAGGTGGTCGGTGGCGGCCTTGATGATGCCGGCGCGGGTCGTCGTTCCCTGCGCGCCGCGCGTGATCTCGGGGAGCAGGAACTCGACCAGGCGATCGGTCTCCCAGCCCTGGAACCACGGCTCCTCGGTCCAGTAGAACCCCGTCGCCACGATGATCTGCATCTCCGCCTTCTCCGCGACCTCGCGGATCAGGGGGACGTCGCGCCCGAGGTTGATCGGCGTCAGGTCGACGATGGTCCGGACGCCGCGCGCGGCCGCCGCGCGCGCCTCCGCGACCGCGTGGACGACGTGGGCGTCGCGGTCGAGCCACGACGGCAGCGCCTGGCGCATCGACCAGGTGGCCACGAGCACGTGCTCGTGCATCAGCGTGAAGCCCAGCTCGGCGGTGTCGATCTCCCCGAGCGCCGTCTGCACCTTGGCCATCGGTCGTCCTCCGGACCCCGAGGCTAGTCGGTCGCGGGCGGCGAGGTCAAAGCCGGGCGCGGCTTGCCCGGCACGCGCGCGCTGCGTAGAACGGGGCGGCCATGGCCCTCGCGCCCGCCGAGATCGAGCACTACCGCCGCGAGGGCTGGTGCCTCGCCGGCCCGGTGCTGGCACCCGCGGAGTGCGACGCGATCGCCGCCGAGTACGATCGCATGCGGCAGGTGATCCGCCTCGGCGCCGCGGACGACGGGCCGGTCGTCTACCAGCCGATGCTCGCCGCGCGGAGCGCTCTCCTGCGGCCGTACCTCGTCGACCCGCGCCTGGTCGACGTCATGCTGCAGCTCGTCGGCCCGAACGTGCGCATGTATTGGGAGCAGATGGTCTCGAAGCCGGCCGGCGCCCGCACCGAGCTGCCGTGGCACCAGGACGACGGCTACGCGCCGACCGACCCGCCCGGCTACGCCACCGCGTGGCTGGCGCTCGATGACGCCGACGAGGAGAACGGCGGCATGTGGGTGATCCCGCGCAGTCACACCGGCGGCATCTACCGCCACCGCATGGACGGGCCGCACTTCCGCTCCGGCCTCGAGGGCTGGACCGGCGACACCACCGGTGTCGCGGCGCCGCTCGGCAAGGGCGAGGCGCTGCTCTTCAGCTCGCTCACGCTGCACCGCTCGGGTCCGAACCGCTCGGCGCGCCCGCGCCGCGGGTGGATCGTCCAGTACTGCGACGCCGCCTGCCGCCACGGCGTGACCGGCGAGGCGCTCGACGATCGCCCCTGGGTCGCCCGCGACGGCCGCCGCCTCGCCGAGCCCGTCGCCGAGCGCCCGATCGACGTCGGCCGCGTCTTCGCCAACTGGGCGGTTGTTTGATTTCGCCCCTGGGCGCACGGCGCCGTAGGCGCCCGCAAAGCGCGGTTTGCGGGCCTCCTCAGCGAGGGTGAACGTTTGCAGGGGTGCGCACGGCATTTGCGTGCGCATGCGGGGGCTCAAGAAGTGGGCGGGGGGTGCCGAGAACAGGGAATCTCCGCGAGGGGGTGTCCCGTGGGACAGGCCATCGTTCGAACGATCTCGCAGCGACCCGGTCGCGACGCCGATCCCGCAACGCTTCGCGGGCGGCGCGCGCGGGTCGGTCTTCTCGGCGTCGCGGTCGCCGTCGCCGTCGCGCTGCCGCGGCCGGCGGCAGGCGGGGGATTGCTCACCCCCGAGGCGGGGCGCGCCACCGTGGCGTGCCAGCGGGACGTCCTGAAGGCCGGCCTGGTGTTCGTCGCGAAGAAGCTCAAGCTCCTCGACCGCTGCGCGGGCGCCGCCTTCGCCTGCGTCCACCGGGAGCCGGGCGACGCCGCCTGCCTCGACAAGGCGGCGGGCCGCTGCGCCGCGGCGCTCGCGAAGATCGCCGGCGAGGAGGCGCGGCTCGCGGCGCGCATCGTCGACAAGTGCGGCGCCGTCGATCCCGCCGACATGCTGGCGCTCGCCGGCCTCGGCTTCGACGCGGTCGCGCCCGAGTGCGCGGGCGACTTCGGCACCACGCTGGTCGACGTCGACACGGTCGCGGCGTGCATCGTCCGCCAGCACGAGTGCCTGGCGGAGCGGCTCTTCCAGACCCACGAGCCGCGCGCCGAGGAGCTGCTCTCGCTCCTCGGGCTGGATCTCGGCGTCGACTCGTGTCTCGAGGATCGCGGCGGCACCGGCGAGCCGATCGGCGACGCGGCGCTCGCCCGCCCGCTCGCGAAGTGCCAGGCGGCGCTCCGCAAGGCCAGCACCGCCTTCGTCGCCGGCAAGCTCAAGCAGGTGGGGCCGTGCCTCGCCGCCCTCTACGGGTGCGCGCAGCTCGAGGACGGCGACGCCGCCTGCCTCGCCAAGGCGGAGAGCCGCTGCGACAAGGCCTTCGCCAAGGTCGAGCGCGAGATCCTGAAGCTCGGCGCCGCCGTCGGCAAGCGCTGCGGCGCGCTGCCCATCGCGGCGCTCACCGCGCCCGAGGGCCTCGGCGCCGACGTGCTCATTCCGGTGTGCCAGACGCTCGGCGTGAGCGGCATCGGCTCGGCGTACGACTACGGCAACTGCGTCGTCCGCCAGCACGAGTGCGCCGTGGACGACCTGGTGCGCTTCGAGGCGCCGCGCACCGCCGAGCTGCTGGCGACCGCCGGGCGCGCCTTCCCGGCCGCCTTCTTCTGCCCGACGCCGACGCCGACCGCGACGCCGACGCCGACCGCGACCCCGTAGCCCGGCTTCGGGGGGCGCGGCCGGAAGCGCTCAGGCGGGCCAGCGCGCGCGCAGCCAGGGGACGATCAGCTCCGCGGCGACGCGCGCGCGCGCCGCGTCCTCGTCCCCGGGGGCGCCGCCGAGCGGACGGAGGTAGTGGTCGAGCCCGCCGACCTCGCGGTACTCCTTGTCGGCCGCGGCGAGCGCGGCGAAGGCGCGGCGGCATTCGGAGGGGTAGATGTCGGTGTCGGCGGCGGCGGCGATCGCCAGGGTCGGCACGGCGACCTCGGGAAGGGTGCGCTCGAGATCGGCGCGCGACGACAGGCCGGACCAGGTCGAGAGCCAGCCGCGGGCGCTCATCGCGCGCGCCAGGCCCTCGCCGTAGTTGCCGGCGATCGGATCGCGGCCGTACGAGAAGATCGAGCCCAGCGGGCGCTCCGAGGGATCGAGGGTGGGGTCGAGGTAGCGGGGGTCGGCGAGCGTCCGGTAGACGAGCATGTAGCGCCGCTGGAGGGCGTGGCGCTCGACCAGGGCGCGCTCGGCGGGCTCGGCCGCGTCGCCGCGCCGGGCGCGGAAGTACGCCGCCTCCTCGCACCAGGCGAGCGCCTGGCGGTCGAGGCGCTCGCAGCGGGCGCGCTGCGCGGCGCGGAACTCCGCCACGAACGCCGGGTCGTAGGAGGAGGGGCCCGCGCGCATGGGCCGGTAGCCGTTCCGCGGATCGTACATGTCGAGGCGCGGGTTCGCCGCCGTCGGGCTGGCCTCGTCGATCACCGAGGGATCGAGCCGGTCGAGGAGGAAGCGGCCCTCGCCGAGGTGGGCGGTGAGCAGGATCATGCCCGCCGCCGGCGGCATCGCGATCGCGTCGAGCGGCACGCGGTCGCCCGACGGCGCGCGGGTCGTGCGGGCGGCCGGCGCCTTGCCGGCCTCGGCGAGGTAGTAGGCGAAGAGCGAGCCGCCCCCGGAGTTGGCGAGCAGGACGACGGTGCCGAAGCCGCGCCGCTCGAGGTAGGCGACGGTGCCGGCGACGTCCACCAGCAAGCGCTCGTGGAGGGCGTCGGCGTCGTTGTTCAGGTGGCGGGTGTTGCCGCCGAGGAAGGCGTAGCCGGCGGCGACGAGCGCCGGGGCCAGGTAGTGCCGCGAGAAGTCGCCGCGCGGGTGCATCGCCAATATCGCGACGCCGGGATCGCGGCCCGCCGGCAGGTGCAGCACGCCGGAGAGCGGCACGCCGTCGGCGGCCTCGTAGTCGAGGACCTCGCGCCGGACGCCCGGGTCGAGGCGCGCGTACTGGTGCGGCAGCCGCATCGCGTGTCGCTAGTGTTCCGTCTCAGAAATCCGCGGCACAATTCTGCGGGTCTCGACGCCGCTGGCTGCGTTGCTCCTCCTCCGCATATCGCCTCGGATATGCGTCGTCGTCGCGCCTTGCCAGCGGCGCCGATCCCTCGCAGCCTTGTGCCGCGGATTTCTGAGACGGAACACTAGCGCGTCTGCGTCCGGCCCCGGTCCTGCACGCCGCGGCGGCGGGCGGCGATCGCCTCGGGGGTGAGGCCGCGCGCGTGCTCGCGGTTGGCCTCGGTCTCGAGGCGCAGGCCGTCGGCGAACGTGGTGGCGAAGCCGGCGTCGATGACGCGCTTGTAGCCGCGCATCACCGCGGGGACGCACGACAGCATGTCGCGCGCGAGGGCGTGCGCGGTCGGGACCAGGAGGTCGGGCTCCACCACCCGGCTGACGAGGCCCCAGGCCTCGGCCTGCTCGGCCGAGAGGTAGTTGCCGGTGAGCGACAGCTCCTTGGCGCGGTAGATGCCGATCGCGCGGCTGAGCTTCTGGCTGAGGCCCCAGCCGGGCAGGATGCCGACGCGGGCGTGGGTGTCGGCGAAGCGCGCCGCGGTCGAGGCGATCAGCACGTCGCACGCGAGCGCGAGCTCGAAGCCGCCGGTGACGGCGAAGCCGTTGACGGCGCCGATGATCGGGCGATCGCAGGCCGCCATCGCCGCGATGACGTCGGCGCCGCTGCCGATGGCGGCGCCGGGGGTGCCGCCGTCGCGGGTCTCGCCGCCGAGCTCCTTCAGGTCGAGGCCGGCCGAGAACGCCCGCCCGTTCCCGGTCAGCACCACGACGCCGGTCCCGTCGTCGGCCGCGACTTGCGTGAAGGCGTCGACGAGCGCCTGGCGCAGCGCCTGCGACAGCGCGTTCATCGCCTGCGGGCGGTTGAGCGTGAGGGTGGCGATGCCCTCGCGGCGGTCTATCAGCAGCACCGGGTCGGCCATGGGATCCTCCTCGGCGCGCGATCATAAGGGGCCGCCCGCTGCGGTGAAAGGGCCGCGCGGCCGGCGCCGGACGGGTGCTGGGAACGCGGCCCCGACTTCGGTTATGATCCCCGCCCATCCCACCGTCCAAGGAGGACTCCGTGAGCGGCGACGTCATCCAGTTCGATGCCCCCTTCAGCATCGGCGCGCAGACCGAGGCGCGTGCCAACCATCCCACGATGGCGAGCAAGGTCTTCCTGCGCCAGGGCGACCGGAGCTGGACCTTCCGCCAGTTCCGGGACGAGGCCGTGCGCACGGCCCATTTCCTCCGCCGGCGGCTCGGGACCGTCGACGACGCCCACCCCGGGCACGTCGCGATGATGCTCGAGAACCACCTCGAGCTGGTGGCGCTCTTCGGCGGCTGCGCCTACGGCGGGCTCACCCTGTTCGGCCTCAACACCGGGCTGCGCGGCGAGGTCCTCGCCGGCGTGGTCAACCACTCGCGGGCCCGCGTGCTGGTGATCGACGAGCGCTTCCTCCCCGAGCTCGAGCGCGTGCGCGGCGCCCTCACCCACCTCGCGCCCGAGAACGTGCTGGTGCTCCCCACGGCGGGCGGCGAGATCCCGGCGGCGGCGAGCCTGCCGGCGGCGATGGCGCGCGAGGTCGGCCCGGCCGGGACCTCGCTCGACGCGCCCGGGATCGACGTCGACCCGGCGACGAACCTGATGGTGATCTACACCTCGGGGACGACCGGGCTCCCGAAGGGCATCAACAACAACCACATGAAGTTCGTCGCCACCGGGCTCGGGGTCTCCACGCAGCTCGGCCTCGGCCCCGACGACGTCGGCTACGCCTGCATGCCGCTCTTCCACTCGAACTCGATGTTCATCGGCCTGATGCCGGCGTTCTGGGCGGGCGGGACCCTCAGCATGAACGAGCGCTTCAGCGCCACCAAGTTCACCGACGACGTCCTGCGCTACGGCGTGACCTACTGGAACTACGTCGGCGAGCCGGTGCACTACGTCCTGGCCGCGCTCGAGCGCCGCTACGGCGGCGACGAGGAGCGCATCCTCGCCGAGGTCGCCCGCAATCCCAGGAACCGCCTGCGCTACGCGGTCGGCAACGGCGCCGCGCCGCCCGACATCGACCGCTTCATGCGCTGGTTCGACCTCGAGGACATGTTCGAGCTCTACGGCTCGACCGAGGCGGCGATCAGCACCTTCCGCCGCACGGGCGATCCGCGCGGGTCGTGTGGCGAGATCACCGACCCGCAAGTGCAGATCCTGAACGAGCAGGGCGCGGAGT
>Ga0302046_10003813_pt1 | contig 13509 bp, 10 predicted proteins | sample RVTome_11_FD_200261 | JGI IMG/M metagenome (GOLD analysis project Ga0302046, IMG submission 200261) | Soil microbial communities from uranium-contaminated site in the Upper Colorado River Basin, Wyoming, United States - RVT147D111 (version 2) ...
TAGCCCACGCCGCCGAAAGCCCTCCCATGGCCAGCCTACAATTGAAATCCGGCCGCGAGCGTCCGCTCGAGCGCCGTCACCCCTGGGTGTTCTCCGGGGCCATTGAGCGGGTCGACGGCGACCCCGGCCTCGGGGAAACGATTGACATCCTTGCCGGCGATGACCGTTGGTTGGCGCGCGGTGCGTACTCGCCCCACTCACAAATCCGAGCTCGTGTCTGGACGTGGTCCCAGGCTGACCAGGTGGACCAGGCGTTCTTGGCCGGTCGGCTGGAGCGAGCCTTGGCGGCGCGCAGCGGACTGGCCACAGGAGCACAATCCGCCTATCGCCAAGTGCACGCCGAGTCCGACGGCCTGCCTGGTTTGATCGTCGACCGGTACGCCGGCTGGCGCGTCGTTCAGATCCTGTCTGCTGGCGTCGAGCGCTTTCGGCAAGAACTGATGTCACTCCTGGCCGAAGATGGCAGCCAGCTCTACGAACGTTCCGACAGCGAGGTTCGGCAGCTCGAAGGGCTCGAACCGAGGAGTGGTCCGGTAGTTGAGTCGGATCGTCCGCCGGCGGTCGAGATCGAAGAGAACGGCCTGCGCTTCATGGTGGATATTGCCGGTGGCCAGAAGACGGGCTTCTACCTTGACCAGCGCAGGAACCGTCGCCGGGTCCGGGACTATGCGCCCGGAGTCGAGGCGTTGGATGCTTTCGCCTACACGGGCGGCTTCGCCGCCAACCTGCTGGCGGGCGGGGCGCAGCATGTCACACTGCTCGAGGCGTCGGCCGACAGCTTAGCCGGGGCCGACCGAAACCTGAAACTGAACACGTTCAAACCGGAGCTGTACGAGCAGGTGGCCGGGGATGCGTTCACGGAACTCCGGCGATTCCGTGACCAAGGCCGCCAGTTTGACCTGATCGTGCTGGATCCCCCCAAGTTTGCCCCGACGCGTGCTCAGGCCCAAGCCGGGGCCCGCGGCTACAAGGACATCAACCTGCTGGCCTTCAAGCTGTTACGGGCGGGTGGGGTGCTGTTCACGTTTTCGTGCTCTGGCGGGATCGAGCCCGAGCTCTTCCAGAAGATCGTGGCCGGCGCGGCGCTCGACGCGGGCGTCGAGGCAGTCATCCTTGAGAGGCTGTCGCAGTCATCGGATCATCCCGTCGCCCTGAACTTCCCCGAAGGTGCCTATCTCAAGGGTTTGGTCTGCCGGGTAGGTTGAAGGTCGTCTACTTCTTCAGATTGCGGCGCATGGTCTGACCGGCGGCGTGGCGATGCAGCTTGCGAATGCGTTCGGCCGTCTCGGCGTCGCCGCCCTGGTCTAGCCGCTGAGCGGCGCCGACCAGGGTGCTCAGAAACTGTTCGTCGATCGCTTCGGCATTGTCATCGAGCAATGCCTTTCCTGCCTCCAAATCCTCGACGTCCAGCACGCGTTGGGCCAACTGCAGCGAGGGTGGCAATGAGTCCATCACGACCTGGTTGATGCGAGATTGAATGGTTTCGAGCCGGGCAGCCGCCTGTTCATTGCCGCTTTCCTTGGCCGCGGTCAGGTTTGCGCGTAGGGTCGCCAGAAAGATCTCATCGATCAGTGGAAACGCTTGGCGAATGGCCTCATCCAGGTCTTCCGCCTCAATCAGCGATCGGAGCAAGCCAGCCGCTTGGGCGGCACGGGCCTGCTGAACGTCATCAATCTGCTGGGTGATCTCGAGGACTCTGGCTCGGAGCGCCTCAAGCTGGGTCTTCTGCTCGGCGTTGGCTGCTTCAATCCGGTCACTTAGTTGCTGGAAGAAGCCGTAGTCCAATGCTGGCCGGCTCAAATTGGCCAGTGCAATCACCCTATCATCGTTGGGCGCCTCGATAAACAGCTCGAGCAATCGCTCTTGGGTCAGGCCTTCCCCGGCGCTCTGCAGGCTTTCCGCCGCCGCCCGCAATTCAGACTCGCGAGCCTCTATGCGTTTTCCGACGCTGCTGAGTCGTAAGGCAGCCTCCAGCCTTTGTGCGGCCGCCGCCAAAGCCTGCTCGTCGCCCAAAGATTGCAGGGCCATGCTGGCCAGTTGGAAGAAGTCCTCATCCATTTCCACGTCATGTTCTAGGACGAATGCCTCAACTTGGTCCGACGGCTGGCGGATGAGCTGCTCGACCAGGCGCAGCTTAGCTTGCTGGTGTTCAATTTGCTCTTTGGTGATGCCGTCGGCTTCCAAAACCTGTTCGATCAAACCCTGCATCGTCAGGCTGGCCTTCGGCTGGAGCAGATAGGCCTTGCGTGACTCCTGAGGCAAGTTATCGACAATTCGGTTGATCAGTCGGCCGAGCAGCTTCTCCTGCTCGTTCTTGGGCATGGCTACCTCGGCCGGCATGTAAGTCAGCAGCAGTTCTTTCTCGGAGTCGTGATACACGAGCGGTGTCGCCAGTTGGCCCTGGTAACCGCAGGTGGGGCATTGCACCCGGTTCAGCGCACCGGACAACAAACGCGATTTGGCTCCAGGGTTCTCTCTGGCGTCAACGGCTTGGGTTATTTCGGCCTGGATCGGGCCCCGACAATTCGGACAAGAAATTTGTGTGACTGCTTGTGCCATTCGGAAGTTCTACCTATTCATCACTCGGCGCCAGGGGGAGCGAAAAGCATACCTTCGCACCCCGGCCAACGCCATCATCAACCCATATGCGGCCGCCGTGCGCCTCGACGACGGCGCGGGCCAAGTATAAGCCGAGACCGGTCCCGGGCGACTTGTCGGCCGTCTCCCGCGCCCGGTAGAAACGATCGAAGACGTAGCTGACCTCCTGGGGCGGAATGCCGGGGCCTTCGTCCTGTACGCAAACCTGGACGACGTTCTTGTCGGCCACACCGCCAACGATGATCGTGCCGCCGTCCGGTGAAAACTTGACGGCGTTCGACAATAGATTCGTCAGAACCTGGTGGAGACGCGCCTCGTCTCCTTGAATGGGTGGGAAGTCTTGGGGAAAGGCAAGCTCGAATTGGTGGCTGTGGGACTGGATCCGGAACCGCTCGACCAGTCGTTCGGCCAGTTCGTCCAGCGCCAGCTCGCCTAGATTCAAGCCCAGCGCACCGGCCTGCAAGCGCGAGGCGTCGAGCAAGTCATCGATCAGAAGTGCGAGGTGGTCAGCTTCCTCTTCGATAACGGCCAGGCTGTCGCGCACGACGGCCGGGTCCCAGGTGGCATCTTGCCGCCGCAAGGTGCCGACGTAGCCCTTGATCAGGGCGACTGGCGTGCGCAGTTCGTGGCTGACGACTGAGATGAAGGTGTCCTTGAGTTCTTCGGCCTCACGAAAGCGGGTGACGTCACGCACATTGCCGACCACACTCATCAATTGCCCCTGACCGGTCAAGGTGGCGGCGTAGGTGACCCCGACGCTGATCGTCCCGCCGCCGCGCTTCTTGAGCCCGCCTTCGACATAGAAGCTGTTGCGGTCATCCTGCGGCCAGCCGGCCAGGATTTCTTCGGCCAGTGTTTGACCGGCCTGCAGGCCCTTGAAGGCCACGATCTCATCGTGGAGGCGGCCGACCACATCTGCTTCGCGGTAGCCCGTCAGTTGGGCGCAGGCACGGTTGAACCGCGAAAAACGCAGGCTTTGATCCAGAATGAAGATGCCGTCACCGGCACCATCGACAACGGCATCCAGGTGACGCTTCTGCTGAGCCAACTCGGTGTACAGACGGGCGTTGTGGACGGCAATCGCTGCTTGCGAGGCAAAAGCCTGGAGCAGCTCGCGATCCTGGTGTGAGAAGGCCCCCCGGTAGGAGCGGAAGATGAAGATGACGCCAATGACTTCATCGCGGGCGACAAGCGGCAGGCCAACCCCCGATAGCAGGCCGAGAGATGCGGTTTCGGTGATGCGCTGCAGCCGGCTCATGACTTCCGGCAGTTCGAATCGGGCCGAGTCTGGTTGACCTGGGACATCGGCCAGAAGCCGCTGCACGCGCTTGAGAAAATCACTGCGGATACCGTGCGAAGTTGAGATGCGCCAACTGGCGGAGTCGCGCAGCGCAATCAGGCTGGCGCGGGCCGCCAGCAGCTCGGCCGAGATCTTGACAATGCGCTCGAGGACCCGATCAAGGTCGAGCTCTTCTGTGAGTGCCCGGGTGGTTTCGAGAAGGTAATCGCGCTGCCGGAGCCGAAAATCGGGGAGCATTGGCTCAGATGGCCGGTCAACCGGCAAGGCGCAAAGGGCACCAAGCAGGACGTATGGTCCACAAAGGCGACCTGTCCGCCGTTGGCTGTCGGCCTGGTTCCAGGAGGCGAGACCCGACTGCTATGAGCATGGTTGCCTCTTTGCTCCCAACTTGATCCCTTCGTGTCTTTGTGGTTGGCTCAGGCGGAGTGGGCGGCTTCGGCCTGCGTCACGGCATTCTCGAAGATTGTGAGGCCCTCGTCGACTTGGGGGCGCGTGACGATGAGAGGCGGAGCAAACCGGATCGTGCTCTTGCCGCAGCCGAGCAACAGCAGACCGCTGCGAAATGCGATTTCCTCGATTGAGTCGCGTAGGTCGGGCGCCGGCTCCTTCCCTTCCTTGTCCTGAACAAACTCAACGCCTATCATCAGGCCCTTGCCCCGAACGTCGCCTATCGATGGATGGCGCGCCTGGATCTCGGCCAGGGCGTCAAGCATGTAGCCGCCCTGTTCGTTGGCGTTCTCGAGCAGACCATCTTCAATCAGATCGAGCGTGGCCAGTGCCGCCGCGCTGGCCAGAGGATTGCCGCCAAAGGTGTTGCCATGCGCGCCCTGGGGCCAATCCATCACCGACTGGCGGGCGATCATGGCGCCGATCGGCAGGCCGGAGCCGAGCCCCTTGGCACTGGCGATGATGTCCGGCTCGACTCCCCAATGCTCGATGGCCCACATCTTGCCGGTCCGGCCCACACCCGATTGGACTTCGTCGGCAATCAGCAGGATGCCGTGCTTGTCGCACAGCCGGCGGAGCGCCGGGAAGAAGCCGTCGGGCGGAACAATGTAGCCGCCTTCGCCTTGTATCGGTTCGACCAGGATGCCGGCGCAGTCTTCCGCGGGCACCGTGTACTGCAGGATGACCTGTTCGATGTAGTTGACGACTGTCTCGCCGTAGTCAGCGCCATTGGGCTGCAGGATCGGCCGGTAGGTGTTGGGGAAGGGTGCATGCGAAACGCCGTTCATCAGCGGCGAGAAGCCATGACGGTAGACAGGTTTGCTGGCGGTAAAAGCCAGCGAGCCAAGCGTGCGGCCGTGGAAGGCCCCGTAGAAACCAATGAATCGCTGACGGCCCGTATGATGGCGCGCCAGCTTGATGGCGGCCTCGACGGCTTCTGTCCCGCTGTTGGCCAGGAAGACACGGCCCGGTTCGTCGAAGGGTGCGATGGCTGACAGGCGCTCCGAGAGTTCAACCCAGATGGGGTGATAAAAGTCCGATGAAATGTGTAGGAACTTATCCGCCTGCCGCTTGACGGCCTCAACCACTTTGGGATGACTGTGGCCGGTGTTGCAGACGGCGATGCCGGCGGCAAAATCAAGATAGCGATTGCCATCGACGTCCCACACCTCGGTGCCCAGGCCGTGATCCATCACGAATTCGTAGGCGCGGGGGTAGGACGGCGAAACCACCTTGTGGTCGCGCTCGACGATGGCCCTCGCTTTCGGGCCGGGGATCGGATGGGTGCTCAATGGGGCCTCCTGCGGACTGAAGAAAGTGGTTGGGGTCGGCCGAGTGCCTCAGGCCTAAGGGCCAAGCTGCCGGGGACCAACCAGGATGCGCGGCCATTATATCACCGGGGTTTGGCCGGCCGGGCTTGCTGTTGTATAAAGGTGGCAAGGCTGGCGACCATCTCCTACCAAGCGAGGATCCCTTGAGCGACCGCCCCTGGATTGCCCACTACGATCCGGATGTACCAGCCCACCTCGAGTACCCGGATATCCCCCTGCACGACTTCTTGCGCCAGGCCGCCGCGGACTTCCCGGACCGCCCGTGCACTATCTTCAAGGGCGCGCAGGTCTCGTTTGCCGAGATGGACGACCTGACCGATCGTCTGGCGGCGGCCCTGGTTGCGTTGGGCGTCCGCCCCGGGCAGCCGGTTGGCCTATTTATGCCCAACATCCCCCAGTTTGTGATGGCCTTCTATGCCATTCTCAAGGCGGGTGGTGTGGTGGTCGCCACCAATCCCTTGTACACGCCCAGAGAGCTCGAACACCAACTGAAAGACTCAGGCGTCAAACTGATGCTGGTGATGTCGAGCTTCTACAACACGGTCAAGAAAGCACAACCCAACACCGGTTTGAAGCGCTTGATCGTGACCAACGTCAAGGAATATCTGCCGGGTCTGCTGCGTCTGTTGTTCACGCTGGCCAAGGAGAAGAAAGAGGGCCACCGCGTTGAGTTGGCCAGCGAGGACTTGTGGCTCCAGGATCTGCTCTCGCGCCATGAACGGTCCGACTTGCCGCCGCTAGAGATTGGGCCGGATGACCATGCGCTGTTTCAGTACAGCGGCGGCACGACCGGCCTATCCAAAGCGGCCGTTGCCACCCACCGCAATCTGGTGGCCAATACCTTGCAAATCCGCAGCTGGCTGCCGGGCGAGGGCGGCGTGGACAGCATGCTGATGGCGATCCCCCTGTTCCACGTCTACGGCATGGTCGCCGGCATGTCCTATGCAATTTCGGCGGCCGCCACTATGGTTATGGTCCCCAACCCTCGTGACCTGCCCGACGTGCTGCAGAATATCCAGCGATTCCGTCCGTCGATCTTTCCCGGTGTCCCGACTCTGTACAACGCCATCAACAATCATCCGGATGTGGTCAGCGGCAAATATGACCTCAGCTCGATCAAGGCCTGCATTTCAGGCTCGGCCCCGCTCATGCGCGAGACCAAAGAACGCTTCGAGGAGCTGTCCGGAGGCAACCTGGTCGAGGGCTATGGCCTATCCGAAGCCCCGACGGCCACCCACTGCAATCCCATCGCGGGCGAGAACCGCACGGGGTCGATCGGGCTGCCGTTCCCCGACGTCGATTGCCGCATCGTCTCACTCGAGGACGAAATGACGGTGTTGGGGCCGGAGCAGGTTGGTGAGTTGGTGATCAAATCGCCCAATGTCATGAAGGGCTACCACAACATGCCGACCGAGACGACCAACTCGATTCGGGACGGTTGGCTCTACACCGGCGACATCGCCAAAATGGATGAAGATGGCTACTTCTACATCGTCGACCGAAAGAAGGAGTTGATCAAGCCGTCTGGCTACCAGGTGTGGCCGCGGGAGGTCGAAGAAGTCATCGCCAGTCATCCAGCGGTGGCCGAGGTGGGCGTGGCCGGTGTCGCCGACGCCTACCGGGGCGAGACGGTCAAGGCGTGGGTCGTGCTGCGGCAGGGGGAGCAGCTGTCGGTCGAAGAGCTGCAGGCGTTCTGCCGTGAGCAACTGGCCTCGTTCAAGGTGCCGACGGAAATCGAGTTCCGCGATGAATTGCCCAAGACCACGGTGGGCAAGATATTACGCCGCGTGTTGGTCGACGAGCACAACCGGGCGAAGCAGCAGGCCGGTCCCGAAACCAACTGACTGCTTGAGGTCACGCACCAAGGAAAACGGGCCGCTGCGAGCGGCCCGTTCGGGTTTCGATTCTTGTTGGCAGTCGGACTGATCGGCTAGTCGCCGGCCGGGGCCGCCACCGGCAGCGGTGTGCCGCCCCGCTTGTCTTCGACCTGTCGGTTGAAGATCTCGAGGAACGTGTCGCGGTCCATCGTCTCGGCCTCGATCAATTGCTCGGCCACGTTTTCGAGCTGCTGGCGGTACTCGTTCAGGATGGCTTTGGCCCGCTTGTAAGATTCCTCGACCAGACGCCGGACTTCGGCATCGATCGTTTCGGCCACGCTTTCGGAATAGTCGCGCTGTTCGGAGATTTCACGGCCGAGGAAGATGAGTTCTTCCTTCTGGCCATAAACCATCGGCCCCAGCGCGTCGCTCATGCCCAGACGGGTGACCATGGACCGGGCCAGCTTGGTGACGCGTTCCAGGTCGTTGGAGGCGCCGGAGGTGATATCGTCGAAGACGATCTCTTCAGCGGCCCGGCCGCCCAGCATGAAGGCCATGTCGGCCAGCAGCTTGTTGCGGGCCATCAGGGTGCGGTCATCTTCCGGCAGCGACATCGTAAAGCCGCCCATCATGCCGCGAGCCACGATTGTGACCTTGTGAACCGGATCAGCTTCCGGCAGCACATGGCCGACGACAGCATGGCCCGCCTCGTGATAGGCGACAATTGCCTTCTCTTCCTGGCTGATAATGCGGCTCTTGCGTTCCGGTCCTGCAATGACCCGCTCAATCGCCTCCTGGAACTCATCCTGACTGATTACTCGCTTGTCGCGCCGGGCGGCCAGAATGGCAGCCTCGTTGACCAAGTTCTCCAGGTCAGCACCGACGAACCCAGGGGTCGCTTTGGCGATCACGGTCAGGTCCACATCCGGCGACAGGGGCTTGCCCTTCGAGTGGACTTCGAGGATTGCTTCACGGCCGCGGAAGTCCGGTCGATCGAGCACCACCCGTCGATCGAAACGCCCCGGTCGCAGCAGTGCCGGATCGAGCACGTCGGGGCGGTTGGTGGCTGCCATGATGATGACGTTGGTATCGGTGTCGAAGCCGTCCATCTCGACCAGCATCTGGTTAAGCGTTTGTTCGCGCTCGTCGTGGCTACCGCCCAGGCCAGCGCCACGCTGGCGCCCAACGGCGTCAATCTCGTCGACGAAGACGATACACGGGGAGTGGCGCTTGGCCTGCTCGAACAGGTCACGGACCCGGCTGGCGCCCACGCCGACAAACATCTCGACAAACTCCGAACCGGAGATTGAGAAGAAAGGAACGCCGGCTTCGCCGGAGACCGCCTTGGCCAGCAGCGTCTTGCCGGTCCCCGGGTGGCCAATCAGCAGCACACCCTTCGGGATGCGGGCACCCAGGGTGATGAACTTTTCGGGCTCCTTGAGGAACTCGACTACTTCCTGCAGTTCCTCTTTGGCTTCTTCGACCCCGGCCACATCATCGAAGGTCACGGTCGGCTGGTCACCTGAGAACATGCGGGCCCGGCTCTTGCCGAATGACAGGGCCTGATTGTTGGTGCCCTGCGCCTGACGCAGCATCAGCCAGATCAAGCCTACAACCAGCAGGGCTGGCAGAATGTAGGTCACCAGGCTGATGACGGTATTCCAATCGCTGGGTTGTTTGATTTCAATGGAGACATTGTCGGGGCTGAGCATCGATGGTTCGACGCCCAGGGCCAACAGCTGCTCGACCGCAGTCTGGGTCGGCTCTTTGCGTGACAGGGCACTGGCGCCGTCGCGGTAGATGACCTCGATTTCGTTCTCGTCAACGACCAGGCGGGCGACATCACCCGTGCGGACGGCCTGGGCCACCTCGTTGAAGTACAGCCGCTCCGGCTGCGGAGCACCACTGCGGAATTGGATCACCAGCACCGCAATGATAAGAATCAAGACAAGCAGCACGAGCGAGTTTCGTCCCCGTGCAGAATTCACTACGACCTCCAAACCAACACTTGACCGCCCCAAGCACTGGGCGGACTGCCGGCCGAATTATACCGTAGGGGTTGAGGGCAGACTAGTTAGGCGGGCCGACTACGGCAGTTGAATCGGGCATGAGGGGTAGAGCAGGCAGGCGTACAGCCATAGGGGAATCAGGCCACCAAGCATCAGGAAGGCAACCAGCCCCAGGCCGACCGCCAGCCAGTCGATGCCGCCGGCGGTTTCGGAGGGCAAGGGGGACGTGGTCGAGTAAGCGTCCTGCACTGGCGCCTCAACCGGGGCCAGTTCCAGGGCGACTGGTTCACCCGCCTCCTGCTTGGCATAGGTTTCGAGCACGCGTCCGAGCTGGTCGGCCGTGCGATAGCGCCAGGCCGGCTCCTTCGACAACACCTTAAGCACAATCTGCTCCAGCGCCAGCGGCACGGCCGGATTGAAGGCTCGCGGCGAGGGCGCCGGTCGCGTTTGGTGCAGTTCGGTCAGCGTCGCCGGATCGTCCGCCTGGAAGGGCGGCTGCCCGGTCAGCACTTCGAAGAAGATTACTCCGAGCGAGTAGACATCGCTGGCCGGCGATGGCGGCTTGCCGGCCGCCTGTTCGGGAGAGAAGTAGGTTGGGCTCCCCCAGACCGTCTCGTGGTGTTCGTCGGGCCGGATCGCCGCCAGCGCGCGGGCGATGCCAAAGTCCGTGATTTTGACGCGTTGGTCGGGCGTGACCAGGATGTTGTGCGGCTTGAGATCGCAATGCACCAGCCCGGCCCGATGCGCATAGCCAACACCGGCACAGATTTGGATCATCAACTCGACCGCCTGGTCCGCCGGGAGCCGGCCTCGACGGCGCAGCAGGGTCTTGAGATCGGTTCCCTCGACGTACTCCATAACCAGGAAGTAGATGTCCTGATCACGGCCGGAGTCGTACACCGTGACTATGTTGGGGTGGACCAGATTGGCTGCGGCGCGCGCTTCCTGACGGAAGCGGGCCCGGAAGGCCGGGTCGCCAATGAAGTCCTGGCGCAGGATCTTAACGGCAACCTGGCGTTGCAGGTTGAGGTCGTGAGCCAACATGACCTGCGCCATGCCACCCTCGCCCAGCGGTCGTTGGAGTTGGTAGCGCTTGGCCAGAATTGGCAGCTGACTGGCGGTGGTGGGGGACTCGGACATGGCTGCGATTGTAACTGTGGCGCTCGCGTGCGGCAAATGTGCCCAGGGCATGTGCCGTCCGCCCGGCCGGCAGGGTGGCCGCGCTTATAATCGCCGGTGGAGGGAATGAATGCGCAAGGCTTGGGTAGTTTACAACCCACATGCAGGACGATTCCCGGCCGGACCGCTACTGCAGCGGGCGGCCGATGTCTTGTCCGAGGCCGGTTGGTCGATCGAGGTGCGCGAGACAAGCGCCAGCGAGAGTTTGGCGCAGTTGGCAAGCCAGGCAATTCAGGCCGGCTGCGCTGCGGTCTTCGTCGCCGGCGGCGACGGAAGCGTTGGCCAGGTGGCCGGCGCATTGGCCGGCAGCCAGACCGCCCTGGGGGTATTGCCGGCCGGAACAGCCAACGTATGGGCCAAAGAGCTTGGCCTGCCTCGGTTGGGTTGGATCCACCCGCTGGCACTGGAAGAAGCGGCTGAGCGCATCGCGCACGGTGACGTCCGTCAGGTGGATTTGGGGCTGGCAGCCGGCACGCCATTCATGTTGTGGGCCGGAATCGGGCTTGACGGCAAGATCGTCAACAGCATCGAGCCGCGTGCCCGTCTGGAAAAGGCCTTCGCAGTCGCCCACTACGCTGTGCTGGCGGTGTGGGAGTCGCTTGATTGGACTGGGATCGACCTCAAGGTTAGCGCCTTGGGCCAGACTTGGCAGGACAGGTTTGTACTTGCCGTCGCTTCGAATATCCGCGCTTACGCTGGCGGATTCCTGGAGCTTTCACCCGAGGCCAAGATCGATGATGGCCTGCTCGACTTCTGGCTCTTGCGTGGTCAATCGGCTGCTGACGCAGTTGCGCTGGTGGGCCAAATCTTGATGGGCCGGCACGTGGAGGCGCCGCAGGTGATTCACTTCCGCACCGATGCGGCCACTTTCGAGTCAAGTGACCCAATGCCACTTCAGTTCGATGGCGAACCTGCGCCCAAGCTGACCAGGGTGGAGCTGTCAGTGATGCCGCGTGCGCTCAAGGTGATCGTGCCGCGCGGCGGTTGGCCGGCACTTTTCAGCGATTCGCAGGCGGAAAGGCTCGAGGCGCTGCTGCCGGAGTGAACGCGCGCCACAATCTCCCGCCCTGGCTGACTGCCCGCGCCTCACTGCTCTGGATCGCCGGTGGTGCGGTCGTCGGTCTGGTTGTGCTGGTGACCGGGCTGGTGGTCCTGCCGCTCGTCGGCACCAATCCGGCGGCCCTGGCGCCGACTGCAGTCCTAACCGTCATTCCGTACCCGTCGGAGACGCCGACGCCTACGGTCACCCTCACACCCGAACCGACGGAGGAGGCTACGCCGACTTCGACCCCGCCTGCCTCGGCCGGCAGCTTCACCGTTGGCCAGTGGGTGCAGATTGAAGGCACCGAGGGCGATGGTTTGCGCTTGCGCGACACGGCTGGCCTGGCGGGAACGGTCCTGTTGGTCGCGCTCGAAAGCGAAGTCTTCGAAGTGCGGGAGGGGCCCCAGCAGGCTGACGGTTACACATGGTGGTTCTTGGTTAACCCATATGACTCAAGCAAGCGTGGCTGGGGGGTTGACAACTATCTGCGACCGGCCGACAGTTCCTAAGGTCGCAACAAGTCCGGAGGCGAGACAACCCGATGGCGGTACGACCCAAGCGCATCGAGATCAAGAAGGCGGAAGGGCACTTGACGATTGCGTGGGACGACGGTTTCCGTTGCCGCTACCCGCTCGACGGACTGCGGGCGGCCTGTCCCTGCGCCTCGTGCGTCGGCGGTCACGAGCACATGGGCAAGCCAGGCTCCCCCGACATGTTGGAGATCCCGTTGGTTGACAATCGCGCCAGTAGGCTGGTCGACGCGGAAATTGTGGGCAACTACGCGCTGCAGTTAACGTGGATGGATGGCCACAAGTTCGGGATCTACCGCTGGGAGTATCTGCGTCAGCTGTGTCCTGATCCGCAGCCAATCGAGGCGGAGGATCCGGCGGGTTAGGCTTCGGGGGAATCGCTGATCTGATCGAGCAACTGGATCAGCACCTGGCGCACGCTCGAGCGACGGGTGGCAATGCACGGCAGCACCATCACGCGATCACCAAGCGCCAGTTCCTGGCGGATCATATCGACGTGGGTCGCCTTCTCCATGTCCTGCTTGTTGGCGACCACCACATGCGGCTTGGTTTTCAAGTGGTCCAATCCAGCCAGCAACACCAACGCCTTGGCCACGTGGCTGCCGTTGGTTGAGTCGAGCAGCAGCACGTAACCATCGACCTCGCGCGCCAGCAACTCCCGCATGAAATCGAACCGTTCCTGTCCCGGGGTGCCACGCAGATGGAGAACGTCCGAGCCGATCGCCACTCGGCCGTAGTCCATGGCCACTGTCGTCAGGTTCTTCTCGCTGGCCTCGAACAGATCGCTAATCTTCTGCTCGGTGGCCACCACCGGGATATCCGAGATGGTCTCGATGAATTGAGATTTGCCGGCACTGAAGGGGCCGGTCACCAAGATGTTGAGTGTCTTACCCAAGGCAGCGCTACGCCTCTCCGTCAGCCATTTTCTGCTCGCGCCGGTAGTCGATGAATCGGTATCCCACGCCGCGTTCAGTCAGAATGTAACGCGGGTTGGACGGGTCTTCCTCCAACTTCTGGCGCAGGTAATTGATATACAGCCGCAGGTAATGGGTTTCGTCGCGGTACTCGTAGCCCCAGACCTTGGCCAGCAACTGCTCGTGGGGCACAACCCAACCGGCGTTCTTCACCAGGTGGTAGAGCAGGCGGTACTCGGTTGGGCGCAGTTTGACGAGTTCGCCTTCGACCCAGATTTCCCGCCGGTCAAAGTCGATCTTGAGCCGGTCGTCGACTTCGATAGGCTCATGCAATGTCTCCCC
>Ga0302046_10003814_pt1 | contig 13508 bp, 11 predicted proteins | sample RVTome_11_FD_200261 | JGI IMG/M metagenome (GOLD analysis project Ga0302046, IMG submission 200261) | Soil microbial communities from uranium-contaminated site in the Upper Colorado River Basin, Wyoming, United States - RVT147D111 (version 2) ...
CCTGCACGAGTCCCAGCCCTACACCGGCTGGGCCGGCTTCGTGGAGAGCGCCAACGATCCCGCCGCCTATCGCGAGCAGGCGGAGCTGGCCGCGCGCCACGGCCTGCGCGTCAACACGCTGGTGACACGCTGCCTGCCCGAGGTGCTCGACGTCTGGGAGGAGGTGGCGAGACGCCACCCGATCCAGGCGCTCCGCTGGGTGCTGGTCCACCTCAACGCGGCGACGCCCGCGCAGCTCGCGCGCATCCGCCGCCTGGGGGCGGTGGCCACGACCAACCCGATCTCGTACCTCTACCGCTCGGCCGGCGACGAGGTGGCCAGGCTCGGCGGCGCCGCCGACCAGCTGCTGCCCCACCGCAGCCTGGCCCGCCACCACATCGCGTTCGGCATCGCGACCGACAACAAGCCCGCCGATCCCTGGGTCGCCTTCGCCGCCGTGGTGGCGCGGCGGGACATGCGCACCGGCGCCGTGATCGGCGAGCGCGAGCGGCTCACCCGGGGCCAGGCCCTGGCGGCGCTCACGCACGGCGGGGCGTGGGTGACGTTCGCCGAGCGCGAGCGCGGCCGGCTGGCGCCGGGCTGGGCCGCCGACCTCGCCGTGCTCGAGCACGACCCGCTGGCGGCGCCCCTGGACGACCTCGTGGGCCAGACGGCGCGATTGACGATGGTCGGCGGCGAGATCGTCCACCATGCCTGACGTCCGCTCACCGCGCGTCTGGCTGGCGATCGCCTGGTCGGTCTTCCAGCTCTACACCGCCTGGGCCGGCCTCTACGACCTGCGCTCGAGATAGCGTGAGAGGTTGTTCTTGAGCTCGGCGATGTTGGCCCGTTTCATGTGGCCATGATAGCCAGGTTCGATCCGCCGCGGCACGCCGCCCCGACTTGACCGCGGCCGCCGCGGCGCGTACGGTCCCCCTGGGATGCGGCGTCCTCTTCGCCGCCGGCGCGACAGAACGGGGAGAACGGCATGGGCTTCATGGACCTGAGGCAGTGGATGGGACTGCTGGAGAAGGAAGGGGAGCTCAGGCGCGTCGACGCCGAGGTGCACTGGGACCGCGAGCTGGGCGCCGTCGCCCGCCGCGTGCTGGAGAAGAAGGGGCCGGCGCTGCTGTTCGAGAACATCACCGGCTACCAGACCGGGCGGTGCACCAGGCTCCTCACCGGCGCGCTCGGGGACCGGCGGCGGCTGGCGCTCGCGCTCGGGTTCCCCAGGGACGCCGGCAACACCGAGCTCCTCGCGTACGTCATGGAGAAGAACCGGGCGGCCATCCCGCCGCGGGTCGTCACGACGGGGCCCGTCAAGGACGTCGTCCTCCGCGGCGAGGCGATCGACCAGCACGAGTTCCCGGTCCCCAAGTGGCACCACCTGGAGGGCGGGCGCTACATCCACACCTTCTCCGGCATCGTGACCCGCGACCCCGAGACGCGGGTGATGAACGTGGGGATCTACCGGGGGATGATCGGGCAGCGCGACACCTGCCCGATGCTGCTGATCAAGGGCGGGCAGCACTGGGGCCACCACTTCCAGAAGTACGCCGACCGCGGCGAGCCGATGCCGGTCGCGTGCGTCATCGGCTGGGATCCGATCATGCCGTTCCTGGCGGGCTCGCCGATCCCGACCGGCGTCTGCGAGTGGGACGTGATGGGCGCGTATCGAGGCGAGCCGGCCGAGCTGGTGCGCTGCGAGACGGTCGACCTGGAGGTCCCGGCCTCGGCCGAGATCGTGCTGGAGGGGTTCATCAGCGACGACCCGGCGACGTGGGAGAGCGAGGGGCCGTTCGGCGAGTACACTGGCCACCTCTCCGACGTGCCGACGCCGCGGCCCACGATGAAGGTCACCTGCATCACGCACCGGCGCGACCCGATCTTCCGTGGCTGCCTGGAGGGCACGCTGCCCGGCTCCTACAGCGAGAACAGCGTGATGTCGGCCGTGCAGCGGGCGGGCATCGCCTGGAACATCCTCAAGGGCGCCGGCATCCCGGGCCTCCGCGACGTCTACGTCCACCCCATCACCAACGGCGTGAACATCGTCGTGCAGATCCGCAAGGCCTACCAGGGCCAGCCCAAGCAGATCGCCGCCGCGCTGTGGGGCAACAGCGCCGCCCAGTACCGGTACAAGCACGTGATCGTGGTGGACGACGACATCGACGCGTCCTCCTACGAGCAGATCGACTGGGCCCTCGCCCACCGCATGAACGCCGGCGAGGGCGGCCTGGTGGTCTTCCCGGGGATCTTCGGCTCGCCGATCGATCCCTCCACGCCCCTGGAGGACCGCGACGTCAGCCGCCTGGGCACCGGCCTCTGGAACCGCGTCCTCTTCGACGCCACCCGCTCCTGGAAGTTCGAGCGGCGGGTGGAGTGGGGCGGCGAGCGCTTCCCCCCCACCGTTCGCCCCGCCCCCGACGACGAGGCCCGCGTGCGCCGGCGCTGGACCGAGCTGGGCCTCGGCGAGTGGTAGTGCGAGCCGAGGCGCCGGGCGCCGCGCCCGGCGGTGAGGCGAGCTGAGATGAAGGTCACCGCGGTCCAGGCGATCCCGCTCGCCATCCCGCTCGCCCCGACGACGCCGCCGTCGTCGTGGGCGCCGGGGATCGGCCGCCAGATCCTCGTGCGCGTCGCCACCGACGAGGGGCTCGTGGGCTGGGGCGAGTGCTTCGCCTACGGCGCCACCCTGGCCGTGTGCAACGTCGTCGACGACGCGCTGGCGCCGCTGGTGGTCGGCCAGGATCCCACCCGGATCGAGCAACTCGTCGACCGGATGCACCGGGCGCTGATGATCTGGGGCCGCCGCGGGCTGGCCATGATGGCGGTGAGCGGCGTCGAGCTGGCGCTGTGGGACCTCGCCGGCAAGGCGCGGGGCGTGCCGGTCTACCAGCTGCTCGGCGGTCTCTGCCAGTCGCGGGCCCGGGCCTACGCGAGCCTGCTGCGCTACGACAGCGCGATGCACGTGCGGCAGGCGGTGTCGGCCGCCCTGGAGCTGGGCTTCACCGCCGTCAAGCTCCACCAGCTCGACGTGGACTCGGTGGCCGGCGCCCGCGACGTGGCGGGGCCCGACGTCGACCTGATGCTCGACACCAATTGCCCGTGGACGGTGGAGGAGGCGATCCGCATGGGCCGGAGCCTGGAGCGCTACGGCCTGCGCTGGCTGGAGGAGCCGGTGTGGCCGCCCGAGGACTACGCGGGGCTGGCGCGCGTGCGGCAGGCGGTCCGCATCCCCATCGCCTGCGGCGAGAACGAGGCCACGGTGTTCGCCTTCCGCGACATCATCGCGGCCGGCGCCGCCGACGTCGTCCAGCCCAGCGTGACGAAGGTCGGCGGGCTCGCCGAGATGAAGAAGATCGCGACGCTGGCCGCAAGCGGCAACGTCACCTTCGTGCCGCACTCGTTCTACTTCGGCCCCGGCCTCGCCGCCACCCTGCACGTCGTGGCGTCCACGCCGGGCGTGCCGTACGTCGAGCTGCCGCCGGGGCCGCTGACCGCCTCGCTGCCGGCCGAGCCCATCCGGTGCCACGGCGGCGCCGTCACGGTCCCCGACCGTCCCGGCCTCGGCGCCGATCCGGATCCCGACCTGCTCCGCCGCTATCCCTACGCCCCCGAGGGCGCCCGGCCGTTCTACCTCACGTGAAGCTCATCGTCTTCGACTTCGACGGGTTGATCCTGGACACCGAGGCGCCCGTCTACGACGCCTGGCAGGAGATCTACGGCGAGCACGGCCTGGCGCTGGCCTTCGAGAAGTGGGCCGAGTGCATCGGCACCGCCGACACCTTCGACCCGTGCGCCGACCTGCAGGCCGCGCTGGGCCGGGCGCTGGACACCGCCACGCTGGAGGCGCGTCATCGGGCCCGAACCGACGCGTTGATCGCCACGCAGGCCGTCCTGCCCGGGGTGCGCGAGTACGTGGAGGAGGCGGGCCGGATGGGCCTGGCGCTGGGCGTGGCCTCCTCGTCCGGCCGCCGGTGGGTCGAGGGGCACTTGACGCGGCTGGGCCTGATCGGGCGCTTCGACGTGATCCGCTGCGCGGACGACGTGCCGCGCGTCAAGCCCGATCCGGCGCTCTACCGGGCGGTGGTGGAGGCGACCGGCGTGCGCCCCGACGAGGCGCTCGCCCTGGAGGACTCGCCCAACGGCGTGCTGGCCGCCAAGCGCGCCGGCCTGACGTGCGTCGCCGTGCCGAATCCGCTCACCGCGCGCCTCGACCTCGGTCACGCCGACCTCCGTCTGGGCTCCCTCGCCGAGGTGCCGCTGGCCGCGCTGCTGGCCCAGCTCCGGGGTTGAACGGCCCGGAAGGGCCGGCTATCGCGAGAAGCCTCCTATCGGTTATGATTCGCCCCCAAACTCGGACGGGAGGTGAGGGGGATGGCGAAGAAGGCCAAGGGCAAGCGCGGCAAGGCGGGCAAGACGCTCAAGCCGAAGGATCTGTCGGCGCGAAGCGGTGCCGCGAGCGTCAAGGGGGGCGTGATCGCGCCGTGTGACCTCCGGACCCGCCACAAGTAGCGCGAATCCTTTCCCGCGTGAGGGGGTGAACCGGTTGGCCAAGAAGGCGAAGGACAAGCGCAGCAAGAAGGCGCTCAAGCCGAAGGACCTTCCGACCCGTGGCGAGGCGGCAAAGGTCAGGGGCGGTGTGGTCGGGCCGTGTGACCGTAAGCTCCAGTAGCGTGACGCGATCACCGGCGGCCGGCGCGACAGGGTGGTCGCCGCCGGCCGCCTTCTGGTCGCGGTTCCATCGCCGCGTCTGGGAGCGCCGCGGCACGGTCCTCGAGGCGCCCCTCCCCGAGCCGCTCGCCTCGCCGGAGCACGTCTTCGACTGCCTGGTCGACGCCAGCGAGCGCTGGCGCGCCGGCGATCGGGCCTTCGTTCCCGAGTTCTGCGTCGACCACGCGCAGGTCCTGGCCGACGTGGGGCGGTACCTGCCGTCGCCGGCCGATCGATCCGTCGAGGGCTGGGTCGCCCGGGTCACGGCCGGGCTCGGTGGCCGCACGTTCGGGCTGGTGGTCGACGACTACCAGGTCCACGACGAGCCGCTCTGGAGACGCCTCTGCGGGTTCGCCTCCGGTCTCTACGCGTTCACCGGCCTGCCCGGCGAGCAGGCGAAGGCCGCCCTCTTCCTCGGCAACTACGACCGCACGCCGTTCGGCCTGCACCGCGGGCGCTCCACCAACTTCATGTTCGTGCTGGACGGCGTCAAGCGGATCCGCGCCTGGCCCGGCGCGTTCTTCCGCGGCAAGGAAGACCTCACGAACCGGCTGGACTACGCCCGCCACAACGCCGGCTCGGTCGTCCTCGAGGGCAGGCCGGGCGACGTCATCTACTGGCCGTCGCCGTGGTGGCACATCGGCGAGGACGCCGGCGGGCTTTCGGTCGCGGTCAGCTTGATGCTGTTCATGGAGCCGAGACCGTGGGTGGACCTCGCCCGGGTCCTGGAGCGCGAGCTCGCGTCCAGGCTCGGCGGCCGGCACCGGGGCGGGGTCCGCGCCGCCCTGCAAGCGGCGAGGAAGATCAGCCGGGACCCGGCCCTCGAACGCGCGCTGGGTGCCGCTCGCCTGAACCATCGGACGGGCTTTGGCTTCTCGGCCGTTCCCGCGCCGGCGCCGCCTCGGATTCTCCGCGACGACGCCGTGGTGCAGGGCCATCCGGACGCCCCGATCCGGTGGGCGCGGGTGGCCGGCGAGGTCGTCTGCTCGGCCAACGGCCACGCCTTCGTGGTGCCGGACGACCCCCGCGTCCCGATCCTGCTGCGACGGCTGAACGCGGGGCAGCCTCTACGCGTCGGCCAGGTGACGGCGGCGTCCGCCGGCACCGTGAGGCACGGCGGGGTCGACTACGCGGCCTCCCGTCGCCAGATCCGGGGCCTGCTGGAGCGCCTGCTGTCGCTACGCGGAATCAGCGAGCAGTCCTGACGTCTCCCGGGCCCGGGTCCGATCACGGCAGGAACCAGGGCCCCAGGAGCAGGGTCGGCCCCGGCGGGTGAGGCGGGCCGGCGCCTTCGGCGGGCGGCCGGGCCGCCAGGCTGCTCACCAGCCGGCAGAATTCGCCCAGCTCGGTCGGCCTGGACAGACACGCCTGGAATCCCGCCGGGACGGCCGCGCGGTCCGCCCCGTCCTCGCGGTCGGTCGTGATCGCGAGTGCGGGAACGCGCTGCGAGGCCCGACCGGCGGCGGCCAGCCAGGCGGCCGCCGCCGCAGCCGAGCGCGTCCCCACGACGAGCACCCCGGGGACGATGGACTTCAGGAGCCGCAGCGCCGCGTCGGGCGAAGGAGCCGCCGTCACGAGGGCGCCACAATGCTCGAGGACGGTGGCGAGCACGTGGGCGAAGCGCGCGTCGTCCTCGACCAGGAGGACGTGCACCCGGGCCAGTGACGGCAGTCGGTCCGGCCGTTCGGCTCTCATGCCACTGTTAGTCGGCCTACCCATAGGCTGACTACTCATAGACTGTAGACCGATCGTCGTCAAGACTCCATTCTCGGCGGGTGAGCGACCGGGGATCGGATGTCCACGCCGGGAGTGGGTCGAGCCAGGAGCCTGTCAACGGACGAGTGTTGCTCGCCGCCAACCTGCGCCGGTTGCGCGGCGATCGGGCCCTCTCGCAAGAGGCGCTCGCCGACCGTGCGGGAATCCATCGCACGTACCTCGGCTCGGTGGAGCGCGCCGAGCGCAACATCGCCATCGACAACATCTGCCGCCTGGCCTGGGCGCTCGGCGTCGACGTCCGGGAACTGCTGAGCCCGACCCGCATGCCCGCCCGGGAATACGGCGCGGCCGGTCGCCGTCCCGGCGTCCTCAAGGTTTCCGAGGGCGCCAAGCGGCGGTGGGTCGGCCGACCCGGCCCGCAGCGCCGCTCTTCCCGCTAGCCCGACCCGCATCCCGCGGGATTCCGCCCCGCGGCTTCCGCTATAGTAAGGCCCCATGCCGGCGCTTGCGGGCCAGCGGATCTTCTCGGTGGGCGGCACGTCGTATACCTGGGAGGATCTCGTCGTCGCGGCGTGTCTCTGGGGTGACTGGCCGGCCCTCGAGTCGCAGGTGCGGGACGGTCTGGCCTGCCTCGCCCGGCTCGACGATCTCGACGAGGACGACGAGGACGCGCTCGACGAGGACGACGTCGAGGCGGCGGCCGCCGAGTTCCGCTACAGCCGCGATCTGGTCGCCGCCGCCGACCTCGAGGCCTGGCTGGAGCGGCGCGGCCTCACGGTCGACGGCTGGCTCGACTTCGTGCGGCGCTCGCTCCTGAGAGCGCGCTGGGCGGACGACCTCGCGGCGATCCGGGAAGAATACGAGATCGACGACGAGGAGGTGGCCGCGGCCCTCGAGTGCGAGGCCGTGTGTGGCGGCCTGGCCGCTGACCTGGCCGGGCGCCTGGCTGCGCGGGTGGCCATCCGTGCGCGCGACGAGGCCGCCGGCGGTGACGCCGACACCCGGGGGCGGGAGGCCGAGGGACTGGCCGCCGCCGTGCCCGAGGATCTCCTGGAGCGTGCGCTGCCCGGCCTGCCGGCGCGAGCCCGACGCGACCGCCTCCGGGCGCTCGCGCGGCTGGAGGTGATCTGGCGGCCGTTCGCGGCCGGCGCCGCGACCCCCGACGGGCTGCGGGCGCTCGTGGCGGCCCGCCGCCTCGACTGGATGCGCGTGAGCGCGCAGATGGTCGTGGCTGCCGACGAGGACGTGGCCCGCGAGATCGCCCTGTGCGTGCGCGTCGACGCCCGTCCGCTGGCCGAGGTGGCCGGCGAGGCCGGCCTGAGCGCCGAGACGGCCGAGCTGTGGATGGAAGACCTGGCGGAGCCGCTGCGCGACGTCCTGGTGGGCGCCCGGCCGGGCGAGCTGCTGGGGCCGCTCGCCGACAAGGACGGGCACCTCGTCCTGGCCGTGGGCGCCAAGCGACTGCCCTCGCCGGACGACCCCGCCGTGCGCGCGCGCGCCGAGCGTGCGCTGCTGGCGCGCACGGTCGACCGCGAGGTGGCCGATCGCGTGACATGGCACGAGAGCCTGTAGCCGAGACGGCCGCGCTCGGCAAGCTGCCGCTGCTGGAATTCCTCCCGCCCGAGATGCGCGCCCGGGTGGCCGCCCGGTTCGAGCGCGTCACGTACCCGTTCGGCGCCGTCATCGTCCGCGAGGGCGACGCCGCCGACGCCCTGTACGTGCTGGTCAGCGGACGCGCCCGCGTCGTCAAGCGCGGCGACACCGGCGAGGACCTGCCGCTCAACGTGCTCCGGGGCGGCGACGCCTTCGGCGAGATGGCCCTGCTGGGGCGCACGACGCGGACGGCCACGGTGCGGGCCAGCAGCGACGTGGAGGCGCTGAAGCTCGACCGCGCCGCCTTCGAGGAGCTGGTGACGGCCGCGCCCGACCTCAAGAAGTACCTGGAGCTGCAGGTCTCGCGCCGGCGCCTGCACAACTTCTTCCGCTCCTACACGGCGTTCGCGCGCCTGCCGATCGACGCGCTGGCCGCGCTGCTGGCCGAGCTGGAGGTGCAGGCGGTGGAGCCGGGCGAGCGGGTCATCCGCCAGGGCGATCCGCCGGGGCCGATGTACGTGATCGAGGAGGGCCGGCTCCGGGTCTTCGTGGAGGAGGACGGCGAGCGGCGCTACATCCGCTACCTGCGGCGCGGCGATTTCTTCGGCGAGCTGTCGCTGTTCAAGGGCGAGCCCCGCTCGACCACCGTCGAGGCGGTCGCGCCGTGCCGGCTCCTGCGGCTGACCGAGGCGACGTTCACCCGCCTGCTCGCCGGGTATCCCGAGTTCCGGGCCCAGCTCGAGGAGCGGATCGCCCAGTACGACTACAAGGCGGTCGCGCGGGTGCCGCTCGACTTCGCCGAGGAGACGCTGCCGGCCGAGCTGCGGGCGCAGGAGAAGGTCGGGCCGCGCCAGGTGGAGTCGGAGGCCGTCGACGAGGAGGACGAGGCGGCGGCGCCGTTCGCGACGCCGGAGGGGCGCTTCGTCAAGCGGAAGCCGCGGATCCGCCGCTTCCCGCACGTGCGCCAGCTCGACGCCATGGACTGCGGCGCGGCCGCCCTCGCCATGGTGTGCCGCCACTACGGGCGCGCGGTGAGCCTGGCGCGCATCCGGCAGCTCTGCTTCACCTCGACCGACGGGACCAGCCTGCGCGCGCTCTGCCGCGCCGCCACCGAGCTGGGGCTGGCCGCCCGCCCGGTGAAGGCCTCCGCCCGCAACCTGCCGCAGATGCCGCTGCCGGCGATCGTGCACTGGGAGGGCAACCACTGGGTCGTCCTCTATGACGTCGCCGGCGGCCACGTGCGGATCGCCGACCCCGCGCTCGGGCTGAGGCGCCTGCCCCGGGCGGACTTCGAGCGCCGCTGGAGCGGCTACACGGCGCTGTTCGACTACACCGACGCCTTCGCCCGGGCGCCGGTCGAGGCGCCGAGCGCGGCCTGGCTGTGGCCGTTCGTGCGCCCGTTCCGGTCGATCCTCGGCCGGGCGATCGGTCTGGCCGTCGTCGCCAGCGCGCTGGCGATGCTGCTGCCGGTGTTCACCCAGCTCATCGTCGACCGCGTGCTGGTCGAGCAGGACGTCGGCCTCCTCAACGTGCTGGTCATCGCCATGCTGGCGGCGCTCGCCTTCATGACGGTGGCGGTCGTGCTCCAGCGCTACCTGCTGAGCTTCACCGCCGTCCGCATCGACGCCGCCACGCTCGACTACCTGACGCGCACGCTGCTGGCCCTGCCGATGGCCTACTTCACCTCGCGGCGGACCGGCGACATCCAGCGGCGGCTGGCGGGGCTGCGGCAGGTGCGCGAGTTCCTGGTGCAGAGCGCGGTGGCCGGGATCACCGCGGTCGTCCAGCTGGCCGCGGCGTTCGCCCTCATGCTGGCGTACAGCCCCCTCCTGGCCGGAGTCTTCCTGGTGACCGCCCCGCTCTATCTCGCGCTCATGCGGTTCTCCTCCAGGCGCCTGCGCCCCATCTTCGACGACCTGGAGGAGGGCTTCGGCCGCTACTCCTCGCACCAGATCGACGCCATCCGCGGCATCGAGACGGTCAAGGCGATGGGGGCCGAGGTGGCGTTCCGCGAGCTGATGCTGGGCCAGTTCCAGCGCATCGCCCGCCGCCAGTTCCGCGCCGACTTCACGATCATGGTGTACGAGGGCGCGGTCGGCATGGTGACGTTCCTGACCACCGCGCTCTTCCTCTGGGTCGGCGCCCGCCAGGTGCTCGACGGCCAGCTGACCATCGGCGCCCTCGTCGCCTTCAACGCGCTCGTGGGGCTGGCGAACGCCCCGATCACCACGCTGCTGAACCTCTGGGACAACTTCCAGCTCGCCGCGGTGCTGCTGGGCCGGATGGACGACGTCTTCCAGAACGAGCCGGAGCAGGGGCGCGACCGATCGCGCCTGGCCCCCGTGCGCACGCTGGAGGGCCGCATCAGCCTGCGCGGCGTCGGCTTCCGCTACGGCGGTCCCGAGTCGCCGCCCATCCTGGAAGGCCTCACGGTCGAGGTCCCGGCCGGCCGCATGGTCGCCATCGTGGGCCGCAGCGGCTGCGGCAAGACGACGCTGGTCAAGTGCCTGGCCGGCCTGCTGGAGCCGACCGAGGGCACCATCCTCTACGACGGCGTCGACCTCAGGACGCTCAACTACCGCGACCTGCGCCGGCAGATCGGCTTCGTGCTGCAGGAAAACCATCTCTTCGACGACACGATCGCCCGCAACATCGCCTTCGGCGAGGACGAGCCGGACATGGACCGGGTGCTGTGGGCGGCCCGGGTGGCCAATGCCCACGAGTTCATCGAGCGCCTGCCCCTCGGCTACGACACGCGGGTGGGCGAGTCGGGGCTCTCCATCTCGGGCGGGCAGCGCCAGCGCATCGCCATCGCCCGCGCCGTGCATCACCAGCCCCCGGTGCTGATCCTCGACGAGGCGACCTCCTCGCTCGATACCGAGTCCGAGCGGGCGGTCAAGGAGAACATCGACCGGCTGCTGGAGGGGCGGACGTCGTTCGTCATCGCCCATCGCCTCAGCACCGTGCGCGACGCCGACCTGATCCTCGTGCTGGAGAAGGGCCGGCTGGTGGAGCAGGGCAACCACGACGACCTCATGAAGCGCCAGGGCCTGTACTTCTACCTGGTGAGCCAGCAGCTCGGGTTCTGACGGCCGTGCCCGACGAGCCGCGCGCCGGCGCCGACGCCCCCGAGCCGTTCTTCGAGAACGAGCCGCCGCACTGGGCCGCCCGCGGGCTCTCGCTCGTGGTGCTGGCCGTGTTCGTGGCCGCCGCGGTCGCCTCCGTCGCGATCACCCTGCCGGAGACGGTGTCCAGCCCCTTCGTGCTGGTGCCCGGGCACGGCGCCGACCCGATCCGCGCCTCGCGCAGCGGGGTGGTGGCGGCGGTGCGGCTGGCCGAGGGGCAGACGGTCGCCGGCGGCGCGCCGGCCTTCGTCATCCGATCGTCCATCGCCGGCGACCGCTCGGCCGAGCTGCGCAGCCTCGAGACGCAGATGACGGGCGCCGAGGAGAGCCACCTGAACACCCGCCAGCGCTACGAGAGCCAGCGGCGGGCGGACGAGGAGGAGGAGCGGCGGCTGCGGGCGCGCGCCGCCAACCTGCGCGACAAGCTGGCCGAGCAGCGCGGCCTGCGGGAGGTCCGCGCGGCGCGGTTCGCGCGCGACCTGGAGATCCAGGGCAACGACGTCGAGATCACCGAGCGGGAGATCGGGTTCAAGCGCAACCAGTACGCGGTCGCCCGGGAGCTGGCCGACCGCATGGAACGCTACCACCGCGAGGGCGCGATCTCCTGGCTCGAGTACAACAACCGCCGGCTGGATGCGGCCAAGCTCGAGGTGGAAGGGCAGCAGCTCGAGCGCGCGCTGGAGAGCTCGCGCCTCAAGCTCAGCCAGCTTCGCGCCGAGCACCAGACCTGGGAGATCGACTGGAAGCTCAACGTCGCCGCCCTGCAGACCGAGGCGCGCGAGGTGCAGGCGGCGCTGGCCGGGCTGCGCCAGAGCATGGCCGCGCGGCGGGCCGAGCAGCGCGAGGTGGAGCGCCGGCTCAAGGAGGACGCGGCCAAGACGCGCATCCGCGCGACGAGCCTGCGGGACGAGCTGGACCAGACGCGCGGCGCCGAGGTGACCGTGACGGCGCCCTGCGAGGGCGCGGTGCTGCGGCTGGCCGTGAACGCGCCCGGCGCGGTGGTCCAGGACGGCGACGTGCTCGCCGAACTGGCCTGTGCCGGCGAGACGCTGCAGGCCGAGGTGAGCGTGGCGCCGGCGGGGACGGGGCGCATCCAGCCGGGCCAGCTCGTCCGGTTGCTCTACGACGCGTTCCCCTACCAGCGCTACGGGATCAGGCACGGCACCGTGCGGTGGGTGAGCCCGGCCAGCGTGACGGTCAAGGACCGGCCGGTCTTTCGCGTGCTGGTGGACCTCGAGGAGCAGGCCGTGCGGGTGAAGGGCGAGAACCGGGCGCTGATGGCCGGCATGGGCGGCCGGGCCGACGTCGTCGTCGGCCGCCGGTCGCTCGTCTCGTACGCGTTCGAGCCCATCCGGATGCTGCGGGAGAGCCTGGCCGACCGGGCGCCGGCACGCGAGGAACGGCGGTGAGCGCCGTCGCGAACCGGCACGAACCGAGCCGGCCGGAGCGGGCTCAGGCCTCCTCGGGCCGGTCGGCCGCGACCAGCACGCCGAAGTCCACCAGCCGGCGCACGAGGGCGGGCTGCAGGTCGACCCCCTGCCGGCTGCGGATCCGGCGCAGGGCCTCCCCGGTCGGGCGGCCGTCGAAGTAGGGCAGCGCGTCGACCAGCAGCCGGGGCAGGTCGAGCGGATCGTACGGGCTGTACGTGACGACGCGAACGTGGTCGCGCCCGGTGCCGACGGTCTCCAGCCGTCCGACGACGAGCCGCCGCGGGAGGGCTTGGGACCGAACCCGGGCATAGCCGGCGACGACGATCCGCGCGTGCGTCTCGACGCTGGCCCCCCCGAGGCGGAGCACGTCGCTCCAGCCCAGTCCCGCGACCAGCCGCGCCGACTCGCGGTAGAGGTCACGCTCGCGGCCGCGCCAGTCCGCCCACAGCGCCCGGTAGGCCGCGTCGTCGGCCCGCCCGTCGATGGCGGCGGCGTCGAGGGCGTCGCGGTCGCCGGGGCCTCGATCACTCCCCCGCGGCAGCAGCCGGCCGAGGACCGCGGGGTCCAGGTCGAGGCGCACCAGGCACCAGCGCGCCAGCTCGCGCTCGACGATCGCCAGGAGCTGGTCGAGGGCCTGCCAGAAGCCCAGGCCGGTCGCGCCGCGGCCGTACTTGCAGAACCACGTGCTGCACACCCCGTTGCGGTGGCGCCAGATGCCACAGGCGCCCCCCGCCTCCGGCAGGTAGTGCGGGCAGCGAAGCGCCCGGCTGCGGCCGAACGCGCCTTCGGCGCCGAGCCGGTAGAGGAGGGCGTGGACCGGCGGCCGGTCGAGGCCGAGCGGCGTGACGCCCACCCGCGCGTCGATGCGTCGCTCCACCGAGGCGCGGCCGGCGGCGAGGGCGGGATCGTCGTCGCCGAGGATCCGGCCGACCAGGAAGTTGGGCAGTGCGGGCAC
>Ga0302046_10003815_pt1 | contig 13505 bp, 13 predicted proteins | sample RVTome_11_FD_200261 | JGI IMG/M metagenome (GOLD analysis project Ga0302046, IMG submission 200261) | Soil microbial communities from uranium-contaminated site in the Upper Colorado River Basin, Wyoming, United States - RVT147D111 (version 2) ...
GTCACCAGAGAGATGGTCTCGAACCCGGCCTCGTTGGTGTCGATCATCAGCTTGCGTACGTCGCCGTAGGCGAGCAGCTTGTCGGCCTTGATGAGAACCGGCTTCTCAGGCATGCGGTCGTGTACTTCCGTCATCTCCGCCAGGTACTGCTCGCGGGGAACCTGCTTCTTCTGGATGTAAACCGAACGTGGAGCGTTCATCCTGACGACGATGGCGTTCTCCTCGTCATCTTCCGTCTTCTGCGTGTTGCTCGCCTCAGGGAGGTTGATCGGAACCCCCTCCTGCAGCATCGGCGTGACGACCATGAAGATGATCAGCAGCACCAGACAGATGTCGACGAAGGGTGTAACGTTGATATCCGAATTGACGCCGTGGCTACCGCCTGCCGCCATCCCCATTGCTGGCTCCTTGCCGCTTCAGGAAGAAGTCGATCAACTCCGAGGAGGAGTTGGCCATCTCGATGCCGAAGAACTCGACCTGTCCCTGGAAGTAGTTGAACATCCACACCGCCGGAATCGCGACAGCGAGGCCGACGGCCGTGTTGATCAGCGCTTCGGCGATGCCGGCCGAGACCGAGCCGATGCCGCCGGAGCCGGTCGCGGCCATGCCGGTAAAGGCGTTAATGATGCCGACGACGGTGCCGAGCAGGCCGATGAAAGGCGCGGTTGAGCCGATCGTGGCGAGGCCGCCCAGCCCCTTCTTCATCTCCGCGGTGGTGAGCGCCGCCGCCCGCTCGACGGCGAGACGGACCGATTCCACCGCATCATGGGTCGGTTGCTCTTCCTTTTCGAACAAGAACTGCTGCAGGCCGGCAGCCAGGACCTTCGCCAGGTGGCTCTTGCTGAACCGCTTGGAGGCCTCGACGGCGGCGTTATAGTTCCCCTCCCGCAGCGCCTTGGTCGCCAGCGGCAGGTAGTCGATCGACTGCTTCTTGGCGGCTCTGAACAGCATGAACCGCTCGATGAATACACCCACGGAATAGATCGACATCAGGACCATGAAGATGGCGATCGCCTTCGCCAGCGGTCCCATCGTGTTCCAGATGTCCCATACCGAATGCCCCATCATAGTTCTGTTCCTCCTCCATACTGCGTCATTATTGCAGGACGAAATCGACGACCACCGTGAAGTAAACGTCGACCGGCTTGCCGTTCTGCAGGCCGGGCTTGTAGCGCCACTGTCTGACGGCCGCCATCGCGGCCTCGTCGAAGCCGAATTTCGGGCCCGGTGATTTCAACACGGTCACGTTGCCTACGGTGCCGTTCTTGTGGATGATGGCCTGCAGGATGACCGTTCCCTGCACCTTGGCCTTGCGCGCAATCTCGGGATAGCGCGGCTGAGTCTTGCTGGACGGTATCAGCTCGGGATTGGTGACCCCGCCGATGCCGGCGTACAACGGCTGCTCTCCGAGCATGCCGCCATCGACACCGCCCAGGATCCCGCCGAGAACGCCACCGACCACGCCACCGACCACGCCGCCGACCACGCCGCCGACCACGCCTCCCTCGACCCCGCCTTCCACGCCGAAATCCTCACCGAAGTCCTCTTCCTCGGGAGCATCGATCGGCTCGGGCACCTCCTCCGGGATCGCCGTCGGCTGGACGATTGCCTCCGGCTTGGGGATGTCGATCGGCTTCTTCGTCTGTGTCTGGCGGCGCCTCGGGGGAGGCGGAGGGGGCGGAGGGGGCGGAGGCGCCGCGGCCACGAACGAGATGGTGATCGGCGGCGCCGGCACGGATTCGACCGTCATGAACGAGGCGATGACCAGGCCGCCGAACACCAGGACGTGCAGGATGACGGCGATCGGAAGCGTCAGCCAGCGGGCGGTCCGCCGCTTCTTCCTGGTCGACATCACCATTGTTTCTTCGAACAATGGAACACCCCTGAGTAAAGCGCCTCGCCGCGCGGAACGCGGAACGGCCCGCTATTGGTTCGCCATCGCTCGCTTGCGCATCTCGAGCGCCAGCTTCATGTTGTTGTCCGCTTCCTGGGTGAATTTCACGAACTCGTCGTTGTTGCCTAGAATCTGCGCCAGCTTCGCCTTTTCGCGGTAGAGCAGGTTCACATACGACGTCGCTTCGAAGTAATCCTCGCGCAACTCGTTGGCCCGCCCCAGGTAATCGAGACCCATGTCGATCAACTCGCGGCGCCGATCGAGCTCCAGCGTCAGGCCGCCGTTATAGACCTTGTCCCAGCAGAGAACGCCGATCGTATAGAGGGCCTCCGGATCGTCTTTCTCGATCTCGGCCCGCTTCTTGTACCACTCGAGCGACTGCTCGAAATCACCCTTCTTCGCGTAGATCATGCCGATCTTCTGCATCAACAGGGAGGCTTCTGCGGGATCGTCCGCGCCGCGCTGCAGCTCGCGTTCGAAGAACTCGGCCGCCTCGGCGTGCCGGTCGGCCTGCAGGTAGATCGTCAGCAGGTAGTTCTTGGCGTCCTCGCTGGTCGGCTGCAGGCGCAGATAGCGGAGCAGGTTGGCGATCGCCTCCTCCGAGTAGCGCACGTCCTTGGGGTGTTTCGACCCCGGCTTGTAGATCGCCATGTAGGCCAGCGCCGTGTGGTAGTACGCGAGGTCGAGATCCGGATTGAGGTAGTTGGCATAACGGTACCACTCGATCGCCCGCTGAAAATCGTTCGCCTTGTAGGCGTCGTTTCCCTGCCGTGCGGCATAGTTCGCCTTCAGGCGATCGATGGTCCCCTCACACCCGGTCGTCGCCAGCAGGATCCCGGCGAGCGCAAGCATGGCGAACGGGGTAATGCGCCTCATAGTCCCTCCTCCCGCCGCAGCCGATCGGGAGCCGCCGGCGGGAGCTCCAGTGACCCTCTTTATTGGGGCGGGTGACGCACGTACGCCATCCCGAACCCCGGATGATAGACCAATGCTACCCCATTTGCAATCAAGCGCAACAGTCCGTTTTCCTTTCAGACATGAAGGTTCTGCATTCGCCCCGCACCAGGTCGAACCGTCCCCTGCCTGGACTCAGCCGCACCTGCACGGGGGCCAAAAACAAAGCCGCCGCCCGAACGGGGCGGCGGCTGTCGTGCAGCGTTCCTCGGGACTGCGGGGAGTCATGCCCCCATCAGTTGACCGCGTAGTCCATCCAGGGAGACACGCAGCTTGACCAGCGCCTCCCGTTCCAGCTGTCTGACCCGCTCCTTGCTCAGCTTCAGGATCCGGGAGACCGCCTCGAGAGTGAGTTCGGAGCCGTCCTTCATGCCGAACCGCCGCTCGAGGATATAGCGCTCCCGGGGAGGGAGTGTGGTCAGCGCACTCTTGACGATGCGGTCGACCTGCTCTCTCTGGATGTCCCTCTCCTGCCGGTACGCCGCCTCGGGATCGGAGATGAAAGTCTCCAGGCGGGCATCTTCGTCGGGAGAGACGAAATCATCGTAGCTCGTTGCATAAGGAAGAAGCTGTTTCCACATGGTGCCCTCCACGTTGCGCCTCCCTGCATTGCAACAAGCCTGCCAGCCGCCGGAGCCAATCCCGGCGGCCGCACCGCGCGGTCCGGATGCAGCAAGACGGCGGGCGAAACGATGTCAAAACCGCCGATTTTAGTCGGGATCCGCCCGGTTTGACGACGCAGCCTCGCAGCCGCCGGCGGCTGCGTGCTTTCCGGCCGCCGTCCTCCGGCCGGACTTTTTGGCACACCGTGAGAACACCATGACTTTTTGACAGGTCACCCGTCCTTCGCTACCATCCCCACCCGCCGGAGATCACTGCATGAGAGCCCCCGCCCCGAAGAGCACCGCGTCGCGCCGCGCCGATACCGCCGGCGCGCTGGCCGCCCGGGCCGGCCGCATCATCGCCGCCCTGCATCGCGCCACTCCCGAACCTCGAGTCGAGCTCCGGCACCGCCGGCCGTTCGACCTGCTGGTGGCCACCATCCTGTCGGCACAATGCACGGATGCCCGGGTGAACATGGTGACGCCCGAACTGTTCGCGGCCTATCCCGATGCCGCGACCATGGCGAACGCCCGGCCCCCCGACCTGGAGCGTTTGATCCGCTCCACCGGCTTCTACCGCGCCAAAGCCCGTTCCATCCTCGGTGCGAGTCGCGCGCTGGTCGAGCGGCACGGCGGCGAGGTGCCTGCCACCATGGAGGAGTTGATCCGCCTGCCCGGGGTTGGACGCAAGACCGCGAATGTCGTCCTGGGGGAGGCATTCGGCCAGGCGGCCGGCATCGTCGTCGATACCCATATGGCGCGGCTGAGCCGCCGTCTGCAGCTGACCCGCGCCGCCGATCCGTTGCGGATCGAGCGCGATCTGATGCGGGTGGTTCCGCGGCAGGAGTGGATTTTCTTTTCCACCGCGATGATCCTGCACGGCCGCTACGTCTGCCTCGCCCGCCGGCCGCGCTGCGGAGAGTGCCTGCTCAGCTCCGATTGTCCGTCCCGGGATCGGGAGGACCGCCCCCGGCTTCGAGATCGTCGCTCACGTCGAGGTCGGCGTCGAGGTTGATCTTCAATCCGACGCGCTCCGCCTCGCGTAGCGCTCTCTTGATCAGCCGCTTCTCACGATGCCGGCGGATGAGATTGCGGATCATGCGGCTCTCGGAGCTGAGCAGAGCGATGCCGCCGAACACCAGAATGAATCCGGGACCGGGGACGAGCGGAATTGACAGGATCAGCCCCGCCACCAGCAGAACCCAGCCGCTGATGAGGCGAAACAGGCTCCCCTTCCTTACCTGCCTCGGCTTCACTTCACACCGTGACGTCCCGAACCGACTCTTCGGTCAGCTGACCGACGTAGACGAGCCGGGCCTCGCCGGTCATCCGCACTCCCGTTGCGGCGGTCGCCCCACCCTCGAACTCAACCGTGATGATCGCGCCGGAATGGGTGCGCATGGCAATCGGCGATCGTGCCTTGCCGGCGGCGGCCGCGGCGACGGCAGCCGCCACGCAGCCGGTCCCGCAGGCGAGCGTTTCCCGTTCGACTCCACGTTCGTAGGTGCGCATGGCGAGCGTCGGGCCGTCCACCGTCCCGACGAAATCGACGTTGACTCCGGCCGGGGCAAAGCGCGGATGGTTGCGCAGCGCCCACCCAAGAGGCTCGATCGGCTCCTCGCGCGGGATCTGCTGGAACACGACGAAGTGCGGTACGCCGGAGTCGACGAAGGTCCCACGGATCACCCTGCCGTCGACCTGCACCTCGACGTTCGCCTCGAAACCGGTGGGGTCAGGCATCTCCAGCATCACCGCCGCGCCGCGCACCTCGGCCCGATGCAGCATGCGATCGGTCTGCAGCTTCATGCGGGTCGGCGCCATCCCCTTGAGGTAGGCCATGCGGGCGGCGCAGCGCGCGCCGTTACCGCAGAAGGTCGGCTCCCCGTCCGGATTGAAGAACCGCGCCCGCACATCCCCCTCCGTGGCGTCGTCGAGCAACACGATGCCGTCAGCGCCCACCGACAGACCGCGGGTGCAGAGGCCCGACACCAGGGCCCCCATCCGGTCGGGCTGCAGGACTCCCGCTCGATTGTCGAAGACGATGAAGTCGTTCCCCGCCGCCGACATCTTGAAGAACTCCATCTGCGTCGGTTTCATGCCGATCCCTCCCCTCCGGGGTTGTCGTCGGCCGGCGGCGGCTCCGCCGGCAGCAGCGTTTCCGAGCGTCCCTCCGAACGGGGGCTCTCGTTCGGGGGTGTGGCATTGTCGATTGCCGTCACGGCGTAATGATAACGCACGCCCGGCACTGCCGTCGTATCGGTGTAGATCGTCTCGCTCAGGGGCACTTCGCCGATCAGCTGCGGCGGCTCTCCCAGCGGCGGGGGCGGCTCGCCCTCCCGCTTCCCGCCGGCCTCCGACTCCTCGCGCCGGTAGATGCGGTAGCCGGCGAGATCGGGCTCGTCATTGGGAAACCAGTAAAGGCGGAGGACCTCCCCTTCCAGCGCGACGGCGAGGCCGGTCGGGGCGGCCGGCGGGAAGATGTCGAGCGGCAGCACGTCGCGCGCTTCTCCATCGGCGCTCTCCCGCAGCGGATGGCCGGGGACAGCCACAACGCGCACCGTGTAGCGATAATGTTCCCCGTAGCGCAATGCGGTGTCGACGTAGTACGGCTCGCTCAGGGGCGACTGATTGAGCGGCTCCTCCGGAGGGCGGGGCGCGCCGGCGGGACCACGGTAAACGTTGTACTGCGCCTCCTCACCGGTTCCGGACACCCACTGCAGCCGGACTTCCCCCTCCGCCACCTCGACCTGCAGGTCGGCGGGTGGCGGCGGCGGGTCAACCAGCTCGATCAACTCGGGCAGCGGCAGCGACGATCGCTCGCCGTCGGCGCCGATCAGGACCATGCTGTACATGAACGTCGCTCCCGCGGTGCTCCGTACGACCGGATCGTCGTCATGATAGACGAGCCGCCGGCCGCTGACGGCGCGACGCAGATCGTCACCGGCAAGCCCGACCACCTGCTCCGATTGCCGCAGGAACTGCTGCAACAGGTAGCGATTGGAGACGGCGCCCGGGCGCAATCCGCTGCTGGCGGGCATCCTGAGAATCTGCGCCTCGACCACCGGCTGCTGCCCCTCCACCCCGACCCCGGGCAGGAGGTCGGCGGCGACGACCACCGACGCGCCGGTCTGGCGCACGGTGAAGTTACCCGGCGGCGGAGGGGAGATCCTGATCGGCGGCAGCGGCGGACCCTCCTTGCCACAGGCCGCGAGCAGCAGAAGGGCCAGCGCCGCGCACCGCAGTTCTGGTCTCACAGTATGTAGCGACTGAGGTCCTGGTCCTTGACGATGTCCGCCAGCATGCGGTGCACGTAGGCGGCGTCGATGGTGACCTTTCGCTCCGTCATGTCGGGAGCTTCGAACGAGATGGTGTCGAGCAGCTTCTCCATGATGGTGTGCAGCCGGCGGGCGCCTATGTTCTCGGAGCGCTCGTTCACCTGGGCGGCCAGATCGGCGATCGCCCTGATGGCATCCTCGGCAAACACCACCTCGATCCCCTCGGTCAGCAGCAGCGCATGATACTGCTTCACCAGCGCTCCTTTCGGCTCGGTGAGGATGCGCACGAACTCGTCGGCGCCGAGCGACTGCAGCTCGACCCGGATCGGGAAGCGTCCCTGCAGTTCCGGAATCAGGTCGGAAGGCTTGCTGACGTGAAACGCCCCCGAAGCGATGAACAGGATGTGGTTGGTGCGCACCATGCCGTGCTTGGTGTTGACCGTGGTCCCCTCGACCAGCGGCAGGAGATCACGCTGCACCCCCTGGCGGCTGACGTCGGGGCCGTGGCTGCTCTCCCGCCCCGCGATCTTGTCGATCTCGTCGATGAAAATGATCCCGGACTGCTCGACGCGCTGCAGCGCGATCCGCTTGACCTCGTCCGGGTCGATCAGCCTTTCTTCCTCTTCACGCTGCAGGATCTCGCGCGCCTCGGCGATGGTGACTTTGCGGCGCCTGGTCTTCTTCCCCATGATGCCGGAGAGGGAATCGCGCAGGCTGACGTCCATTTCCTCCATGCCGCTGCCGCCGAAGATGCGGAACGAGGGGAACGAATCCTGGCTCACCTCGATCTCCACCACCCGTTCCTCGAGCAGCCCTTCGTGCAGCTGGCGCTGCATCTTGTCGCGGGTGCGCGGGTACGAATCGCCCGGCTCCGCTCCCGGAGGGGTGATGGTCGGCGCCGAGGGCGGCGGCAGGAGAAGACTCAGGAGGCGCTCGTCCACCGCGGCACGGGCGCGCTCCCTCACCTGCTGCGCTTCTTCGCTGCGGGTCCGGTCGATGGCGCTGTCGACCAGATCGCGGACCATCGATTCGACGTCCCGCCCGACGTAGCCGATCTCGGTGTATTTCGATGCCTCCACCTTGCTGAAGGGGGAGTTGGTCAGGCGCGCCAGTCGGCGGGCGATCTCGGTCTTCCCCACTCCGGTCGGTCCGATCATGATGATGTTCTTCGGGGCGACCTCCTCGGCCATCTCGGGAGAGAGCTTGAGGCGGCGGGTTCGGTTGCGCAGGGCGATCGCCACGGCCCGCTTCGCCATACCCTGCCCGATGATATGGCGATCGAGCTCGGCGACGATCTGGCGCGGGGTCAGATCGGAGGTTTCCCCCACGCTGCCGGCCCCTTCGGGAGGCAGATCGGGTCTTCCCACCGTCGACGACAACCGGTCAGGCATCGCCTACAGCTCCTCGATCAGCAATCGGTCGTTGGTGTAGATGTCGATGTCCGCCGCGATGTGCAACGCCGCCTCCGTCACCTGCCGGGCGCTCATTTCGGTATGGGCCAGCAGGGCGCGGGCCGCGGCGAGGGCGCACGTCCCACCCGAGCCGACCGCGATCACCCCGTCGTCCGGCTCGATCAGATCGCCGGTGCCGGAGAGGAGAAACGTGCGCTCCGCCGAGGCGACCACCAGCAGCGCCTCGAGGCGACGCAGGATGCGATCGGTACGCCAGTCGCGCGCCAGCTCGACCGCCGCCCGCTCCAGGTTGCCGTTGAACTCCTCCAGCCGCGACTCGAACCGGGTCAGCAGGGCGAAACTGTCGGCCGCCGATCCGGCGAACCCCGCCAGGATCGATTCATGGTAGAGGCGGCGCACCTTGCGGGCGCCATGCTTCATCACCGAGTTCCCCAGGGTGACCTGGCCGTCGGCGCCCATCGCCACTTTCTCCTTGTGGCGCACGGATAATAGGGTCGTGCCGTGCAGCGTGCGGCCCGCCCCGGTCATCGGCCGGTCCCCGCCGCAGCAGCCCGCGGCCCGGCGCCCGGCGCGGGCGAGGCCGGCTCGGTCAGACGTATCCTGGCATCGACCACGAACGAAGAGGCCCGATCGGGGCCGATGATGAACGGATTGAAATCGACCTGGTCGATGCGCGGGAAGTCGGTGGCCAGCTGGCCGAGCCGCAGCAGTGATTCGGCCAGGAACTTCTCGTCGGCCTTCGGCTTGCCGCGCGCCCCCGCCAGCAGCGGGTAGCCGCGGATGCTGCGCACCATCTCGCGCGCCTCGACGTCGGTGATCGGCAGAATGCGGAACACCACGTCCTTCATCACCTCGACGAACACGCCGCCCAGGCCGAACATCAGCAGCGGCCCGAATTTCGGGTCGTGGGTCAGGCCGAGTATCGTTTCCTGCCCGCCGCGCACCATCGATTGCACCTGGAAGCGGAACGAGACCTCGCCAAGCGCCCGGCGGATGTCGCGGCAGGCGGCGGCGACCTCGTCGCCGTTGCGCAGGTCGACCTTCACGGCACCGTGTTCGGTCTTGTGCACCAGAGTCTCGGCCAGCGCCTTCACCACGACCGGATAGCCGAGCGCCGAGGCGGCGTCGATCGCTTCGGCCGGAGTCGACGCGATGCGCGATGGCGCCAGCGGAAAGCCATAGGCGGACAGGATGTTCCCGGTCTCCTCCGGCGCCATGACGGTGCGGCCGGCGGTGTCGGCGGCGGCGATCTCCTTCTCGACCCGCGACGACTGCACGTTGAACGACGGGGTCGTCCCTTCGGGACGCTCGCGATACAGGCGATAGCGGTTCAATGCCGCCATGGCGCGGGCCGCTTCCTCGGGAAACATGTAGACGGGGATTCCCGCGTCGCGCAGCGCGTCGACGCCCTGCTGCCCCAGCCCCTTTCCCATGAAGCAGGTGAGGATCGGCTGGCGCGCGCCCCGCGCCGCATCGATCACCGCCTGCGCAACCTCGAGCGCATTGATCATCAGAGGCGACACGAACAGGACGATCAGCCCGTCGATGGATTCATCATGTTTCAGGATGTCGAGGGCGGCGGCGTACCGCGCGCCGTCGGCCGAGGCGATCATGTCGATCGGGTTGCGCACGCTCGCTTCGGGGACCAGCACCCCGCGCAGCGCCTTCTGCGTCGCGCCTTCGAGCTCGGATATATCGAGTCCCAGGGTCGCGCAGGCATCGGTCGCCATGATCGCCGGACCGCCGGCGTTGGTCAGAATGGCGATCCGGTTGCCGCGCGGCAACGGCTGGTTGGCAAAGGCGCTCGCCACGGTGAACATGTGGTTCATCGTCGCCACCCGCAGCACCCCGCACTGCTCGAGCAGCGTGTCGACCGCCACCTCGGTCCCGGCCAGTGCGCCCGTATGCGAGAAGGCGGCCCTGGCGCCGGCGGCCGTGCGCCCCGATTTCACCGCCACGATCGGCTTCTTGCGGGCCGCCCGTCGGGTGATGGCGGCAAAGCGGGCCGGGTTGCCGAACGATTCGAGATACATGAGGATGACCTTGACGCGCGGGTCGTCCTCCCATTCCTCGATCAGGTCGTTGCCGGAGACGTCGGTCTTGTTGCCCATGCTGACGAAATAGGCGATCCCGAGGCCGATGTCGTGGGCCCGCGCCAGGATCATCTCGCCCAGCGCCCCGGACTGCGACATGAAGCCGGCGGTGCCGCGCTTCGGCCGGGTCGCCGCGAAGGTGGCGTTCATGTTGATCGCCGGATCGGTATTGATGACACCCATGCAGTTCGGTCCGACCATGCGGATGCCGGCATCGCGCACGGCGACCTTCAGCCGCTCCTCTTCCAGCTCGCCCTCGCCGCCGACCTCGCGGAACCCGGCGGTGATGACAACCAGCCCCCGCACTCCCTTCGCCACCGCATCCTCGAGAACCGCCCCGATCGCCTGCCGCGGCACGACGATCACCGCGAGATCGATGGGGTCCGGAATGGCGCTCAGGCTCGGGTAGCACTTGAGGGAGTGCACGACCGGGGCCTGCGGATTGACCGGATAGACCGCGCCCTCGAAGCCGTGACTGACCAGGTTGTGCAGGATCTCGTAGCCGATCGTCTGCGGGCGGCGCGACGCGCCTACCACGGCGATCGACCGGGGACGGAGCAGGGGGTCGAGCGAGCCTTTCATGACACCGGCATCATAGCAGGAACCACGCGGCGGGATCGCTATCGCATGTCGATCGGCCGCGCCGCCGGGTGATCCCGGGGGAGCGGCGCGGCGCACAGGTCGCGGACGATTTCATCGAGAATGCGCGCCCCGCGCAGGACGTTGTCGACCGAGATCCGCTCGTCATCACCGTGGATGCGCTTGCGCTCCGATTCATCCAGGACGAACGGCTGGAAGCCGTACGCCTTGACGCCGAGCGGGCGGACCGCGGCGCTTTCGGTCCAGCCGGTCAGCATGGTCGGAGCCAGCACCGCCCCGGGATGGCGACGCTGGCGGGCCCGGTCGATGGCGGCGACCAGTTCCGAATCGATCGGCGACTCGGTCGCGGCGCGGAAACGGCCGATCGGCTCGATGCTCACCCCGGTCCGCTCGACCACCGCCTTGATCTCCTGGAGGAAGGCCCCCGGATCCTCTCCTGGAAGCAGGCGGATATCGAGGCGGGCCTCGGCGACCGAAGGGATGATGTTGATCTGCGGCGCCCCCTCCAGCATGGTGATGGCGATGGTGTTGCGCAGGATGGCATTGAAGGCCGGCTCGGCGGTGAGCGCGGCCAGCAGGGCGGGGTTCTCCACCGCCTTGCGGATGTCCCCGTAGATATCGGCCCGCCGCGCCGGGGAGGTCCTGGCCAGCGCCTTGAAGAAGGCATCGGTCGTCTCGGTCACCCTCACCGGCGTCTGGTAACGCGCCAGCCGGTCGAGGGCCCGCAGCAGGCGGTGCACCGCGTTGTCCTCGATGTACGGCTGCGACCCGTGGCCGGCCCGTCCCTCGGCCCGGATGCGGATCCAGAACGGCGCCTTCTCGGTCACCGCCACGTTGTAGGAGCGCGCCGCACCGTCCACCTCGTCGATCACTCCCCCCTCGTTCAGCATGAACTCGGCACCGTTGAGCAGATCGCCGCGCTCCCACGTCATCCAGTTGATCCCCGCCCCCTCGACCTCCTCGTCGGCGGTGCCGAGGAAGATCAGGTCCCGGCGCAGGGCGACGCCCGCTCGTTTCAGGTTGATCAGCGTGACCGCCTGCAGGAGACCGGTGGTCTTCATGTCGAGCGCGCCGCGGCCGTAGACGTAGCCGTCGATCAGCTCACCGCCGAACGGGTCGACCGACCATTCCTCCCGGTCGGGGATGACGACGTCCATGTGATTGGAGAGAATCAGAGCGCCTTCGGGACCTTCCCCATGCAGGCGGGCGACGATGTTGGCCCTCCCCGGCGCGAACTCGTACACGGTCGCCTCGATTCCCTCGGCCTCGAACAAATCCCTGAAGAACTCCGCCGCCGCGACCTCGTTGCCGGGCGGGTTGCTGGTGTCGATGCGGAGGTAACGGCGCAGCAGACCGATGACTTCGGCATCGCTCAGCAGGTCGTCCGATCGCAGGCCGCCGGTCATCGGCCGCTGCGGCTCATCGGCGCCCGCGGGAGGGACCGCGGCGCAGGCGAGCAGGACTGCCAGGAGGGCGATGGCGGACGAGCGCCACTCCCGGTGCCCGGCAGATGGCGCCGTCGCCCGCCAGCTCGAACAATCCCTCGGCACTGCGCAGCACCCTCCAAACCCCTGCCCGACGCGCGTTGCACGCGGCCCGGCGGTCGTTCTTACCTCAGTTTGAGCGCCGACACAAGAATTAATTCACCCGCTCATAACCGTGGGGGAACTCGGAGCTGCGGCAGATGAACAGGAGGAGATCCTCCCGGCTGGCGAGCTGCACCAGCTCCCGCAGCATCTTCCTGACGGTCGGTCCTGGCTCGGTCTCATCATTGACGAGGACCCAGATCCCGTTGTCGCGCACCTCCCGCGGCTGTCTCCCGACGAACTCGATCAGCTCGCGCGGCGAGGCCAGATCGGTGTGGTGGGCCGCCGGCGCGTGATCAACGGGCAGGGTGGCGCGGAACAGCCACTCCTCCAGCTCATCCCCGGGTCGAGCGCGGTCATGAACCGGCACGACCATGGCATTGACACCCTCCGCCCGGTGCGGGTCGCCCGGACGCGTGCAGGCGGCGAATGCCAGGAGGCAGCAGGCCACAAGTCCCGCGCTCAGCGGCTTCATGACTGTATCGTAAGACACTCAACCGGCCGGCGTCATCCCGGTGGACACCGGCAGCAGCGCTATGGCACACTCCCCGCACTGCCGGAGCCGTATCCTGCTGTGCCGGAGTGGCGAAACTGGTAGACGCACGGGACTCAAAATCCCGCGGGCCTCACGGTCCATGTCGGTTCGAGTCCGACCTCCGGTACCAACACTCTCGACGGCTGAGATCGAGTCCGCACTCGCCCGCTTCACGGCGCGAAGGTGAACCGTTCGGTCGGCCCGGAAACTTCGCCCTACTCCGCACTGCGCCCATGCACCCAGCCTGTCGGCAGATCGATCGGCAGTCTGGTCAGCTGCATCAGCTGAGCGACGAATTCGCCGTCCTCCGTCTGGTGGGGGCTGCGAAGGTCCCAGGCGATCCGCGTGGCCGGCGACATCTCCCGCACACGGGTGCAGGCGAACAGCCGCCCCCAGGCCAGGCGCTCCGCCAGCAGGGAGCCGATGGTTAGAGACCGCGAGAAAATAACTGACACAGAAGGTTCGCTGTGCGATACTTGAGGCGTGACGCCGCTTCAGGTGATCCGCCAGAAGTATCGGATGTTCAAGGATTCGTTGAACGAGAGGTCGCGCCG
>Ga0302046_10003816_pt1 | contig 13500 bp, 14 predicted proteins | sample RVTome_11_FD_200261 | JGI IMG/M metagenome (GOLD analysis project Ga0302046, IMG submission 200261) | Soil microbial communities from uranium-contaminated site in the Upper Colorado River Basin, Wyoming, United States - RVT147D111 (version 2) ...
CGCCCCGCTACGGCCGTCCTTCATGCCCTGCATCATCTGGCCGCAGCCTTCCATCATCGAGCCCATGTTGCCCATCATCGGCATCATGCCCATCATTCCGCCGCGACCCGTCGGCGAACCGGCGGCGGAAGAGCGGTCGGGCTCGTGCGCGCTAAGTCCCGACGAAAGCGCCGCGGCGATTGCGATGGCGCAAATACCCGTTAAGAATTTCATGGTTTTACACATCGGTCCTGCTCCTTTCGATTTGGTTGGAAGGATCGGAATGCGCCGCATTGGAGGCGTTCCCGGTCGGTGGAAGAATTTGCTGTTCCGCCGAAAGCCGGTTGATCGGCGAGGATGGCGTCTCGTCGGGCGCAGGGTCGGCCGCCTTCCCGAGCTCATTACCCGTCGAACAGGACTGCCCGCCCATGTTGCGCATGCAAAGGCCGAGCGCGCACATTGCCACGCAGGGCAAGACGCCGATCAACAGGGGCGCAATGCCCGCCGCGACCAGCCAGCTCCAGTTGAGCGCGAGCCCGCCAGCAATGACGAGCGCAGCCGTGATCAACAAGCCTCGTCGCCCGCCGAGGTAATACCGGGCCGCATAGAACCAATCCCGGGCGAGCGACCTCTCGATGCGCTGGGACGATTTCGTTGTGGTCATCTGCCTGCCTCCTTGGCAATGCGGCTTTGAATGAAGTCGATCATTTCCGGCGAGTCCCACTCGGCAGGACCGACGAGCCGTCCGACCTCCCTGCCGTTCCCGTCGATCAGCAGGGTCGTCGGCAGGCCCGGCACGCCGATCTCCCGGACGACTTTGCCGCTGACGTCGATGTATCTGGCGAGCCGGGTGATTCCGACATCGCCGAAGAATTTATCGACCGGGCCGATGCCCGCCCGGTCGATCGAGAGCGCCACCACCTCGAAGTCCCTGCCCCCAAGCCTGGCCTGCAGCCGGTCGAGAGTCGGCATCTCGCGACGACAAGGCGTGCACCATGTCGCCCAGATGTTGAAAAGAATCACCTTGCCGGCGAAGTCCGCGAGGCTCAGCGCCTCGCCGCCGCCGTCCGTGAAACCGAAGGCCGGAACCGGTTTCGGCGCATCGTGCACGACGAAGCCGCCCGGCAAGCTCCCGGCCGCTGCGGGGTTGGCGGAGATCGGAAGCGACAACAGCAGCAGAAAGACAAGCCGAAGCCGTCCGCTTGCGCCGTGCGGATTCCTCCCGGCTGTCCGTCGCTTGTCTCGGTTCATGGCCGGCTCACCCGCTCAATCGACCGCATAGACTTTGACCGCATCGTTCGACAGCTCATAGATCGTGAATGGCTCGGTCTTCTGCCCGTTCATCCCCGGGGAGCCCAGCGGCATGCCGGGAAGCGAAATGCCTCGGATCTTGGGACGCTCCGTGAGCAGCCGGTCGATCGTGCTGACCGGCACGTGCCCCTCGACGACGTAGGAGCCGATGACGGTGGTATGGCAGCCGGCGAATTTCTCCGGCACGCCGTACATGCGCTTGATCAAGGAAAGGTCGTGCGTCGGCTTGACGGTCACCGTGTAGCCATGTTGCCGAAGGTATGCGGCGTGACCTTCGCAACAATCGCACTGCGGGTTTTTGTACAGCGTCGCCTGCGGCTTTTCGCCGGCAACGGCCGGCGGCGCAGCAAAGAGAAGCGCGAGGAATGTCGCCGCCATTAGGTATCTCATGGTGTTTCTCCTGAAGGCTGTAACGGATCGTTGTCCCCTCGGATGCTCCATCAGCATCTCCTCTCGATCGAAGCGCTGATCTCCGCTGGGTCGGCGAAGATTACCGATGCCCGGTCTCCCATCATTCCGGCCGGCATCAGCGCCGGCGTTCCCTTCATCGGTCCCGTATCGGTGGAGTCGGTCTTGAAGCGAAGGTTTAATTCCCAAAAAGGTATCGTTTCACCGGATGCGTTGATGACGTAGTAGGTGTCCTGGCAATATCGGATGGCTGTGACCTGCTGGCTTGCGCTCAGCTCCTTCAAATTCGACAGCGCCGGGCTTTGCGCCATTCCGCCCTGTCGCGTTTGGCGCTGCGCGTTGCCGGTGCCGGCCTCCTTAAGGAACGCGACCAAATCTTCACGCGCTTTCGGATCCCTGATTCCCGGAAAGGTCATGCGATTGCCCGGAACCGCGCGCTTCGGGTCCGCGAGCCAGTCGTTCAGGGTTGATTCATTCCACGTCAGGCTCGACGCCTTCATCGCCGGCGAATAGCGCCGGAACCCTTCCACCGTGCCGGCCTTCTTGTGCCAAAGACCAGCGAGGCTCGGTCCGGTGAGATGGCGTCCTGGCTCAAGCGAATGGCAGGCGGCGCAGGCCCGGAATGCCCGTGCGCCAGCCTCCGGATCGCCCGCTGTCGCCGGCGATGCCTTCAACCCGGGAATGCCGGCAACGACAACGGCGAAAATTGCGAGGGAGCGCTTCATCTCCATGCCCCGGCTCAGGCCACGCGGATCACGCCCATCATCCCGGCGGCCTGATGCTCGAGGATGTGGCAGTGGAACATCCAGTCGCCGGGATTGTCGGCGACGAAGGCGATCTCGGCGCGCTCGCGCGGGTTCAGCAGCACGGTGTCCTGCCATTCGCGGTAGCGCGTCGGCGCGCCGTTGCGGCGGATCACCCGGAAAGAATGGCCGTGCAGGTGGATCGGGTGGTGCCACGCCGTGTCGTTGTGCAGCGCCAGCACGCAGGTCCGGCCGCGCGCCAGCGTGAGAAACGGGTCGTGTACATGCCCCTTCGCGGCGACGCCGTTCACCGTCCAGGCCATGCCGTTCTGCATCAACCCGCGCATGTCCATGCGCCGGCCGCCCATCATCGCCGTCATCATACCGCCCATCATGCCGCCGCCGAAGGCGACCTCGTGGCGCTCGGCCGCCTTCAGGTCGGGCTCGGGCATGGTGTTGGGCGCCAGCGCGATTGGCCCCTCCGGCGGCTGGCCGCGCAGGGGCTCCGCGCCGTAGACGATGTCAAGCAGCTGGTATTCGAGACCGCGATAGAACGTGTCGCGGACCGTGAACCGCGCGCCGGGCTTTCCCGTCATGTCGACGACGAGATCGACGCGCATCGCGGCGCCGAGGACGATCCGTCCATCGGCCGGCGCATGCGGCTCGACCGGCTGGCCGTCGAGGGCGATGACCTGCGGCGCGTGGCCGTTGAAGTCGAGCGCGAAGGTCCGGGCATTCGCCGCGTTGATCAGGCGGAGGCGGATCCGCTCGCCGCTTCGCACGTCGAAGGTCTCGCGGATGCGGCCGTTGATCGTCACCGTATTGCCGACCCGGCCGTTATGGCTCGCATCCATCATGTTGCCGAAGTCGTCGCTGATCTGCGCGTCCGCCAGGAGCCGCCAGTCGTCGAGCACCCAGGTGACATCGCGGTCGACGGCGATCGGCTCCCGCTCCTCCACGATCAGGGGACCGTAGAGGCCGCGGCCGACCTGCTCGAAGCTGCGCTGATGCGGATGGTACCAGTAGGTCCCGGCATCCGGGACGTCGAATTCGTAGGTGAAGGACGCGCCGGGCGCGATCGGCTTCTGCGTCAGATGCGGCACGCCATCCATCGCGTTCGGGACGCGGAGCCCGTGCCAGTGGACGGTGGTTTCCTCATCCAGCTTGTTCTCGACCACGACGCGCAGGCGCCCGCCCTGCCGCAGACGGATTTCCGGACCCGGCACCGTGCCGTTATAGGCCCACACGGCGGTCTCGGGATGCGCGCCGCCGACCAGCGAAGCGCGGCCGCGCGCGGCAACGAGACGGAGCGCACGCGTGTCGTCCGCGCGAAGCGGCGCGGCAGCCAGCCCCGGTGCCAACGACAGCGCGGCGCCGGCCAGGACGAAGGCCCGGCGGGAAACGGGAACGCTCGAACGGATGGTCATGGATCGACCCTTCTGCGACGATGAGGGAGTCCGCACGCGCCAGGGCGCGCAGACGTCGGTCGGGCCAGGCGGCGCCGACGCGCGTCAGCCGAGGACGCGACCTCTGGGAGGCGAAGGATCGGGCGAGGATGCGAGGCTGGCAAAAACCGGGCTCAGCGCCGGGAACGGTGCGTCGGGGACGGTCAGGGCGACGACGGGTCCCGAGGACAGAACCGCCGTTGCGGCTACCGTGCAGACCGGATGACAGGCCCCTGTCTTGGCATTGCCGTCATCCCCGCCGCATCCGCTGCAGCCGTCATTTCCCGGCATTCCCATATCGGACGCCAGGGTCATCTTGACGGCCATTTCACCGGCCTGAACCGCAGACAGGCCCAGCCCCAGGGCCAGAAAGGCGCCCAGCAACAGGACCAGCAGTTTTCGGGTCGACCGGCGTTCCATCATGCGATCACCATGATCTTAGGGCTTTCGGAAGGCAAGGCACATCACGATTGTGCGACCGACCGACGCAGAGCAATGCCGGGTCGAGCAGACGGCGGTGGATGCGGGCACGCACTTGCGGCATGCTGAGAGGCCGCCGAGCGGTGCGGCACAGGCAGTGAGACCGCCCATGTACACGCTCTACATCGCCAACAAGAACTACTCGTCCTGGTCGCTGCGCCCCTGGGTGCTGATGCGCGAACGGAAAATTCCATTCGAGGAGCGGCTGATGCCGTTCGGCGCCGGCCCGCCGGGGAGCAACCGACACGCCTTCCGCCAGTTCTCTCCAAGCGGTCTCGTGCCCTGCCTGGTCGACGGCGACACCGTGGTCTGGGAGTCGCTCGCCATCGCCGAATACCTGGCCGAGCGGCATGACGGCGTGTGGCCCGCCGACCCGGCGGCGCGCGCCTGGGCGCGCTCGGCGGCGGCGGAGATGCATGCGGGCTTCGCCGCGCTGCGCGACCGCTGCACGATGAACGTCGGCGTCCGGGTCCGGCTCGGCGATATCCCGCCCGCGCTGGCGCAGGACATCGCGCGCATCGGCGAGCTGTGGAACCAGGGCCTGGACCGCTTCGGCGGCCTCTTCCTTGCCGGCAAGGCCTTCACCGCCGTCGACGCCTTCTTCGCCCCGGTGGCGTTTCGCGTGCAGACCTACGGCGTCGCCCTCGACGGCGCGGCGGCGGCCTATGCCAAGCGCCTGCTCGCGCTGCCGTCGATGCACGACTGGGAGACAGCCGCGCTGCAGGAGCCCTGGCGCGATCCGAGCCACGAGGCGGACGCGCGGCGCGCCGGCGCCTGGATCGAGGACCGGCGGACGCCCCCGGCCTAGATCCATCGCCACGCGGCACGGCATTGACGCACACCGACGCTGCTCCGTAATATCGAAATTCGATATCGCGTCAGGATAATAGATCCAGCCGCGATGCAAGAAGGGGGAGACCAGCCCGTGACCGACGACACCGCCAACGCCAAGCCTTTACCCGCCGTCCGCCAGTCGCCCGCGACGATCTTCCTCGTCTTCCTCAAGCTCGGGCTCACCTCCTTCGGCGGGCCGGTGGCGCATCTCGGCTATTTCCGCGAGGAGTTCGTCAACCGGCGCAAGTGGCTGGACGACCACGCCTATGCCGACCTCGTCGCGCTCTGCCAGTTCACGCCCGGCGCGGCGAGCAGCAAGGTCGGCATCGGCGTCGGCATGATGATGGGCGGCCTGCCGGGCGCCATCGCCGCCTGGATCGCCTTCACCCTGCCCTCGGCGCTGGCGCTCGTGCTGTTCGGCTTCGGCGTCACCGCCTACAGCGAGTATCTCGACACCGGCCTGCTGCACGGCCTCAAGGTCGTCGCGGTCGCCGTCGTCGCGCTCGCCGTCTGGGGCATGGCGAAGAACCTCTGCCCCGACGCGCCGCGCGCCTCGATGGCGGTCGGCGCCGCGCTCGTCTTCTCTATCTGGCCGACGTCGATCGGCCAGATAGCCGCGATCGCCGCGGGCGCGCTGATCGGGCTGTTCTTCCTCAAGGACAACCGCGACGGCGGGCATGTGGAGATGAACATTCCCGTCGGCCGCGGCTTCGGCGCCGCGGCGCTGATACTGTTCTTCGCGCTGCTGTTCGGGCTGCCGGCGCTGGCGGTGGCCTATCCCAGCCAGGCTCTCTCCCTGTTCGACAGCTTCTACCGCACCGGCTCGCTGGTGTTCGGCGGCGGCCACGTCGTGCTGCCGCTGATCCAGTCGGAGGTCGTGCCGTCCGGCTGGGTCGACAACGACGCCTTCCTCGCCGGCTATGGCGCGGCGCAGGCGGTGCCCGGCCCGCTGTTCACCTTCGCCGCCTATCTCGGCACGGTCTCGAAGCCGGAACCAAACGGCTGGCTCGGCGCGCTGGTCTGCATCGTCGCGATCTTCCTGCCGTCCTTCCTGCTGACCGTCGGCGCGCTGCCCTTCTGGGAGGACCTGCGGCGGGTCAAGCACGTGCGCTCGGCGCTGGTCGGCGTCAACGCCGTCGTCGTCGGCCTGCTGCTTGCCGCGCTCTATAACCCGGTGTGGACCAGCGCGATCAAGGGCCCGCTGGATTTCGGCCTCGCGCTCGTGGCCTTCGTCCTGCTCGCGCTCTGGAAGTGGCCGCCCTGGCTGGTCGTGGTCCTGACGGCGCTCGGAGGCTGGCTGCTGGCCTCGCTTCCTGCTATCACGTAGCGTCGAGCGGCCGAGGCGCGCCGCGCAAGACGGCCGGGTGAGCGATGGAGGACAAGGATCTTTATTCCGGGCTGATACGCCTGCACATCCTCCACCACGCGAGCGAGGAGCCAATCTTCGGCCTCGGCATCATCGAGGAGCTCCAGCGCCACGGCTACAAGCTCAGCGCCGGCACGCTCTACCCGATGCTGCACGGCATGGAGCGCAAGGGTTACCTGGTCTCGCGCGAGAAGCAGGTGGCAGGCCGCATCCGCCGGGTCTACACGATTACCCGTTCCGGCGCCGCCGTGCTGAAAGACGCAAAGCAGAAAGTCAGCGAGCTGTTCGGCGAATTGTTCGAGAAAGACTAGATCAATCTTCGATCAGGTGGACTCACCTGATCGAAGATAAATTGATCTATCTAGTTAAGTTAGAGCAACTTATCTGCGTCCGTAAGGACGCAGGTTGCTCTAGACGGTGCTTCTGCGGCGGCCGCGACCACGGACTACAGCCAACCCGGACCGGACGAGAACCACGCCCCTTTCACAGGCGCGAGAGTCCAGCCGCTATTGCTGGACATGCCCGTGACATCAGGCCTTAATATTCTTCACGGAGCGGAACGCCCGACCCCGGGAGACCGACCTTCTTCCTCCGGGGAATGGAAAAGATTCTGACCGCGCGTTCATGGGGAGGACACGTTGGATCCAGCAGTTGTAGGTGTCTTGGGGCTGGGAGTGCTCCTGCTCCTTTTGTCGATGGGGATCCACATTGCTTTCGCGCTTGGGATCTCGGCGTTCTTCGGCTTCTGGTTCCTGCTTCCGCCGCACGCCGCGCTCAGCGCCCTGTGGGTCACGCCATGGGGGTTCGCGTCGTCGCATACGCTGAGCGTCGTCATCCTGTTCGTGCTGACGGGGCATCTCGCGTTTGCCTCCGGAATCACCGCCAAAGCCTACGACGTCGGGTACAAGCTGTTCGGCCGGTTTCCGGGCGGGCTCGCCCTGGCCACGGTGTACGGCTGCGCCGCCTTCGCCGCCACCACCGGGTCCAGCGTGGCGACGGTGGGCACCATCGGCCGCGTGGCGATCCCGGAGATGGAGCGCTACGGCTACGACAAAGGCCTGGCCGCCGGGTGCGTGGCGGCGGCCGGCACGCTGGGCACGCTGATTCCTCCGAGCGTGCTGCTCGTCCTGTACGGGATCCTCGCCGAAGCATCCATCGGGCAGTTGCTGATCGCGGGAATCATTCCCGGAATCGTGTCGGCCATCCTGTACGGCATCATGATCGCAATCCGGGTGACCCTGAACCCCAGCCTCGCGCCCCCTGCCCCACCGACTCCCTGGAAGGACGCCATCCGCAGTCTTCCCGATATGACCGGCGTGGCCGTCCTGTTTCTCACCATGGTCGGGGGCATCTTCCTCGGGGTGTTCACGCCCACCGAGGCGGGCGCAGTCGGGGTGTTCGTGGCAAGCCTCGGCGTGGTGTACCGCTTCTACCGGCACCGGATGTTCGGTATCGTGCGCCTGGCGGGGATTCCGATTGCAGTGCCGGCTGGGGCCGTGCGCCTGGCCGGCGAGCCCGAGGGCGTCGAGCCGCACATACGCACGGCGTTTCAGAACGCGCTATACGACACGACGCGGGTGGTCGGGATGATCCTCGCCATCCTGATCGGGGCGGCGCTCTTCTCGCAGTTCGTCTCCCTGAGCCGGATTCCGTACCAGTTCTCCCAGATGATCGGAGGGCTGGATCAGCCGCCGATCGTTATCCTGACGCTGGTGCTGTTTCTGTACATTCCTCTTGGGATGTTCCTCAACCCGCTGTCGGTCATGATCATTACCGTCCCGATTACCCTGCCCGTCATCCTGGAGCTCGGCTATTCGCCGATTTGGTACGGAATCATCGTCATCAAGATGATGGAGGTGGCCGCTATCACGCCGCCTGTCGGCCTTAACGTATACGTCGCGAAGGGGGTGGCGCCCCACATCCCGCTGGAAACCATATTCGGGGGGATCTTCTGGTTCTTCATCGTGGACTTGTTCACCATCGCCCTGCTGGTGATCTTCCCGGAAATCATCCTCTTCCTCCCGAACCTGATGTTCTGAACCGGGCGGGGACGACGCCGACAGGAGCTACACCTCGTCCGCCTCCGCGGTCGGCCGCCCGAGGGGAGTCGCCGGCCTTTCCCCCGTCACTGCCGCAGCCAGCCGGTCGGCGAAATCTGCCAGCACCTGCAGCCCCATCACGCTGACGGCAGCGGCCGCTGCGAGCTTGGCAGGCCAGATGGGATACGGCACAGCGCCAAACCGGACCTGCTGCCGCTCGGTGGAAATGATCGCCTCGGTCCAGGCTTGCCACACCATCAGCCCGATGAAGCTCAGGATGAGCAGCAGGACGACGGTTTCCAGGGGAAGAATAACGCGCTGGGGCAGCCGGTCGATGAACAGGGTCAGCCGCAGATGCCCTTTCCGGAGCTGGGTATAGGACAGAAGCGAGAAGAAGATGAACGCTACGAGCAACTCGACAAACTCGATGACCCCCAGCAAGGACCGTCCGAACACGTACCGGAGGAACACCTCGGCGAGCGTCGCCACCGTGATCAACACGATACATACGGTACCGAGGGCACCCATGAGCATGCTCAGCCGGCCGATGCCGCGCTGCACGCCCCGCAAACTGCGACCGATCGCGCTCACTGCTTGTCCTCCCTCGGATCGATGACGCTATCCGGTCGCGCGGCGAGGCCGCTACCGGGGTTTCGCCCCGACAGCGCCCCGCGTCTCACCAATATCTAGCTCGGCCAACGACACTCGCTTCTGTCGGCGAGGTTCAGTTCGGACGGCCGAGCTTTACCGATACCGGATCGATGTAGTTGGTTGCAGCCGGCTCGTTCTTGGCCATGAGCTCCTGGAACCGGGTGAAGAACGCGCGGGCCGGAACGCCCCGTGCCTCGCGCGTGCGGATGGCCTCGTCCCAGACCTTGCCGGCGACAATCTCCCGCGCCTTCTCCCGCTCCTCCTTGGACCACCGGATGAACTTCATCCCCTTCTCTTCGAGCACTTTCGTCCGGTCGCGATTGAGCTGCGTGAGGTCCGCGATGTAGATGTCGCGAACCAGCTCGGAGAAGGTATCGACGAGCAGGCTCTGGGTCTTGGGGTTGAGGCCGTCGAACCGGGTCTTGTTCATGGCTATGGCGACCATCGCATACGTGCCGGCGCCGTAGTCGATGATGTACTCGGACACCTCGAACAGGGACATGGACGGTATCAGGTTGGCCGGGAATCCCGAGAAGCCCTCGATCACGCGGCGCTCCATGGAAGCGTAGATGTCCGGAGCCGGCAGCGCGACGGGCGTGGCCCCGAGGGCGGCCAGCACCTGGTTGATCAAGCCGAAAGCGCGAATGCGCTTGCCCTTGATGTCCGCGATACTATTCCACGGCGCGCGGCTGGCCATGATGGTCGGATCCACGGCCAGATTGCCAATCAGGACGAGGTTGTTCTTCTCGTACTCCGCGCGCATCTGGTCGAATTCCTGATACATCTGCAAGGCGGTGGCCATTTGGGCTTCGCTGTTGTTGGCGAGGAAGGGCATCTCCAGCAGCGTGGTCAACGGCAGCTCGGTAGGAAAGTAGCCCGTCGCCAGGTAACTGATGTCGCTGATGCCGCGGGAGGCACCGTCCAGAAGGTCGGTCGTGCGCACGAGCGCCTGGTCGCGGAAGGCGTCGAACTGCACGCGCCCGCCGGACCGCTTGGTCGTCTCGTCCATCCACTTCTGGGTAAATATCTCGCGAACATGACTCGCGGGCAGGTAGCCCGCATATCGCAGCCGCACCTGATCGTATTCGCTCGCGGTCTGCGCATGGCCCGTCGTGCTCAGGCCCGCCAGCAGAGCGAGTAGAACCCCGGGCACAAAAACCCGTCTCCACAAATCATGGTGTGTCATCAGGCGCCTCCCTTTCGCCCAGATCTTCGCGTCTGGGACGTTTATTGGCATCGTTTGCAACGAGCACGTGTCAGTGTACGCGTTATTCAGCGCGATGCTCAAGGCAAGAGTACGCCAATCGCGGGGCAACGGTATTTGCACTCAGCGGGCTGATGACCTGAAGGTCGAAAATTCAAATCCTACTATTGCAACCGCTGAGGCTGACTATCCTGGAGCGGTCGCGTCGGGTTTGCTCTGCGGTCCGGTGCGCACCGTGCAATCGCAGCCGCTATCTCGATGTGACTTCTTTGCTCCCCTTCATACGCTTGGACGCTATCCGACGCTGAGTCGGTCGCGATTCGAATACGGGTCAATCTCGATGACGATCTTCTTTACGGTCACGCTCGGCGCCTTGCGGCGACCACCGGCCGTATTCATCTTGATGAAGCCAGCGGCCTCCAGCTTTGCCAGCGTGCGAGTGAGGTTCGGCTGCGCGCGACCGCTCATCTTGACCAGATCCGCGACCGACTGTGGCTTGCGATCGCGGATGAGAGCAAGGAGCCGCCGGTTCTCCGGGGTCAGCAGCCGCACGACGGCATCGACGGAGTTGAAGCTCGGCTTGGCCGCATCAGCCGGAGCCGGCCGTTCGCCACGCGCCACTGCCTTCATCTCGTCACGCAAGGATCGCAGGCTCTGTACCTTGTACTTCGTCATCTCAACCTCCGTGTCTCTTCCACCCCGATCACCGTCTTCGCCACGCCACGTTCAATCGATATTCAGTTGCTGCACAAACGCCGTGCGTCCTTCGACAGGCTCAGGATGAGGTAAAATCTTCATGGCATTGAGAAAAACCTCATGCTGAGCTTGTCGAAGCACGCACTACGCCTATCCAAGAAAATCGAATAAGCCGCATGAATGAAGCATCAACGACAACAGCGTTGATGCCAAGCCACGCAAAGCTGACACGCGCGCTGAATACCGGTACAAAATAGGTCGACACAAGAAACGCCCTTTCCGCAGGAGGAACCCGCCCATGAACGCCGCCGTGAACAAAGCCGTCCTCGCCGAGCTCGCCCCGACCGGGACGCTGCGCGCCGGGATCAACATGTCCAACTTCCTGCTGGTCACCGGCAAGACCCCCTCCGGCGATCCCGACGGCGTGTCGCCGGACCTCGCGCGCGAGATCGCCAAGCGCCTCGGCGTCGCGATCAAGCTGGTGCCCTTCCCCTCGCCCGACGGCCTGGTCGCCGCCGCGGGCACGGATGCCTGGGACATCGGGCTGGTCGGCGCCGAGCCGCAGCGCGAGAAGCTGATGGCGTTCACCGCCGCCTATGCCGAGATCGAGGCGACCTACATGGTGCGCGAGGACTCAGCCCTCAAGGCTGTCGGCGACGTCGACAAGAAGGGCGTCAGCCTTATCGTACGGGGCGGCAGCGCCTACGGGCTGTGGCTGGAGCGGAACATCAAGAACGCGAATCTCATCCTGACCGCGAGCCACGACGAGGCGCGCAGCCGCTTCGTCGACGAGAAGATCGATGCGCTCGCCGGCCTCCGCGACGGCCTGACCAAGGACATTGCGAAGAGCCCGGGCATGCGCATCCTGCCCGGCAAGTTCGCCGCCGTACAGCAGGCGGTCGGCACGTTGAAGAAGAACACGGCCGCCATCGCCTTCCTGCGCGAGGTCGTCGAGGACGCGAAGGCGTCCGGCCTGATCGCGGGCTTCATCGAGAAGCACAAGGCGAACGGCCTGTCCGTCGCACCGCCCGGCTGACGCGGCCCTTTTGTTGCGCGCGGATTTGGCGCTAGACTTGAAACGCCGCTCACCCGCGCTTCAGGAGACAGCCATGCCCTATCAACCGACGATGCTCGGCACCCGCTACATGGTTTCGGCCGGCCATTATCTTGCGACCCAGGCCGGGTTCGACATTCTGGAAGCGGGCGGCAACGCGGTCGACGCGGGCGTGGCGGCCGGCATGGCGCTCGCCGTGGTGCAGTCGGACATCGTCAACTGCGGCGGCGTCGCGCCGATGATCATCTACCTCGCCGAGAAGAATGAGGTGGTGACGGTCAGCGGCCTCGGCTGGTGGCCGAAGGCGGCGAAGCTGGAGATCTTCCTGCGCGAACACAACGGCACGGTGCCCGCCGGCGTGCGCCGCTCGGTCATGCCGGCCGCGCCGGACGCCTGGCTCATCGCGCTCAAGCATTTCGGCACCAAGAGCTTCGGCGAGGTCGCGCATGCGGCGATCCGCTACGCCCGCGACGGCTTCCCGATGCACCCGACCTACCGCGGGACGATCGAGAAGGCGCAGGAAGGCTACAGCCGCTACCCGTCCAACATGGCGGTCATGATACCGGGCGGGCGTATCCCCGAGGTCGGCGAGAACTTCGTGCAGGCCGACCTCGGCCGGACGCTGCAGTTCATGGTTGACCAGGAGACGGCGGCCAAGGGCAGCCGCGAGGCCGGGCTCGACGCCGCCCGCGCCGCCTTCTACGAAGGCGACATCGCCAAGGCGATCGCCAAATTCCACCGCGAGCAGGGCGGCTTCATCACCGAGGAGGACCTGCGCAACTTCAAGGTCGGCATCGAGCCGCCGGTCAAGCGCCGCTTCTGGGGCATCGACGTCTACACCTGCGGCGTGTGGTGCCAGGGGCCGGTGCTGCTGCAGATGATGGCGCTGCTCGAGAGCTACGACCTCAAGGGCATGGGCCACAACTCGGTCGACTACATCCACACGCTGTCGGAGGCGATCAAGCTCGCCTTCGCCGACCGCGAGCGCTTCTACGGCGACCCGCGCTACATCGACGTGCCGCTCGAGACGCTGCTGTCGAAGGACTACAACAGCGCGCGGAAGGCGATGATCCGCCGCGACGAGGCGTGGCCCGACATGCCGCCGCACGGCGCGATCCCCGGCTTCGAGGCGATGGCGGCGAAGCTGCTGTCGCCGCCGAAGGCGCCGGAGTATCTCGGCCACGACACGTCCTACGCCTGCGCGATCGACGCCAAGGGCAACACCTTCTCGACCACGCCGTCGGACAGCTGCGGCGCCTCGCCGATCATCCCGGGGCTCGGCCTGATCGC
>Ga0302046_10003817_pt1 | contig 13499 bp, 10 predicted proteins | sample RVTome_11_FD_200261 | JGI IMG/M metagenome (GOLD analysis project Ga0302046, IMG submission 200261) | Soil microbial communities from uranium-contaminated site in the Upper Colorado River Basin, Wyoming, United States - RVT147D111 (version 2) ...
GATCGACAACTGGAGGAAGCAGTCCTACCGGACTCTGTTCGCGGAGGCGCCGCTCGAGCTCGGCCGGTCGTACGAGGTGCGGCTCGAGTACTTCGAGAGCACGGGGAACGCCCGGCTGAGGCTCGTGTGGGACCGGAGCGCCCGACCCGACTGGCGCGCCCGCGTAGACAGCGCGGTCCGGGTGGCGAGAGAGAGCGAGCTCGCCGTCGTCGTCGCGGGGATCGAGGAGGGGGAGTTCCGCGACCGGGCGTTCCTGTCGCTCCCCGGCCACCAGGAGGAGCTCATCCGGGAGGTGGCGGCGACGGGGACACCCACCGCCGTGGTGATCGTGGGCGGGAGCGCCGTGACGATGTCCGCCTGGATCGACGAAGTCGACGCGGTCGTGATGGCCTGGTACCCCGGCGAGCAGGGGGGGGCCGCCGTCGCGGACGTCCTCCTCGGGGAATCCGGCCCGGCCGGCCGCCTCCCGATCACCTTCCCGCTCGCGGAGGGTCAGCTCCCGCTCACGTACAACCACCGGCCCACCGGGCGCGGGGACGACTACCTCGATCTCACCGGTCAACCGCTCTTCCCGTTCGGGCACGGCCTCTCGTACACGACCTTCGAGTACTCCGGGCTCGGGATCGACGGGCCGATCGACGGGTCGAGCCTGCGGAGCGGCGGGACGGCGCGGATTCGCGCCCGGGTCCGAAACACCGGCGACAGGATTGGCGACGAGGTCGTACAACTCTACGTTCGTGACGTCCTCGCTTCCCGCGCGCGACCGGTGCAGGAGCTCAGGGGCTTCAGGCGGATCCGACTCGCCCCGGGCGAGGAGCGCGGGGTCGAGTTCGAGCTGGGATTCGATGACCTGCGCATGCTGGACGAGGACATGGAGTGGGTGGTCGAGCCTGGCGAGTTCCGGGTGCAGGTCGGCGCGTCGTCGAGGGATATCCGCTTGCGCGGTCACCTCGAGATCCGATGACGCAACATCCGTTTCAGGCGGTCGCAGCGACCTGCCTCGACGTTCGCTCGCACGACGCCACCGAGGAGGCGACGAGATGATCACGGGCATCCACACACTGCTCTACACGTCCCAACCCGACGCCCTTCGCGCAATGCTGCGCGATGTCTTCGGGTGGGAGCACGTCGACGCCGGCGAGGGTTGGCTGATCTTCCAGCTGCCGCCCGCCGAGCTCGGCGTCCACCCCGACGAGGGTCCCTCGTGGGAGTCGGGCGTGCGGCACCAGATCACGCTCATGTGCGACGACATCGAGTCGACGACCCGTGACCTGCGCGAGAAGGGGGTCGTCGTGCGCGGCGAGCCGCGGGACGAGGGGTGGGGCATCGTCGTGACGCTCGACCTTCCCGGCGGGGTCGTGATGCAACTCTACGAGCCGCGGCATGCGTCGCCGCTGCTGCCGTGAGACCAACATGCTCCGGCGAATCAATCGGGGCGCCCGGATTTGAACCGGGGACCTCTGCGTCCCGAACGCAGCGCTCTACCGGACTGAGCCACGCCCCGAATGTGCGTTCGCGACCAGGTCGCGAACGCGTGGTGAAAGAGCCACCGGTCGGATTTGAACCGACGACCCCCGCATTACGAATGCGGTGCTCTACCGCTGAGCTACGGTGGCGGTCCCAGCAGCCTGCAAAGTGGAGCCGGAGGGATTTGAACCCTCGACCTCTTGAGTGCGATTCAAGCGCTCTCCCAGGCTGAGCTACGGCCCCGCACCACTTCCGGATCTGCTTCCCGGGCTAGTTTCCCGGGTTCGTTGGAACGGGGCTGACGGGATTCGAACCCGCGACCTCCTGAGTGACAGTCAGGCACTCTAACCAGGCTGAGCTACAGCCCCCCTTGAAACGTCGAACCAGCGCGGCCACGCCACCGACCTCTCCGGCTGCCCGCCCGCCGAGTGGGGCCTACTGGACTCGAACCAGTGACCTCTACGATGTCAACGTAGCGCTCTAGCCATCTGAGCTAAGGCCCCGCCACAGACACGACGAGCGGGACCCGAGGGGACCCGCTCGAAGAGCGCATATTGTAAACGAACCGCCCGGGAGGGTCAACCCGCGGATGGGCCGGAAACGCTGCTTGCGTCCGCCTCCCGGTCGCATACCTTGTCCGCGGCCTGGAGCCGGTCGGGGCTCGCGGATTCGGGACCCTGGAAACGATCGAGAATTCCCCTGCCGAGAGGCGGATGATAGACACGCGACCTCGCATTGCGGCGTTGATCGTCGGGTTGGGTCTGGTCGTCACGGCCGCCGTCATGAGGCAGGAAGCCTCCGATCCCGAGGATCACGGTGAAGGCGAGTCGGCCGCCGAGGCCGCTGCGTACGCGGCGGATCAGAGCCGGGCCGAGCGGCCGCCTCAATGGGAGGCGATCGACGCGCACAACGAAGCCACGCGCGGGCCGCTCCAGCCGCTCCCGTTCAACCACCGATTTCATGCCACCGATCTCCAGGTTCCCTGCATGTACTGCCACGCGGGGACGGAGCGCTCTGTGTCGGGAGTCGTGCCGTCGGTCGACATCTGCATGGGGTGTCACCAGGTCGCCGGTACGGGGCTGCCCCCGATCGAGCGGCTTCGCGAGTTGGCGCGAAACGGGGAGACGATCCAGTGGGAGTGGGTCAACAAGCTCCCCGAGTTCGTTCAGTTCAGCCACCGGCCGCACCTGAGGAACAACCTCGCTTGCGCCGAGTGCCACGGTCCCGTCGAGCAGATGGACCGGGTCTATCAATGGGCGCCGTTCACGATGGGCTGGTGCCTCGAGTGCCACCGTCAGCCTCCGCAGGCGAGCGATGTCTCGACGGACTATGTCCTGTCCCAGCTCAATCGGCCTCCCGAGATCCCGGACGAGCGGCAGGATCTGAGCTTTTATCCGCGGGCGATCAACTCGAACTACGGGGCGACCAGGGCGCCGACCGACTGCGCCGCGTGTCACCATTGAGCACACCGCCCCCCGAATCCCGGACGAGCATGCCCGAGGGCACGGCTGACCCGACCGACGGGCCCGGAACGTCTCGCCGCACCTTCCTGAAAGTGCTCGGTGCCGGGAGCGCCGGGGCGGCCGCCGCCGCCTGCGGTCCGCCGGACTTCGCGGACAAGCTGATCCCCTATCTCGTCCAGGAGGAGGGGGTGACCCCCGGGGTGAACCGGGTGTTCGCGACGGTCCTGCCCGATCTGGGCCCCGAGCGGATCGCGGTGCACGCCGCCGTCCGCGATGGCCGAGTTCTCAAGCTCGAGGCCAACGATCGGCTGCCGGGCGGCTCCGGCCTGTCCGCTATCGGCCAATCGGTCCTCCAGGATCTGTACGACCCCGACCGCGTGTCCGGACCGAAGCGGGCGGCCGGGGACGGCACGTTCGCGGATGCCACGTGGGATGAGGCGATCGCGGCCCTGGTCGCGGCGGTGCAGCAGGGCGGCGCCGTCTTCCTGACCGGTGCCGTCACGGGTACCCAAGCGGCGTTTCTCACCCAGTGGTCTCAGGCGCTCGGTGTCCAGCACCTCGCGTACGAGCCGTTTGGCCACGAGGCGCTGGCCGCCGGGTTCGCCAGCAGCCTGGGATCATCCGGTCTGCCGCGGTTCGACCTCGCCGGCGCCACGAGGATCGCGTGCTTCGGGGCTGATTTTCTCGGAACGTGGCTCGCGCCTTCGGAGCATGCCGCGGGGCTCGCGACCGCGCGCGACATCGACGACTACCGGCAGGCGAAGCTCACGTTCGTCGGCCCGCGGCTGTCGCTCACCGGATCGAACGCGGACGAGTGGCTCGAGGCGCGGGCGGGGACCGAAGGCCGGGTCGCGATGGCCGTCGCGACGCTGGTCGCGGCCGCGCGCGGCGTGGCGCTCCCCCCCAGTGCGGGGGTCACCCCGGAGACGGCCGCCGAAGCGTCGGGGATCTCGGCCGATCGGATCCGGGCCCTCGCGACGGAGCTCGGAGCCGCGTCGTCCGCCGTGGCGATCCCGCCCGGGATCGAGTCGCAAGGTACGGACGCGGCGCAAGCGCACGCCGCGGTCGCGCTCCTCAACCATGCGCTCGGCGCCATCGGTCGCACGGTCCACCCCGATCAGGGGGCTCCCGGCGGCACGTCGGCGAGCTTCGCCGATGTGCGGGGGCTGATCGGGCGCATGTCGTCCGGCCAGGTCCGAACACTGATCGTGGCCGGCGCCAACCCGTCGTTTACGCTCCCCGCGTCGGCCGGATTCGCCGCGGCGGTCGACAACGTACAGAACGTCTTCGCGATCACGCCTCACCTCGACGAGACGGCCGCGGCGGCGGGCTGGACCCTGCCGTGCCACCACGCCCTCGAGTCGTGGTCGGACGCCGAGCTCGGAGCCGGGACCGTGGCGCTCGGCCAACCCGTGATGGCCCCGATCTTCGACACGCGACAGCGCGAGGACATCCTCCTCACGGTCGCCACGGCCGCCGGTCAGGGCACCGCGTTCGGGGGCGCCGCGAGCTACGCCGCCTATCTCAAGAACGCCTGGCTCGCGCGGGGGGGCGGTGAGAACGAGTGGCTACAGGCCCTGCGAACGGGCGGAACCGCGGCGACGACCGGCGGTGCCGTCGCGCAGGCCACGGGGGCCGAGCTCCCCGACGCGAGCGTGGCAGCCGCGGCGCCCCGGTTCGCCGCCACCGCGCCGACCGGCACCCAGCTCGTCGTGTATCCGACGGTCCAGTTCTACGACGGGCGCGGCGCGAACCGGTCCTGGATGCAGGAGCTCCCCGACCCGATCACCAAGGCGGTGTGGAACTCGTGGGTCGAGATGCACCCCGACATGGCCGAATCGCTCGGCGTGCGAAACGGAGATCTCGTCCAGGTCCAGTCGGAGCAGGGCTCGATCGAGGCTCCCGCGTTCGTGTACCGCGGGATCCGGGCCGACACGGTCGCGATCCCGATCGGTCAAGGGCATACGGCCTACGGGCGCAGCGCTCGGGGGCGCGGCGTCAACCCGCTCGACCTCCTCGCCGCGGTCGCCGACGGCGCCTCCGGGGCGCTGGCCTACGCGGGGACGACCGTGACGGTCACCGCCACGGGACGGCGCGGCCGTCTCGTGACGACTCAGGGGAGCCACTCCGACCTCGGGCGCGAGATCGCCGAGATCGTCCACGTCGAGGACGCGCTACGCGCGGTCGAAGAGCACGAGATCGACCTCGTCGCCATGGTCGAGGCCGCGCACGATTCCGATCCCGAGAGCCCCTACCGGTGGGGAATGGTCATCGATCTCAACTCGTGCACCGGGTGCGGGGCCTGCGTCACGGCGTGCTACGCCGAGAACAACATCCCGACCGTGGGTGAGGACCTCGTCGCCCTGCGGCGAGAGATGTCGTGGATGCGGGTCCACTCGTTCCACGAAGAGACGGACGACGGCGGGTTTCAGACAGTCCACCACCCGATGCTGTGCCAGCACTGCGGTGACGCGCCGTGCGAGCCCGTGTGCCCGGTGTACGCGACGTACCACAACGGCGAGGGACTCAACGTCCAGGTCTACAACCGTTGCGTCGGGACCCGGTATTGCTCGAACAACTGCCCTTACAAGGTTCGGCGGTTCAACTGGTTCACGTACGAGTTCCCGTATCCGTTGAACCTGCAGCTGAACCCGGATGTGACGGTTCGCGAGAAGGGCGTGATGGACAAATGCACGTTCTGCGTGCAGCGGATCAACCACGCCAGGCTCGACGCGAAGGACGAGGGCCGGACGATCCGGGACGGCGAGATCAGCACGGCGTGCCAGATGGGGTGCCCGGCCAACGCGATCACGTTCGGCAACCTGAAGGATCCCGAGAGCGCCGTGTCGCGGGCCGCCAAGTCGGCGCGGGGGTATCACGCGCTGGGCGAGCTCGGGGTTCGGCCCGCGATCACGTACCTCGAGGACGTCACCCACGCCCGCCCCGTCGCGGTCGGGCACGGCGACGAGGCAGAAGAACACGGCGACGAGGGCGGCGGGACCGCCGCCGCGGAAGCACACTGATGGCCACCGCCGAGGTGGAAGTGCGCGCCCACCCGACGCTCGCGGACGCGAACCGCGACATCACGCGGCCCATCCAGAAGCCCGAGGGTCGGTACTGGCTACTTCTGTCGGTTACCATCGCCGGCATCGGGCTCGGCGCGTCGGCGTGGTTCTACCAGATCGCGAAGGGTCTCGGGGTTGCGGGGATCACTCACCCCGTGATGTGGGGCGTCTACATCACGAACTTCGTGTTCTGGGTCGGGATCGCCCACTCTGGCACACTGATCTCCGCGATCCTGTATCTGTTCCGGTCCGGCTGGCGGACGACGATCAACCGCACCGCCGAGGCGATGACCATCTTCGCGGTCCTCACGGCCGGGCTGTTTCCGCTCGTCCACCTCGGTCGGGTCTGGGTCTTCTACTACCTGCTCCCCTATCCCTCGCAGCGGCAGATCTGGCCCGACTTCCGGTCACCGCTCGTGATGGACGTGTTCGCCGTGACCACCTACCTGACGATCAGCGCCCTGTTCTGGTACACGGGGCTGATCCCGGACATGGCGGTGCTGCGCGACAAGGTCACCGGAATCCGGTACAGGATCTACGGCGCGCTCTCGCTCGGCTGGCAGGGCACGGTCCGGGAATGGCGGCACTATCGGCGTGCCTATCTGTACATGGCCGGCGTAGCGACTCCACTGGTGCTGTCCGTGCACAGCGTGGTCTCGTGGGACTTCGCGCTCTCCATCGTGCCCGGCTGGCACTCGACGATCTTCGCCCCGTATTTCGTGGCCGGGGCGATCTACAGCGGGGTCGCGATGGTCATGACGCTGACCATTCCGCTCAGGTGGGCGTTCGGGCTCGAGGCGTACATCACCGAGCGCCACTTCGAGAACATGGCGAAGCTCGTCCTCCTGACCTCGTTGATCGTCGGATTCGCTTACGCCACCGAGTTCTTCCTCGCGTACTACTCCGCCGACCCGATCGAGCTGGAGAGCTTCAGGTGGCGCGCGACGGGGGCGTACGCGTTGCCGTTCTGGACGATGATGTTCTGCAACGTCGTCATCCCGCAGACCCTGTGGCTCAAGAAGGTCCGGACCAGCGTCGCGGCCCTGTTCTGCCTGTCGATCTTCGTGAACATCGGGATGTGGTACGAACGGTTCGTGATCTTCGTCACGTCGCTCGCGCACGAGTACGAGCCGGGCGGTTGGGGGCTGTACACGCCGACCTGGGTCGAGCTCTCGATCCTGGCCGGCAGCTTCTGCTGGTTCTTCTTCTGGTTCCTGCTGTTCTCGAAGACGCTGCCGGTGATCAGCATCGCCGAGGTCAAGGAGCATCTGGCGCACGAGCAGCACGCCGCGGGTCGGGCGATTCACGGGCCGGAGCACCGCGAATGAGCGGCGTGCTCGCGCAATATGACACGCTCCACGGCACGGTCGAGGCGATCGAGCGGCTGCGGGGCGCCGGACATCTCGACCTCGAGGTATTCTCTCCGATCCCGGCGCCCGAGATCGAGGAGGCGATGGACATCCACACCTCGCCCGTGGGGCTGTGGGCCCTGGTCGGCGGGATCACCGGCTGCACGACCGGGCTGCTGCTCGCGGCCGGAACGTCGCTCGGCTACCCCCTCGTCACACAGGGCAAGCCGATCGTCTCGTTGCCGCCGTTCGTCGTGTTCATGTTCGAGCTCACGGTGCTGCTCACGGGCATCTTCTCGCTCGTCGCCCTGCTGGTGCACGCCCGACGGCCCGTGATGAAGCTGGACCCGAACTACCGGACGGCGTTCTCGGTGGATCGCTGGGGGGTGTTCATCCCCGCGGCCGGCGACGGGCGGTCCGAGGCCGAGCGTCTGGCCCGCGAGACGGGCGCGGTGGACGTGGAGGTGCAGGCGTGATCTCCCGGCGATCGCTGGTCGCGATCCTCGCCGCCGGCGCGCTGGCCGGGTGCGACGATCAGATCAAGTACATCCCCATATTCTCGACGATGTCGTGGCAGCCGTCGGTCGAGGCGTTCGAAGAAGCTCCGCGCGTCGGGGTGGCGGGGACGATGCCGATCGACGGGGAGCGCACCTACACGCTCATCGAGGCGGACACGGCGCTCTCCAACCCGACGGCGTCGGGCCCGGCGGAGCTCGCGCGAGGGAAGGAGATCTTCGACACGTTCTGCATCGTGTGCCACGGAGCGACCGGTCAGGGGAACGGCTCGGTCGTCGGCCCGAACCGGGTTCCCGACATCCCGCTGCTCAACCTGACTTCGGAGCTCACGCGTGGGTATTCCGATGGATACATCTGGGGGATGATCACGAACGGGCGAGGGCTGATGCCCTCCTACCGGCGGATCCCGGCCGAGGACCGCTGGTACGTGGTCGACTACGTCCGCTCGCTTCAGCGCACTTCGGCGGGCGGTGGAGGCGGCCGGTGAAGAGCCAGTCGCCGTCGCTCACCGTGGAGCAGGCCCTTTCGACGATCGGGGGACGAATCCCGGCCGCGTGGCTGATCGCCTGGCTGGTGGCGATCGCGATCGGCGTGTTCGGGTTCGTGTCCACGGTCGGCGGAGACCCGCAGCGCGCCTGGATGTCGGTGTGGATGAATTTCCTCCTGTGGACTGCGGTCGCGATGGCGGGCGTGGTGTTCGGAGCGGTCCTCCAGGTGGCGAAGGGGCACTGGGGGAAAGGCTTTCGCCGATTGGCCGAGGCGGCGGGCGCATTCCTGCCCATCTCGTTCGCCATGTTCTGGGTCCTCAGGGGTGGGGCCGAGCACGTGTTCCCGTGGATCGGACCCGTGGAGACCGAGCACCTCAACCGCGACTGGCTCACGCTCGACGGCGTGTTCCTCCGCAACGGCATCCTCCTCGGGGCGCTCTACCTGTTCGCATTCACATTCCTGTGGTATTCCATCCGGGCGGACGCGCCGCTGGTCGCCGGGCGCCACGCCGGCTGGCGGCGGACATTCCTGTCGATGTTCACGCGCGGTTGGAGGGGTGACGACGCGGAAGTCGAGCGCTGCCGCACGAGGATCGGGCGCATGGCGCCGGTTCTGATCCTCTCGTGGGCCATCATCTTCTCGCTGTTCGCGTTCGATTTCGCGATGTCGCTTACACCCGGATTCGTGAGCATGATCTGGGGGCCGGTGTACTTCGTCGGTGGCTGGCTCTGCCTGCTGGCGATCGTCGCGTTGATGGCGAGCCGGTATCATGACCGGTTCGAGGGGCTCACGCTGTGGGGCAAGTGGCAGTTCCACGATCTGGGCAAGTTGATGTTCGCGTTCGTCGTCTTCTGGACCTACCTGTGGTTCGCGCAGTTCCTCGTGATCTGGTACGGCAATATTCCGCGGGAAGTGAATTTCTTCGCACCGAGGACGTCCGCGCCCTTCGGCCCGCTCTTCCTGCTTCAGATGATCCTGATCTTCGCTCTCCCCTTCCCCCTCCTGCTGGGGAGAAACCCGAAGATGAAGCCGCGGTGGCTCGCGTTCGTGGCCTGCATCATCCTCGCGGGCTTCTGGGTGGAGCGCTACAACCTGGTGGCCCCGTCCCTGTGGCACGGCGATGCGCTGCCGCTCGGGCTTCCCGAGGCGATGATCTCGGTCGGCTTTCTGGGGGCGTTCGCCCTCTGTTATGGGGCGTACATCACCACGTTCCCGAAGGTACCGCTGCGGGAAACCATCGCGATCGGAAGCGCGGGAAGAGGGCCTTAGCGAGCCTGCGGGGCTGGCCCTTTTCGGGGCTCGCGGGTGCGAGGTTCGCGCAAGGGGGTGCGCGACCTCGCGCCCGCGTTCATTTTCAGGGTGAGCCACAGGCTCGTCGGGCGGTCGACACACGGTCACGGCCCCACGGTTGTACCCGGGAGAAGCGAGACGGGATGGAGATCTCCGAAGACTTTGATCAGTTGGTCGAACGAACCAGAGCGACAGTCGAGAAATACCGCGAGCGCGCCGAGGAGCTCCGAGAAGAGCTTCGGCAGGCGCGGGCCGGCCGCAAGGTCCAGATCATGGCGATGATCGACCGGCTCGAGCGGAAATACGATGGTGCCAAGGAGAAGCTCGAGACGATCGCGGGGAACTCGGCCGAGGACGCGGCGCAGTCGCTCGGCGATTTTCACCAGAAGGTCGTGTCCGAGCTGTCCGATATGAAGCGGACGATCGATGAGCGGATCCGCTAGGACGGCTCGGCCTCGGGGGACGTCGGGACCCTAGCGGGCTGCCGGCCCAGCCTCAACGCGCTCTCGACCAACGCCTGCTGACGCCTCGCGTGTCTCCCCGCATATCCTTCCGCCGGGCTGGCTCGCTCGGATCGCCCGATGTATAACGGCTCCCGGCCGCTGAGCGCGCGGATCCGGTGTCTGACAAAGGTCCAGGCCCCCATATTCTCGGGTTCTTCCTGAACCCAGCAGATCTCCGCCGAGGGATCGAAGGCCGTGAGCGCTTCGGCCAGTTCCGCCTCGGGGAACGGTGACAGCTGCTCGATCCGGATGATGGCCGATCGGGAGCGATCCGCCTCCTGTGCGGTCAGATCGTAGTACATCTTGCCGCTGCAGAGAATCACCCGATCGACGAGGCTCGCGCGGGTCGCGGCCTCGCGGTCCTGAATCACCATCTTGAAACCGCCCGACACGAGCTCGCCGATCGAGGAGCGCGCCTCTGGGTGACGGAGCAGGCTCTTCGGCGTCATGACGATCAGCGGCCGCCGCGCCGGACGAAGGGCCTGGAGCCGCAGCAGATGGAAATACTGAGCCGGCGTCGTGCAGTTGCACACGCGCACGTTGCCCTCGCCCGATAACTGGAGGAACCGCTCGAGACGGGCGCTCGAGTGCTCAGGCCCCTGGCCCTCGTACCCGTGCGGAAGCAGCAGGACGAGACGCGATTCCTGACCCCATTTCGAGCGGCCCGCGACGATGAATTGATCCACGATGGCCTGGCCGACATTTACGAAGTCCCCGAACTGCGCTTCCCACAGCACGAGGGCATCGGCGGCGATCGTCGAGAACCCGTACTCGAATCCCAGCGCCGCGATCTCCGAAAGAGGGGTGTTGGCGATCTCGAGCCTGGCTTGCTCCGGCGACAGGTGAGCCAGCGGCGTGTAACAGCCGCCGCTCTGTCGGTCGTGGAGCACGAGGTGCCGGTGACTGAATGTTCCGCGCTCGGTGTCTTCGCCCGTGAGCCGGATCGCCGTCCCTCCGACGAGAAGGCTGCCGAACGCGAGCGCTTCGCCGTGGGCCCAATCGATGGAGTCCTCCAGGAGACCGCGCCGACGCTCGAGCTGACGGCCGAGCTTGCGGAACAGCTCGAACCCGTCCGGCCACGAATGGAGACCGTCGTTGATCTGACGAAGCTGCGTCTCATCGACGCTCGTCGTCACCGGCTCTTCCACCGGGTCCGCCAGCCGTCTGACATCGGAGGGCTCCCCGCCGGCGGCCGCTTTCGCGGTCGCGATCGATTCGCGGGCGGCGGCGAGCTGGCTCTCCACGTCGTCCACGAGGCGCCGCGTCTCCGACTCTTCCACGACGCCCCGCTCGATCAGCGTCGCGGCCCACCGATCGCGGACCCTCGGGTGGCTCGCGATCCGATCGTACATCAGCGGCTGCGTATAGCCCGGCTCGTCGGCCTCGTTGTGGCCGTAGCGCCGATACCCTACGAGATCGATGACGAGATCCTCGCCGAACTCGAACCGATAGTCGACGGCGAGCCGTGCCGCCGCGATGCACGCCTCCGGATCATCCGCGTTCACGTGCACGACCGGGATACGAAACCCGAGCGCGAGGTCGCTCGCATACCGCGTCGAGCGGCCATCGCCGGGCAACGTCGTAAACCCGAGCTGGTTGTTGGCGATCACGTGGATGGTGCCGCCCGTCTCGTATGCGTCCAGTCGACACAGGTTGAGCGTTTCCGCCACCACGCCCTGCGCGGCGAAGGAGGCGTCGCCGTGGATGAGGATCGGGAGCACGGTCGACGGATCCGCGCCCGGGTCGATGAACCGGGCCCCCCGCGCCATCCCGAGCACGACGGGGTTCACATGCTCGAGGTGGCTCGGATTCGGGGCCAGGTGCACGTCCAGCTCGACTTCCTCCGCCGAGACGCGGCCATGCCCCCCGACGTGATACTTCACGTCGCCCGAGCCGAGCTCGGGCAACGCCGTTTGGATCCCGCGCGCGATCTGCTCCTCGAACTCCGCGACGATCGACTCGTACGACAACCCGATGATGTGCGCGAGCACGTTGAGGCGTCCCCGGTGTGCCATCCCCAGGAATACCTTGCGCCCCCCGCGGCGGCCCGCCCCACCGAGGATCTCCATCAGCATGGGGACGAGCATGTCGAGCCCCTCGATGGAGAATCGCTTCTTCCCCAGGTAGGAGCGGTGGAGAAACCGCTCCAGCCCTTCCACCCGTGTCAGGCGTTCGAGAATCCGGCGCGTCCGATTCGCGTCGAGCGGTCTGCGGTGGCGCCCCGCCTCGATATAGTCGATGAGCCAATCCCGCTGGGCCGGATTCTCCAGCTGGTCGAGCTCGTAGCCGATGCTCCCGCAGTAGATGTCCTCCAGGTGGTCGAGCACGTCGATGACGTTCGAGCCGAGATGGTCCAGTTGCACCGCGGACGCAGGGATCTGGGTGAGATCCTCGCGGCGAATGCCCTGGAACTCCGGCGAGAGCAACGGGTGGCGGGGGGGAGTCGATCCGAGCGGATCGATGTCCGCGCCCAGGTGACCGTAGTCCCGGTAGGCCTCGACGAGGGTCCCGGCGATCGCCGCCAGCCGCAGGTCCTCGGCAAGGACGACCTCGGTGAGAGCCCCCGACGTGCCCGCGTCCAGCGCCGGACGCGGCAGCGGCTCGGGCGGCCGGGATCCCGGCCAATCCGCCAGGGAGGGAGGGATGAGCCCGCGAGAGCGAAGCGCGCTCTCGTACAGGCGCTCCGCGTACCCCGAGTTGTACCCATCCACCGAACCGTCCCCGGTGCGCGGCGGCTGTTCGTCGTCTGGAATCAAGTCTTGCGTCTCACGCTCCGACCCGAGGGGGTCGGGATCCATGTTCACGGTCCGGAGAGCCTCAGTCCGGCGAGCCGGTCTGCAGTCGCCGGTCGAAATCGCTCTTGTCCGAGAGCTGCCGGAGATCGGTCTCGAGATTCGACATCTGCTGCTCCATCAACGCCAGCCGCCGCTCCACCAGCTGGAGCTCGCGATTGGTGCCCTGCCCTTCGCGCATCCGCGCCACGGCCTCGGCGATCGGCTTCAGCGCGAAGCGGGCGGTCAAGCCGGCGACGGGAATCAACACCACCATCAGCCCCATCACCACCGCCACGATGCCGGTGACGTCTATCGGCAGGATCGGCGTCTGCACGAGGGACCACGAGGTGAAGGATGAGGACATTCTGCGCTCCGGCCGAGGTCGACTTTTAGCTGCCCGAGGCCACCGAAGATGCGCGTCGGGCTCGTGCGATGCCACCGCCGACTTGACCGTTCGTGGGGGTCGGGTCCAGTCTTTCCCGGATGCGCAGCTACGTCGTGTTCCTGCTCCTGCTCGCGGTCAAGGGGGCGAGCCGCGTGCTCTTTCGGGTCCGCCTGTCGTGGATCCGGGAGGCCCACCACC
>Ga0302046_10003818_pt1 | contig 13489 bp, 7 predicted proteins | sample RVTome_11_FD_200261 | JGI IMG/M metagenome (GOLD analysis project Ga0302046, IMG submission 200261) | Soil microbial communities from uranium-contaminated site in the Upper Colorado River Basin, Wyoming, United States - RVT147D111 (version 2) ...
CACGCTCGGCCTACGCCACTTCGACGTTCAGCTCGTCGGCGGCATGGTGCTGCACTCCGGGGCGATCGCCGAGATGATGACGGGCGAGGGGAAGACGCTGGTCGCTACCCTTCCGCTCTATTTGAACGCGCTCTCCGGCAAGCCTTGCTTCCTGGTCACGGTCAACGACTACCTGGCCAAGCGCGACGCCGACTGGATGGGGCCCATCTACGCCTACTGCGGCCTCTCCTGCGACGCGATCCAGTCGGGCATGTCGGCGCAGGAGCGGCTCCCGATCTACCGCGGCGACATCGTATACGGCACGAACTCCGAGTTCGGCTTCGATTACCTGCGCGACAACATGAAGTCGCGCATCGAGGACCAGGTCCAGAACGTCCTGAACTACGCCATCATCGACGAGGTCGACTCGATCCTGATCGACGAGGCGCGGACGCCCCTCATCATCTCCGGTCCGGCGGACCTGATGCCGGACAAGTACCGGCAGGCGGACCAGGTCGCGCGCAAGCTCGTGCGGGACGAGCACTACGAGGTCAAGGAGAAGGAGCGCCAGGTGTCGCTGCTCGAGGACGGCATCGAGGAGGCCGAGAAGCTGCTCGGCATCGAGTCCTTCTACACCGCCGGCAACACCGACTGGCCGCACTACATCGAGAACGCCCTGCGGGCCCACGCGCTCTATGAGGCCGACAAGGAGTACGTCGTCGAGGACGGCGAGGTGATCATCGTCGACGAGTTCACCGGCCGGAAGATGACCGGCCGGCGCTGGTCCGACGGCCTCCACCAGGCGGTCGAGGCGAAGGAGGGCATCGCCATCAAGGCGGAGAACCAGACCCTCGCGACGATCACCTACCAGAACTACTTCCGCCTGTACGACAAGCTGGGCGGGATGACCGGCACGGCCATCACCGAGGCCGGCGAGTTCCACAAGATCTACTCGCTCGACGTCGTGACGATCCCGACCAACCTGCCGGTCGCGCGCGAGGACCGGGTCGACGTCGTCTACCGCACGGAGCCGGAGAAGTGGAAGGCGATCGTGGAGGAGATCGAGGAGCTGCAGCAGAAGGGGCAGCCCGTCCTGGTCGGCACGACCTCGGTCGAGAACTCGGAGAAGCTCTCGGGGATGCTCGACCGGCGCGGCGTGAAGCACGAGGTGCTGAACGCCAAGAACCACGCGCGCGAGGCGCACATCGTCGCCATGGCCGGAGCCAAGGGGTCGGTGACCGTGTCGACGAACATGGCCGGGCGCGGAACGGACATCAAGCTGGGCGGCAACTTCGAGTACCGCCTGGGCCGGGCGCTGGCGGAGGCCGGGCTGATCCAGGGCGACCCCGAGCACCTCGAGGAGATCGACAAGGTCCGAGCGCGCGTGAGGGAGCAGTGCTCGCGCGACGAGGCCGAGGTGCTCGAGCTCGGCGGGCTCTACGTGCTCGGCACCGAGCGCCACGAGGCGCGCCGCATCGACAACCAGTTGCGCGGCCGCTCCGGCCGTCAGGGCGACGCCGGGACGTCGCGCTTCTTCCTGTCCCTGCAGGACCCGCTCATGCGGCGCTTCTACAAGGACTGGGTCACGAACGCGATGAAGCGGCTCGGCATGGAGGAAGGCGTGCCGATCGAGTCGCCCATGGTGACGCGCGCCATCCAGAAGGCGCAGAAGAAGGTCGAGGACTACCACTTCGAGATCCGCAAGTCGCTCCTCGAGTACGACGAGGTGATGGACACCCAGCGGAAGACGATCTACGGCGTCCGCCAAGAGGTGCTCAGGAGCGTCGGGACGAAGGAGAAGGTCCTGGCCATGATCGAGAACGCGCTCGGTCGAGCCGCGGAGACGTTCCACGCCGACGCGGAGGGATTCCGGGGCTGGTTCCAGCGCAGCTTCGGCGTCGAGCTGGAGGCCGGCCCCGCCGACGTAGCCACGCGCGTCGAGGACGCCGACTCGCAGCCGGCGATCGACGTCGTGCACGCACGCTACGCCGCGCGGGAAGCGGAGCTCGGCGCGGAGCTCCTGCGCAAGATCGAGCAGCACTTGCTCCTGCGCACGATCGACACGAAGTGGATGGACCACCTGCGCGCCATCGACTCGCTGCGCCAGGGGATCGGCCTGCGCGGCTACGCGCAGAAGGACCCGAAGAACGAGTACAAGGCGGAGGGCTCGAAGCTGTTCGAGCGACTGTTCGAGGCGATCGAGGACGAGCTCTCGGGCCTGATCCTGCGCGTGGAGGTGCGTGGCGAGGGCGGCGCGGGCGGTTTCGCTCGTCCGCAGTCGCCCTACGCCGCCGGCGCGACCGCGCCGACGCGCGAGCAGCTCCAGCGCCTGCGCGAAGCCCAGGCGCTCGCGCGCGCGCGCCAGGCGATCCGCCGCCCGCCGGCCTCGGCCGCCTTCGACCAGAAGGCCCGCGCGGATCGGACTGCCGGCCCGGCCCCGGCATCGCCGGGGCTGCAGGCGCCGCCGCTCGATCCCTCGGCTCCGCAGGTGGGCCGCAACGATCCCTGCCCCTGCGGAAGCGGCAAGAAGTTCAAGAAGTGCCACGGGGCGGCCTGACGCCGGAACCACCGTGCCCTCGACGCCGGACGGAAGCCGACGACCTGCGCCCGCGGAGCTCCTGGCCGATCCCAACCCCGGCTTGCTGCGCGGCAGCCTGCACCTGGTCTACGACCTGTCCTGGTGGGTCGCCGGCCTCTTCGGGTTCCCCTGGCTCCTGTGGCGCATGGCGCGCGACCGCGCCTTTCGTGCGATGGTGGTCGAGCGCATGGGACGCGGACTGGAGCGGCTCCCCGCCCCGGATCGCCCACGCGTCCTCGTGCACGGCGTGTCCGTGGGGGAGGCCAAGGCGGCGCTCCCGATCGTGCGCGCGATCGAGCGGGCGCACCCGGAGCTCGAGGTCGTGATCTCGACCACCACGAACACCGGTCTCGAGGTCGCCCGCGGGCTGTTCCCGCGCAATCGCATCGTGCGCTTCCCGGTCGACCCGACCTTCGTCGTGCGGCGATTCCTCGACCGCGTCGCTCCCTCGCTGGTGCTCCTGGTCGAGCTCGAGATCTGGCCCAACTTCTTGCGGCTGTGCAACCGAGGGGGGATCCCCGTCGCCGTCGTCAACGGGCGCATCACCGAGATGAGCCACGGGCAGTACCTCCTGTTCCGCGACGTGCTGCCGCAGTTCAACCGCATCTCGCTCTTCTGCGTGCAGCTCGAGGAGTACGCGAACCGCTTTCGCCGGCTGCACGTCGAGGAAGAGCGGCTGCTCGTCACCGGCAACGTGAAGGTCGACGGGCTCGCGATCGGGCGCGTCGACGCGGGCGAGGAGCTGACCCGGCTGATCGGCGGGAGGGACGGGGCGCCGGTGGTCGTGGCCGGCAGCACGCACGAGCCCGAGGAGCTGCTGCTCGCGGAGGCCTGGCGGACCCACGCACCCCAGGCTCGGCTCGTCCTGGTCCCTCGGCACCCGCACCGCGCCGAGTCGTTGGTAGAGACGCTCGCCGCGCGCGGCTTCGAGGCTCGTCGGCTGTCGGATCTGCGCAGGACGCACGACGCAGTCCGGAGCGACGAGGTCGCTCCCGGCTGCGTCGTGATCGTCGACTCGATCGGCGAGCTGGAACGGATCTACGGCCTGGCAGATCTCGTCTTCGTCGGGGGCAGCCTGATCGAGCACGGCGGCCACAACATGCTCGAGCCCGCCGCCCAGGGACGCGCCACGCTGTTCGGGCCCCACGTCACGAACTTCGCGCAGGAGGCGGCGATCCTGCGAGCGGAGGGCGGGTGTCGGCAGCTCGCGGGCGTCGCGGAGCTCGGGCCCGTGATGGCCGAGCTCCTGCGGGACGACGCGGAGCGTGCGCGCATGGGGGCCGCCGCCGTCCGCGCCGTCGATAGCCAACGCGGGGCGACGGCGAAGACCCTCGCCGCGCTCGATGCGCTCTCGCTCGCGCGAATCGTGACGAGCGCGAGGAGGTCGCGCGAGGCCGGGGGTCCGCGTGGAACTGTCCCGCCGGCTCTGGTCGACGCCCCCGAGCGGGGTTAGTCTGCGACCATCCGCCCACCGGCGCCCATCGGCGACGGTCCGCCGGATTCCCCTTTTCCAAGAGCACTCTCCCTCCCCGATGGCGCGCCACCTCTTCACCTCCGAGTCGGTCTCGATGGGGCATCCCGACAAGGTCGCGGACCAGATCTCCGACGCGATCCTCGACGCCCTGCTCGAGCAGGATCCGCACTCGCGCGTCGCTTGTGAGACGCTCGTCACGACCGGGTTGTGCGTCCTGGCGGGAGAGATCACGACCAACGCACGCGTCGACTACCAGACGATCGCCCGCTCGACGATCAAGCGCATCGGTTACACGAACGACGCCTTCGGAATCAACGGCGACACCTGCGCCGTCATGGTCACCCTCGACCGCCAGTCCCCGGACATCAGCCGCGGCGTCGGCGCGACCGGCGGGACGAGCGACGACCAGGGCGCCGGAGACCAGGGCCTGATGTTCGGCTTCGCCTGCGACGAGACGCCCGAGCTGATGCCCGCTCCGATCCACTACTCGCACCGCCTGGTCGAGGAGCTGGCGCGCCTGCGCACGTCCGGCGAGCTCCCCTGGCTGCGTCCGGACGCGAAGAGCCAGGTGACGGCGGAGTACGACGACGAGGGCAACCTGACGCGCATCCACACCGTGGTCGTCTCCACCCAGCACGACCCCGAGGTCGAGGGCAGGACCGGCGAGCAGGAGGTCATGAAGACGATCCGCCAGCGCGTCATCGAGCGCTGCATACGCCAGGTGATGCCGGCCGAGTTGCTCGACGACCGTACGATCTACCACGTGAATCCGACCGGCCGCTTCGTCATCGGCGGACCCCACGGCGACTGCGGCCTCACCGGACGCAAGATCATCGTCGACACCTACGGCGGCATGGGTCGCCACGGCGGCGGCGCCTTCTCGGGCAAGGATCCGAGCAAGGTCGACCGCTCCGGCGCCTACGCGGCGCGCTGGGTCGCGAAGAACGTCGTCGCCGCGAAGCTGGCCCGGCGCTGCGAGGTCCAGCTCTCCTACGCGATCGGCGTGGCGCGCCCGACCTCGATCCGCGTCGACACCTTCGGCACCGGCGCGGCTCCCGACGAGGTACTGGAGGACGCGATCGAGCGCGTCTTCGACCTGCGGCCGGCGCGGATCATCCAGGCGCTCGACCTCCTGCGTCCGATCTACTCGGCGACCGCCTACCACGGCCATTTCGGCCGCGCTTCCTTCAGCTGGGAGCAGCCCACGCGCGTCGCCGAGCTGCAGGCGGCGGTGGCGGCCTCGGCCCGCGCCTGAGCCGGGACGGCCCATGGCCGATTCGGGCCCTGGCCGTGACCCGCGCCTCTTCCTGGGATAGAACGGCCGAACCTCCCGGGGCCCGGGCCCGGGCAACCCCGAGACGACCGAGCGCCATGTCGACCCTCCATCGCTCCGCCCCCGCGCGACGCCGCGGCCTCCTGCGCCGGGGCTTCACGCTCATCGAGCTGCTCGCGGTCATCCTGATCATCTCGATCCTGGCGGTCGCGCTGCTGCCGATGGTGACCGACGCCGTGGAGACGGCGAAGGTGACCGCCTGCAGCAAGAACCTGACGAACATCTGGCAGGGGCTCCTGCAGTACCGGATCAAGTACGACGACAAGATCCCGAGCGAGAGCGGCGTGCGCTTCTTCGCCGAGCTGTACGACATGAAGGCGATGGAGAACACGAAGACCAACGCCGAGCGGCTCACCTGCCCGAACGTCCAGGTCGGAGCGCTCGAGATCGGCAACCTGCCCTGGGAGGAGTGGTGGGACGACAAGGAGGCGATCACCGGCGGCTACTCCGCCTACGCGGGCCGGGACTCGAAGCGTTATCCGATCCGCCGCTTGACGGGCCTGGAGCCGCTCGTCGCCGACGACAACGACGGCGGGATGAACCACGCGACGACCACGAACGTGCTCTACGGGGACGGCTCGGTGCACACGTTCGAGCTTGAGCTGTTGATCCGGGACGGCGTGCTGATGGACGGCGAGGATCTCCGCGTCGGTCCGGACTCGCCGGTCGAGGACCTGCGCAAGCTGTCCCTCGACTAGGTCGCACGCGCCGCGCGTGAGTCTCACCGCCTTCCTGCGCGCGCTGCGCCCGCACCAGTGGACGAAGAACGTCTTCGTCCTGGCGGCGCTGGTCTTCGCGGCCGGGGAGAAGGACGACGCGTTCTCGGCGTCCGCCGCGGTCGCCACGCTGCTCGCCTGCGCCGCGTTCTGCCTGGTCTCGAGCGCGGTCTACCTCGTCAACGACGTGGTCGACGTCGAGAAGGACCGCCTGCACCCGACCAAGAAGCGCCGTCCCATCGCAGCGGGCGAGCTGTCGATCTCCGCCGCGAGGGTCGGCGCCGTCGCGTCCGGCGCGCTCGGGCTCGCCCTGGGCTGGTGGTCGGCGCCCGGCGGCGGCGTGGCGGTCGTGCTGGTCGTCTACGCGGTGCTCAACCTGGCCTACAGCTTCCGACTGAAGCACGTCGTGCTGGTCGACGCCTTCTGCATCGCCGCCGGGTTCCTGCTCAGGGTCGAGGCGGGCGGCCGGGCGGCGCGCGTGGAGATCTCGCACTGGGCCTACCTGTGCATGCTCTTCCTCGCGCTGTTCCTGGCGCTCAACAAGCGCCGCGCGGAGGTGATGCAGCTCGGCGAGGGCGTCGCCACGACGCGCGTCAGCCTGCGCGAGTACTCGGTCGGGTTCCTGGACCAGATGGTCGGCGTGCTCGCGGCCTGCACGATCGTCTGCTACACGATGTACACCGTCGACACGACCACGATCGTCAAGTTCGGCGAGGACCTGGTGTGGACCGTGCCCTTCGTGGTCTTCGGGATCGGCCGCTACATGGTCCTGGTGCAGTCCGGCCGCGGCGGGGACAGCCCGGCGCGCATCCTGCTCGGCGGCGACCCCTGGTTCGCGCTGAATACCCTGGGCTGGGCGGCGACGGCGGCCTGGGTCATCTTCGGCCGCTGAGCGAGCCCTTTGCCCTCGCGCGCGAACGCGCGTAGGCTGTCCGCGTGACCCTCGCCAAGCGCATGTCCCGCCTGGGGACCGAGTCGGCCTTCGAGATCCTCGCCCGCGCGAAGGCGCTCGAGGCCGAGGGCAAGAGCATCATCAACCTCGGCATCGGAGCGCCCGACTTCCGCACCCCAGCCAACGTGGTCGAGGCCGGGAAGAAGGCGCTCGACGACGGCTACCACTTCTACACGCCGGCCAAGGGCCTGCCCGAAGTGCGCGCGGCGGTGGCGGAGGACGTGAAGCGCCGGCGCGGCGTTGCGATCGACCCGGACTGCGTGCAGATCGTGCCCGGCGGCAAGCCGACCATGTTCTTCGCCATCCTGATGTTCGGCGAGGAGGGGACCGAGATCCTCTACCCGAACCCGGGCTTCCCGATCTACGAGTCGATGATCGAGTTCTCCGGCGCGAAGGCCGTCCCGATCGAGCTGCTGGAGGAGAAGGGCTTCCAGTTCGATCCGGAGGAGGTGCTCGCCAAGATCAACCCGCGCACGCGCCTGATCATCGTCAACACGCCCGCCAACCCGACCGGCGGCGTCATCGGCCGCGAGGCGCTCGACGTCCTGGTGGCCGGACTCGAGCGGCACCCGCAGGTCACGATCCTGGCGGACGAGATCTACTCGCGCCTGGTGTACGAGGGTGCCGAGCACGTCTCGCTCCTCGCCTATCCCTCGATCCGCGATCGGCTGATCCTGCTCGACGGGTGGAGCAAGACCTTCTCGATGACGGGCTGGCGGCTCGGCTGGGGACTGTGGCCGAAGCACCTGATCGCGCAGGCGGAGCGGCTCCAGATCAACTCGAACTCCTGCGCCTCCGCCGCGGTCCAGGTGGCCGGCATGGAGGCCCTGCGCGGCCCGCAGCACGCCGTGGACGAGATGCTCGCCGCCTTCGACCAGCGCCGCCTGCGCATCGTGCGCGAGCTGAACGACCTGCCGGGCTTCTCCTGCGTCATGCCCCAGGGCGCCTTCTACGCCTTCCCGAACATCACCGGCACGGGCATGACCTCGCGCGAGTTGCAGGACATGCTGCTCGCCGAGGCGGGCGTCGCCACCGTCGCCGGCACCGCCTTCGGCGCGCGGGGGGAGGGCTACCTGCGGTTCTCCTACGCGAGCAGCCTCGAGAACATCCTCGAGGCGATCGCGCGCGTGCGCTCGGCGTTGCAGCCGGCGTAGGCCGGGCTACTCCTCCTCGTCGAGCACCGGGTGCTCGACCAGCCACTGCCACCATTCCTCCGCCGCGGCGTAGCGCTCCGCCGCCGGCGCGTGCATCCAGTCGACGAACTCGTGCGGCCGGTTCGTGAGGTGCCGCAGCGCCTCGTAGGCGGCGAAGCGCACGAAGGGATCTTCGTCCAGCAGGAAGCGCGCGAGTTCCCCCGCCGCTTCACGTTGCGCGGTCATGCCCAGGGCGAGGCAGGCCACGCCGCGGTTCGCGTTGCGCGGGTTCTCGAGCACCTGCAGCAGCAGCTCCGCCGCCTGGGGCGACCGGGTGCGGCCCAGGGCGAGCAGGATCTCGCGCTCGAGCAGCACCGGCGGCTCGAACTGGGAGGGGTTCAGGTAGGCCGGCTTCCGCTCGTAGCCCAACAGGAACGCGAGCACCTGCGCGCGCACGCCCTGCAGGTAGCCGGGGTCGCGGCGGTGCGAGCGCACGTCGGCCACGAGCTCGAGCACGTGCTCGGCGGAGCTGGAGCGCGTCTCCTCGGTGATCGCGGCGTTCATCGCGTGCCGGATCAGGAGGTCGAGGATCTCCTGCACGCGCCGGCGCAGCTCGACGCGCTGCACTCCCAGCGCGGCCGTGTCGACCAGCCCGACGACCAGGAGCTCCACCTCGTCCGGCAGGTCGGCGAAGGACAGCTCCAGCGCGCGCACGTGGTGCAGGAGCGGCAGCAGGTCCTCGACGCGCAGCGTACCGCGCGCGTCGAGCGCTTCGACGGCGCGCAGGTAGAGGAAGCGCGTGGCGGCGTCGCCGGCTCCGTCCTCGAGCGCCGCGCACTCCTCCAGGAGGCCGCGGGCCGCGCGGTCGCAGGCCACGTCGAGGTCGGCCAGCAGCATCTCGAAGCCGAGCAGGCGCGCTTCGGAGCCGACGCCCGCGACGCCTCCGAGGAGGGAGAGGGCGATCTCCCGCCGCCGAGGCCGCGGCAGCTCGGGCAGCGCGCGCGCGGCGAGGATGGGTCGGTCGAGACGCCGTGCGACGCTCTTCAGGATGCTCTCCGCCTCGACGACGCCCTCGGACGCGAGGCGACCGAGCACCTCGAGGAACAGGAGCTGAGCAGGCGGCTCGACGCCGAGCAGGAGGCCCGAGTAATCCGTGCCGGCGGCGGTCAGGTCCTCGGCGCCGACGAGACCGAGCACGCGGGCCTTGGCCTTCGGCGCGCGCGGATCGCGCAGGACGCTCGCCAGCACGGCGAGCTGCTCGATCGTGCGGCCGCGCGTACGCGGTCCATCCGGCCGGTCGGCCTCGACGGTCGGCTTGGGTCCGGGCGGCTGGAACACGCGCGGGGTGCTCTCGGCCCTTCGCTCGACGTTCGCCAGGAGCTCGTCGACCTCCCTGCGCGCCGTCGTCAGCGGCACCCGCGCGAGCGCCAGCAGGGCCGAGATCAGCTCGTCCGAGTCGGTGTTCTCGCTCGCGCGCTTGGCGAAGGCGAGCAGCTCGCGCACCACCTCCTCGCAGCCGATGCGTCCGAGCGCGTCGACCAAGGCGACGCGTTCCGGGGACTCGCGCGTCGCGGCCAGGCGCTGTACGAGCGGCGTCCAGTCGACCCGGGGACCCTCGAACGCGTCTCGCCCGAGCGCGTTCAGGGCGCGCATCAGGCACACGGGATCCTGGGTCTTGATCGCGACGTCGAACAGGGCGCGCTCCGCGTCCGCCGTGCGGTAGCGGGCGAGCGCGGCCACCGCGTTGCGCCGCAGCGTCGCGGCGTCCTCGTCCAGGGCGAAGGCGTGCAGCACCGGGAGCAGCTCCTCGGAGAAGAGCAGCACGCGCGCGGCGAAGGGGGCTTCGGGGTCGTAGGGCTCGTGGCGCAGCAGCTCGCCCGCGGCGTAGCGCGCCAGCATCGCCTGACGCGCCGTCGCCGGCGCGAAGGAAGGCTCGCCGTCGCGCGTCGCCGCGACGCGCTCGCGGACCTCCTTCGTGACGCGCCGCAGGCTGCCCTCCGCCTGCGCCTCGTCCAACGCCGCCGCGGTCGCGTCCCCGAGCTCCACCAAGTGCGCGATCGTCTGCGCCTGGGGCGTCTGTCCGGGGTGCAGCAAGAGCCGCAGGAGCGGCGCGAGCGAGACCCAGTAGAGCGGGTCCCCGTAGCGCGTCGGCCTCGGCCGCTGCCCGTGGCGCCCGGTGACCGGGCCGTCGCCGCCGCTCTGCGAGCCGCCGAGCCAGCTCAGGTGCGCCGCGAGGTCCCAGGTCAGGATGCGCACGAGCCCGAAGGAGCTCTTCACGCGCAGGTCGAGCTGGCGTGCGCCGACCGGTGCGGACACCGAGCGGTTTCCCCGGGGAGCGTCCGGCGTGAGCGGGAAGAGCGGCTCGCGCGGCGGATGGACCACCGGATGGGCGCGCGTCCAGTCGGTGGGGGAACCCGGCGGAACGCCCACGTCCAGGTCCCTGCGCGGCGCGTGCAGGCCGAGCGCGACGGCCAAGAGAAGCAGGCCCGCGGGACGGAGCGCGGTCCGGGGACGCTGGAGCTCACACCTCGGTATGCGCACGCCGACTCTACACCGCTCGCACGGGCCGGTGACGCACCGCGTGCCGGGTCTCGCCGCGCTCGACCGAGACGCTATCCTGTCGCGCTCGCTACGCCCGGGTCCTTCGCGGGGGCCCGCTCCACCCCTCAGACGAAACCGATGGGCATCTTCAAGGCCTACGACCTGCGCGGCCTGGTCCCCTCCGAGCTGGACGCCGGGCTGGCGCGCAAGGTCGGCTACCACTTCGCGAAGCTGCTCGCTGCCCGTCGCCTGGTCGTCGGACAGGACATGCGCACGCACTCGCCGGAGCTCGCGGATGCGGTCTCCGAGGGCATGCGCCACGCCGGATGCGACGTCGTCCGCCTGGGGCTGGCCTCGACACCGATGACCTACTTCTCGATCGGCACGCTCGAGTGCGACGGCGGTCTGTGCGTCACCGCCAGCCACAACCCCGGCCAATACAACGGGATGAAGCTGTGCCGCGAGGGCGCCCGTCCGGTGTCGCGCGACACGGGGATCGCCGAGCTGGAACGGCTGTGCGCCGGCCGCTACCCCGGGCCCGGGCCCGAGCGCGGGCACGAGGAGTCGGCCGACATGCTCGAGGCCTATGCCGAGCACGTGGCGCGCTTCGTCGAGCTGCCTCGCGACGTGACGGTCGCGATCGACGCTGCCAACGGCATGGGCGGCCACACGCTGCCCGCCATCCTCGCGCGCATGCCGCGCGTGAAGACGCACCGCATCTACTTCGAGCCGGACGGCAGCTTCCCCAACCACGAGGCGAACCCCTTGAAGGAGGAGAACCTGCGCGACGTCCAGGCGCTCGTGCGCGAGACCGGGTCGGAGCTCGGCGTGAGCCTGGACGGCGACGCGGACCGCTGCTGCTTCGTCGACGAGACCGGCACGACGGTCGGCGCGGATCTGATGACGGCGCTGCTCGCGCCGCGCTTCCTCGCGCGCTTTCCCGGGACCGCGATCATCTATGACCTGCGCTCCTCCTGGGTCGTGAAGGAGGAGATCGCGCGGCACGGCGGCGAGCCCGTGCGCGAGCGCGTGGGGCACTCCTTCATGAAGGCCACCATGCGCGAGAAGGGGATCATGTTCGGCGGCGAGCTCTCCGGTCACTTCTACTTCGGCGAGAACTTCGTCTCCGACTCGGGAGAGATGGCACTGGTCACCGCGCTCGGCCATCTGTGCTCCGAAGAGGCGGACGGCAGGACCCTGGGTCAGCTCGTCTCCCGGCTGCGGCGCTACCACTCGACGGGTGAGATCAACTTCCGCGTGCCCGACAAGGACGCGACCATCGCGGCCGTCAAGGCGCGCTACTCCGACGGCCGCGGCGACGAGCTCGACGGTATCACGGTCGAGTTCGGCGAGCTGGACGATCCCGAGTGGTGGTGGTTCAACGTGCGCGCCTCGAACACCGAGCCGCTCCTGCGGTTGAACCTCGAGGCCTCCAGCGCGGCGTTGATGGAGGCGAAGAAAGAGGAACTCGTTTCCCTGCTGGGGGATCCGGAGTGAGACTCGGGCTGCCGCTCCGCCGGTCCTCGGGCCGATAGGAGGGTGCCCGTCCCAGGTCCCCGTGCACGCTCTCGCTCCGCTCCTCCTCGCGCTGGCCCCGCTGGTCCCGCCGACCCAGGCGAAGGCGCTGGAGCTCACGCGCCAGGAGCTCGCGGCGCGCGACGCTCGCGTCTCCTTCTCTTCGGAGGCGGCCGAGCGCGCGTTCGACTTCCTCGAGCTCCCCCGGAGCGAAGAGTCCTCCGAGCGAACACCCGAGGCGCAGGCCGCCGCGCTGGTCGCGCTCGGCGCCGGAGGCTCGCGCGCGGACATCCCGCGCTTCGAGTCCTTCGCCCTCACAGGGCCTCTCGCGGTTCGGCAGGGCGCCATCTTCGGCCTGGCCGACCGCGGCGAGGACGGCCTGCGCGCCCTGGGGCGCGTCGCGCGGGCAGACATGCTCGGCGTCGAGGGCGCGCTGATCGTCGCCGCCCTGCGGGCCCACGAGCAGGGCGTGCCCGGCGCTCGCGAGCTGATGCTGGCCTCGGCGCGCTCGATGGAGCCGCCCTACGATCAGGTCGCGCGATCGCTCGCACAGGCGACCGGTCTGGTCGATGTCCCCGACGGCGTGCCCGCGCTGGGCTCCTTCTACGAGTTGCGCTGGCAGGCGGCGAAGAACTACGGGCTCGTCGACGGGAAGCGCTACCGCTCGCTCCTCTTGGAGGAGCTGTGCCAGGATCGTGGCTTCCTCGACGCTCTCGTGCTGCGGGCGTCGTCCGTCCTGTGGAAGGACGCGGTGGACGATCACGTGCTCGAGATGGTGCAGGCGGACCCGAACCCGGCGCGCCTGCGCGCCGCGATGCACGGCTACCAGCGCGTGCTCGACCGGCTGGCGCAGGACGGGTGGGTACCGAGCGAGGAGCAGTGGGCCGCCATGCTCTCCGTCCGGGACGTCGTGCCTACCCACGAGCTCGAGCACCTCCTGGCGGTCGGGCTCGACACGGCGCCGGAGACGCGCGAGGCCGTGTCCTTGCGGCTCCTGCGGGAGGGTCTCGACCCGCCGCCCGTCTGGATGGGCCGGGTGAGCGAGACCTTCCGACCCGGCGCGTGGCTCTCCCTGTTCCAGGCCGCCGGCGACCGCGGCGACAAGGCGTTCGTGCGCGACCTGACGGAGATGCTGACCCGGGTGGCGGATCCGTCCTTCGTCCCGCACGGCTGGGTCGCGCTCGCGCGACTCGGGCACACCGGGTCGCGCGAGAAGATCGAGGAGACCCTGCGCGGCGGACCGGAACCGCGCCGGCTGGCCTGCATTC
>Ga0302046_10003820_pt1 | contig 13488 bp, 12 predicted proteins | sample RVTome_11_FD_200261 | JGI IMG/M metagenome (GOLD analysis project Ga0302046, IMG submission 200261) | Soil microbial communities from uranium-contaminated site in the Upper Colorado River Basin, Wyoming, United States - RVT147D111 (version 2) ...
AACCGAGGAGATTTTCGGTCCCGTTCTGTCCGTTATCAAGGTGAAGAACATCACAGAGGCCATTCAGGTCTCAAACGGCACCAAATATGGCCTTTCTTCGTCGGTTTATACGCAGGATCTCAACAACGCGTATCAGGCAATCCGTGATATTAAGGCCGGAATAACGTACATTAATGCACCAACCATCGGGGCGGAAGCCCATATGCCTTTCGGCGGCGTGAAGGAAACAGGCAACGGCCACAGGGAAGGTGGGTGGACGGTATACGAGTTCTTCTCCGAGTGGAAAACAGTGTATGTGGACTACAGCGGGAAGTTACAGAGGGCGCAGATAGACACTTAATAATTGCGGAATGCGCCCGCCCGACCGAACGTAATTGATTCCCATGCGGTCGTTCGGGCGGGGATTGATGATTGCGAACTGCAAGAGCTTGACACAGTCCGCAATCCGAGATCCAAAATCCGAAATCCCAAATGACCGGACGAATTATCTTCGTCATACAGTTCTTCGAACACCAGGAATTCTTCTGAGGGAAGCCGGTGAGCTCTGTCCAATCGACTTCATCATTCATTTTGACCTTAGAACTCTTGGAGGTGTCCCATGTCCGGAAAGATTCTCGAACTTCGTGATCAGAAAGCCGCTCCCGAAAAAAAGAACGGATCGGCAGCGTTAGTAAAACCTACAACAAAATCCCCCGTCAAGGTTCTTCCCACCGAGGTTCATTCCACACTGGCGAAGCACATGCTTGTGGACGGATTCGACCTCATTGTTGACCTCAAACGGTCGCAGGGAGCCTATCTCTACGACTCGCGGTACAACAAGAAATACCTCGATTTCTTCACGTTCTTCGCGTCGGGATCGGTCGGAATGAACCATCCGAAGCTCACGGATCCCGCGTTTCTTGAAAAGCTTGCGTACGTAGCCGTCAACAAGCCTTCGAACTCTGATGCCTATACAGTCGAAATGGCCGAGTTCGTTGAGACCTTTGCGCGTATTGCCATGCCGGAGTACCTGCCATACGTATTTTTCGTGGACGGTGGTGGATTGGCCGTCGAGAATGCCATCAAAACGGCGTTCGACTGGAAGGTTCGCAAGAATTTCATCAGGGGATACACGGACGAACGGGGATGGCAGGTGATCCATTTCCGCAAAGCGTTCCACGGCCGTACGGGTTATACGCTTTCACTGACCAATACCGATCCGGTCAAAACCAACTACTTTCCAAAATTCAAATGGCCGCGAGTACACAACCCGGTCATAAAGTTCCCACTGAGCGGAAAGAACCTTGAAGACGTTAAAAAAGAAGAGAGTGTCGCCCTCCAGCAGATCAAGCAGGCGATCATCAGTAATCCTGATGACATTGCGGCGTTGATCATCGAACCGATCCAGGGAGAAGGCGGAGACAATCATTTCCGGAGGGAATTCTTTGAGGCCCTGCGGGCAATTTGCGATGAGAATGAAATCCTCTTGATTTTTGATGAAGTGCAGACCGGCATCGGGATCACCGGCAAGATGTGGGCGCATGAGTATTTCGTCAAGCCCGATATGATCACGTTCGGTAAGAAAACGCAGATCTGCGGATTCATGTCGAGTACGCGGATTGACGATGTGATGGACAATGTGTTTCACAAACCCAGCCGCATCAACTCCACCTTTGGCGGGAACCTGGTGGACATGGTCCGGTTTGCCCGTGTGCTGGAAATCATCGAAGAGGAAAAGCTTGTTGACCAGGCGCGGGAAACAGGGGAGCATTTGCAGGGTAAACTTACCAGGCTGGAAGAGGAGTTCCCGGGGCTCATCAGCAATACGCGCGGCAAGGGGTTGCTGCGCGCCATGGATATTGACAGCGCCCAGAATCGGGATCAGCTCCGCAGCAAAACGTATGAAGGCGGCCTGATCCTCATCGGATGCGGCGACCGGTCCATCAGGTTTCGTCCTCCCTTGAACCTGAAAAAATCCGAAGTCGACGAGGGAATCGAGATCATCAGGAAGGCTCTTAAGGAAATAGCCGCCGGCGAATAGCGGCCAGGGAATTATGGAAACCCGCACGGAACATGGCCAGAGTGCAATTCTACTGAACACGTCGACGGTTCGCGGCCTTTTGACCCGGTTCCTGCGGGATGAAACGTCTGCTGCAGGGTTTTCAAAGGTGGTCGTCGGACTTTCCGGCGGGGTTGATTCTGCGCTTGTGGCAACATTGGCGGCAGAGGCTCTGGGGGCGAAGAACGTCCTCGCTCTCGTCATGCCGCATCGGATGAGCAATCCGCAGAGCGCAAATGATGCAGCAATGCTGGCCAAGTCTCTGAACGTTCGTTCGGAAACAGTGGATATCACGCCGATGGCGGATGCTTATTGCGAGGAACACAAGGTTCGTGATCAGGTTCGGCGGGGGAATATCATGGCGCGGGCAAGAATGATCGTCCTGTACGACCATTCCGCCAGGGAGCAGGCGCTGGTAGTCGGAACGAGCAATAAGACGGAAATCATGCTCGGATACGGGACCCTGCATGGGGATATGGCATCAGCCCTGAATCCGATTGGGGATCTCTACAAGACCCAGGTGTGGCAGCTTGCAGAGGCGGTTGGAGTTCCGGCATCTATTGTGCAAAAAAAGCCCAGTGCGGACTTGTGGAAAGGCCAAACGGACGAAGGGGAGATGGGTTTTTCGTACAAGGATGTTGACCGCCTTCTCTATTATATGATCGACGAACGAAGAAAAGATGAGGAGTTGGCCCGGCTGGGGTTTGCAAAGCCCTTTGTCGAGCGCGTCAGGACAATGATTCGTAAGAGTCAATTCAAGCGCAGTCCGCCCGTCATCGCAAAAGTATCCTATCGCACCGTGAACGTTGATTTCCGATACGTACGCGATTGGGGAGCCTAATCCCGATTGCCAATTGCCAATTGACAATTGGAAATTTCCTTGCCTGGTACTCTCTACATCGTTTCCACCCCGATCGGCAACCTCGAAGACATTACCTACCGAGCGGTCAAAGTTCTTGGTTCCGTTGACCTCATAGCTGCCGAAGATACCCGCAAAACGAAGATCCTGCTTGATCATTACAGCATCAGCAAGCCGATGCTGAGCTACTTCAGTTATAACGAAAAGCAGAGAACTCCGCAGCTTATTGAGCAATTGAAGGCCGGGAAATCCATTGCCTTGGTCTCGGATGCCGGTACACCGGGGATATCGGATCCCGCGCACCGGATTGTCATCGCCGCGCTTGAGAACGAGATTCCTATTATACCGATCCCGGGCCCCACAGCTTTTCTCTCCGCACTCATTGTGAGCGGACTTCCGACTCACGGGTTCGTGTTTGAGGGATTCCTGCCCGTGAAGAAGGGGCGGAAGACGAAACTGGAGGAACTTCGGAACGAACCGAGGACAATTGTCCTCTATGAATCTCCACACCGGATCGTGAAGACTTTGACTGAGATCGGGAACGCTTTTGGCGAACGCCAGGTGGTGGTAGCGAGGGAACTGACGAAGAAGTTTGAAGAAATCGTGCGTGGCCCCCTCTCCTTCGTGTTGAAAGAGATTTCATCAAAGCCCACGCGGGGGGAATACGTGCTCTTGGTTTCAGGTAATCAGGAATTCTAATGCCGATGAGAACAAAAGACCGATGGAATCCCTTCTGAGATTCCTCCGAGGGGATTCCATCGGACCAAGAAGCCAGGGTTCCATCGAACCTACGCTTACTTCACCAGCAACATCGTCCTTCGAATGACTACCTGTTTCTCTCCTGGCGCCTCCGCCACAAGCTCATAGACATACATTCCGCTTGATTGCCGACCGGCATTCCAGGTAATCCGGTGGGATCCCGCCTCTTGCTGACCGTCGACCAATCGTGCGACCTCCCGGCCGAGGAGGTCGAAAACCCTGACGCTCACCTTGCTTTCAGCCGGAAGCTGGTATTCGATAGTTGTTGCAGGGTTGAAGGGATTCGGATAGTTCTGAAGCAGTTCGAAGGAAGAGGGGGGAGCGACCGAGAACAGAATCTCCTTCTTCCGGGACATGCCTGAAGCGGTGCTCACCTTGATTAAAAATCTGTGCTCCGGCCCGACGGGGGCTGATTTTTCGACCGAAAAGGAAAACCTGGCAATGGCATTTCCCTTGCCGGGTATTTGGGCAATTGTCCGGTTTCCGGGTTCTAGCCGAAGCCATGACGGCGCATCCATCGCGGTGACGGTGACGTTCTCTGCTGTGAGATTCGAGGAATTCTCGATCGTGAGTTCCAGCGTGTTGTCCCTCGAGGCAAAAGGCAGCTCATAGAGCGCCTGCCCCGAAGCCCCCATCACACCGGCAACAAGAAGCATGGAAATGTATTTCATAAAACCCCCATGAATAGTTGAAACGTTGGAATATTAGGAGGTGTTTTTCACATGTGTAAGGATGTCATTGCATTCCGTGCGGATTGGTCCCCACAGAGGATCTGAACTGTTTGCGCTGAAATTGAACGTGTTGCTGATTCTGAATCTGAATGGGTGGTTAAACTGACATGTGGATCCGCAGTTGATCAGCACGGAGTCCGAAACGATTCTGGCATCACCCAGCCAAACGGAAAACTCTGCGTACTGATTTGTAAGGAACAAAACGACGGTAAAGAAAAGAAGTCGGAATCATGATTCCCCCCCGAGGGATGGGTTCTGAGAAGTGCTTGCTCGATTGTAAGGAATTTCGGAGAGAGTGTCAAGTGGAAGTTGAGAAGCTGGAAATTGGAAGCTTGCCCTGAGCGAAGCGAAAGGATGGGAAATGGACAAAGTGAAAAATGCCGCTGTTCAAGAGCGTTCTTGGATCTCTCCTTGTCTTCTGGAGGGTGATGCGTATTCACCACATCGACGATGGATTCAGGATGACGATGCCGAACGACAATAATCCTGCGTGCCTCGGAATGACGTCGATACCCGTGTCGGAAAGGTATTCATACGTGACGCCGATCCGAAAATGAGCATTTCCTTGCACGGCTATGCCCGAGGTTAGTCCTCCGTTCAGGGTCGCGGATTCAAGGGCACCGAATCGGTTGAGAAGACCCTCGCGGCCGCTGTACGCAGTCATGGAACTCCAGGCAGACAGGTAGAGGCCGAATACGGGATCGCGTAATTGCGTTCGAACGTGTGCAATTACACCGAAGGACCCTATTGCGCGCTTCATGTTCAGTCCGTTCTGCGAGGTACTGGTGGGAATACGGTCGTCCTGTCGAATGGTAAACAAGTCCGTGCGAATCACAAACAGCCCCTGGGTCGAGCCGGCGTTGGTTGAAAAAGGAATGAGAAACTTTCCCTGAAGACTCCCGAAAATCAACGATCGCTCGGTTCCCGTGAGGAAACTGTCCACGTCGTGCTTGCAACGGTGAAAATAGCCAATCTGCCAGAAGTTCCGTTCAGACCGGATTGTGTACAAGAATCCTTCCTCCCAAACAATCGCTCGTGGGTTGAAACGGATGTCGTTGTGAGGATTGGCAATGAACTCGATAGTGCTGAGAAACGAAAGGCTGACCCCATTCCCGATCCTTATCATTTCAAGGTATCCGCCCAAACGCTGCAGCCACGCATGCTCTTGGTCGCGAACGCCCCGGTATGCGGCAAATTCCCCCCATCCGCCCGTGGAATACATCCATTGGAGCCCATTGTCGGAGGATAAACCGTCTTGTTCGGAAAGGGGGTTAAACGTCGAAAACCTGTCTGGAAACCGCTGCGCCACTGCCTGGAAAAGAAAAGTCAATATCAGCACAACTCCGATGACTATCTTCATACTCCCCTCCTGGTCATTTATTAGACATTTGCCGTCAGCCCAGGTAATATAAGCTCAGCCTTGTTTTTCCCCACTTGACAAATACACTAATTTCGACTATATTAGCACTCCAGTTTAATGAGTGCTAACAACTTGTTCTTCTCACAAGTCTATCAAAATCAATTATTTATAAGGAGTCGACGCTATGGCACCTCTCAAGCCTTTGGCTGATCGCGTTGTGATTAAGCCGTCTCCAGCCGAGGAGAAAACGAAGGGCGGAATCATCGTGCCCGATACGGCAAAGGAAAAGCCGGTGTGGGGTGAGGTCGTTGCTGCAGGACCCGGCCGCACCACTGATGACGGAAAACACATTCCGATGGAATTAAAGGTCGGTGACAAGGTACTCTACGGAAAATACTCCGGCACCGAGATTACCATCGACGGTGAGGAAATGTTGATCATGCGTGAAAGCGATATCTTCGCGCTCATGCCAAAAAAGTAAACGGAAAAAAAGGAGCAACTGACCATGGCTGCAAAATTAATCGGATATAACGTTGAAGCACGGACTGCCCTGAAACGCGGTGTTGATCAGCTGGCAGATGCCGTGAAGGTGACCCTGGGCCCCAAAGGCCGCAATGTGGTCATCGACAAGAAATTCGGCGCACCGACCATTACCAAAGACGGTGTGACTGTTGCAAAAGAAATTGAGCTGACCGATCCGGTGGAGAATATGGGCGCGCAGATGGTGCGCGAGGTTGCCTCCAAGACCTCCGACGTTGCCGGTGATGGAACAACGACGGCTACCATCCTGGCTCAGGCAATCGTGCGCGAAGGCCTGAAAAACGTGACCGCAGGCGCCAACCCGATGGATCTGAAACGCGGAATCGATCTCGCGGTGAAGAAAATTGTCGAGGGTCTGAAGGAATTGAGCAAGACTGTGGGCGATGACAAGGAAAAAATTGCCCAGGTCGGCACCATCTCCGCCAACAACGACCCGAGCATCGGCGAACTGATTGCCGACGCAATGGAGAAAGTCGGCAAGGACGGCGTCATTACTGTCGAAGAGGCGAAGGGAACCGAGACAAACCTCGACGTGGTCGAAGGAATGCAGTTCGACCGTGGTTATCTCTCGCCGTATTTCGTCACCGATGCCGAAACCATGGAGACGGTCCTTGAGGATCCCTACATCCTTATCCATGACAAAAAGATCAGCGCCATGAAAGATCTGCTTCCGATCCTGGAAAAAGTTGCCCAGGCCGGCCGGTCTTCCCTGATTATCGCTGAGGAAGTCGAAGGCGAAGCCCTCGCGACCCTCGTCGTGAACAAACTGCGCGGAACGTTGCGCGTGTGCGCCGTCAAGGCTCCGGGCTTCGGCGACCGCCGCAAGGCAATGCTGGAAGATATTGCGGTTCTCACCGGCGGCACGGTCATCTCCGAGGAAAAAGGCTTTAAACTCGATAACACCCAGCTCTCGTACCTCGGAACGGCAAAGCGCATAACGATCGACAAGGATAACACCACGATCGTTGAAGGGGCGGGCAAAAAGGACGAGATCAAGAAACGCATTAACGAGATCAAACAGCAGATCGATAAGACCACGTCTGACTACGACAAGGAGAAACTCCAGGAACGCCTGGCGAAACTCTCCGGCGGCGTTGCCGTGATCAAGATCGGCGCTTCGACAGAAGTCGAGATGAAAGAAAAGAAAGCTCGTGTTGAGGATGCCCTCCACGCCACCCGCGCAGCGGTGGAAGAAGGCATCGTGGCCGGCGGCGGAGTGGCATATATCCGCGCTTCGAAGAAGCTCGATGAAGTGAAGACGGCGAATGCCGACCAGAAGACGGGCGTCGATATCGTTCGTCGCGCGCTCGAGGAACCGATTCGGCAGATCGTTGCCAACGCGGGGCTCGAAGGTTCCGTTGTCGTCAACAAAGTCAAAGAAGGCAAGGACGACTTCGGATTCAACGCGCAGACCGAGCAGTACGAGAACCTGATCAAGGCCGGCGTCATCGATCCGACCAAGGTTTCTCGCATCGCTTTGGAAAACGCGGCAAGCGTCGCAGCTCTCCTGCTCACCAGCGAAGCGACCATTGTGGAAAAGCCTGAAGAGAAAAAAGGCCCCGCAATGCCTCCTCCGGGAATGGGTGGAGATATGTACTAGAATCTCCAAATTCGAAATTCGAATTTCGAATTTTGCAGAAAACCGCTCTATCCGAGGCCTGGATGGGGCGGTTTTGTTTTCTTAGCCCTCCCAATTTTCCATTTTTTCACCATTCCGCCCCCTGCCGTTTCCTGCCGATCCTTGCTACTCCTTTGTTTATTGCCTAAATTTAGTTCCCCCATGCGCATTCCCGACCATAAAATCGATGAAATTCGGTCTTCGAACGACATTGTAGATGTCATTTCTGCCGTGGTTCGGCTGAAAAAGCGGGGGAAAAACTATGTCGGATTGTGCCCTTTCCATCAGGAAAGAACCCCCTCGTTTACTGTCAGCGCCGAGAAACAAATGTTCCATTGTTTCGGATGCGGCAAGGGCGGTAATGTGTTTTCGTTTGTCATGGAGATCGAACGGGTCTCTTTTGTTGAAGCGGTCAGGAGCCTTGCAGAGCGGGCAGGCATAGTCCTCACCACCGAGGCATCCCAGGGCCCGCGACAGACAGAATTTGAAGAATTGTTCGCGGCCTGCAAATTCGCCGCGCAGCATTTTTACCGGAATCTTGAGTCACCGGAAGGCAAGAGCGCCCTTGAATATTTTCACTCACGAGGGTTCTCGGATGCGACCATCAATTCATTCGGTCTGGGGTATTCGAAAAACTCATGGGATAGTCTGCTGTCAGCGGCTCAGCAGGAGGGAATTCCCGCGGCCCACCTTGTGAAGGCGGGGTTGGTGAGAGCCCGTGAAGAGGGGGGCGGCCATTACGACTACTTCCGAGGCCGGGCCATGTTTCCAATTTTTTCCGCTACCGGCCGGGTGATTGCCTTTGGGGCGCGCAAAATGCGTGAAGATGACGCCATTCAGGGCAAGTATATCAACTCCCCCGAAACTCCGGCGTACAACAAGAGCCGGGTGCTCTTCGGACTCTTTCAATCGAAGGAGGCAATCAGGGCTGAGGAAACTGCTCTGATGGTCGAGGGATATGCTGATCTTATTTCCCTGTTCCAGGCGGGTATTCAGAATGTCGTGGCATCGAGCGGCACCGCTCTCACCGAGAACCAGGTCCGTGTGGTTGGCAAATATGCACGAAACCTTGTCCTGGTCTATGACGCTGACTCGGCAGGCTCGCAGGCCGCTCTGCGCGGGCTCGACATTGCCCTCGAGCAGGGCCTCGATGTCCGCATTGCATCTCTGCCCCAGGGACACGATCCGGATTCCTTTGTTCGAAAGCAGGGTGCGAAGGAGTTTCGCACGCTCGTTGAGCAGGCAGTCTCGTTCATCGATTTCAAAGCAGGCATGTTCGCGGCCCGGGGACGGTTTGCCACGCCGGAAGGGAAAACGGAAGCTGTTCGATCCATTGTACAATCTATCGCCAAAATTCATGATGAGCTGAAACGGAATTTTTTTGTGAAGGCGGTTGCCGACAAATACCAGATTTACGAATCGGTGTTATACCGGGAACTCGATCGCTGGGCACCCCGCGATAAGCCCCCCGTTCGAAACGACGCCTTTCAGCAGCGGCGCCCGGAAGCCGACTCGCCACCCTCTATCTCTGCGGCGTCCCTGCCGGCGGCTGAGAGGGATATTCTGCGAATTGTCTGCGAAGGCCGCTCGGATCTGATCAACGAAATGTTTTCCTCGCTTTCTCTTGAGGACCTGACGGACACCCGCGTCCGCCGTTTGGTGCAATTTGCTTTGAACCGGATCGAGAATACCGGGTCTGTCGATTCGGCGGCACTTCTCAATGATATTGAGGATCCAGAGTTGAAGGGTGTTCTCACCGACGTACTTCTGAGCCGGTATGACATCAGCAAAGGATGGTATACGATGGAGGTGGAAATCGATGAGCCGGACCCCTCCGTCATCGCCCGCGCGGCTGTCGCCGCCATAAAGCGTCATTCCCTCAGGGCGGCGATGGAGCTGAATCAGCGTCAGATGCAGGAGGCCTCTCAACGGGGGGCCGAAACCCTGCCGTTCATTCAGCGTCACCAGGAACTGCTGCGCCTGATGAAAGAGATGGAAAATCAGGGTGCGGGGTAGTATCTTGAGTGTGGGAGGGTGAGAGTGTGATGAAAGAAACCTGCGCCGCAGGACCTGAAACCTCTATCAGACGAAGCCGCTTTTGCGGCGCAGTCTGATGAAACTTGAAACCTGATGCCCGTTAACCAGCCCCTCATGATCCACATTCTTCCCGGTAAGTGTGATTACTGCGGATGTTGTGTCGGAGTGTGTCCGGAGGATGCCATCGAATTGATGGAGTCAAAGATCGAAATTATCGAGGAACGCTGCACGAATTGCAGGAAGTGTGTGTGGGCGTGCCCGTGGGAAGTGATTGAGTTTCACCGGGAGGGTGTGGCGAACCTACCGAAAGTGGTCATATTGGAGTGACAAAAAACAAAAGACAAGTTCAAAGTTCAAAATAACTCAAAGATTAAAAAAGACAAACCAAAAGGGGGCAACGATGGGGGCGAAAGTCTACGACTTGGAGGAGCGGACAGCGCGATTTGGTGAGTCAATCATTCAATTCTGTAAGACACTTGACAAGAATGAAATCAATAGAGAGTTGGTTCGGCAGCTTCTGAAAGCGGGGACGAGTGTCGGCGCGAATTACAATGAAGCAGATGGCTCGTTAACAAAGAGAGATTTCAAACATAAGATTTCAATTTCGAGAAAGGAGTCAAAGGAATCTGCTTACTGGTTGAGGATGATTTCAAAGGCAAACCCGGATCGATCCTCCGAATGTGATGAATATCGCCAGGAAGCCAGAGAGCTCACGCTCATCTTCTCGTCAATACCTGAACAAAAAATGAGGCATTGATTCGGAATTGTTGTTTGGCTTTTCCTTTGAACTTTGAATTTGGTGTTTGCCGTTTCCGTTGATGGGGTTCCGATGAAAGATGTCTATGATATCATCGTTGTCGGCGCCGGTCCCGGGGGATCAACAGCCGCGCGCTATGCTGCGGCCGGGGGCGCCTCCGTCCTTATGCTCGAGAAGGACCGCGATGTAGGCTATCCGGTGCGCTGCGGAGAAGCGGTAAGCCATGAAGGTGTCATCCAGTTCATCGAACCCGACGCCAAGTGGATCGCTGCACGCGTGACGAAATTCCGGCTGGTGGCTCCAAACGGAAAGGATGTGGTGCCGCGCCTCGATGGACTGGCCTACGTGTTGGAACGACGTTTGTTCGATTACGAGGTTGCCAAGCTTGCCGCTGCCGAGGGAGTCGAAGTAGTAACGAAGGCCTACGTCTATGATTTGCTGAAGCCGAACGGATCAGCGCAAGGCGTGAAGGCGCTTATCAAAGACGAGAAGGTCGAAATCCGGTCAAGTGTTGTTATTGCGGCCGATGGCGTGGAGAGCCGCGTCGGGAAATGGGCGGGGATCGACACCACGTGCCATATTCGCGACATGGAAAGCTGTGCCCAAATGACCATCGCGGGCATCGAGGTCGAAGAGGATATCCTGGATTTCTACTTCGGCGATGAAGTTTCTCCAGGCGGCTACCTTTGGATATTCCCAAAGGGGAAGACCACGGCGAATGTCGGGCTCGGGATCAGTGTGGAACAAGCGAAGCGAAAGTCGGCAATACGGTACCTCGAAGAATTTGTGCAGAAGCGTTTCCCAAACGCGGCAGTCCTTACGCACATTGCAGGCGGAGTCCCTTGTGCCAAAACCTGTGATACACTCGTGAAGAACAATGTCATGCTGGTGGGGGATGCCGCCCACCAGGTTAATCCGCTTTCCGGCGGAGGGATCATCAGCGGTATGATCGGCGGAATGATTGCCGGTCAGGTCGCGGCCGAGGCGATTGGCCTCAAGGACATGTCTCTCCTTAAGGACTATGAAAAGAGGTGGCACAAACGGCTTGGATGGAGACACGATCTCTTCTACAAGATCAAAGAAGCAATTGCGGATTTCAGCGATGAGACACTGAACAACCTCGCCGTCAATGCACTGAAACTCCCAGAGGAAAAACGCACCCTGGGAGGGATCTTCCGCACCGCCCTCTGGAATCAACCTTCCCTCCTCATCGATGTTGCAAAAGTATTTGTCTCCTGATTCCCCGCGCCGGCTCCCCCGGGAGCGTTCATTGCAAGTCAATCCGTTGAATCGTATATTATCATTTCACAGATGAGCAGCGATTCTACGTTTCCTCAGAAGATTCTCATCGTCCGCACCGACCGCATCGGAGATGTCGTCCTTTCCCTTCCTATGATCGCTGCTCTTAAGTCCCTTGCTCCGCAGTCGTTCATCGGGTTCCTCCTGCGAGCCTATACCCGGGATCTTGTCGCAGATCAACCGGGCCTGGATCAAATTCTGCTGTACGACCGCGGGGGAGAACGAAAGAGATTCCGGGAAATGCTTTCCGAACTGCGATCGCACCGGTTCGATGCCGTGATCGTGACCTATCCGACACTTCGACTGGCACTTCTTGTTTTTTTTGCCCGAATCCGATGGAGAGTCGGAACGGGATTCCGGTGGTACTCGTTTCTTTTTAATAAGAGAGTCTTTGAACACCGCAAGACCGCAGAAAAACATGAAGCTGAATACAACCTTTCGCTTCTCCAGATCTTCGGTGCCGTGAAAACCACCTCATTCCCACACCTCATGCTGGGGCCTCGAAATGATCAGGAGGCAGTGGAAGTCCTGAACGAAATGCAGACGCGTAATCGGAGCCCGTTCGTCATTCTCCATCCCGGAAGTGGCGGCTCTGCCAGGGACTGGCGGCCGGAGTCGTTCGGCCGGCTTGCAGCACGACTTGCAAGTCGAGGCACGACGGTGATTGTCACCGGCGGTCCGGGCGAAGACCGGCTCGTAGACACCGTGGTGCAGCACTCAGCCGGCTCCGCAAAACCTGCCCCGCGGTCTCTTCCGCTCCTGACCCTGGCGGCATTAATTCGAAAGGCGGGAGTCTTCGTCTCAAACTCAACGGGTCCGCTCCACATCGCGGCCGCTGTGGGAACTCCGGTAGTGGCATTCTATCCGCCCATCCGTCAATGCAGCCCCGTGCGCTGGGGCCCGTTGACCGATCGAAAGGTCATTTTTGAACCGAGCTCGGCCGATTGTCCGCGGTGTAAAGGCGGGCCGTGTGAATCCAACGATTGCATGGATCTGATCACAGTGGAAGACGTCGAGCGAGCCGTGAACTCATTGATGTCCCGGACATCTGGTTTTAAATCGGCTGTCGGATCATGAAGTATCTGCGAACGCTGGCAACTGCGCTCATGGTGGTGCAGCTTGGAGCCGCTCAGGTTCCTGTGCCTGCTCCACCGTTGCCCGCCGATACCACGGCGGTACCGGATACAGTGAGCCCCGCTCCGGAATTTGAGGTCATTGACCAAAAGGCATTTGGAGTTGGTGAACGCCTGGTTTTTGATGTGGGATACAGCTTCATTGTCGCCGGCGAAGCGGTCATGACAATTCCGCGCATCGACACGGTGGAAGGCAGACCTTGTTACCAGATTCTCTTCACCGTGAACTCAACTCCGTCGTTCTCCTGGATCTTCAAGGTGGAGGATCGATACGAAACGATGGTCGATGTCGCAGGCTTATTTCCCTGGCGATTCTCCCAGAAAATCCGGGAAGGCAAGTACTCGCGTGATTTCGAA
>Ga0302046_10003821_pt1 | contig 13486 bp, 11 predicted proteins | sample RVTome_11_FD_200261 | JGI IMG/M metagenome (GOLD analysis project Ga0302046, IMG submission 200261) | Soil microbial communities from uranium-contaminated site in the Upper Colorado River Basin, Wyoming, United States - RVT147D111 (version 2) ...
TTCACCTCCATTACATATATGTACCTAGTCGATGCGTATGTCGCGACAAGTTAACGTCCTTCTGATCGCGCTTATGGCCCTCCTGGTCGCCGTTTTCGCAGGCGCATGCTCTCAGGACGATTCGACTAGCTGGGCTAGTGACACCCTCGGCGGCGACAGTTTTCAGAGCGGTCTGACCGTCGACCCCCTTCCAGACGGGTTCGAATTCGTCGAATCCGAAGGGACCTCAGACGGCAATAGGAGCGCCGTGATGCATAATTTCGAAAACGAGTCAGGCGACTTGCTGGTGATTGGCAGGCTCCGAGCCGAAATTGCTGACGTTGTCCCGGGAACGACGATTGCGACCGAGGGACGAGAGTTCGTGGTGGCGGAGGATTCGCGAGGGATCATTGTTTCGGAGGATCTTGGTCACGTCGTGGTCGTCACCATCAGCCGCGACATGGCCGAGGATGAGATCATTCAAACGGCCGTCGCAGTCAGCTATGACGAAACCAAGGATCCCTAGTCCGATCTCCATCCAGAGACTGACACCGAGTCTCCCGGAGATGGTGCGACCGATCCAGTCGGTTGGGTGACGCGACCTCGGCACCTGGAGCCAATTGGAGCGTCAGTCCGAGTAGAGACACTCGATGGCGGTCACCTCGTGACTGACAGGATCGATCAACGGTGTATACGCCGCTGCCATCTCGTCGAGCTTCAGACTCCCGTTGGCGGCTTCACCCTCGAAGCCAAAGCATGACACATCGACATGGTCCGCCAGGGGAAGATGAAACATCTTCCCGAAAGGTGTCTTTATCAGCCCCTGGCCGTCACTGATATCGATCATCCCTTGACTGATGGTCAGCTTGTCCCCACTTCCGCCCATCTCGCCCCAGATGAGCCCGAACCATCCAACCGTGTTTCCCTCGGTGAACTCGCCGATCACTACACATATGTCCTCATACGAAGTTTCGGAGCCTCGAGCCAGGTCGTCGCACACACTCCCACCTGGAGTCTCACCTGGGACTAGCACAACGGTTCCATCGCTCATTGTGAATTCGGCGGGACCGACAAGTTGTTCTGAATCAGGCCCGCCATAGGTGAATGGCCCCGGTGAGAGCCGCCAATCAGAGAGATCCGCCTCCTCGATGATGCCGAAGAAGTCAATTTCCTGCATGTCATATCCCTGCTCGTCTTCTGTGGATTGAACGCAGGCAGACACAACGAGGGCGGCAACAAGAATCGCCGTCAGCCGGGCGGATTCGAACCGTGCAGTGCGGGTCACAACAGGGACCCTAGAGATCCACGCCTTTCGCTTCCTGGGCCCCTCCGCTGCCCCGATTCCGACGAATAGCCAGACCGGTTAGCGCCACGACCCCCGGTATGGCCAACCATCGGAGGATGTTGGGTCCAGAGTCGCTTGTCGCCCCGGATTCCACATCTGCAGCCACATCCACATCCGAGGTCGTTGTTGAAGGGACGGTTGTGGTCGACGGAATGGAGATGGTCGTGGTGACCACACCATGCTGATCGAGGAGACTTGGGTCGAGCATGAACGACGCCGCTCCTGGCGGGTAGATCCCTTTCCGCAGATCGGACACCAACACTGAGAAGCCCGGCCCGGAAATCATGGCATCTTCGGGCAGCTCGGATATGAGAGGCTCGTCCAACGGCCACTCCACCGACTTCGGGTAGTCAGGTTCGACCCCGATGTGGAGGCTGGCGCCGATCAGATCGCCGTGGAATTCCCCGTCGCTCCTCCTCACCGCCAACTCATAGATTCCCGGCTCGGGAACCTCGGGAATCGTGAATTCGACATACACACGATTGCTCAGATATCCCTGGAGACCGCTCGGCTCGACACTTGCCCGCCCTACCTCGAGCCACTGGCCTTCCTCCGAGGTTTGCCCAAGCATGATCAGATAGGCAACCAGGTATTCGCCCTCGGCAAGGCCAGCCGCGACATAACCCACCGCAATGACCTTGTCGCCTTCTTCGTAGCTATCTTTGGTGGTCTCCATCCATGAACCTCCGGCCGAAACCGACAACGGGTTGGTGACGAACAGCGGAATGGCTAAAGCCAACCCGAAGATGAGCCGTCTCATGGCTGCAGGGAGGGTTTCAACTCGGAATGAGCTTGCGGATCGTCCTGGCCAACTCTGCGTCTCACCATGAGCAAGGCCGCAAGGCCAAGCCCCAGAGCCAGTCCGGTGGCCACTGGCAACCATGGATTGGATTGCGACGGCACTGTGACGACCGTGGCCGGCTCCGCAGCCTGCTGCAGATCTATTCCGTCGAGACCGGCGACAAGTTCCTCCTGCTGGTCAGCTAGTGAATCGAGGCTGGTCGGTATCCGTCCCAGCGCCAACCTGAGATCCGCAGCTTCTTCGGCAAAGGCCTGCTTGATCACAGAGATATTGGCCGGCGCAGCTACCGCCAACGGTTTGGCCTCACCGACGATCAGAACTCCCGCCATACCTTGGCCGTCAGCAGTTCCGTGCAACTTGCAAAACACCTCGACGACCTTTGGCTCATCCACCACGAGCGTGAATGTCTCGCCCGGGGCGACATCTCCGCTGTCGAACGATCCGTCGACCGCGGTGAACGTGTGGGTGATCCCGCCATCGTTGCTGATCGTGAGGTCGGTGTTGGATGGCGCGAAATGGGAGACCCCGCTGAAACAAGAGTCGAGCATTGAGATGGTCGTCCCTTTGGTGAACCCAGAGCAGAGTGACTCGGAGCCTCCACCTCCGGCGAGTGCGGTGGCCGGCAGCAGCAACATCGCGGTGACTAGCAATATGAGCTTTCTCATAGCGGGTGCCTCTCTCGGTTGGTTCACTTAGGAGACGATCGATGGTGCCCGTTCGTTCAATGGAAACTGAGACGGCATGAACGATCGGTGTTCCTGGTCCGTCTCATCTGTAGGAACGTGATTGTGGACAAGGAGTTGAGTGCGGATGAGTATGGGTTCCGGGCATCCATCCCCGGCAAGCCTCCGGAGGGGGGCGCTGTTTGTACGAGCCCGATCCAGACTTGATCCGCGCCGCCCGGTCCGGGGACTCGGCCGCGTTCGAGGTTCTGGTCCGGAACTATCAGGCCCACGTCTGGCGATTTCTGCGGCACTTCCTGGGAGATCCGCAATTGGCGGAGGACGTCACTCAGGAGACGTTCGTGAGGGTGTTCCGCAGGCTCGATTCCTTTCAATTCCGTTCCAAGTTCTCGACGTGGGTCTTTCAAGTGGCCCGTAATGCCGGCATCGACGCGCTGCGCGCCCGGCGGCGCAGGGAGCGGATCCAACTCGAAGCGCGCAGGAACGCCCCGGTTCTCACCGCCGACTCGAGCCTTCGTGTCGAGATCGAAGCGGCTTTGGAGAGCCTCAAACCGAAGCACCGAGAGGCGTTCTTACTCGTCGAGGCACTCGGGCTCTCCTATCGAGAGGCGGGAAAGGCAATCGGCATCCCGGAAGGCACCGTAAAAAGCCGGGTCTTCCACGCTCGAGAGCAGCTTGTCTCCTGGTTGAGTGTGAGAGAGGACGACGTAGGGAATGTCTGACGAGACAAGGCTCCTTCTGTCCAGGTACGTGGACGGCGAGCTCACGCCTTTTGAAACCGAGGAGGTCGAAACACTGCTCGCAATGTCGCCGGATGCACGACGCTACCTGGAGAGTCTCCAAAGCCTCCGGCGACGGTTCCGTTACGAGCTCGCCGAGTTGGGGCCCGACGTAACCGGGCGCGTCCTGGACGAGATCGGTGGCGGCGTTGGCCGCGAGAGACCTATCCGCTCCCGACTAGTGACCGCTTTTGCGGCTGGACTCGCTGCCGGCGTCTTCTTCGTCGGCTTGGCGTTGCAGAGGCCATCTTCGGTTGCTGCGGCAGATATCCCGGCACGGGTTCTCGAGGCCCAGTCTTCGGTCCTGGCACTCGACGCACAAATCAGCATCGTGGAGCGGGGGTGGCACCCTGAGGTGCCAGAGCGGAACTACCTGGGGCGAGTCTCGTACCGCGCTCCCGAGAGCCTCATTGTCGTGATGGAAGACCAGACCACCTATCCGAACGGTGACTGGCGACCAAATGACTCGACCAGGGTGGTGGCCGAGTCCATCTCGTGGGAGTCGGCGATGCCGGGGTGTCCCACATCGGGCCTTCCGGACTGTCTTCCAGATCAGCCGAGGGTGCAGTTGGTCGAGGGGAGAGAGCCATTTCCCGATTCCCTACCGGCGCCGTTGGATCTAATCGTGCCAGTGCGGGGTTTCGCCGGGGCGGCCGATCCCGACCTGATCGGCCTCGAGGTGGTGAACGGGCGTCAGGCCGTGGGCGTCGAAGTGAGTATGGCGCAGGCACAGGCTCTTTTGGACGGTCTCACCGGCGCGGGCAATTGGCGTGACTTTCATCCCACCGACGTCGTTCAGCTGTGGCTGGACAGCGAGTTCCTGATCCCCGTAAGCCTGCGGGTCTACCCGGCCGCGAGCGAGGATCGAATGCTTTGGGCTGCTCGCTACGGCTATGAGGATGCAGTCTCTGTCCCGATCCTCGAAGTTGATTGGTCCGAGATCACCACCTCGGGCTCGTCCACGCCGACACCGCCAGATCAGCCCGCAGGTCTTGTTGGCGTCGATGCTGGTTTCGAGGAGAGTGCCCTTTCCAACGCGGTTCTCCTCGGCATCGAGGTCCCGGACGGAATGACGATCCACCGTACGGGGACGTTGGAATCGGGGGGACCCACGGTTTCGATCACCACATGGTCGGATGGCCGCGCCTGGCTCAAGGTGAGCTCGACAACAGCGTGGCCAGGCGGTCGCCTCTTCGGTGATATGGGCATACCCGTGCGGCAGGTGGGGCTGAGCGAAGGCGTGGCCTATGTAAGTGAGCGCGGGGATCGGATCGGCTTGCATTCGGATGCCCTGGATGTGATGGTGACGGGGAGTGTCGGGACGGAGACGCTGCTCGAAGTGGCGGAGAGCCTTGATGTCGTCGGCGTGGAGGTTCCGGGCGATTGGGCCGAGGCGTCTGTCGTCACCCTCGATGAAATTCGCGAGCTGGTTCCACTGCTCTTGCAGCCCGTCGGTCTGGTGGGTTTTGGCCCGCCGTCCGTCCGAGTTCTCCCCGAGTCGGTCGAACTAGCATATGCGGGCCCCGGGAATCGCGGTTTCACGTTGATCCAGGCCGCAGAAGACTCTCTCGCCCCGCCACTGGAGGCAGATGTCAGAGGCGTCGATGTCAGGGGCGTCAATGCCCGCTACAGCCCTGCCCGTGGAGTCCTCGAATGGGTGGAGGACGAACTCGCCATCACCCTGCAGAGCGAGACGTTGGGGTTGGATGAATTGGTCGCCATCGCTGATTCACTCGCGACGCCATGAGCCGATGGGCGGTGCCAGCGGGCGGCGTCATCGCGGGGGCGATACTCGGAGCTCTGCTGATGCTTGCGTTGCAAGGTTCATCGGTGGAGTTGGAAAGCACCACGACCACCATCCCCGAACTCCCGTCACCTTCGCCGACTGATGCTTCCGAGGTGACCACGGCGCCGAAGGAACCACCGCCGTCTGACCAGGTTTTGCTGGTGTGGACGCCTGGCGGTTTGCCACCAGGATTCGGGGAAGCCGTCGATGCGCTCGAAGGTGTGGTCGGAGTGACCATCGTCCGCTCCGATCTCATCCATATCGTCTCGTCGGCGGCCAGCACCGGGCCTGGCGGTGATCTCGCGGCTGGCTTCGTCATTCCTGTGGAGGTCATGGCATATGATTCCGACACCTACCAAGCCTTCATCTCGAAGAAGGACGCAGGACTGTTCAACTCCCTCGGGGTCAACGAGATCCTTCTGGGTGCCACATCCGCCCGGTTGCGTGGCCTGGAAGGCGGTGACCTGATCACCCTGGAGGGTGGACGTTCGCTCACCGTGGCCGGAATTGTCGACGACGTCTTGATCGGAGCGGCCGAAGGAGCGGTGCGAGCAAGAGACGCCGATCAGCTGGGTGTCACGACAGAACGCTATTTGCTGATTCGGCACCAAAGCAGTCGGGTCGTTGTGGAAATGGCGGTTAGAAGTCTCCTCGGCCCGGATACCGCGGTCCGGGTGCGCGCACCTGGAGAGACACCGGTTCTGAGGCATGGCGACGCTGTCCTGCCTCAGGTTCTAATCAAAGAGCTGTTCGGTGAGTTTGCCTACCGTCCGCAGGGGGACGGTAGTTTCGAGATCGACAAGGGATGGCTCGAAGCCAACATCGTGACCGTCGATGTACCGCTATTGGGACCGGTCAGATGCCACCGCAATCTCGTCTCTGCGCTGATCGGGGCAATGACCGAGTTGGAGGAGTCCAATCTTGGCTTCCTCGTAGAAACGGAGGGCAGCCAGGGGTGCTTCAATCCTCGCTTCATCGCCAACCGACGTGATATCTCTCGCCATGCCTGGGGCGCCGCCATCGACATCAACATCGGTACCAACCCCGCTGGTATCGAGTCGGCCCAGGACCCTCGACTTCTGGCCGTGATGGAGCGTTGGGGATTCACCTCGGGGCACGACTGGCTCATCCCAGACCCGGGGCACTTCGAGTATCTGCGCCCGGCGGCGCCATGATTGGGTCGTTCAGCTGAGACGCTGAAGCTGGGTCGCAGATGAATCCCCACTCGCGGTGGATGCCATCGACCACCTGGGTTCTGCTCGTCGACGATCGCCCACATCGCGAGCCCTACTGGCACCGCACCCTGGAGATTGTGGGCCTCGTAAATCTCTCCGAATTCCTTGGCGAGGACAACTGCATAGGCAAGAGCGTCCTCGTCGGTTGACTGAATGTGCGAGCCGCTAGACGTGAGAGGACCTGCCGTGGCGGTACCCGGCAACCGACAAACTAGCTCAGGTTGCTGAAGCTGGTGATCTCAGCCGACGCTGCTGTCTGATGCTCAAGAGTTCCTCTTCGGCCCCGGTAGCCAAATCGTGGCGGTGCTCTTGGAGCAGCCGAATCACTCGAGTGGGGATGTTCTCGTCGGCCTCAAACCTCACGGACGTGGTAGGGGAAACACGTCCTCGCTGGCAGAGCAACTCCGTAGGCGGCCGCGGCGCGGATGCCTTCCACTGTCAGCGTGAGGTACTCAGAGAGGCTGCATCTCCTGGTCCGTCAGATCTGAGAGTCTACGTGGACCGGGTCCTCGGCCAGCTTGTTGACGATGGACTCGACGGCTGCGAGGTTTGCGCTGGCGAAGACCACGTACGAGATCCCGTACCGCTCCCGACGCTCCTGCAGCGTCTCGATGATGCGGCCGGTCGGCCCAATGAAAACATGAGGCGAGGCCAGGACCAGCTCGGGAGTCGAGTCCCATTCGGAGGCGAGTTGGGCGGCGGTGGCGTCGACGTCGTCGGTGACTTGGAGATGATGGGCCATGACACTGAGTTCGAGGTCGTCGAAGCGGAGACCGGCACCCTCCCTGATCCAGGTGAGTTGTTCGTCGATACGGGTCGCCGAAGACCCCATTGCCGGGTCGAAATGCTCGAAGCCAGAGGCGACGCGGCCTAGGGGTGAGATACCGACGATGCTGGCCTCCCGGCCGGCCAGGGTCAGCATCCGCCTCCCCGACCCGGCGATCAGCAGCGGGGGATGGGGGAGCTGCACCGGTCGGGGACAGGTCGCATCGGTGACCTGGTAATACCGCCCGGCGTGGGTGACGGGCTCCCCGCTCCAGCATCCCTTGATCACCGCGATGGCCTCTTCGAACCGGTCGACCCGGGTCTTGGGGTCGTCGTAGGAGATGCCCGCCGCCCGATACTGCTCCTCGATCCAACCGGTCCCGATCCCCAGCTCGAAGCGGCCCTCGGAGAGGATGTCGATGGTGGCGCCGTCCCGGGCCACCATCACTGGGTGGCGGTAGTCGTTGGCGATGACCATTGGCGAGACCCGCAGCGCCGACACCTGGGCCGCGGTGGCGAGAAGAGGCATCACCGCGTGCCGGGAGCTGATGTGGTCGGCGGTGGCTACCACCGAGAACCCGGCGGCCTCGGCCCGGCGGATGGCGGCAAGCAGCTCGGCGCGGCTCGGCGAGCCGCCGAAGCTGATGGCAAAGCGGAAGGGTCGATATCCCATAGTCCTAAAGCTATCGGGGTGGCCGCCGACGAGGGTGGCCACCCCTGAAAGCTCAGTTGATCCCCGGACTTCCGTCCGTCGGATCGCCAACGACGGCGTAGCAGCCGTCGGCCTTTCCCGGCGTCCCTGCGTCGGGCCCGTGATGGGCGGTCTCAAGACCGTAACCGGCCGGGCCGCTGTCGGCAGGGTCCAGCTCGCCCTCACAGGAGAGCCGCAAACCCTGCTCATTGACGGGCTGGAAGCCAGGATGGTTCTGACCGTTTGCCAGCTCCTGGCCGCTGCCCTGGTGAGCGTTCTCTGCTACGTGGACGTGCGCTACGGCTGGGAGGGCGACCAGCCACACGGCAAGTACCACCACCAGCAGCATTGTCATCCTCTTCATCATGTTCTCCTCTTCTCCTCGATCCTTCTCAGGCCCCGGTCTCGACGGGGACCCCGACCAGACTCCCGTATTCGGTCCAGGAGCCGTCGTAGTTCTTCACGTCGGAGAACCCGAGCAGCTCGCTGAGCACGAACCAGGTGTGCGAGGAGCGCTCCCCGATCCGGCAGTAGGCGATGACGGTGTCGGCACCGTCGATGCCCCGACTCCCGTAGAGGGTGGCCAACTCGTCCATCGTCTTGAAGGTGCCGTCGTCGTTGGCCGCCTGCGACCAGGGGATGTTGGCCGCCCCGGGGACGTGGCCGGCCACATACGGCTGCTCCTGAGGGAGGTGCGGCGGCGCCATCACTTCCCCGGAGAACTCACCCGGCGAGCGGACGTCGACCATCTGGCCCCCTGTGCGAGCCATGTCGATCACCTGGTCGCGGGTGGCGCGGAGCCGGGGACGGTCCTCGCCCGTCGGCGCGAACTTGGCCGGCTTGGAGTCGGCGGTCGCGGTGGTGAAACCCCGGTCTTCGAGTTCCCACTTGATCCGTCCTCCGTCGAGGAGCACGACGTTGTCGATCCCACGCAGCTTGAACAGCCAGTAGGCGTAGGCGGCGAACCAGTTGTTGTTCCCTCCGTAGAGGACCATGGTCTGGTCGCTGGACACTCCCTTCGACTCGAGCAGTTCGGCGAGCTGCTCACTGGAGACGAACTCCCGCCTCGGCAGGTCGTGCAGCTCGTTCTGCCAGTCGAGGGACACTGCTCCCGGAATGTGGCCGGCGGCGAACGCAGTCGTGTCCTCGTCGACCTCGATGACGGCGATGTTGGGGTCGTCGAGCATCCCCGACAGCGCCTCGGTGTCGATGAGGGCCTTGGTATCGGTCTTTGCCATGTGCGCTCCTTTCTGCGCTCGCTTCTCCAGCGGTGACCGGGCCGGTGTAGGTTCCGGCTCCGGTCCTAGTCATGGGTTATGGCAGGCTGCGGTACCCATCCGGTACCGGTCGGGTAGACGAGAGGGGTGAGCCCCACGACCGAGCGACACTTCAGCGTCCTAGGACCTGTGGAGGTACGTGTCGACGGGCGGCCCATCGACCTGGGAGGTGCCAAGCCGCGGGCCCTCCTCGCCGCCCTCCTGGCCGACCGGGGTCGGCCGGTCTCGGTGCACACCCTGACCGAGACGATTTGGGGTGACCACCCGCCGGCCACCGCCCAGAAGAGCATCCACAAGTTCGTGTCGGCCTTGCGGCGCATTCTCGACGATGCCCTGCTCACCCGAGAACCCGGCTATCTCATCCAAGTCGCCGATGACGAGGTGGACGCCGCCGTCCTCGAGAACGCCCTGAGTCGGGCCCGGGGCGGCGCCGCCGGCTGGGAGGAGACAGTCGAGTCGGCACTCGCGGCCTGGCGAGGCGAACCCTACCCGGAGCTGGCCGACACCCAGTGGGGGGTAGCCGAGGCGAGCCGGCTCGCCGAGCTCCGGCTGGAGGGTCTGGAACTGCTCTTCGAAGCTCGAGTGGAACGGGGGGAGCATGCCGCCGCCGTGGCCGAGCTGGAGGAGCTGGTCTCCAGGCATCCCTTCCGGGAGCGTTTCTGGGCCCAGCTCATGCTGGCCCTCTACCGCTCCGATCGTCAGTCCGATGCCCTCGACGCCTACCGGCGTCTCCGCACAGTCCTCGGTGAGGAGCTGGGCATCGAGCCGTCACCGGAGCTGAGCCGGCTCGAGGAGCGAATCCTGCTCCACGACCCGGGTCTGGCCCCAGTGCAGTATCCGGACGGCTCCCACAACCTGCCCTCGTCACTGACCAGTTTCGTGGGCCGCAGCTCCGAGATGGCGGAAATCCGGGATCTAATCGCCACCAGCCGCATGGTCACCCTGCTGGGCACGGCCGGGTCGGGGAAGACCCGGCTCGCTATCGAGGTGGGTCGCTCACTGCTCGGCGAGTTCGCCGAAAACGGGGTGTGGTTCGTCGACCTGGCCCCGGTCCGCTCCCCCGATCAGGTGGCCGATGCCATTGCCAAGCCACTCGGCATAGGTCATCTCGCGGACCGGCCAACCGAGGATGTTCTCGCCGACTACCTGGCCGGACGACGTCTCCTCCTCATCCTGGACAACTGCGAGCACCTGATCACCAAGGCGGCATCGACCGCCGACCGACTCCTGCACTCCACCTTGCGTCTGGTGATTCTGGCCACGAGCCGGGAGCGTCTCGGTGTCGAGGGCGAGACCATCGTCGACCTTCCACCCCTTTCCTATCCCAGCGCCTCCCAGACGGTCACCGAGGAATTCGACGCGGTCCGGCTCTTCCTGGAGCGTGCCCGGGCGGTGAGCGGAGCCGACGAGCTCTCGTCGAACCCGAGCGCGGTCGGCGAGATCGTGCGTCGTCTCGACGGCATCCCCCTGGCCCTCGAGCTCGCCGCGGCCCGGGTTCGCAGTCTGGGGCTCGTCGCCCTTCGGCGCCGGCTCGACGACCGGTTTTCGGTGCTGGTGTCGCCATCACGAACCGGTCTCGACCGTCACCTGACGCTTCGGGCTGCGGTCGACTGGAGTTACCAGCTCCTCGATGAACCGGAGCAGGTCCTTTTCACCCGGCTCTCGGTGTTCCGGGGTGGGTTCACCGTGGAGGCGACCGCCGAGGTCTGCGGATTCGCCCCCCTCGACGAGGGCACCATCCCCGACCTCGTGGGTGAGTTGGTCGACAGGTCACTGGTCACGGTGGCGGGGACCACCGACACCGGACGCCGCTACCGGCTCCTCGAGACCCTCCGTGAGTTCGGCCAGCTGGTTATGGACTCCACCGAGGTGGGCACGGTCCGCGATCGCCACGCCGACTACTTCCTCCGGCTGGCGGAAAGCGCAGCCGATCGTCTTCGCGGCCTTGAGCAGCAGAAGTGGCTGGCGGTGCTTCGCGCCGATCACGACAACCTGAGGAAGGCGCTGTCCTGGGCGGCCACCACCTCGCCGGAGACGGCGGTGCGCATGGCCATCGCCCTGGGGAGCTTCTGGGACTCGGTGGGTCCCCGCGCCGAGGGTCACGAGTGGCTGAGAAGGGCGGTGGAGCTCTCCGAACACCTCGATCCTCGGCTCCGCATCGCCGCTCTCATTGGGGCCAGCGACCTCTTCTCCTCAAAGCACGCCTCCCTGCCGCTCCACTATGCGGAGCAGGCCCTGGACGCCGCGAGGGAGTTGGGCGACCCGCCCAGCGAGGCCAAGGCGTTGCGCGCGCTGTCCTGGGCCCTCGCCCTCGACGAGAAGCCGGAACGGGCCAGACAAGTGGGACTGGAGGCTCTGGCCTTGTTCGAGGATCAGGACGACTCCTGGGAGCGGGCCCTGTGTCTCGAGAGGCTCGGTTACAGCGGGTACCAGGACCCGGTTTGGGCCGTCGACATGCTGACCCGGGCTTTGCAGATCTATCGAGAGGTTGGCGATCGCACCCGGGAGGCGATGGCCCTGTACAAGAGCGCCGACCGATTCGCGGGTGGTATCGGTGACATGGTCAAGGCGTTGACCTACGCCGAGGACGCGGTGGCCATTCTCGATGAGCTCGGCAGTGTCCACGACGGAGCCCATGCCAAGCTCGAGTACGGGAAGATCCTGAGACGCGTGGAGAAGTATGAGCGCGCCGAGGAGGTGCTGCGGGAAGCGCTGGCCCAGCTCACCAAGTCGGGCGACGAGCGCTGCTCGGTGAGAGCCCTGACCGCCCTGGGAACGACGCTGGTCGACGCCGGAGACAGGGCCGCCGCCGAGCAGGCCCTGCAGGAGAGTCTCCGCCGGGGCCGCCACCTCGACGAGATGCACACCTTGCGGATCGCCCTGGCCGGGCTGGCCCGACTGGCCGCGGATTCGGGTCGGCTGGAGGAGGCGGTGATGCTGCTCGGTTTCGTGGAGAGGATGGGCCGCAAGCTGGACCTCCCCGTCTCCGGGACCTCACAGGAGAAGCGGGAGACGCATCTGGAAGGCCTGCGCGATCGCGTTGGCCCGAAGTTCGAAGGATTGTGGGTACGGGGCGGCGAGATGGGTTTGGACGAGGCGATTGGCCTTGCCCTGGCCACTCCGGCGGGCCGTTTGCCATAGAGCCGGGATGTGAAGCAGGCACCGACCCCATCCGCTCGGTCGCAACCACGCCCCGTGACTCACACAGGTGCCCTGGAATGGTCGGTTATACGGCGGGTAGGAAGTTGTTGGTTTGGTTGGCGATGCGTTGGGATTGCAGTCCGAGTCCTGCGATGAACGTCCATACTCCGAAGATGATTGCGAACCTGCCGTCGGTGGTTACGCCGAAGCCTTCGAGCAGTCCGCCTACTGCGACGAACCCGAACACAACGGTCGTCCACCAGAACCATTCGGACAGCGTCGAACGGTCAGCAGTGAGGACAACTCCTATCACGGCGCTCCGAGCAACGTTGAGATGAAGCTCTCGAACCCGAGGGTTCCGGATAGTTGATAGAGACTCCAAGATACCTCTGGAGCCTGCCCAACAAGGTGGAATGACCCAACCATTAGCCCCGCTTGGGCTTTGAGCAGGATCACCACGCCAGCGATGGCTACTACCGGCGCCAGGTCAAGGCCGGAGGACGATTCGATTCGTTTCCTAACGCCCGCCGCAAACCAGATCAAGGCGATAGCGGCCAGAACGAGGAGCGTAGCCCCCCGCGTGCACCCTCGCCTCATTCGTCAACACGACGCCGGGGTATTCGTCAGGGCCTGGCATATCTCCATCGTCGATGTCGCCCCCGGTAGCGAAGAACAGGATCTGCCCTGCGATGAACCAGAGAGCGAAGAAGACAGGTCCCCCCGCCAGGGCTATCCGAGAGCGAGATATATCGGGTTCACCATCTCAGGCGACAGCGATCTCTGGTTCGGTTCTCTTAGGGCCGATCTTTCCGCTCCAGAACCCGCCCACGACTATGACCAGAGCGAGGACGACTGTGTAGATAACCCACCAGGCGATCGACGATGCGACGCTCCCGACGATGAGGAAGATTGTTGCTCCTGCCCGTTGGCTGTTCCGCATTCCGAGTCCGGCGAGGAGGAGAATGCCGGGTACGAATCCGGCAGCGATCCCCCAACCAAGATT
>Ga0302046_10003823_pt1 | contig 13484 bp, 17 predicted proteins | sample RVTome_11_FD_200261 | JGI IMG/M metagenome (GOLD analysis project Ga0302046, IMG submission 200261) | Soil microbial communities from uranium-contaminated site in the Upper Colorado River Basin, Wyoming, United States - RVT147D111 (version 2) ...
CTTTTTTCCGGCCCTTAGTCCGACAAATCCTCCGCCTCTTCATTTTCCCGGCTCAAGGGGGCGGGCATCGCCGGCAACGGCGACCACTCACTGGCCCGGGCGAGGGGGTAGTTGGCGAGACTCTGCCGACGCTTCGTGGCGATCCGCCGCGACAGCCGCGGAATCTTGCAGCTCAGGATCTCGAGTCTGTCATTTCCCATCGTCATTACATCCGTGCTTGTTCTCGCGCCCGCAGTATGGGGGAGCGTCCTGCTCCACTCGAAACACGGCCGAGCCGGCACGCGCTCGATGAGCCGAAGTCTGTTGCAATCTCCCGTCCATGTCGGTGACTCTTATCACATGAAACTTTCTTCTGGATTAAGTGAAGTATTTGTATAGTGATTCCGAAAAGCCGATCACAGAATCGGCGTAGCCGATTCGGAAATTCGTGAGCAGCGTCTCAGTCTATGCGGGCACGAAAACACGCGCTGCGCTCGCGAGCAGATTGCTCTGCGAGATTCCGTCAAAAAAGAACTGTACCGCGAGCGCGGTCAGCAGGATGCCGAAGACGCGGCGGATCACCTGTGTGCCCGTGACGCCGAGCACCCTTTGGAGCTGAGATGCGGCGATCAGCGCGAGCAAAGTGAGCGCCAGGATCGCGAGCAGGCAGGCAATGACGACGCCCTGCAACAGCAAATCGCCCTCGGTGTCGGCCATGAGCAGAATCGAGGCGCCCATGGCGCCCGGCCCGGCGATCAGCGGTGTGGCGAGCGGAAACACCGAGATGTCCGGCTTGGCCGCGGCTTCCTCGGCCTCGGCTTCGGTCGCCGAGGTGGCGCCGGACGAGCGCCCGAAAACCAGATCGATGCCGATCAGCAGCAACAGCACGCCGCCGGCCGTGCGCAGTGCCGCGAGCGAGATTCCCAGGCCGTCGAGGACGCTCTCGCCGAAGATGGCGAAGAACAGCAGGATACCGGTCGCGATCGCCGTGCCGCGGATCGCGACGATCAAGCGCTCGCGCGGCGTGGCGTTGAGCGTCAAGGCCGCGAACATTGCAGCGACGTCGATCGGCCCGACGGTCGCGAAGAATGTCGCCAGCGCGACCGCGGCGGTCTCGGAGATCATGCGTTATTGTAGGATAGCGAGGCGGTAACTTGGGAGACGGTTCGTGAGACTAGTGCAAGCCGGTGTCATCGTCGTGATCGCGTTCGGCCCGCTCGTCGCGCCCGGTCATCACAGCGAGGCGGGTTTCGACCTCGAGTCGGTCGTTGCCTTTCACGGCACGGTGACCCGGTTCAGCTGGCGAAACCCGCACGTCTACATCACCGTGGAAACGGCGAGCGAAACCGGCGAGCCCGTGAGCTGGGAGGTGGAAACGGGCGCAACGCCCTTGCTCGCGCGCAGCGGCTGGACGCCGCAATCGTTGATTCCGGGCGAGCGGATCTCCGTGCGCGGCCATCCGGCGCGCGAGCCCGGCCGCCGCTACGCGCTGTTGCTGTCTGTGCAGAAACAGGACGGCACGTTCCTCGAGCAGACGCTCGGGGAGCCGCGCGCGGCGGCCGTAGCCGCGGATCTATCGGGCGTCTGGAAGGGCCATCTCGCGACGCTCGAGTACCTCGCCGAGGGCTTCGACGCAATGCCCCTGACCGAGAAAGGCGCCGCCGCCCAGGCCGACTACGACCCCAACACTGAAAACCCCGCGGCGATGTGTATCGCCTATCCTTCCCCGGCCGTATTACTGGTGACCACGTTCTTCCTGACAGAGATCGAGCTCGGCGGGGACATCGTCATGCTGCGCAACGAGTGGTTCGACGTCGAGCGGACTGTGTTCATGGACGGCCGCGGGCATCCCGGCGGGGGAGAGCGCAGCGACGTTCAAGGGCATTCGATCGGCTGGTGGGAGGGCGACACCTTGGTCGTCGATACGACCCATTTCGCCGATCACCGGTCGCCGTATCAGACCGGCGTGCCCTCCGGCGCGCAAAAGCACGTCGTCGAGCGTTACGCCCGGAGCGACGACGGCACGCGGCTCACCGTCGACGTGCTGTTGGAGGATCCGGAGTATCTTGCCGAGCCCTTCCGCGGCAGCTTGGAATGGAGCTACCGGCCCGATCTCGACCTGCTTTCGTTCGATTGCGATCCGAGCGTGTCGAGCCAGTTCGTGCCGCGATAGCAAGGTCTGGGTCGAGTGCATCTGCGGATGGGATACCAGGAAGCCGAGCGGAGAATTTACTTTAAGAAACTGCTCTAGGCCATTGATATAACTATGTTCAGGATGGCGGCGTCAACGCGCTCGAGAATCCCGCGCTGCCGCCTTTCCAAATCGGCGCTACGGGGGTATCTTCGATACGTCGCCGAGTGCTTCGGACTCCGCAACCACGATGATCCAGATACTTATACTCAGTACGGAGATGCTGAACACTCGGTGACCCGAATATTGGCACCAGGCGCAGCGCCGGGAGGCTCGAAGATAGTCAGTTACTAGAGCGAGGGGATGACATGAAGTTGGTTCGCGACCTTCTGGCGGTAAAAGGCAACGATGTCTGGTCGGTAACGCCGGAAACCAAGGTGTTCGACGCCTTGCGACTAATGGCGGAAAAGAGGGTGGGCGCCGTGCTCGTCCTTGAAAAAGATGATCTCGTGGGGCTTTTTTCGGAGCGAGACTACGCCCGTAAAGTCATATTGTTGGGCAAGTCGTCCAAAGAAACGCCGGTCAAAGAAATCATGAGCTCAAAGATCGTTTCGGTGCGCCCTGATCAAACGACCGACGAATGCATGAGCTTGATGACGGACAACCGTATTCGTCACCTCCCGGTGATGAAAGACGGCAAGCTGCACGGCATCATCACGATCGGTGACGTCGTGAAAGCGGTGATCGCCGAGAAGGAAGGCGTCATAGAGCAGCTCGAGCACTATATTACCGGCACGTTCTAAGCTTACTGCGCTTGCTCCAACTGGCTTCGCGCTATCGCGATCCGCTCGTCGAGAAACGCCTGAAACTCGTCCGGTCTCACCCACGGATGCGGCTCGCCGGGCCGTCGGCTCGCGAGCTGCGCGGCACGCTCGAACAGGTCGCCGCTTCCGGATAGATACGAATCGTAGTGTCCTCCGATTTGCACCTCGATGCCCGGAATCTGCTTGATGCGCTCGAGGTCCGCGATGAAGGTTCGGATCGCCTCCGGGTCGTCGCTGCGAACGCTCGGGCCGCCGTGGAAATAGGCGAGGTGCTCGACGCCGTCATCGAACACCGAAAAACGGATCGACGTCGTTCCGGGCGTATGCCCGGGTGTGACCTCGAGGTTCAGCGTCGTATCACCCAACGTCAATGTGTCACCGTCCTCGACGATGAAATCGATGCGCGGCGCATAGTCTCCGAAGTCGGCCTGCATGAGCTTGCGGTCCTCTTCCGCTGTGCCGAATTGCGCATCGCTGATCTCCTGCAAGGCCCGCGCACCTCCGTAGTGGTCTCGATGGCCCTGTAGGATCAGCACGTACTTGATGTCCATGGGGTCGAGCCCGACCTTGCGGATCTGCCCGAGCAGGTACTCGGTATAGCCGTCGATATCCCAAAGCGTATCGATGAGAATCAGGCCCTCGCTGGTGCTGATGACGTAGCTTCCCACTTCGCCGATGCCCACGAAGTAGAGGTTGTCGAATATCTGAAAGGGCGCTCGGGCCATGACGCTCAGATCGTTTCTGGGCGTGATTCGGGCGGGGGGCGGCTGCGCGGATGCGGTGTCGAGCAGGCAGGGGAGGGCTGACACGAGCAGGACGATCAGGCGGTGATTCATATTATCGATCTCTAATTTCGGAAGTACCTAGTTGGCGCGAATATCGCTGACATACCGCCCTCCTTCGAAGCGGGCGAAAAACGCCTCGAGCATCGGATGCTCGATGGGAGCCGTGCTGTGATCGGGCTCGAGGTTCCTTTCGGCGACGTAGGTGATGTGCGCCGCCTCGTGCACCAGCACGTGGTACCAGGGCTTGTCCTTCGGCGGGCGGGATTTCGCGACGGTTTCATACCATTCTTCGGTTGACTGAAAGCTCGGATCGACGTCTATGACCACGCCGCGATAGTCGAACAAGCGGTGATGAATGAGGTCGCCGACGGCAAACCGCGCCCGGCTGATACTCGTCACTGTTCCCATACGGATTCCTTCCCGGCTGAGCCTCGTCCAGTTTCGGTGTCAGTTCACGCGACGCTTTTCTTCACCCCAGACGCCCGATCTCCCGTTGAAATTCAGCAATCGCTTGCTCGTGACGACCAGGCCCGCGAAGTCTTCCGCCGAGATCCTCTCGATCCGCTCGTTTGCGATACGCGGCACGGTTCGCCATCCGCTGCGAGCTCCGTAAGCGATGAGGCGCTGATTGGTCACCACGACGATCACGGCCTTACCCACGCTCGTGTCGACTATGCTCTCTTGAGCATTGAGCTTGAGCTCGTCGAAGCGGCTGAGCCGCACATTGGAGGCAAGCAGCCAGCCGCCGTCCACGATGAGATCGACTTGCTTGGGCACGGCTTCCGCGACGACTTGAGCGCCGCCCCAGCCTGGGGTAAGACTGACTGTCCAGACGGATGCCATGACGATCGACGCATTCCTTCGGAGTAACCGGAACATTGCAGCGTTCAGAAACGAAAGACCAGGCCCGCTCGGGCCTCCAATTGGGTCAGTGTCGTGCCGTCCACGCGTATGGCGCACAGATTGATCTGCCCCGTGCTTGCGCACAGAACGTCGCTGTCGCTTTCCACGAAGGTGGTAAAGGCGCGTGCTTCGACACGAACACCGAGTCGCCGAGTGGCCATGAATTGCAGCCCTCCGCCGATCGAAGCGGACAAGTAGCTCTCCACGCCGAACTCCTGCGGTTGGGGGTCGAAGCGAGACAGACCGACGGTCAATGCCAAGAATGGGCGGATGTCGTCGCCGTCGAAGAGATAAGTGCCGCCGAAGTGAAAGTACTCGACATCCAGATCCAGCGAGGGGCCATTGCCGAAGAGAGACTGCGTATCGATCTGCGTGTTCTGGCGTGAATAGAGCAGCTCCCACTGCGTATTGGAGCGCGCCCTGATGTTCAGAATGATGCCTTGGGCATTTGATTCTTCGAGTTCGAACTCGGCGCCGCCATCTTCTTCCTCGAACTGTCCGCCGACACGATAGGCGGCGTAAGGCGCGAGCTCGAACCGGAACGAATTTTCCTGCGCAACAGCCAAACCGGCGGGGCCGGCGCATGCGAGAGCGGCAGTCGCACAAGAGGTGCTCAGGGCGTGACGGAAGGCCATTGGCATCCAGCTTATCCGATTTTCCCGACTTGTGAAGCCGGCTCTAGTCATTGGCATTGCAGAGGATGATACGCTACCGCCCTCGACGCGAATCGCCAAGGGGAGCGGGGAGCGCGCCTGCATGGGAATGGACGCCTGGATTACCGTCGCCGTGGTCCTCGGCACTTTGGGCGTGCTGATCGGCACGAGCCTTTCCTCGGATGTCGTGCTCGTCGCCGGCCTGACGGTGTTGATGCTCAGCGGCGTGCTTTCGCCGGACGAGGCACTGCGCGGGCTCGCCAATCCGGCGCTCGCCACCGTCGGCGTGCTCTATGTGGTGGCGGCAGGCGTCGTGAACACCGGGGCTGTTCACGCCATCGGCGCGATCCTGTTCGGCCGCCCGCGCTCGGTTTCGTCCGCCCAGCTACGGATCATGCTTCCGGTAGCGAGCGTCAGCGGTCTCATGAACAGCACGCCGCTCGTCGCGATGCTCGTTCCCGTCGTCGAGGAATGGGCCCGTCGTTGCCGCTTTTCCGTCTCCAAGCTCATGTTGCCGCTCAGCTACGCGGCCATTTTCGGCGGCACGCTGACACTGATCGGCACGAGCACCAACATCGTCGTGTACGGCCTCGTGCTCGAGCGGACGTCGCTCGGCTCCATGGGCTTCTTCGAGATCGGCGCCATCGGCCTGCCTTGCGCCGTTGCGGGTATCGCATACATCGTTGCGACGCAGAAGTGGCTACTACCCGAGCGCAAGTCGCCGCTCGCGGACTTCGGCGACGCGCGCGAGTACGCCATCGAGATGCTGCTCGATCCCACGAGCCCGATGATCGGCAAGAGCATCGAGGAAGCCGGGTTGCGCCACCTGCCCGGGGCGTTCCTCGCCGAGATCGAGCGCGGCGACAGCGTGCTGCCCGCCGTTGCCCCCACTGAGAAGCTCCAAGCGAACGATCGCCTGCTTTTCATCGGTGTCGTCGACTCGCTCACGGTACTGCTGCGGATGCGCGGGTTGGTGCCGGCGCCCGAGCAACTGTTCAAGCTGGGCGCGCCCCGTCCGGAGCGGCGCCTGTTCGAGGTCGTGGTTTCCCAGAGCTGCCCGTTGATACGACGAACGATACGCGATGGCCGGTTCAGGTCGCGCTACAACGCAGTGGTGCTCGCGGTCGCGCGCGACGGTGCGCGCATGCACGGCAAGATCGGCGACATCGTGCTGCGCGCCGGCGATACCCTGCTGCTCGAGTCGGGTCCGAACTTTCTCACGCAGCAACGCAATTCCAGGGACTTCCTGCTCGTCAGCGAGGTGCAAGGCGCGGCGATTCCCCGCCACGAAAAGAGCTGGGTGGCGACGGGCATTCTTCTCATGATGGTGCTCGCCGCCTCCACCGGCGTGCTGTCGATGCTCGAAGCAGGCTTGCTCGCATCGGGTCTGATGCTGTTCACCGGCTGCCTCAAGATCAGTGAAGCGCGCACGAGCGTCGACTGGTCCGTGCTCGTCGTCATCGGCGCCTCGCTCGGTATCGGCCAGGCAGTGCAGACCAGCGGTGCGGCGACGGCGATGTCGCAGGCTTGGGTAGGCGCCGCCGGGAACAACCCCTGGCTGGCCCTGGCCGCGGTTTATATCTTGACGAGCCTGTTCACCGAAATGATCACGAACAACGCCGCGGCCGTCGTGATCTTTCCGATAGCGGCCGCGACCGCGGAGAGCCTCGGCGTCAGCTTTTGGCCGTTCGTGGTCGTCATCATGATGGCGGCGTCGGCGAGCTTCGCGACGCCGATCGGCTATCAGACCAACCTGATGGTCTACGGCCCGGGCGGCTATCGCTTCGCGGACTACCTGCGAATCGGCGTGCCGCTCAATATTCTGGTGGGAGCGATCACGATAGCGCTGACGCCGATGATCTGGCCGTTTTAGAGGGCGCGGAGTCAAGCTCGCCCTCAAAGAAGGCCGTCCGCTTTCGGACCGGAGCTTATTCTGTTGCCTACTCGGTCCGCAGGACTCTTGCGGGTTGCACGCGTCCCGCGCGATAGGCTTGGCCGGCGACTGCGAGCCAGGCGACGGCGGCCGTCAATACCATGCTCAGCAGAAACGGCCAGATCGTCAGAGAAATGCGGTGCATGAATACGTTCAGGTAAAACCTCGCTGCAAAGTAGGCGAGGGGCCAGGCAATGATATTGGCGATGATTACCGGTTTGGTGAAGTCTCTGAGCAGCATCCAGATAACCTGGCGCGTCGTCGCTCCCAGAGTCTTGCGCACGCCGATTTCGTGGAGACGCCGATTGGCAAGCTGCATGGCTATCGCGAAGAGCCCCACCAGCGAGATGAGGAACGCCGTGGTCGCGAGCACCACGAAAATCTGATTGACGCGGCCAAAGGTCTCGTAGTTCTCATTGAAAATATCGTCGAGGAACCGACGGCTGCGCGGCATGAGCGGCGAGAGGCGCTGCCACATCTCATCGATGGCATTTAGCGCGCTCGGCACGTCATCTCTGGCGATCTGGGCGACTTGAAACTCGAACACGTCGCCGAAAACGAAGAAATTGCCGTTAGCGCCGGCCCCTTGAAAGTGAAGCGGTCTATCCTCCACGACTCCGATGAGCCGCACAGGTTGCGGCGGTTTGCCCGTCTCCTCCGGCATCGGGAAATAGACCAGTTGATCCACTGCCGCTTCAGGCGACTCGAAGCCCAGTTCCTCGACGAACGTGCGGTCCAGCATCGCGTGCAGCGGGTGGTCCGCGCTCCACTCTTGGAACTCCGGCATGACGTCCTCACCGCGCTCGCGGTCGAAGACACGGCCGGCGAGCACGGACAGGCCGAAAACCGAGAAGAAATCGGCCCCGACGTGGTTGAAGAATACCGCTCGGGCATTCTCGATCCCCGCGGCCTCCGCGGACCGACTCACGGCGCCGACATTGACGGAGCCGCTCCAGGGTATCGAAGAAGTGGCCGTGACGGCGCGAATCTGCGGCAGGCGGCGCAATTCATCGAGCAAGGTCTCTGTAGAGACGCCCGTCAACGGGCTCGCGTTGTCGATCACGAGCAGCGGATCGACGTTCATCCCGAACGCCGCGCGACGCAGCTCGCCGTTTTGAGCCGATACGACGATCACCATGATCAGCAGGAAGCTCGCAGCGACGAATTGCGTGCCGACCAGCAGCGCCGCAACGAAAGGCGGCGCGGCTCGTCGCCTCCCCAGTCGCAGCGTTTCGATCGGCCTCGACCCGGAGAGCACGAGCGCCGGGTAGGCGCCGGCCGCCAAAGTGACCGCGACGAGCGTAAACAGAACGAAAAGCCAGAACCGGCCCAAAGGCAGGACGACGGGAATCACGTTCATGTCGACAGTCGCATCGAGCACCGGGGCGATCGCAGCCAGACAGAGGATCGCCAGCACGGCGCCGCTGAAAACGAGCAGCCCCGCTTCGAAAGAATACTGCAACATGATCTGGTGGCGTTTCGCCCCGACGACCTTCCGCAGGCCGACGTCACGACCGCGCCCCGCGGCTCGGGCGGTGGCAAGGTTGGCGTAGTTGATACAGGCCACGGCCAGGATAAGCCCGCCGAGAAGCATCAAGATTGTAGCAACCGAAACGTACTCGCTCGCGCCGCCGAAAAGCTCGCTGTTCAAGTCGGTTACAGCCAAGCCGCTGAGCGGGATAGCGCCGACCTCGAAGCGCACGTTCTCCAGTTGCTCTTGCCCATCGGGTCCTCGTCGCCGAACAGACGGGCGGCGGCATCCTCGGTGAGCACGACGCTGAACGGCTGTCGCAGGGCATTGTCGGGATCGCCCGCGATGAACCGCAGATCGAACGCATCGAGGAACTCCTGATCCGCCACGGCGCGATACCCGCGGAAGCCTCGCTCGGCCGTGCCGATCGAGACGTCGTCGAACCCGTAGACGCGCGCGACGGTCTCGAGCTCCGGAAACTCGGTTCGCAGGTATTTGGCGTAATGCTCGTTGGTATTGGCGAACGTACCGGTCCGAATACCGGCTTCCTGATAGTCGAAATTCGCGGTGATCACGTACGTCCGTTCGGCGTTCGCGAAATGCGAGTCGCCTCGCTGCCAGTATGCGATCACGGCGTAGGCGGTGATGAAGCACACGAGGCCGAGCGCGAGCGTTAGGACGCTGATCAGCGTGGAGGTCGGCTCGCGCCGGAGGTTGCGCAGGGCCGTCGTCAGGTAGTGAGCAAGCATCGCCGTCTGCTTGGAATCAGGAGTTGCTCGGTTCCCCAAGGTTCTTTGAACCTGATTGTACCGATCTTGGGATCGTTGACATACCCTATGCATGTTTAGATCTCGTCCAGATGACGGTTTTGTGACGTCGGCTCTCGGCGTTACGGACGGTTAACTTCGGTCCGTCTACGCAAACTGATCTCCTTCCCCCGGTGGAAGGCTGCCCGAGAGTCGGGGACTCCTGCTAGGATTGGATCGTGGGAACCACTCTCCGAGAGGGACGGCGCCAGCGTCGGAGATCGGCGACGCGGCTGGGTGTCGCCGCCGGGCTGCTCGCCGTAGGCTGTGCCACGACGCCGCCGGCCAACGTCGAGAACATCTGCGCGATCTTCGACGAGAAGAGTCGCTGGTACCGGGCCGCAAGGGAGTCCGAGGAGCGCTGGGGCACGCCCATTCACGTGCAAATGGCGATCATCCGCCAGGAATCGACCTTCGAGTTCGACGCCAGGCCGCCGCGCCGCAGGCTGCTGGGCTTCATCCCCTGGACACGGCCGTCGGACGCCTACGGCTACGCGCAAGCGCTCGACAGCACCTGGAATTGGTACAGGGACGACACGGGTCGACGCTTCGCCGAGCGGGATAGGTTCGCCGACGCCATCGACTTCGTCGGCTGGTATACGCATGTTTCGCAGCAGTCGGTCGGCATCTCCAAGTGGGACCCTTACAACCAGTACCTTGCTTACCACGAGGGCCAGACTGGCTGGCGCCACAATAGCTACAGGGGCAAGCGCTGGCTCACGGACACCGCACGCCAGGTCGACTATCGCGCGCGTGAGTGGGGCGCGCAGCTGAGGCGTTGCGAGGCCGATCTCGACGACGGCTGGTGGATATTCTGAGCGCTGTACCGGATTGGGACGAGCTGGCTTCAGGAAGCCGATGTCCGTTCGACATCCCGAGGGTGGAACCGAATGCCTATTGGGATTCAGTCGTTCAGTTGAAAGTATCCACGCTTTGCTTGCTCACGAATCAGACCTACAGAGGCCACTGCATCCTCATATACGATCCAAAGCACGTCGTTCGTCCCGACGAATTGACCGCGGAGGAATGGGCGGCTTTCGCGAGGGACTTGCACGAGGCTGCGAGGTCGCTCGTAAAGGTTTGTCGTCCGGATCACCTGAACGTCGAATGCTTGGGCAACGTCATGCCGCACCTGCATTGGCAGGTGATTCCAAGATATAGAGATGACCCAAGGTGGGGTGCGCCGATATACACTACGACACTCGAGGAGTTCCACCAGAAGCGCCTGCCCGACGACGAACGGCAGCGGCTGATTCTGGAAATCCGCGATGCTTTCACGTAGCGCGACGATCTCATCGTCAATGTTCCTCGCAAACGGGAGGCCCAATGAGAAGAACAATTGGTTGTGTGGCAGCCTTGAGCATCGGGTTCGGGTCGCTGCGGTCGCGTATGCGTACGGATTTCCGGGCGTGTTGTTCGCCACGATAGTGGCTGCGGGGGTTACGTTGCAGTTTTGGTTCTCCGAGGGCGATCTGATGCCCGCGATAGCGCTCGTAGGGTTCATCGTTGGCTTATTCATCGTGTCTGGCGCGCTCACCACGTTGGCGTCCGCACTGTGAAGCGCAATCTCGCCGCATTTCTCGAGAACATCGCCGAGTCGGCCAGTGCCTGCCTCGTGACAATGGTCCAGGGGAATCTCATGGCCGTCACGCTGACGCATTGGCTGATCGCGTCCGAGACCGGCATCGCAGCAGGCGCCCTTGCCTCGGTCGCGATGCTGATCTTCAGGACCGCCAAGCGATGGATGGTCGCCGTGTTGCTTGGCGTGACGACCGCCGTCGTCGATTTCTTCGTGCACCGCGGAGAGCTCGGCCCGGTCGCCTTCGAAGCGGTGATCACGGGACTATTTGCGGGCGTGCTGTCGTACCTGGTCGGCGTCGCGCTGCGATACCGTCGCGCCAAATGAGCCGTCACGGGGTAAAGCAAGTGCAAGAATCGATACCGCAAGACGTCCCTAGTCGAATCGATTTGCGTGAGATGTCCGATGCCCTCGAGTGGGAGCGCAGGTCGAACGAAGTGCGGCCGTTCCGCTACGAGGTTTTCGACTTCTTTGCCGCCGAGATCGCGAGCCATCCGGCACCCGTCGCGACCATCCTCGAGCTGGGGTCGGGCCCGGGATTCCTTGCTCAGCGCCTAATGAGCGAGCTCAGCGACGTTTCCTACGTAGCTCTGGATTTCTCAAAAGCAATGCACGAGCTGGCGAGAGCTCGTTTGGGCGCCCTGGCAGACCGTGTCGAGTTCGTCGTGGTCGATTTCCGAGACCCGAAATGGAGCGCCGAGCTCTCTTCGTTCGATTGCATCGTTACGCTTCAGGCGGTGCATGAGCTGCGACACAAACGCCACGCAACCGCGCTGCATAGGCAGGCCAAAGCGCTGCTATCGGACGGCGGTCTCTACCTCGTTTGCGATCATTTCGTCGGAGACGGCGGCATGCAGAATGGCGAGCTGTTCATGACGGTGAATGAGCAGCGCTCGGCGCTCGTCGAAGCCGGTTTCTCGCGCGTCGACCGAAGGCTGGTGGTTGGTAGCGTGGCGCTGCACCGCGCAACGACAGTAATTGCCTAGCGTTCGCCGTGGCGGGTAGCGCGATTTCCTCGTTGTAGATACCTGGAATGGAAACCGATCCTGTCGTCGTCGTGACCGGCAGCAGCCGCGGCATCGGCGCGGCGACGGCGAAGCTGCTCGGAGAAAGTGGCTATGCGGTCTGCGTGACTTACCGATCCAACGAGGCGGCGGCGCAGGATGTCTTGGCCGGACTCGAGAAGCGCCGTGTCCGCGCGATCGCCGTGCAAGCGGACGTCTCCGAAGAGGCCGACGTGATTCGCCTGTTCGAGCGCATCGATCGGGAGCTCGGGAGGGTCACCGCGCTGGTGAACAATGCCGCGATCGTCTTGCCCAAGGCCCGGCTCGAGGACATGGACGCGGCGCGCATCAACCGGATGCTCGCGACCAACGTTACGGGTTGTTTCCTGTGCTGCCGCGAGGCCGTGCGGCGCATGTCCACCAAGCACGGCGGCAAGGGCGGCACGATCGTCAACGTTTCCTCCGCCGCGGCGCGCATCGGCTCGCCTGGCGAATATATCGATTACGCCGCCTCCAAAGGCGCCGTCGACACGCTCACGCGCGGGTTGGCATTGGAAGTCGCCGGCGAAGGTATCCGAGTCAACTGCGTGCGACCTGGTTTCATCTACACCGACATGCACGCCGACGGTGGCGAGCCGGGTAGGGTCGACCGCCTCGCGAGCACCGTCCCGCTCGGCCGTGGTGGAACGCCGGCGGAGATCGCGCATGCGATTCGCTGGTTGCTTTCGGATGAAGCGTCGTATGCGACCGGGACCTTCATCGATCTCGCGGGAGGCCGCTGAGCCGGCGGTGTCGCTATTCGGCAACGCCTATTGAGCGCGTCGACGCTTGCGCCGGCAGGGTCGCCGCTGTCTCGGCCCTGGTACGGGAATTGCAGGGACAAAATAGGAACGACGAGAACAGGAGGTGTACTGTGAAAGTCAGCATGATAGCGACATCTGCCGCGTTGATCCTGAGCTCTGCTTCCGCGTATCCGCAGGATCCGCACAACGACGTGTTGCGCGAGCCGTATGAGCCGCCGGGCGAATATCAAACGTCAGGGAGCGACTATGACGACGCGAGCCAGGCAGTCGACGAGTTGCAGAAGGCCGCCGCTAGACGCGATGAACTTCAATCCATGGCCGAGGAGGCTCTGACACAGCTGTCAGGCGAGGCCGGTGTCGACGTCGAGAGCGCCGCAGGCTACGCCGTGTTCGATACGACCAAGGCGGGATTGATCGCGACCGGCGCGGGTGGATCAGGCGTTGCCGTGGACAATGAGACCGGCGAGAAGACCTACATGCACGTCGGTGCAGCCGGCATCGGTCTCGGCGCGGGCATCGAGAGCTATAAGCTGATCCTGGTGTTCGACACGGATGAGGCGCTCGCTGAGTTCGTGGACGGCCATTGGAGCAGCGGGGCTTCGGCGCAGGCTGC
>Ga0302046_10003824_pt1 | contig 13483 bp, 11 predicted proteins | sample RVTome_11_FD_200261 | JGI IMG/M metagenome (GOLD analysis project Ga0302046, IMG submission 200261) | Soil microbial communities from uranium-contaminated site in the Upper Colorado River Basin, Wyoming, United States - RVT147D111 (version 2) ...
ACTCGCCATGCGCCGCGCGGCGATCACGACACGATTGTCGGTCCTCATGCTCCACCGTTCCTGCGTATTGGAGATTCCCGGACGTTTCAGGATCGGCACGGATTCCGTGCGTGTCAAGGAGGATGTCGTCGGCATCGCCTCCTGCGTCGGCTCCCGGCCGGCCGCGTGCTGGCTGGCGGGGAGCCGACGCGAGCGGCAGATCAGGCGATGACCGGCGCACGCACGCCGTAGCGCTGCTCGAGCACGGCGAGGTGATGGCGCTCGTGGCCGCAGATGATGCAGGCGATGGCACGCACGCTGAACGTGCCGCCGCTGAACGTGCCGCGCCGGGTCCATGCAGCGGCAGGAATTCCGTCGAGCAATGCGACGGTGGCCGCGCGCACGGCCATGAAGTCGTCGAGCAGATTGTCCAGCCCGCGATCGCCGAAGCGGCCGGCGGGAGTCCAGGCGTTCTCGTCGAAGAAGGCGAGCGGTGTGGCGTCCATGCGGGCGAACCGGAGCGCGCGGTAGCTCATGACACGCTCGACGTCCGACATGTGCCCGACCACTTCCTTGATGGTCCATTTGCCGGGCGCATACGCGTGATCCGCCTGCGCTGCGGGCAGTCCGCGCAGCAGACTCGACGTGTCGTGGACCTGGCGGCGCATGACGTCGACGAGGTCTCCCTCCGGCACACGTTCGATATAGCGGCCGAAGACATCGACGTATTCGTCGGCGGCGGGTCTCAGCGTGTAGCTCATGGTGGGTTGCTCCGGTTCGGGGTGATCAACTGACAGGCCGTTCGCCGACCATGATGCGGAAATTGAGGTTGGGCGTGCCGAGCGTGCCGTACAGCCGGACCCACAGGGGCAACAGCATTTCGACAGCGCGCGCGGCAGTGATGTCTCCGAGATCGATGCAGCTGCCGGCCGGCCAGCCGAACCATTCGCTGATCCAGGCCGCGACCTGAGCGCGCGCTGCGCCATCATTGCCACAGACGAACAGGTTGTGTTCGCCGGGCACGACCGACGGATCCACCATGACCTTGCAGTTCACGGTATTGAGGATCTTGACGACTTTCGTAGCGGGCAATGCACGCTGGATCTGCTCGCCCAGCGAGTCGGTGTTGCACACCGTGAGCGATGGTGGCATGCCCTTCGAGAAGTCGAGCGGGTTCGCCAGGTCGATCAGAATCCTGTCGCGCAGATTCTCCGGTCCGGCCGCTTCGATCGCGGCCAGCGAGTTCGCGCCCGCCGTACAGTTGAAGACCACCTCGCCGAACGCGGCTGCATCAGCGAACGTGCCCTGCGACGCGTGCGCGGCGGCTGTCGCCACCCATGCTGCCGCTTTCGCATTGTCCTTCGTACGCGACCCCATTCTGACGTCGTGGCCGGCACGGATCAGTCCGCTGCCGATCGTCGATCCTACGGCTCCCGTTCCCAGCACGCCAATACGCATGGTCGCTCCTGGCCAGGGTTACATGGTTCCGACCGTGAAGCGTGCAGTCTTCGTACGACGGCCTGCGCAGCGCCATCACCCGAATGGCCGGGTGTCGGCTCGCTGCGGCTCGCCGGCCGACTGCCAGAGGAAGCGGCGCACCGCTGGCGTGGGTTCCCGCCCGCTCCCGCATCCGGCATGCGCGTTGCCTGAACGGAGGGGCGACAGCCGCGATTCCCATGATTCCGGCGCTCCCACTGTCCGGCCGTGGCACGCGGGTGTGCGGTTGCGGAACGCCGCCCGCGTTCATGCCGAATGGTATGCGCGGATGATCGCGGCCGCGAACCGACGGACCGACAGCGCAGGATCCCCACACGGCGGAGGTGGCTGTGCGCGATTTCTGGATGGACGTACGGCAGGGTTCACGGGCGCTGGCGAAGCGGCCCTCGTTCACGACGACCGCGATCCTGACGCTGGCGCTCGGCCTGGGCGTGACCACCGCGGTCACGAGCGTGGTGCACACCGTTGTGCTCGCACCGCCGCCCTACGACGATCCGGGTTCGCTGGTGCAGATCGCACGGGTCGAGGACGGCCGCCGCCCGCAGTTGCTGCCTCCCGCCGACATCCAGCTGATCCGCGATGCCGCGACCATGTTCAGCGACATCGGCATCTCGCAGTTCCGTGACGTTGCGCTGGGCGGCGGTGATGCGCCCGAACGCGTGCGCGCCGTCATCGTCACGGCGGCCACACTCCGCATGCTCGGTGTTGCACCCGGCGCTGGGCGGCTTCCCGCGGACGCGGACGACCGGCCTGGCGCTGCCTGCGTGGCCGTGCTCTCCCGGCCGATCGCGACGGCCCGCTTCGCCAGTCCAGCCGATGCGATCGGTGAGGACGTGCGCATTGACGGCGAAACGTGCGCCGTCATGGCGGTGATGCCGGCCGGCTTCGCCTATCCGGCACCCTGGTTTGCACCCGGTGACATCTGGCTGCTCGCAGGACCGTCGCGCGCGGACTGGACCGCGACGGCGGGTCCCGGCATGCTCGTCTTTGCGCGTCTCGCCCCGGGTGTCAGCCTGGAGGCGGCACGTGCGGAACTGGAAGTCACGACGGAGCGGGTCGCGGCGATCGAGCCGCGACTCGACGGCGTGCGCTTCACCGCCATGGCCTACGCCGCGCCATCGCGCGAAACGTCGCAGCGACGGCTCGTGACGCTGCTCGTCGCAGCTGCACTCGTACTGGTGATCGCGTGCGTGAACGTGGTCAATCTGCAGCTCGGGCGCAGTGCCGATCGGCACATCGAGATGGCGACACGGGCCGCGCTCGGTGCCAGCCGCGCTCGACTCGTCCGGCAGCTCGTCGCCGAGAATCTCGTCCTCTTCGCCGCCGCTGCCGTGGCCGGTCTGCTCGTCGCCGCGTGGAGCCTCAACCTCATCGTCAGCCTCCGCTCCTTCTTCATTCCGCGCATGGAGGAAGCGACGATCGACGGCGTCGCAGTCGCCGTCTGTCTCGGACTCGCACTCGTCGCAGGTCTCGGCGCGGGCGTGTATCCTGCGCTCCGCGTCTCCGACTTCGACACGGCCCGCAAGCTGGCCGTGGCCGGACGCGGTGCGACAATGACGCCGCGCTGGCGACAGTTCCAGCGCGCGCTCGTCAGCATCGAGACCGCGCTCGCGCTCGTGCTCATGGCAGGCGCCGCACTGCTGTTGCAGAGCTATGGCCGCCTGGTCGCGGTCGATCCCGGCTTCACAACGGAACACGTGCTGCATGCGCGTCTGACGCCACCCGCCGGCCGCCATGCGGGTGGCGCAGGGCTCGCCGCGTTCTACGGGCGCGTGCAGGACGGCGTGTCAGCCGTGCCCGGCGTCGTGGATGTCGCGCTGACCGACGTGCCGCCCGGTGTGGGTGCGGGCGCCGAACAGCCGTTCGCGATTGCCGGCCAGGCGAGTGCACCGGGTGCATGGCCACGGACGGCGTGGCGGTCGGTCAGCGAAACCTATTTCCGCACCCTCGCGATCCCGGTCCTGCGCGGCGGCTTCGATCAGCGCGAAGCGGAGCCGCGACTCGCGCTCGTGAACGAGCAGTTCGTCCGCCAGTACTTCAATGACAGTGATCCGATCGGCCAGCGGCTGCACATCGTTTCGTCGAGCCGCGCCGATGCACCGGAGAACGAGTCGTGGACGATCGCCGGTGTTGTTGCCGATGCGCGCGAGGAAGCCACGTGGCGGTCGCCACCGGCGGTCGTCTACGTGCGTTTCGTCGATCGGCCCCGGCCATCCATGGCCATCCTCGCACGCACGGCCGGGCCACCGCTGTCGCTGGCGACCGACGTGCAGGCAGCGGTGGCAGCCATTGATCCCGATCAGCCGATCTACGGCCTGCGTACGCTCGCCTTCATCATGGCCAGTGAGCTGGACCTCAACCGCCTGAGCATGACGCTGCTGGCACTGTTCGCCGCCGTCGCGCTCATGCTGGCCATTGCCGGCATTTACGGTGTCGTCGCGCATTCGGTCGGCCAGCGCCTGCGCGAGATCGGACTGCGGATCGCGCTCGGTGCGCTGGCCGGCGACGTGCTGCGACTGATCGTCGGCGAGTCCGCTCGTTACGCCGGCCTCGGTGCGGCGGCCGGGCTTGCTCTCGCCATTGCCCTCGCAAGCCGGCTGTCCAGTCTGTCGCCCGGCTGGTCAGGTGTCGACTGGCGCGTGCTGGCCGGGGCCGTGCTCCTCGTCATGGCCGCGGCTCTGGTTTCCGCCTGGGTGCCGGCACGCCGTGCGGCACGACTCGATCCGTTGAACGCGCTCCGCCACGAGTGACGTGAGCGGTTACTCGAGCTGGTCCGCGTGGCTCACGATGCGGCCGACGATGCCGTACTCGCGCGCTGCTTCCGCATCCAGCCAGAAGTTGCGCCGCGTGTCGTGCTCGATGCGCTCGAGCGGCTGGCCCGTGCGATCCGCAATGACACGGTTCAGCCGCTCACGCATCTTCAGGATTTCCCGTGCCTCGATCGCGATGTCCGCTGCGCTGCCGCCCGTGCCGCCGGCCGGCTGGTGCAGCAGGAAACGCGTGTTGGGCAGGCAGAAGCGGTCCTCGAGCGGAGCTGCCAGATAGATGTGCGCGGCCGCGCTCGCGACCCAGCCGGTGCCAACCATGCGGATGCGCGGGCGGATGAAGCGGACCACGTCGTGGACCGTGTCGCCCGACTCGACGTGGCCACCCTGCGAGTTGACGAATACCGTGATGGCATCGACAGACTCGGCCGCGAGTGCCAGCAGCTGCGCGACCACGTGTGACGCCAGCGCATTGTTGATCTCGCCGCTGATGATCAGGGTGCGCGCGCGGAACAGCCGCTCGCGCAGTGCATCCGTGATGATCGCGGTGGGCAGGGCCACCGTACGTTCTTCCGGCATCGTTCCTCCGTTCCGTGTTCCTCGACGGAACGGAAACTAGCCGCAGCGTCAGTCCTCGTCTTGTACGTTTGTCCGGTCACGCCGGTACTCGCCCGGCGTGGTGCCCGTCACGCGCTTGAACACGCGCGTCATGTGGCTCTGGTCACAGAAGCCGGCCTCGGCTGCGGCCTCCGATGCGGGCACGTCGCGATCGAGCAGCTCGCGTGCCCGACGTACACGGCGCTCCATCACGTACGACCAGGGTGGCACGCCTGCGATCGCGCGGAAGACTTCCGTGAACCGTGGCCGGCTCAGTTCGGCACGCCTCGCCATCGCGCTCACATCGATCGGCTCGCCCAGATGCCGCTCGATCCACTCCTTGGTCGTGCGCACGACATCGTGGCCGCGCGTAGCGCCGGTTCCGGCGCCGGCTGCCTCGATCGGCCGGGGCAACCAGTGCTCGAGGCCTACCTGCACGATCGCAGGCGAGACCCATCGTCGAACCGTCGTCATCATGCGGCTCCTCCGGGCAAAGCGTGGGCGCGGGCCGGCTGCACCCGCCAGAAACCGTGGCCACGGGGATCCCCGCAGTTGCGTGACACCGCCAGCCGTCTCAGAATGATGGCGTCCGCGCCCCCGACCCGTCCAGTCGGCGGGCCTCGTTCCCGACCGACAGGCGAAGGTAAGAAGATGCGGTTCCGCTGTGCGTGCGCGTGTGCACTCATCGTCGTCCTGTCGGGTTGCGGATCGGATGATGGAACAGGTCCGGTCACGCTGCCGCAGGGATCGATGAGTGCGCGCATCGACGGCTCGAACTGGACCGCATCCGCTGCGCTCGCCGCGACACTCACGAACGGCATCCTCGCCGTTGCAGGCGTCGACGGCTCGTTGCGCACGATCGGCTTCGCCGTCACAGCCACTGCGCCGGGTACGGTCACGATCGGACCGACAAGCGCGGCCAGCGGCACGCTCACGGAAGGCAGCGCCGGGCCCACCTGGCAGGCTGTCGCCAACCTCGGCAGCGGCACGATCACGATCACTTCGCTCACGGCGACGACCGCGTCCGGCAGCTTCTCATTCAATCTCGTCGCCAATGCCGCTTCCGGCGCCACCGGCTCGAAGATCATCACGAACGGCAGCTTCGACCTGCGCTTCTGACGCAGGGCCATTGCGGCTGTCCAGTGCGCGGTCGCGCTGCAGCGCGATCTGCGGACTGCACCGGCCGTCCCCTGCGCGTCGGCATCCATACGGGTGATGTCGTTTACGATCGCGACGGCGTGTTCGGTGATGGCGTGAACGTCGCGTCCCGCATCCAGTCCCTCGCCGAGCCGGGCTCCGTGATCGTCTCCGCCAAGGTCTTCGACGAGATCAGGAACCAGCGCGGACTGGACGCGATTTCGCTCGGCGAGTTCGATCTCAAGAACGTGCGCCGGCCCATGCAATTCTTCGCACTGGTCGCCGAAGGCCTCGTGCTGCCGCGCGCGGGCGATCGTGCGCAGCGTGCACGATCGCCTGGTCGAATCGCCGCAGGCGGACCGGCTGGTCACGGCGAAGACCGGATCGGCCGCGCATGCGGTGTACCTGAAGGGCCTGCGCGAATTCAACCGGTGGACGCCGTGATGGCATCGTATGGCCAGATGCCGGCGGCCGAAGCGTACGCTGAAGCGGAGCAGGCGTCGCTGCGTGCAGTCGAGCTGGACCCCGAGGACGGCAGCGCGCATTCGACGCTCGGGCTCGTGCGCCTCTTCGCCGACTGGGATTTCGACGGCGCGTGGGCCGAATGTCAGAAGGCGCTCGGTATGAGTCCGGGGTCGGCACAGGTGCGTCACGCCTGGGCCGTGCATCTGCTCGCGCTCGGGCAGGCGGTGCGTGCTATCGATGAGATGGAGATCGCGGTTCAGCTCGATCCGCTCTCGCCGCTACGAAGAAGCGCAACTCGTCTTCGACCGCGTGCTGGAAGTCACCGGTGATCCGTACAAGGGTCTGTCCAGTCGCGGTTTCGTTCATGCCTGGCTCGGCCAGACCGCCGAAGCGCGGCGCGCGCTCGAGATGCTGATCGAGCGACAGCGTCGCAATCCGTGGCTCTCGCTCGAAATGGACTTCATGCTGCTGCACTATGCGCTGGGCGAGATGCAGGCCGCATTCGCCATGTTCAACCGGCTGGTCGCCCGCCGCTCGACCGAGGTTCTCTTCCTGCGCGTCAACCCGCTCTGGGCCGAGCTGCGCGGCCGTCCCGAGTTCTGGGCCGTCCTCGAACTGCACGGCCTCGACCGCTTCGTGCGCGGCGAGGACTCCGTACCTCCGCCGCGCGCCGCGCCTGTGCCAATGACGGATTCAGCGTCGGACCCGACCGCGCAGGCTGCACACGGACTGCCGCATGTGGATCGGCTCGATCAGACGGACCTGTGCAGTCTGTACACGCGAACGAACTCGACGTCTTCTTCATTCCACCACACGCCGATGATCCAGTCTTCGCCGATCCCGCGCATGATGAAACGGGCGGGCGTCTCCACGTCGCCCAGGTAACGGCCATCGGGATCGAAGACAGCCCAGCGGGACGGGATCTCCCGATCCAGCGCGAACCGTTCCACCCACAGGTTGCCGCCAGTATCCACCATGAGGCCGGAGTACGCGGGCTTCACGCGAGGGAACGGCATTTCCGCAATGACACGCTCCGCCCAGGCACGCTGGTCGTCGGTGCGCGCCCAGCTTCGGCGCATCGCCTGCCATGCCGCGACATCGCTGTCCGTGACCACCGGATTCGGCTCGAGCAGCCGGATGCGCCGGCTGAGTCCACCGGCCCGGGCATGGACATCGACCTGGAACGTCGTGCCATCACCCATGAACACTTCGACGCCGGCCACGGCGGTACGCGTGTCCGCCGTGAACGGCACGGCTTCCTGGACCATGCCCGGGCCTCGCAGGGCGCGGTACCGGGCGCCGCCCGCAACGATCGCCAGCGTGTCTACAGGCCAGTTCACAAGCGTCTGCGGACCGAACGAGCTGACCAGCTCACGCGCTTCGGCCGCAGCATCAATGCTGCGCGCCCGATACACGGCGTACAGCAGGCTGTCACGGTGGATGCCCGGTTCCGTCGCACCGTCCGGATTGGCATACCTCGCCATCAGGAACGAGCCATCGGAGAAGCGGCCGAGTGGGTCGATGAACGGTGGTCCCTGACGCGTGGCGGCGAGCCCGCCGCTGGCATCGAACAGCGTGAATCTGCCGCCGCCGCTGCTCGCGACCAGAATGGAATCGCCGGGCAGCACCCAGAGTGCACGGATCCACGTGAACTCGCCCGGACCCTCGCCCCGCCGGCCGATCGTGAAACGGTGGCGGCCCCGGGCATCGAAGACACGCACATCATCACTGCCGCCGTTCGCCACGACAATGCCGCCATCCGACAGGCGGTCCACACCCGCGACGCGCGCGAGCAGGTACGCCTCCTCGCCTTCGACGCTTCCGATCGAAAGGGCGGGCACCGGATCCAGACGCCAGGCGCTGCCGGCGCGCCACAACGGTGCACGGCTCTCGATAATTCGGATGCCCGCACTGTCGCGGGACACGCTCGGCTCTGTGCGGGCGCCGCCCTCGCACGAGGGAAGGCTGAGCAGCGCGACGAAGAGCGGGACGGTAAAACGTCGCATGGCCATGGACTCCCGCGTTGCGCCGGTACGCGCCGGCTCGGCCAGTGTGGCGCACGCGTCCGCGTCGCGGACGATGCAGGCAAAACACTGGCCCGTCACCGTGCCACTGTAAAGACGGACGTGTGCAGATGTGCGTTGGCGGCCGCACCGGCTGGCGGGATTGCAGCGGGCGGCCCACGTTGCAGTGCATGAGAGGAGCCATGGTGAGGAAACCGACGGCCGTCGTTGTGCTCGGGCTGCTCTGGATCACGTCCGCCGAGGGCGGACCGAACCGGTACGGGCACTCGGACCGGGTCGAACGGCACATGCTGCCGGCGGTCTCGACCGGGCCGCAGGATCCCGCATGGAGCCCGGATGGCGATTGGATCGCGTTCTCCATGCGCGGCGACGTCTGGAAGGTCCGCGCGGCGGGTGGTGAAGCCATCGCGCTCACGGCGGGACCGGCGTATCACTTCGAGCCGGCATGGAGTCCTGACGGCCAACGCATCGCGCTCTCGTTCGACAGCGGCGATGGCAACCTCGACATTGGCGTCGTGAGCGCGGATGGCGGTGCCGTCACGCCTGTCACGTCGCACGCGGAAGTCGATGTCGAGCCCGCCTGGACGCGGGATGGTACGGGTATCCTGTTCGTCAGCGCGCGCAGCGGCCGCTTCGCCATCTACCGCCACGATCTCGCAAGCCGCAGCGACACCGTCGTCGCGACCGGCATTCAGCCGGCTGTTTCGCCGGATGGTACGATGCTCGCGTACGTTGCGCCCGTGCAGGGACGGCTCGGTACGGGCGGCATCCACGTGCGGCCGCTCGCCGGTGGCGAAGCGCGCCTCGTCCACTACGAGGAGAGCGAGTATCGCATGAAGCCGGCGTGGACGCCGGACGGGCAGTCCTTTCTTTACGTCAGCGACGAAGGCGGTTCCCACGACGTGCGCATCGTTCCGGTCGCCGGCGGCAACCCCGTTCCGCTCACTGCGGATGCTCGCGACGAATTCTCACCCGCCGTCTCACCCGATGGCAGCCGCTTCGCATTCGTCTCGAATCGCACCGGTCCGACCACCCTGCACGTGACCGGCATGGGTGGCGGCCCGTACGCGTCGTGGAGTGAAGTGTCCATGACCGCTCGTCGTTCCCGCACCGCCACGGGAAGCATTCGCATTCGCGTGCTCGACGCGGATGGCAGCGTGGTGCCCGCACGCATCTACGTCGGCGCCAGTGATGGACGCGCCTACGCGCCCGACGGCGGTTTCCATCGCGTGATTGCGGTGACGGAAACGCACTACTTTCACTCGCCGGGCGAGTCCGTCGTGGAAGTGCCGGCCGGCCGGACGACGATCGAGGCCATGCGTGGTCACGAGTACCGCCCGCACCGCGTGACCGTTGACGTCGCGGCGGGCGGCACACAGAGCCTCGACCTGCGGCTCGAGCGGCTGGTCGACCTGCCCGCCCGCGGCTGGTACTCCGGCGACAACCACGTGCATGACCTGCACCAGGGACGCTTCGGTCTCTCGCACGAGGACTTCTTCCTGCAACTCGTCGCCGAGGATCTCCACCTCACGCATGCGCTCATCCACATGGATGGCACGCGACTGATGGGCCGCTGGGCCGATCTCACCGGTGCACCGCATCCGCTGTCCACCAACGATCACATCCTGCAGTACGGTGAGGAGTACCGCGGCTCGCTCGGTCACATCGCCATGCTCGGCGTGCACCAGTTCATCCTGCCGCTCACCGGTGGCGCCAACAATACCGCGTACGCGCAGCCGACGCTCGACCTGCTCTACCTCGATGGTGCGCGCGACCAGGGCGGCATCGCCGGGTACGTGCACCCCTTCATCTCGCCGGTCGACCGGCCCGCCGATGCCGCCAGCTCGCTCATTCCGCTCGACATCGCGCTCGGCCGCGGCGACTTCTACGACATCGGCGCGCTCTACTCCGACGAGCTGTATTCGGCGCAGATGTACTACCGCTTCCTGAACAGCGGATTTCGCATCGCCGCGACGGGCGGCACCGACAACTTCTCGGATGTCTGGCGCGATCCACCGCCCGGTGCGGACCGTACGTACGTGAGGATCGACGGGCCGCTCTCCGTGCAGGCCTGGCTCGACGGCGTTCGGGCAAACCGCACGTTCATGTCCACCGGTCCGCTCGTCTTCCTCGACGTGAACGGCCACGAGCCGGGCGACGACGTGATGCTGGCCGCCGGCGCGCCCGCGGGCATCCGCGTCCAGGCCGAAGCGCTCTCCATTGCACCCATCGGCGCACTCGAGATCATCGTCAACGGCAACGTCGCAGCATCCGTGAACGCCGCGGACTCCGCCCGCATCGCGTTCGACGGCGTCGTCGCCATCCCCGATGGCGGCTGGATCGCCGCTCGTGTCACCGGACCACCTTCACGATGGGTCAGCGACAGCTACGCTTTCGCCCACACCAGCCCCGTCTGGGTGACTCGACCCGGCCGCACCTTCACATCCGCCGACGACGCCGCTTTCCTCGCTCAGGCCGTCGACGCTCTCTGGCAGCGCGTGCAACGCACTCGCTGGCGATCGAACGCCGAACGCGAGGCGTTCCAGGCTGCCGTCGCCGAGGCACGGCGCGTCTATGAGGCGATTGCTGCCGGGGGGAGCTGAAACGGCGTTGCTCGGGCTGGTTGCGGGGAATCGAGAACGACGCCACCTCCCGGATCGATCGCGTTCGCACCCTGCCTGCGCGGCCGCGCACGGCCGGGGCCGGGGATGCCTCTCTGCGAAGCGTCTGACGACAGGCGAATCGTATGGCGGCCAACGCGAGCGGGGGGCGGGCCGTCAATCTGAGGATCGCGGAGGGCCTGGTATGCATGAAATGAACTCAACCATGGTACGGAACATGACCAGTTGCTGGAGCAGGGTCGGCGTCACGGCACGGGTGCTTGTGCTGACTGTCGCGTTCGTCGTGGCTTTCATCGTGCCAGCGGCGGCACAGACGGTACAGACGAGCGAGTACGGGTATCCGCTCAAGCACGCGCCGCGACCGACCACGGCTGCGATCACGATGGAAGACCTGATGACGCGACTGTACATCTTTGCCGATGATTCGATGCAGGGACGCCAGACGGGGCGCGTCGGCAATATGAAGGGAACGGCGTACATCGCGCGCGAGCTGGAGCGCATCGGCCTGCGGCCGGCGGGCGACGACGGGTCGTTCTTCCAGGCGCTGCCCTACTCCGTACGCAGGTACACGGACGGCTCGACCCTCAGTGTGAACGGCCGGGCACTCGGCTGGAATACGGACTGGCTGGCCGTGCCATCGCGTACGCCACCGCTCCGGATCGCGAACGCTCAGGTCATCTACGGCGGTATCGCTGGTGATACCACCCAGCAGATCACCAGTCAGCAGGCGATGGGCAGGCTGGTGCTGCTAAGTCCGGGCGCGCAGGGCGGACGCGGTGGTCGAGGTGGCGGGCGCCGGGGCGGCGGTGCGCCGGCGAACCGGTTCGCCAATGCGGCGGCAGTCGCGACGGTCGACCTCGACAACCTGTCGCCGGCTGCACGCGCACTGGTCAACGATCCGGCGGGTCAGCTCGACAATCCGCAGAACGCGACGACGCCCGAGCCGGGCCCTGCGAATCTGCGCATCACGGCGGCGGCCGCAGCCATACTGCTCGGCCGCAATGTCGAAGGCGCAGCGCCCGGTACGACGGGCGGGACCGTGAGCGGGCGACTCGACTACGTCGTGCAGCCGGTACCCGAGTACGGCCGCAACGTCGTCGCGATCCTGCCAGGCAGCGATCCGGTGCTGCGCAACCAGTACGTCGCAATCGGTGCCCACAACGATCACGTCGGTTACACCGCGAATGCCGTGGATCACGATTCGCTGCGTGCATTCGCGTCGGCAAGGCTGGCCCGCCAGATCCAGGGTGGCGAGCTGCGCTCTGCGACCGCGGACGATCTCGCGTCGATCCGCGTCAACGTCGACAGCCTGCGCCGCATCCGGCCGGCACGTCCCGATTCCATCCGCAATGGCGCCGATGATGACGGTTCCGGCTCCATGGCCGTCCTCGAGATCGCGGAGGCGCTCGCGGCCATGAACCCGCGACCACGCCGTTCCATTCTGTTCGTCTGGCACACCGGTGAAGAAAGTGGACTGTCGGGATCGCGCTGGTACGTCCAGAATCCGACCGTCGCCCGTGATTCGATCGTCGCTGCCATCAACATCGACATGATCGGCCGTGGCCGTGCCACCGATCTGCCCGGCGGCGGGGATGACTACCTCGCCGTCGTCGGTTCCGACAGCCTCTCCAACGACCTGGGTGACATCGTCCGCGGCCTCAACCAGCGCCAGTCACGGCCGTTCCGCCTCGACTACCGGTTCGACAGGCCCACCGACTGGCCCGGCTACAACAACATCTACAACCGCAGCGACCATGCGAACTACGCGCGCAGCGGCATCCCGATCGCTTTCTTCTTCACAGGCCTGCATCAGGACTACCACCAGGTGACCGATGAGCCCCAGTACATCGACTACCCGCACTACACCGCGATCACGCGCTACATCGGCGATCTCATGGTGCAGATCGGCAACCGCGCGCAACGGCCCGCCGTGAAGGGCCCGGTCTCCAACCAGTAGAGATCGCGGGCCCCGCTGCAGCGGCGCGGACCGTGAGCTGATCGTGCAGCTCGGCACTCCGTAGACGCGGGCGTGGGTGGCGCGCCGGCGCCCGTCGTATATTTTATGCAACCAACCTCGATGATTCGACCGGGTCGGAGGGACGCGTGAACGGACTGCCTGACCGCAGCACGGACGCCCGCCGGGCCGACACCATCAAGACCGGAGGATCACAATGACGAGACGGAACCGTGGCGTTCGCATCGGTCTCGCGCTGGTAGTCGGTGCCCTGGTGCAGGCGACGGCGCTGGCGGCGCAGCGGCCGGCGCCGGCGCGGGCGGAAGGCGAGGGACCGTTCGAGCGGTTGATCCTGCGGGCGGTGACGATCATCGACGGTACGGGTGCGCCGCCGATGGGGCCGGCGGACATTGTGATCGAAGGGAATCGGATCACGCGGATCGT
>Ga0302046_10003825_pt1 | contig 13483 bp, 11 predicted proteins | sample RVTome_11_FD_200261 | JGI IMG/M metagenome (GOLD analysis project Ga0302046, IMG submission 200261) | Soil microbial communities from uranium-contaminated site in the Upper Colorado River Basin, Wyoming, United States - RVT147D111 (version 2) ...
GCCGTGGGTGAGCATAGCGCAGGCCGTAAGATCGTGGGGCAATCCTGCCGGGGCAATCCTGACCGTGCCATTTACCGTATAATTATTGCGCCACTGCTTATTTGTTGACTTAACTCAAGCTTGAAGAGGGTCAACACACCCGTCTCCAGGTAAGGCATCTCCGACTTTATAGACCCGCACTCTGAATACTAAGAGGCGGGTCAACACACCCGTCTCCAGGTAAGGCATCTCCGACTCTTTTTCTAACCAGACGAGAGGAGCTAATGGTCAACACACCCGTCTCCAGGTAAGGCATCTCCGACACAGAATGGCAAAATCACGCGGAAGCGTGGGAGAGTCAACACACCCGTCTCCAGGTAAGGCATCTCCGACTTACAGAGATTTGTGCGCGCGTATCGGACTGGAAGTCAACACACCCGTCTCCAGGTAAGGCATCTCCGACCTTGAACTTTACGAATGCAAGAGCTTATGGAGATGTGTCAACACACCCGTCTCCAGGTAAGGCATCTCCGACGCACACCACCATCGTCTGACGGCCTCCCTCTTGAGTCAACACACCCGTCTCCAGGTAAGGCATCTCCGACTCATAAAAAATGAGGTGACGAGATGGATAACAAGTCAACACACCCGTCTCCAGGTAAGGCATCTCCGACCGCTCCCTCCGGAGCCCTTGCACCCCAACGACTTACGACGCCGTTTCCCTACATCTTCACCCTCATGCAACCCGAGAAGCCATCTATAAGCTACTTGTTCTCCCGCTCCGATGCAAATCTCTTGCGCTTGCAGGGGCTTCGTGCCGTTCCGCACATCCTTCACGCGAACCATAGCCTGTAACCTCTCGTCAGTCAGGGCTTTACTCCCCTTCCTCCGCCGCTGTGCCCGGGCGTGCCCGAGATGTAGGGAAATGTCTGAGCGTAAGATCATGGCTCCCTGTCCCTGGCCTCCGGGTCGGATGTCAGCCACTTGAAAACCGAAGGATCCGGCAGCACCGGCTCCGGTCGTCCTGTATACTCGTTATCAGGTAGTACTTGCATGTACCGCGTGTTCGGCCGTCCCCGGTTACCCAGATACAGCGGCCTCTCAGGGTTAACGCCCTGCTTTACCGCCACGCGTGGCTCGGCCGGATATCCCGGGAACTCCATCATCTTGAGCAGCTTTCCGATACGCTCCAACTGATACAGGTGGACCACCTCTCCCTCCTTTCTCAGTTCCTGAATCACGTGTCGTTCAAAGGCGCTGGCACATTGTCGCAGCCTCTCTTCGTCTTGCAACCGAATCGGGCCCAGTTGCCTTGCGCCCCAGGAGACGTGCCCGTCGTTGTCTGTCTCAAACAGCGTTCGGTAACGATGCACGCGGTCTTCCAGGTACAACTGTGCCTCCAGCCGCACCACGCCCATTCCGTACGGCTTACCCATCCCTACCTGATGGCGATACCCTTCCTGCCTCTCTCTTGACCTTGGGTGCGGTGCCAGAATTTGAAAGGCCCAGCACAACGCACCCACCTCCCGCTCATTGAGATTCGTGAAGGGCACCCGGAGCACAAAACAGGATCCTTCCCGCACGGGTCGCATCTGCGTGTGCTGTTTGCTGCCGCCGGGTACCGGCCCGTCCTGCTCCGCGTCGATGTCCTCCACTCCGATCCGTCCCTGACGCCAGTACTGCTTCCACCCGCGCAGCTCGGCACCCCTGCTGTCGTAGTGGGTGGGGTCGCTTCCCTGCCGCTGAGCATCCGGCTGCCTAACGTAATGCCGTACCGCCGTAGGCTTCGGCTCCGACAGGATATGCGGTACCAGCGTGGCGTGGAAGGGATCTGCGCTCCCGTATAAGCCCACGTACCGCCCCGGCAGGAAGCGCACCCGTCCCATGTACGCACGTGCCCGGCTCCCTTGCGGTGGATCGCCGATCTGCGATGCCTCTCGGCCGTCGCGCACGTACCCGAAGATCGCCTCGGCATAGTCGATGACACCCGGATCGGTTAGCCCCCGGGCCTTAGCCACGTCATAGGGCGTGTTTTCATACGGCAGCCGGAACAGCGCCGCCCGTCCGAAAAACGACACCCTGCCCGACGCATCCGTCAGGTAGAACACCGGCTCGCCCGGGCGCACGTGCCCCGGCTTTCTGGCTTCCGCTTCCTCACCCTGGGCCACAACATCCGTCCGCGTCACGGCTTCTGTGAAGGCGTTCTTCTGAAACGGGGTCAACTGCTCCCGGCTATGGAACAGGTCGAGGGTCTCCACCGGGATCCTGGCCGCGCGAGCTGTATGATCCAGCGCCTCGGCCTCCGCATGCTCGTGCCGGATGAATAGATGAGCCCAGTGCTTGTCCTCCATCGGACCAGACAGCACCAGCATCGCCGGCACTCCTCCCGTTGGAGCCGGATGGGCGAACCGCATGCGGAGGTACATGGGAGGTCGTCTGCCTTTTGCCCGCCGGTACACGTCCCGCTCCTTGCAATCTACGACCACATGAAGCGTCGCATACTGATACGCCGGATGCGGAATGCGATTCGCTTCACGACCCGCCGATTCGTCCCTCGACTCCTCCACCTCAGCATCCCCCGGAGCCTGGTAGAGGGCCTCCGGACCCGAAAGGCCGAGCGCCCCCGCCACCTCCTCCAGCGGCATCCGCACCACAAGCGCGTCCTCAATCTCCCAGTCCCCATCGGCTCCCACCACGATAAAACCACCTTTCACCTTCGACTTAATTACATTTCGGTGTAGGGATGGCTCTTCCTCGTCTGGTAGTTCATCAATTTTTCCGCCCATCTGGCCGCTATAAAAACGCCACCGTGGACTCCGATAATACAGCCGCTGGTCCGAGACCCGTTTCAGCTTGCTGTAGCTGATGATCTCCAGCAGCGGCAGAATCATCCCCCGAAGCGTACTCCCCGGCAGCGCCGGCCGCCCGTCCCTGTCTGTGTAATAGAAATCCGGCCGGTTCCTGATCAGGGTTCGAAAATCTTCGACCTCCGCCTCGCCGCGATCCAGTTGCTCGAACTGCTCTAGCGGCACCGGTCCCCGGATGTAGAGCGGCGTCTCAGTCTCCAGTAACACGTCGAAGTAGCCGGTGTAGCGCTTTTCATCCGCATACCGCTGGTAGTAGGCGTCATGCGGCGGCAATTCATGGGGCGACGAAACAGCCGGCACCACCCGCTCCCGCTCCGGCGGCGGAACGAAATTATAAGGTGCGCTCGCGAAGTTCATAGCTCGGTCCCTCCCTGTTCGAGTTGCACCAGCCGGCTTGCCACGATCGTAGCTGTCCCATTGGGTGTCACGTAGTGCCGCACCCGCAGCGCCACCGGTGACGCCAGCGCCCCGGTGCTTCCGTCCCCGTCCAGCCTCGCGCGCCCCGGGATCACGTGCTGGTACAGGGCGCCATCGTGCCCCTCGGTCAGCTGCGTCCACTCCGGCGGCACCCCGATATGTCTACCCGACTTCCCGAGCAACAGATAGGGTTCGTCGATGGCGTCTTTCCAGGTGACATTCGCCTCATCCGCATCTTCGATCCATCGCGCGGCAAACCCGCCCGCTTCGGTGCGCCAGAGAAAGACCTCGGCGGTCGGCCCAAAAAGCCGTACATCCCACAACTTCGCCGGCGCCAGCAGTTCTCGCACGCCTTCCGGCGATAGCTCCAGCTGCACCCCCTCCTCCGACCGTACCACGCGCCCCCACTGCACGCCTTCCTCTGCATGCGCCAGCAACCAGCGCACGTCAAGGTCCGCAGCCTGTTGCTCCAGCCATTCCCGTACTGCATCCGCGCCTGCAAAGCTGGGCAGCGTCTCCTCCTTGCTGCAACGCGCCGGATGCGCCCGGCTAACCTCCCGCCGTGTCTGGTTTGCGTCGTTCGTGTTCATACGCCAGGGAAATTGGTTAAGGGCTTCTTGATAGCACGTAAGCGCCCTGATCGCCTCAGGGGCCACCGCCAGCACCGGCCGCGCCAGGTAGGGTCCCGTCACGCTCGGCGTAGGTATGGTCCTCCCGTTCGCGTTCTGGATCTCCCAGACCGCCGTTGCAGCGTTCGGTTGCTTGTGTTCGACCACCGACCGGATGCCGTGGAGCAATCCGTATCCCGTGCCCTTACGACCACCCAGCGCCAGGTCCGCCAGCCACAGGTCTTTCACCAGTTGCAGGAGCAGCCCGGCCTCCTCCTCTTCCGGATTGATGATGGTGAGTTCGAGCACTACCCGGGTCTCCTCTTTGCCGAAGACCGGGTTCTCATTGTAGAGCGAATGCTCGTACGGCCCCATCGTGTGCCGGTCGATGCTCACGTGGTACGGTACAAGGTGCGTCTCCGCATCCTCGATGACGGCCTCGCGCGTCTCCAAGCGGCTCGCCCAGGCCTCCGCGTCGCCCCGGCCGCCTCCCAGCCGGGGCCCGAACAGCCGCTCCACGAACCAGTGCGCCTGGCCTCGCAGGTAACGGTCGGGGCCGCCCCGCGGGTGCGCCCAGGCGTCTTCGGCCAGCGTCTGCAAGATCCGCGTGGCCTGCGCTCGCAACACGCCGCCCGTATTCGTGCCGGGCACGACAGGCTCCCACCGATCCGGGTCATTCAGGGTCCTGCCGGGTACGCGTGCGTGGATGTGCGTGGCGTCCGGACCTTCGTACCGATCGTCCTTCCCGGCAGGCCGCGCGCCCATCGGCCCCTGGATCAACAGGCCGGCGTCCGGCAGCAGCCGGAACGTGGTCGTCACACGGAACCAGTGCCGAGCGTCCGGCAGGAGCACCGATACGCCCAGGTGCGTACGCAGTGCTGTCGCATCGGGCACCGCCACGGCCTCACAAGCCGCCAGCGCCGCACCCCGATCGTACAACCACGCCCGCTGCCCCTCCCGCGTCGTCAGCCGGTACCACTTGAACCGCCAGCGGATCACCTGCGCCTGCCCGAATCCTCGTCGCGTCCTGCTTCCCACGCGGAAGGCGCCTTCCTCCAAGCCTGCTGCCGTCGTTGCCAGCGCCTGCCGCAAGCAGACCCGCTCCTCGTCGTCCATCGGGCCCGTATGCAACAACTCCAGCCGCAACCGAAATACGGTCCCTGCCGGCCAGCAGAGGCGGTCGTACAAGGCCCCTTTCCGCGCAGTCCCGGAGTGAGGGTCAATCGCATTGCCCTGACGCAGGGCTACCCGGTCCGCCGCCGGCAGCACGCCCCGCGCATCCTCTGTGATCAGATAGCCCTGCCCTCCGGTGTTGTCCCCCGGTATCCCACCCAGCAAACGCACTGCCGCCCCCTCCCGCTCAAGAGCCATGCCTGCAGTATCCTGCAGGTCCGGCAGCGGGTGCCGATAGCCGAACGTGCGGCTGCGTAGGTAAGCGCGCAGGCCCCCCGCCAGCGCTTCTCCCGTCAGCAGCGGGCCGCCCGTCACGGTGTCCACCAGTAGCGGCAGGTCCGTGCTGTCGTCGTGCCGCTCCCCGCTGCCCACGTGGGCCGCCTCCCGCAACAGCAGGTCGCCCTCTACGACGATCCTGTCCGTGATGCCTCGTGCATTCGTCGGGTGCCAGCGTGCGCCTTGCATGGGTGCGTCGGGTTTGTGTTTCAGGCGTCGTCAGTCGCCGGCTCCCGCAGCCCCGGCAGGCTGAGCAGGAGCCGCAGGTTGTATTCCAGCACGAGTGCCTCGCTCCCTTCCGCCGGGATGTCGCCCAGGTGGAGACCGCCCTCCTCCGCAAGCGCCCGTTTCATCGCGTGCGCCACGGTGCCGAACCCCGGGCTGGCCGCCGGCGTCTCCTGCACCCGCGCCCGCATCCAGTTCAAAGCAGGGTGAGTCCGCGATCCCTCTTCGACCTTCGCCCGCCGCCATGCGTCACTGCGGCTCCCGCCCCCCAACGATTCAATATAGCCGACTACCCTCACCCGCACCTCATCGGCGGGCTGTTTGCTCTGCAAACGCAGCAGGCCGTCCTGCAAGACTGCCCGCAGGTGCCCCCGCTGGGCGCCTCGCACCTCGCGGCTACCAAACCGATGCCGGGCAGCCAGATTCCTTAAGGCTCGGTCCATCCGGTCTCGCAGGATCTGCTGCACCATGCGCTGTGCCATCTTGCCCACGGGTGAATGTGTATCTCCGGGAAGCTCTCCGTCGCCAATGGCCGCTGCCCGCACCGGGAATAACGTGTCGTGGTCATCTTCCTTGCGCGTGTGCGCTACCTGTGTGCCGTGCCAGTTCACGCAGAGACGCCCGTACCCTTCGGCCCGCCGGTGCCCGATGCCCTGCCACTCCAGCGCTCGCAGCTGGTCTGTGCGGAGAGCAGGTGCGTCAAAGACGAAGACGCTGCCCATCGCCACTCCCCACATCTGGGGCAGCGCCATCCCCCAGTGCGCGTTAAAGCCTCCCACCAGCACCGGACGGAAAAATGCATCCCTTCGTCTGAGCGCACCCGCCTCCAGGCCCAGCCCCCGCGCGATGGAGGCCTCCACAGCATCGGCCGACGCCGCGTATTGCCCGTAGGCGTCCCGAACCAGCGCCGGGCTCAGCAGCGTTACCACCAGCGGCCCTGCCGGCATATCTTCCAGTGCCGTCGGTGCACCGTCCTCTCCCGTGATAGGACGCCAGAATCTCGCCTTCGCCGTATCATGCAAGTGCACCTCCGCTATGCGACATTGCCCGTAACCCGCATTCCGATCGCCGCCCAGCTTGAGCGTCTCATCCTGCTGCATTAGTCGCCGCAGCTGCTTGGCATCGTCGTCTGCTTCGCACAGGATGTATGCCCGCTGCTGCCCCCCCTCGGCCAGTGCCACGTGCCGGTAAATACCTCCGTCCACCGGGTGCCCCAGATCGCGGTCGCGCGTGTGATGAAACGATACGTCGAAGAGCGGCGTGTGCAGCCGTATCCTACCGGCATCCAGAAAGCAGAAGGCTTCTCTTACCGGATCGTATTCGGCACCTGCCTCCGGTTCCGCGGCCGCGAAGTCATAGACGGTCACCCGCTCCCCCTTCTTCACCCGAAACGACAGCGGCGTCGGCAGCCAGCGCCGTCCGGCGCTATCCAGCGGATAGGCGCCCAGGTAGCGGGTGCGCCCGTCCAGGAACAGCCGCTGCCCGTCGGCGTCGGCGCCGAGCTGGTAGCCGGTCGGCTTGTCGCGCAGGTACCAGCCCACAAGGGCGCCCCGCAGCAAGCTGCCCGGCGCATAAGGCAGGCTCGTGTTGGTATTGGCGTCCCCTTCAGTACCCGTCGCTAGCAGCGGCTCCTCCAGCACCAGGTCCACACAGAGCACGTTCATACGGCGCCCTCCTCCGGTGGCGGAAAATGCTTGCGAAATGCAGCGAGCGCCTCGGCTACATCCTGCTGCGTTGTGCCTCCCTCTATAAAGCGGCTGCACAGTCGCCCCCGCCCCCGGTTGCGGCGCCAGCCTCCTCGCTGCACGTGGTATACGCTCGCCACCGTCAGTGCCAGCACGCGCTCCCGCATAGCCTCCGCCGGGTCTTCCTCAAATACGAGCCGCGTCTCGAACATCGTCTCCCGTACCACGAGCCGGCTCGACCGCAGCATGCCCCGCCGCGCGGCATCCCGCTGCGGGTCGATAGCCGTCTGGCGGCGGATGGTAGTCAACGAAGCCAGCACCTCCTCCTTCTTGATCCGGTGCGTCTCGACCGCCTCCCACACGGCGCGTCGCAGCGACGCCGGCAGACGTAGCGGCTCGGGCCGCAGATGCCCCGCCGCGTCGGCCTTGCTGCCCTCCTGCCCAAAAAGGAAACCCGCTGCCGCTATCCACGCCGGCAGCCCGTTCGGACCAATCTGCTGCTCTTGAAATAACACCTCGGCACAGGCTTCCACGAGCAGTCCCCGAAACACCCGCGCCCGAACGTAGGGTAGCCCCGTCGCACGCTCGTAGCTTACCTCAGCGTCAACCAACCCCGCCACCCCATCTCCTCGGGCAAACGTCCCGTCACTCGCTAGCCGTATCTCCAGCGGTAAGATCATCGACTCTCTATAAAGGTATATAGGTGTCGTGCAGCTCCAGCGCGTCGAAATAGCAGCAATGCCTGGCCGACCAGCCGCTCACGGCCAGGCTTTGCAGCCCCGAATTCGGCAGGACGGGCAGCGTAAGCTCGCGCTGTGCTCCGAGAAATAGCTCGGACGCCTCCTTCCCCCGTCGGAAGGCCTCCTGCAAATCGTTCAGTTTTACCCTGGGCCAGTTGCCTCCCTGGAAATCCGCCAGCCCATGCGCAACCCAGCGCCAGTCGAAGGGCGTCCCTTGCTCCTTTTCCAACGGACGCCCCGCGCGCCGCCCTGCCGCCACCGGCCGCACCGCCAGCTCCAGCACCCCGTCCGGGAGCATATACTCGCGCCGGCGTATCTCGTGGATGTCGCCGAAGAGCCCGCTCTTTGCCAGGTGCCAGTCCATCCAGGAGCCCTCGATGTAGCGCCCACGCTTCTGTTTAGCGTTCCCGCAGAGCGCCTCCGCCAGCGCATAGGCCCGGTAGAACGGGTAGTGCGTTCGAACGATGGCCACGCCTGCGCATGCATCCGCCGGCCCTTCGCCCCCGGGCAGCTCTTCCGTATAGGCCTCGAAGGCATCCAGGTAAAGCAGCGCCACGGACAGCCCTAGCCGTCCGTCGGTGACGAGCGTGGAGTCATCGCCAGCTACTACAAGTGGCAATAGGGGCAACACCGGCTGTCCGGTCCGCCGGGCCAGCCGCAGTGGTGGCACGCCCTCCGGCCCTGCGATCAGGTCGTCCCATACGTGCGCCGCCAGCACCCGGCACGTATCCCGCAGCGCGCCCAGGCCTGCCTCCCGTAGCTGCTCGGAAAACGCCCGCAGCGCACGGATAAATTCACGGTTCTGCTCCGGCGTGCCGAAGGCCTCCGTAGCCTTCTGTTGCCGAAGCCCCATTCCGTTGCCGTCGATATGCACCACGGCGATGTGGTTGTCCTGCCCCGGCGTCTGCCCCAGCTCCACCAGCGACTGCGGGTAATCGAAGGGCTCAGGCGGCGGCAACAGCGTCTCTCGCAGTCGCCTCCGCGCCGCTTCCACCGCCCGGTGCCGGGCCAGCACCGCCGCCGAACCCTCACGGAGCGCCGCGCCCTCCTCCGGATCTCCCGCATCGCCGGTAAAGCCCACGGCCGGATGCCCCGTTGCCCGGCACAGCCGCGTTACGGACAGCCCCATCAGCGGCATCGCCGCCGGTTGCTGTGCCTTACGCCGCGCCACCACCTGAAAGGCCTGCGCCAGCGCCCCCCGAAGCGAGGTCGTCGTCTTGAACTCCTGCCGGTGTACCACCACATGCAGTTCCGGCGCCTCTTCCAGCAACTGCTTCGTCAGCTCCCGCTCGAATCGCTTTGCAGCGCCGTCCTCCCGAAACAGAGCCACCAGGTTCCCGCCGCCCCGGTATAGCATCTCCACCTGCGTCGGCGTCTCTTCGGCCGGCGCCTGCACCTCATCCTCCGGGCAGACGGGCAAAAACCGGGCGTTGTAGGTCAGCGGCTCTACGGTTTTTACGTTGTGCGGCGTCTCTAGCGCGCCGATAGCAAAAGCCCCCGTGGCGGCGTCCACCAGATATGACCCGCCCTCGTTCTCCCGCAGCCGGTTGCTCCCGAAAATATAGTCCTGAATGCCTGTCGCGTCGACGATGACCAGCGTGTAGTCCATGCCTGATCTGCTGCCTGTGCACACCGGTATCCCGCATCACACGCTTGCCTTCAACCCGCCTTCTTCTGCCCCTAGCCGGCATACTCATGATCCTTGAATCCTTCCCGCCAGCATAGGCTACCACAACGACATTCTCAAGAGCGCCTGCAGATTCTGTGCTGCCGGGCTTCTTGCCCTCTGCACCCTCACTTTTCCCGAATTCGGCACTTCCCGCTTCTCCCTCGGGCTGCTCGTATGCTTACCGATGCCGGCACGCTCTAGAGGGTCAAAGACGCGCTCCGCCGCCCTCAAAGAGCGTGCCAGGGGGCCTGTGTACGGGATCCCGTTCCCAGAGACCTATTCGCGATGCTCTGGTGGAATCCATCACACGATCCATCAACCCAACATACCGAGCCATGAACTCTTATATCGTCTTCTTCTACGCCCTGGGCCTGGGGATTGGCACCGTCGCCGCGACCTTCGGCATGATCCTCGTCGAACCGGTCTTGATGTTTACCGGCGTTGCCGTCTGGTACGCCGGCTGCATCCTGGCATATGCCGCCGAACGCGCGGCCGGTACGCCGCCGCAAACGCCCCGTCCGTCTGCGCCGGCCCGCCGTACCACCGGCCGGGCCGGCCACGTACGGCCCGGCGACCGGGTGTTGCCGGTCGTGCTCGCCCTCATCCACTTCACCGCCGTCGGCTGCGGGTCCTCCGACGCCGTGCCGGCCGACAAGCAGGTGGCTCATCTCATCCCCGCGCCCGCGTGCGCACCGGTCGACATCGCGGCCATCCCGGACAAGTCCCGCAGCGGCCCCGCCAACCGCACGCCGGAACTCCGCCTCGACCACCTTGCACCTGTTCTCGATCTGCTCCGCGTCTGCGGCGGCCAACTCGCCATCGGGTTCATCAACGAGCAGTCGAACAGGCCCCTCACCCGGCTCTACGTCCCGGCGCCTCCAGCCCTCCGCCCACTGGCCCGGCCCGACATGGAAGGCAACCCCTTTCTCGCAGCGCAGGAACTCGAGCGCTACCGCGACGACTCGACCCACTACGCCCATGAACGCGCCCGTCACCGCGTCCACGTCGATTCGCTCATCGAGGATTTCAGCCGGCGCATCGCGGACGCCCTCCTGGCGCCCCCGGAGGCCGGTGCTACGGACGTTTTTTCTGTGCTCGCCAGAGCCGAACACTTTCACGCGGAACCATCCATCTGGCCTTCCCCTAGCGTCAAGATCACAGTCTTGATTACGGACGCCATCGACACGGTCGGGGCTCCCCGTGTGCCCGCGCCGCTTCCCTCCGGCGCACAGCTCCTCCTCGTTTCGGGCATCCCCGACGTTGGAGTACTCGAACCCTACCATCCCGTCCGCTTCGAGAGCATCGAATCGGCCATCCGCTACGTCATCCACACCTACGGACCGCAGAACCAGACCCTTATCCAGCCATGAACGCACCTACGCAACCGCCTACTCCCAACCCCAGATAACCCGCAACCTCCAACTACACACCACACGACCATGAAAACGCCATCTGCATCTACAAACACCACCAATTCGCATCCCGTACCCATGAACACGCCGTCGAACACGTTGACTCCGGAGCACAGCCCGCTGCGCTCGCCTGATGCCGTCCGGCACGAGATCGAAACCCGTCGCCGGGAAGATAATCAGTTTGCCCTGAAGCTGCTCACCGAGGCCGCCCACTTCGTCGCTCGGTGCCGCGAGAAGTTCCGTCGCGTGTGGGCCGACCTGCAGGAGCTCCTCAATGCCCATCCGGACTTCGTCCACACCGGCCACGGCCGCGCCTTCACCTACACGGTGATCGGCCTGTTCGTGCTCGCCGTGGTCCTCTTCCTCGATTTCCTGCTGATGAGCCCGGCGGCCGAGTTCCTGGCCTCGCTCGGCTTACGCAAGGGCACGGCGCGCCTCGTCGCGCAGATCCTCGTGCCGCTTAGCGTCATCGGCCTGGAGATCTACCTCTCCGAGCAGATGCACATCGCGCGGCAGGAAGTCCTCAAGCTGGGCCGCTCGGGACGGTCCAGCGACTGGACCGAGTACCGCATCTGGAAGGTCGTCGGCCTCTTTATGAGCCTCGTCATCCCGCTCCTGGCCGTGGCCACCTTTATCCAGCGTGCCCACGTCTCCGGCACGTCGATCTGGGACCTGGATCTGCCCATGCTGCTGCTACTCGTCGGGCTGCTGCTGCTCTCTATCGTCTGCCACGTCGCCATCCTCTTCGGGGGCAGCCAGGCCCACTGGGCGCGCGGCTATTGGGGCTTCCGCTTTCGGCGCCGCCGCCTGGACGGCCGCGCGGAGAAGGCAGGCATCCGGTATGAGAAGGCCCGCACCAACCTCGCGCACGCCTTTGCCGACTATCGCCAGCAGCTTGACCTTTTCAACTGGGACTATCCGGAGCATCCGCTGCGCCCCGGTCCCTTCGACCAGGTCACGCGCATGGAGGTCAATGACTGCCTGGGCACAGTCATCACCGGCACCTACACGCTCCGTGACGAGGACGACGAGACCCCCGCGACGGCCGGCGACGAGCACCCAGAGACGACGCCCGGCTCCGGCGGCGACGATGCTGCTGTCTCGCCTGAATTGCCGGCCGACGCGGCCACGACGGAAGCCGAGGCCACCGCCTCCGCGCCGGCAACGAATACTGCCGCCGCAGCCTGACATCCTGCTCGAATGGTACCAGCCGCCTGCCGAGGCGCCCGGCTCGGCAGGCGGCTGGACTAAGAAACTATCTCAAAACTCCGAGTTAAAGGGGGCTTCCTTGTGAAACTCCCTACCTCGGATGACAATGAGCCAAGCTCAAGATAAACCACTGCCGACCATCTGGCGTGTACCTGATGAACTCTGGCACAAGATCGAATCGGTCCTTCAAGCACTCGATCCACCAGCCAAAACCGGACGCTCGCGCATCGACCAACGCGCCGCGCTCGACGCGATGATCTATCGCATGCGCACCGGATGCCAATGGAACCAACTGCCCAAAGAATTCCCCGACGACGCCTCGGTCCACCGCACGATGCAGCGCTGGATCGAGCGCGAGGTCTTCCCCGCGATATGGGCCTCTCTGGTCGAAGCCTGCGACGAACTCGGCGGTGTCGATTTCGAGTGGCAAGCCGCCGACGGCGCCATGGGAAAGCCCGCCATGGTGGGGACGACGTAGGCCCCAACCCCACCGATAGGGGCAAAAAGGGCGTAAAACGCTCGATTTTGGTCGAGGCTGATGGGGGGCCGCTCTCCGTGGTGATCGATGGAGCCAACCGCCATGACACCAAACTCTTGGCCGCCACGCTTGAGGCGATCGTCGTCGAATGTCCCGAGCCGAGTGAGGACGCTCCGCAGCATTTGTGCCTCGATAAAGCCTATGACAACCCGACCGGGCATGAGACGGTTGAGCGCTTTGGCTATGTGGGTCACATCCGGGCCATCGGCGAGGAAAAGCTCGACGAGCAGCGGGAGAAGACCTATCCGGCCCGTCGTTGGGTGGTTGAGCGGACGTTGTCATGGTTGTCGAAGTGTAGGGGGCTGTTGGTGCGTTATGAGAAGCAGGCCGAGAACTTCTTGGCGATGTTACAACTGGCCTGCGGGTTGCTCTGGTACCGGCGCCTCTACAGGCTCGAACGCGTTTTGAGATAGTTTCTAAGGGGTTTATGCGACGTATCGATAATCGTGGATTCGTAGTTATTTGTGTAGGCCGTGCAGGCAACCTACTTGAGCGACAGAAGGGTGATGGTTCGGGTGGTGCCACCCGCTTGTAACCGGCAGAAATATATACCGCTAGGTACCCCCTCGGCATTCCAGGTAAACGTGCTGGGGCCGGCCGGCAGGATCTTAGCGACGAGCGTATTCACTGCGCGCCCTGTGACGTCGTAGACGGCCAGACGAGCGAAGCCTGCGGAGGGCAAATC
>Ga0302046_10003828_pt1 | contig 13478 bp, 13 predicted proteins | sample RVTome_11_FD_200261 | JGI IMG/M metagenome (GOLD analysis project Ga0302046, IMG submission 200261) | Soil microbial communities from uranium-contaminated site in the Upper Colorado River Basin, Wyoming, United States - RVT147D111 (version 2) ...
GGGATTTTGCATGTTGACCGAAGACGGTTTTGATTGCGGCAGTTTCGTTCTTATCACCCACGGGCGTTGAGGTACCGTGTGTGTTGACATAGGCGATTTCTTCGGGCTTCATTCCGGCGTCGGCCAGCGCTGTCTGCATGGAGCGCACTGCACCCTCGCCGCCTGGGGCCGGCTCGGTGATGTGATGCGCATCGGCGGTGAAGCCGATTCCGCTCAGTTCCGCATAAATGCGGGCTCCACGCTTCAGCGCGTGCTTCAGTTCCTCCAGCACGAGAATTCCGGAACCCTCACCCATCACAAATCCGTCGCGGTTTTTGTCGAACGGCCGGCTGGCTTTTTCCGGGGCGTTGTTTCTCGTGGAGAGCGCCCTCATCGCGTTAAAGCCGCCGATGCCCATGGGACAAATTGCCGCTTCCGCCCCGCCTGTCAGCATCACATCTGCATCGCCGCGCTGGATCAGAATGAACGCGTCTCCGATCGCATGCGATGAAGTTGCACAGGCCGAGGTCGTGGCATAGTTCGGTCCCTTCAACCCGTGCCGCATCGAGATCCGGCCGGGAGCGATGTCCGATATCATCATGGGAATAAAGAAAGGGCTGATACGATGCGGACCCTTGGTTTCAAAGACGGTTTCATGTTGTCTCTGGTACGTCCACATTCCTCCGATCCCCGAACCGACAATCACACCGATCCTCGTCCGATCCTCGTTTTCGAGGTCCATTCCGGAATCTTTGATCGCCATGTCGGACGCGGCCAGGGCGTATTGCGTAAATGGATCGCACCTCTGCGCCAACTTGCGGTCCATGAACGCGTGTGGATCGAACCCCTTGACTTCGCACGCGAACTTCGTATCGTAATCCGATGCGTCGAAGGATGTAATGGGCCCGGCTCCGCTTTTTCCAGCCAGCAGGCTTGTCCAGAATTCATCCTTGGTCAATCCCACGGGCGTGATAGCGCCCATACCCGTGACAACAACTCGTCTTCGCTCTCCGTTAAAAGGCATACTTGGTCTCCAGGGTAAGGAGGGGGACGAAACGGCACGCTTCGTGCCCCCATCTAAACCGTGTTAGGAGGCTTTACCTTTAAGATACCGGATCGCATCGCCGACGGTGGCGATCTTTTCGGCATCTTCGTCCGGAATCTGAATGTTAAACGCCTTTTCAAACTCCATGACGAGTTCGACCGTGTCCAGTGAATCGGCCCCGAGGTCGTTGGTGAAAGATGCTTCCGGCGTGATCTGACCTTCATCCACGCCAAGCTTGGAAACGATAATTTCCTTCACTTTCGAATCGATGTCTGCCATACGAAACTCCTTTACGGTAAATGTAGATGTGATGGGTAAAAATCCTGTTACATAACCAGACCGCCGTCAACACATAAGACCTGACCCGTCATATAGGCCGAGGCAGGTGACGAAAGAAACACGACAACGCTTGCAATCTCCTCCGGTTTTGCCGTCCGCTTCAACGGAACCATTCCCAATAACGCTTCCTTTTGCTGAGGAGTCAACTTCCCGGTCATATCCGTATCCACAAATCCCGGAGCGACCGCATTCACGCGTATATTCCGTGAAGCCAGCTCTTTTGCGAGCGTTTTTGTCATTCCGATCATCCCGGCCTTGGCCGCTGAATAGTTCGTCTGTCCGGGATTCCCAACAACCCCTGCAATGGAGCTGATGTTCACAATCGCCCCCTCCCTCTGACCCATCATCTGCCGGCAGACAGCCTTCGAAAAATTAAAGGCGCTCTTCAGATTGGTATCGATCACATCGTCCCAATCCTGCTCACTCATGCGCATGAGCAGCGTGTCCTTCGTGATCCCGGCGTTGTTTACCAGAATGTCCAACCTCTGGAACTCCTTCACCACCCCCTCTACGACTTTTGCAGCCTCGTCAAAACTCTTTGCGTCGGATTGAAATGCGAGGGCCTTACGTCCCAGCGCTTTGATGGCGTTCGATGTTTCTTCAGCCGCTCCTGATGCACTCTTATATGTAAAGGCAACGTTCGCACCCTCGGCCGCCAGCGCAAGGGCGATGGCTTTCCCGATTCCGCGTGAACCTCCGGTGACGAGCGCTATTTTGTTGTCCAGTGAAGCCATACGCATCTTGGAAGGTTTAAGGTAACCTTCATCGAGTTTTACACCGTCACCAGATCAGCGGCCTTCTCCACACCCTTTATCTGGACACTGCCGTCAATGCGTTTCACCAAACCCTGCAGTACTTTGCCGGGCCCGACCTCTACGAACAATCCCGCACCATCACTGACCATGTTCCGCACGATTTCCTCCCACCGGACCGGACTGGTAAGCTGGGCATACAGTAACGACCTGATCTCTGCCGCATTGGTAACCGGCTTTGCGGTGACGTTGGCGTACACCGGGATTGTTGCATCCCGAATTGTTGTTTTTTCCAGCGCGGCTTTGAGTCCGTCACCCGCAGAAGCCATGAGCGCAGAATGAAACGCGCCGCTTACCTGCAATTCCTTCGTCAGTTTGGCCCCGCGCGTTCTTGCCAGTTCCATGCCTTTCCGCACACCGCTCAGGGATCCTGATATAACGACCTGACCGGGAGAATTCAAATTCGCCGGCTGCACGACACCCGCGGCTGAGGCTTCCTTGCAGACCTCCTCAACGATCCTGGGATCCAAACCTACAACGGCAGCCATCGTTCCCGATTTCTCCGTGCCCGCCTGCTGCATAAGTTCTCCGCGGAGACGCACGAGGCGCAAACCGTCTTCAAACGAAAGCGCTCCTGCGTGTACGAGGGCCGAATATTCCCCCAGCGAATGCCCCGCCGCCATCGACGCATGATCTTTTGAAAGCAATGCCGAAACAACCATGCTGTGCAGAAAAATCGCGGGCTGAGTATTCTTCGTCTGCTTCAGTTCTTCCTCGGGTCCGTCAAAACAAATCTTCGAAAGAGAGAAACCCAGGATTTGATCGGCCTTGGCGAAGACGGCGCGCGCTTCTTCATTCTGCTCGTAAAGATCCCTGCCCATCCCGACATATTGGGACCCCTGACCGGGGAATATGTATGCTGTCGAGGTCATGGTTTGGCAGGATTGACGAGCGACCATTTCACGAGGATGGAACCCCACGTGTACCCTGCGCCGAAACTGGCCAGGACAATATTCTGACCTTTTTTGAGCTTTCCGCACTGCCACCACTCAGAAAGACACAGCGGAATGGTCGCTGCGGTCGTGTTGCCGTACTTTTCGATATTGATCATCACTTTTGATCGGTCGAGGCCCATCCGGTCGGCAGTCGCATCGATGATGCGCAAATTGGCCTGGTGGGGCACCAGCCAGGATATATCCGAGCCCTTTAGATTGTTTCTCTCCATAATCTCCACCGATACCTCCGCCATGCCGATGACGGCAACTTTGAACACTGCTTTGCCATCCTGGTAGAGGTAATGCATTTTCTTATCCACGGTTTCGGTGGTCGGCGGATTAAGGCTTCCTCCGCCTTTCATGCACAGAGCTTCACCTCCCGATCCGTCGGCATACAATTTATGGTCAAGAATCCCAAATCCCTCCTCGGGACTCGGTTCAAGCAGAACTGCACCTCCTGCGTCACCGAAGAGGATACAGGTATTGCGATCAGTGTAGTCGACGATACTGCTCATTTTGTCGGCGCCGATGACAAGGACCTTCGAATACGTTCCGCTCTCGATCAACTGCGATCCGAGCGCGAGGGAATAGAGAAAGCCCGAACAGGCAGCCGAAACATCAAAACCCCATGCCTTTTTTGCGCCGATGCGCTCCTGCACCAGACAGGCCGTTGCCGGAAAAAACATGTCCGGTGTCACAGTCGCAACAATGACCACTTCGATCTCATTCGGATCGATATTCCGTGTTGTCTGAAGGTGCCGGAATGCCCCCACAGCAAGGTCCGAAGTGGCTCCTTTTTCCAGAATCCTCCGTTCACTGATACCGGTCCTCGTGCGGATCCACTCGTCATTGGTGTCCACCATTTTCTCCAGGTCGAAGTTCGAGAGAACTTTTTCCGGAGTGTAATGCCCGACTGCGGTGATGCCTGCTCGACGTTTTTTCATATGTTACGGATGTGCCGGGAGCGTAATAGTATCCGGCATAGATTGCCGCGTCGAAGAAACGGTTGACAGCATTTGCTCAATGTGCGTGTTGACATCTGCTGTGGCAACTTCAACTGCTTTCAAAATCATGTTTTTGACGGCCTTGGGTGTGGATTTACCGTGGCCGATGATCGAGACGCCGTTCACACCCAAAACCGGAACGCCACCATGCTCCTCGTAATCCATTTCCTTGAAAACGGTCTTCAGAGCTCCTCGCACCAGGCCCAGAACTCCCTTGCGGAAGACGCTTTCGTCTGCGTACGCCCGCAATTTTGCTTTTAAGAAAGACGGCACACTCTCGCCAAATTTCAATATGGCATTGCCCACAAACCCGTCACACACCACGACACGGACTTTGCCTCGCAGGATATCCCTTCCCTCCACATTTCCCTGAAAATTCAGCGGGCTATCCTTCAGCAGTTTATATGCCTCCCGAACAGCCTCGTTTCCCTTCGACTCTTCTTCTCCAACATTCAGAAGCCCTACTGCCGGGTTTTCGTACTTAAAAACCTTTGTTGCGTAGATACTGCCCATGATGGCAAACTCGAACAAATGCTGGGGGCGGCAATCCACATTTGTCCCCGCATCCACCAGCAGGCAAACACCGGTTTCCGACGGGAAGAATGCTCCGATCGTGGGCCGGCTGACCCCCTTGATGCGTCCAAGAATCAGGGTTGAAGCCGAGAGAACAGCTCCTGTATTCCCGGCGCTCACGAACGCATCGGCTTTCCCCTCTTTATGAAGGTTCATTCCAATCGCCAGCGACGAGTTGCGTTTTTGCTTCAGGGCCGCGGTCGGAGAATCTTCCATGGTGATAACTTCCGATGCATCGATGATTGAAACCGGAAGTGAACCCGATTGGTGTTTGGCGAGCTCGGTCCGGAGGACTGCCTCCTTGCCTACAAGGATCACCTCGATGCCGTCATGTTCGCGAAGCGCCTGAAGCGAACCCGCCACTTCATTGGCAGGGGCAAAGTCCCCCCCCATGGCGTCAACCACGATCTTGAGCCTCGATGATCTCATGAAATCGGTCAGGCTTCCCGGGGAACGATCACCGATCTGCCGGCGTAGAATCCGCAGTTAGGGCAGGCGCGGTGTGCGAGTTTTTGCTCGTGACAATTCGGGCATTCGATGGTCGTCGGCGTCACTGCTTTGTAATGCGTGCGGCGTTTGCGGCTTCGGGACTTGGAATGGCGGCGTTTCGGATTCGGCATGATGTACCCTTTCAAAAACATGAAAACCCGAACAGCGTTCGGGCTGCTGTCAATAATGGCTCTTGTATATTAGTTATCCTGGAATCCCTTGAGCGTTGCCCAACGCGGATCCGATTCCACGGCCGTGCATGAACATGCCGTTGTGTTACGGTTGCTTCCGCACACCGGACACAAGCCCGCGCATTCCTCCTTGCAAAGCATCTTCAAGGGGAGCGAAAGGATCAGATACTGCCGTACGTCTTCCCCCAGGTCAATGATGTTGACATCCGGCGGGAGGTACTGGAATTCCTGACTTTGCCGGAGATCCTCGGGGTGGTCTCCACCCTGTACATAGACAATCGTAAGTTCAGACTTGACGTCCTGTCGAAACTCGTCAAGACAGCGGTCGCACACAAATCGGCCGGCGGCCCGGGCTTCAATCCTGACCAACATTTGCCGGTTTGCCTTCTCCACACTCGCTTCAACTTCAACGTTCCGGTCAAATCTGTCGTCCAGTCCGATATCCGGGGGATCGGTACGAAGGGAATAAAGGTGATCTCCCTCGGACAATTTCGAAATATTGATGCGAAGACTGCTCACGGCGTTCTCCCCTGCCCGTTGAAATCACCCCTGAGAGCAGAAAAAAGGGGGCTTTTTTGGGAAAAAGCGGTAAAAATATAGCAATAATCGACCAAAGAGTCAAGACAGACGGTAGTGGGTCGTTTTGAACTAAAGATAAACGCAGAGACGCGGAGGACGCAGAGAATCGCAGAGGAACAGCCCATTTTGTTTGATCCCTCTGCGCTCCTCCGCGCTCTCTGCGTCTCTGCGATTTTCTTTACAACGGGAAACTGACCCACTACCAGACAGACTAATTTGGAGCAGTGGCTCATTTTGAACCTCGCTGCTTTAATTAGGACACAGAGGACACAAAGAATCACAGAGATCACAATGAAAGACTCAAAATTCTCTGTGTCCTTTGTGCTCCTTTGTGAACTCTGCGTCCCAACCAAGGCTTTGTGTAAAATGCGCCACTACCTAATTTGGAGGAAGAAGGATTACACAGTGCCTGGAAAACAAATGCTTTATAAGAAAAAGAACTCCACCCGCGGATTCGTCGGGAATCCGCGGGGCGTCTATCGTCTCGAGGTGTAGTTTGGAAACCTATTGTTTTTCGGTGACTGCCGCTGCTTCCGCCGGCTCGGTTACGCCCGGCAGGAGCTCTTTGTGGATGTACTCGACTGTCTCATCAAGCGCATCCGCGAACTTCTGAAAATCTTCCTTGTACAGAAAGATTTTGTGCTTCTCGTACTCCTCTTCACCCACTCTCTTGCTCTCCGTGATCGTGATGTAAAAGTCTTTTTCCGATTTCGTGGACTTCACATCAAAGAAGTACGTCCGTTTTCCGGCACGGACACGCCTGGTGAAGATTTCGTCCTTGTATTGAGGTTCCAAGGCATTCCTCCCTTATTATGTCGCGATGGGAATGTTGTTCTCTCTCGGCAGAATCTTCCGCTCCTCCCATCATGGAGCGGTTTCCTGCCCTGCGGCTACTGCATGTTCATTTTCTCACAACGGCAACCTTCCCCGTGCCGATTTCATCTCCGTTCCGCGCATACGCAACCACAAAATAAATACCGCTCCCGACCGCGCGGCCGGCTGAATCCGTCCCATCCCAAAAAGCACGGCCCCCGCCCTGAGCGCGGAATTCTATTACCAGCGATCCGTCTACCCGAAGTATCTTGACAGAGCTTTCTTCAACCAGGTTGCGGATCATCAGGGGCGTTTGTGAGGGAATCACAAAGGGATTGGGCCCAACATCGATCGTCGAGAATGCCCGTTCGGTCCGGACGGGAGCGATGGAGAGACTCGATAATCCCCGCTCGGTTCCGAAATACGCAACTCCCCTCTCCTGATCAATGGCGATGCTGCGCACATCGTTGTCCACAAGGCGACCTCCCGTGCCCGCAACCGTGAGTTGCTGAAGAATCTGCGTCGCGTCGGCGTTCATGACAAACACGCCTTCTTTTGTCCCCACCCACTTGTTGTTGACGGCATCGACCGCAATGGTTTGAATGGACTGTTCGCGCAGCGGAAACGATGAAAACCTGCGCTGTTTTGGAAACAGGGGTTCAGAAATAATCAGAAGGCCAATATCGGTTCCGACACAAACGGATCCGGTTTTATCAACTGCGAGTGAGAGCACAGTGTTATCCGGCAATCCATCAGTAGTGTTCATGTGACCCCATCCTCCCGTGCCGGAAGTGACGGAAACAATTTCCGAGCTGTTGAAATAATACAGCCCTGTGGCGGGTTTGTTGAACGGCTCGGCGTTTCCCAGCCACTTCGTTCCGTTTTCATCGATCGTCATCACCGTGAATGTTCCCTGACCGCGGTGAAGGAGGTTGGTGTGATACGCAAAGGTGGTGTCGTCGACCAGCCGAGCCAGAAAATTACCGTTGATTGCCGTACGATTCACAAACCACGTTTGTCCTGCAGGATCAGCGGCCACCGAACCGATCACTTCATACGCGGGGCCGCTCGGAACCGAGCTGGCAAAGGCCGGGGTGGTGTCGGCGTCAAGTTTCCGCCGGATCGCATCGTTAACGATTTCAATGACACCTCTTCCCCAGGAACTGACCCACACGCTGCCACCCACTCCCATACCGACTTTGTAGAAATCGTTCGTTTCCATCATTGGATAGCCTGCGACGGTGAAATTCTTCCATCGCTGTCCCTCGGGCTTCGAAGGGTCATACCGGTAGAATCCGCGGCCCTGTCCGCTAATACCGGACGCACACCACAGCACACCGTTTCCATCGACTATCAGACTGCTGAAGAGGCTCGAGTTTGGGCCATTTGGGATTGCATAATCCCAGGAATTGCCGCTCCACCGGGCCACGCCGCCGAATCCCGTCGCAACGTGGGGCACGCCCCCCTGCTGCGCAATGAGGTGATTGGCAGTTCCGCCCATGTTGACAGCAACAGACAGTGCATTGCCGGCGGCGCCTTCTACAATCTCCATGGTGTGTGTTCCCGACTGATTCCAGAGAACATACCACTGATTCCCAACAGGTATTGCATCAACGATTTCTTTGCCTGCCAGCGACGCAATCGGTTGGAAGGCCGAGCCGTCAAAAAAGACAGCGCCTGCAGATGTTCCGACGACCAGCGTGTCCTGCACCAAGAGCATAGCCGTAGCCATATTCGACGGCAATCCCTGCCCCGTCTGGAACTGCGTCCATGACGTCGGGTCCGGGAGGTTTATTCCGAACCTTGCTGCCCGGACAACGCCTTGATCCGTTGCCGCCCAAAGGACGCTGTCCTGCACAACAATCCCGTTCACTCCGGCCTGTCCTGAAAATCCGAAATTGGCGTAGGTATCTCCAAATTCGGCCCTCGAATACCTGTACACACTTATCCCAAAGTCCGAACCGACAAACACCGTGTCACCGTCTGCAGACATTGTCCTGATTCGCTTCTGGATCCGTTGCGAATTCCTGATATCCTGAAGAGAACTCCAGGATCCATTGGGATTAAGAATATCAATTACTCCATCGACTCCGCCTGCCCATAAAGATCCATTATAAAGAAGAAGCGCCGAGAGGTCGTTGCCGCTCAGTCCGTCAGACACGGTGTACGTGTTGATTGTCTGAGCGGTCAGATCGGCGGCGAAGAGTCCGCCCGGCCCTGCGGCCCAGATCACAGACCCGCTCACGACTCCGCTCCTGACGTGTTCCATGGCCGTAAAGGTCTTCCACGTGCCTGGGGGCATAACGTTTGTCTGGGCAGTGACGGAAACAAAACCGCACGCCACCATTACGGCCAACATCCGCATCGGTCACTGCTTCCTTCGGGGTGACCGGGCCGGTTTTCGCTTCAAATCTCTGAAGAGAGCGATCATTTCCATCGCGGCAACCGCCGCATCCCAGCCTTTGTTGCCATGGTTGCCGCCCGCACGATCGGTTGCCTGCTGAACGGTATCGGTCGTCAGGACACCAAAGATCACCGGGAGGCCGTGCTTCAGCGCCGTCTCTTGAATTCCTGCTGCTGCCTGGGACGCCACATAATCGAAGTGCGGAGTTTCCCCGCGGATCACGGCGCCGAGGCACACGATCGCGTCCCACCGTTTTTGTTCCGCGAGCTTGTTGGCCGTCTGGGGAAGTTCAAACGCTCCCGGGCATCGAAATACCGCAAAGTCGCTTTCACGGCCACCATGCTGACGCAGACATTCCTGCGCTCCGTTCAACAGGGGCTCCGTGATGTCCGAATGAAACGAACTCACAGCGATGGCAATACGCATTCCACGTGCTGAATGAGACGAACGCAAAAGTTTGGAAGCTGTCGTAGTCACGGTAGATCAGGAAAACAGTCTGCTGCGCATGGCTTCCACAATGTGAAGCGGGACGGTGTGGGCGCCGAACACCTGGTCATCGTTCTTCTTGCCTCCGTGAAAATCCGATCCGCCGCTTTCGAGCAGGAAGTAATGATGCACGATGCTGCGGTAGTATTCGCGTTGTTGTTCGGAATGGGACGGATGGATGACTTCGATGCCGTCGAGACCCTGCTTGATGAGCTCGATGAGCTCCTGCTCTGTCAGAAACCGGCCGGGGTGAGCAAGGAACGACAGCCCGCCGGAGCGGGTGATGAGGCGGAATGCCTCCTCGGGATTCAGTTGAAATTTGGTTTCGTACGCGGGTCCGCCCACACCGATGAACCGGTCGAACGCCTCATGGAATGAGCCGACATGTCCCTCTTCGACAAGGGCGCTGGCCACGTGAGGTCTTCCCACGGCGCCGATTCCCGCCAGCTCCAGTACAGTGTCAAGTTTCAGCGGGACGTTGATGCTGTTGAGTTTTTTCACCATGCGTTCCGCTCTCTTAAGGCGTTCGGCGCGAAAAAATTTCAGGTACTCCAGCAGAGTGGAATTGGTGTGATCAAAAAAATAGGAGAGCACGTGAACGTCTTTGCCGCCCAGCGTAACGCTCAACTCAACTCCGGGAATCACGCTTATGCCGAGCTTTTGACCCCAGGCCGTCGCATCGTCGATCGCACCGACGTGATCGTGATCAGTAATCGCAATGGCCGAAAGTCCTGCCTTGCTTGCTTTTTCAACAAGTTCACGTGGAGAGAACACACCGTCAGAAAACGATGTGTGCATGTGTAGGTCTGCTTTCCCCTCGTCGGTTGACGCGGGGGCGGGTAATTCCTGCTCCGGTAGGTTGGTCCCTGACTCCTCTATCCTCGCCATATCGCTCGCGTCCCGATTCTCCTCAGTCATCCGATCCGGGTTTCTACCGGGGAAGGACTCTTCACTGCCGCGGGAGCGGCAGTGTTTCACTCAAAGAAATGACTTGCGGAATTCCTCGTAATTATTGATAGTCAGCGTGTTCCCCTCCACCCCGATGTGCCCTTTTTCCATGAATTGGTGGATCATTCGGGAGACTGTTTCACGCGACGTGCCTGCCATATTGGCCATGTCTTGCTGCAACGGCAGGTCTTCAACGACCACTTTGCCCTTCTTGAATATCCCCACATCGTCGGCCAGCAGCAGGATCACGTTCGCCACGCGTCCGGCCGCGTCTTTGAGGGAGAGACTCTTGATTTGCGCGTCGGCTTTGCGCAGTCTCATGGTCAGCTCGGCAAGCAGGGAAATCGCCACGGCCGGGAATTCTGCAAGGAGATCCAGAAATTCGCGACGATGGATCATGAACAACTCTGCTTTGCTTGTCGCCACCACGGTTGCCGACCGGGCCAGGCCATCCAGGAGGGACATCTCGCCGAAGAATTCTCCCGAGCCGAAGATCGAGAGTATGACCTCCCTTCCTTCTTCGTCCGTTCGCACTACTTTGACCTTGCCGGTGACGATGACGAACAACGCCGCGCCCATCTCTTTCTCGAGCACGATGATGTTGCCTTTTTTAAACTTCTTACGGCTCCCAAGCTTCGAGATCTTGTCGAGCTCCGCATCATCAAGATCGGCGAATATTGGGACGTTCCGCAGAAATACCAATTCTTCAGTCATTCGGGTTCCGGAAAAGCCTGCGAAGGTGGTTCATGAGGCGGGAAATCGGCACAACGTCGCTCTCACTCGGCGATAAATATAGGCCGAGGTGTGACGAAAGTCAAGCCATTAATGGCCAAACCCCCGCCAATTCGGCATTCAACGTTTGAGACAAGAGGAAATCGGGAATGAAATGCGGGGCGAATCCGGACCAACGTTTCGGCCGGACTCGCCCTCGCAGAAAGACTCAGGGAAGAGAGAGAATAAACGAGAACTGATGCGTGCCGGTCCAGGCTTCGTTGAGAGTGAGCGGACCGGAAGGGGCAATTAGGAAACTGGCAGAGTCAAACTGACCGAGAGCCATTGGTTGATCGACTCCAGGCCTTCCCGTACCAGTGGTGAAGAGACCGAGGTACTTCACGTGACCGCCGAATACATCAAACCCAAAACCGAGACTCAGGGTCACTTCGGTCCACTGCTCTTTCTGCCTGCGCATTGTTTCCTGAATGTGATCGGTCTGCCGCAGGTAGTACTTAATGCGGTGGAGGGAAAGTCCGATCCCTATGTCGTGGATGGCGGAACGAAGGCCAAAGCGTATGATGTGATTATAGAAATCGAATGCGTTTTCCACCGTGCGGCCGCCGATAGCAATCGTTCGTCCACCATCGGTAATAATCGGAGACGCTGCGTCCGCCCAGGTTTCGCTGACCGCGGGTTCATAAATGATATCCAGCCCGAGAACGCTCTTTTCACCGATATTCGCCAATCCGAATCCAAAGTTCCATGCAACGGAATGGCCGGGATCTCGCGGAATGTTCATCAGTTGGTAGTTTGGAATCTTCGGATACGTTTTGATATCCACAGCCAGGACAGCCCCTGCATGTAAAAGCTTTGTGACGGATTGCCGGTATGATGCCTCCAGTGCGTAACCGTTGGACTGGTCCTCCTCGGTAACATCACGGGGCACGGGTATCATGGTGCCATCCCAAGGGAGGGATATTGGCTGACGATTATAGCCGTGCTTCATATCGGTGCTTTGGTGGGCGAAAAGGAATTCGAGTACTCGCTCTCCTTCCCACTCACTTCGCACCCCGGCCCGATACTCCGTGATGGAACCCTTTTGCCACAAATCGCTGGCGTTCGGATAAAGGTATTGCACGCCCTCCATAGCGTTCAGATCCGACCAGCGGGCGCTCACGCCGGCCGAGAACGAAGTGCCCGGCATCTTGAAGCCGAACATCCCGTAGGTATAGGTGTTCGCAAATTCCTCAACAGGTTGTGAGATCGTCTTGGAGTGAAGCCGGGGAAACCCCATATACCCTGGCGAATCACCTTTCGAAAGTGCTTGCCGGGCCCAGATCAATCCCCCAAAAAAATCTCCTCTTCGAAAAGACATGCCAATTGGGAACGTGCTTCCACTGCTGCCCCCGCTTCGACCCTCATTGAGACCGATTGCGTAATAGAGCCGTGAGGCGAAGATGCCGATTCCGTTCACGAGAACTCCCGCTGCCGGATTGTGATACTGGTCAGAGAGCGAGTCGTCGAGCGCGAGGGACACTCCGCCCATGGTTCGGTTTATCGACGGATGGATAAGGAATTGTTCACCAGTTGCAAGCGGAACGGTTTTCAAGGGAATGATTTGTGAGAAGGCAGTACCGGTAAGGACCACCATCATGACGCACAGGATCAGTTTCATGATGCCCTCCTAACTAGAAGAAACGACACATGCATCGTACGGAAACCCCGCGCAACTGTCAACAAATGAGGGATGAATGGTGGATCGGAGAGAGCTAAAATTCGGAACTATTCTTAAAGAGAGCGGTTTCGCAAGAGGATAAGGCGTTCTTGGTCGTTGGTTAGTGGTTTTGGTTTGCGGTCATTGGGTGTGGTTCCGCGAGGCTGTTACCGTTTTGCGTTCATATGGTAACCTTTCCAAGGGTAAACCTTGGCAAGGTTACAATTGCCGTGCCAAAGTACGTCTTCCATTCACTCCCCTGTCAGCAGCAAATACGTGAGCACGGCAAAACTGATTTGGGTGAGGACAAGTGAAGCTGCGGCATAACTGTCATACCGGCGTGTATCGTCGAGGGACGCTGCGCTCCCCATGCGCCGATAGCTGTCAAAGTGCGAGTTTGCCTGGTGCTTAAAATACGTTGCCGCGACTCCGGAGATGACAATGCCGGCGGCC